>Ga0100389_1000979_pt1 | contig 22453 bp, 19 predicted proteins | sample CryGeymeta201513_FD_81537 | JGI IMG/M metagenome (GOLD analysis project Ga0100389, IMG submission 81537) | Groundwater microbial communities from Crystal Geyser aquifers in Utah, USA - Crystal Geyser metaG 2015-13 | ecosystem: Environmental > Aquatic > Deep subsurface > Groundwater | place: USA... | reverse complement strand
GCCCAAGCGTCTGTGACCGCAAGCCCCTGTTCTGTCCGCATTTGAAGTTAATAACGCAATTCTTCCCTCATTTTGCGGATCACGAGCAGTGCGTCCGCCCCCCCCACCGGCTCCAGCGGCGAAAAGGCGCCCGATGTCATATCCCTCGCCTCCATGAGACCCCGCGATGTCACCACCATCACCGCATTGAAATAGGGGAGATCGGCCCGCAGGTCGGGAAAGGGGGAAGGACTGCCGATAAACCGCGTCGCCAGCGCATTGTCCCCCGAGATCTTGATCAGGATATCCTCGATCATCATCGCGTAGGTCGCCCGGTCCACCCGTTCATCCGGCCGGAAGTTCCCATCCGGATAGACCTCGAGGCCGCGCATGCCGATCCGGATCATCGCCTCGATGTCCGCCCGCAGCGGATGGCTGCCGATATCCGCCGCGCTGGTCCGTCCGACTGTGGTTGACTTGGCCTTTTCCGGATCCTTGAAGGCGGTATCGAAGCTCTTCGGCGTCCTTCTAAGATAGAGGACGTCGATCTTCAGCTCCTCCAAGAAGAGGGCCGCCACGTCCGCCCGGGTGACGCGTTCGACCAGCGCAATCTTTTTCCCCGTCAGAGTCCCCGGCATCGCCCGCTGGATCTTCTGCACCAGCTTCCAACGGCCGTCGGCCTCCTTGACGTATTCTCCGTTCAGATCCAGAACCCGGCTGAACATCCGGCCGGCCTGATCCAGATCGAGCGCCGTCAGATAAGCCTCCCCCATGAAATAATGGGCGGCGGCAGCCTTGGGATCGATCAGCACCGCCTGGTCGAAGGCGTCTTTCGAGTATTTCAACCAGGCGTCATCGGGCTTGCATTCGACTCCAATACGCAAACACGCGGAATGGCTCAAGGTGTTCACACGGATGAACCCCACCCGGACGAAGACCTTCTCCGGATCGCTCCGGGTATGCTTCTCCGCCTGCTTGAGGGAGTCGAGTCCGCCGGTAAAGTCGTTTTGATAGGCCTTGACAAGCCCGATCCCGACATGGGCCTTTGCATAACCCGGATCCAGCCTCAGGGCGAGTTCGAATTCACGCCCCGCATCGACAAACTTCTCCTGGTTCAGCAGGCGGATCCCGGTAAAGGTATGATGCTCCGGCGTGTCTAACTGGCTCAAGGGCTGTTGCGCCTTCGGTCCGCAGGAGATCATGAGGACGCCTGCAGTTACAACCACCAGGAACCGGAAGAGGCTCAAGGGTTTTATTCGGCCGATCATCGTCTTCTCCTTTCTCAAGTGTGCTCTCCGTTCAAAACCTGTCATTTCCCTTCCAACGCTGTTTTTCTATCTTCATACCCTGTTGAAGTCAAGAAAATTCCCTGCTTTCCCGAAGGTGAATCCCCGATAACGTTTCCGAAATGGGAAATTTGCACCGCACAGGTTCCCCGCCCGCCGGCATGATAAACTGCCCCGCCGCAAGCAGCGGGGCAGTGGATGTCATTCCGTGGTTAACACGGAATCCAGTTTCCTTTCCTGGATTCCCGCTTTCGCAGGAATGACGTGAGCGAGGCAAGCCTCAGGGAATGGACCCAAAGGGATTCAACCATGGTTCAGAAAGAGGCCGATCCGCGTCGCCGCCCCCTCGACATCCCCCGGATCGAGCCAGCCCACCTCCCGGTCGGCGGCAAACCAGGTCATCTGCCTCTTCGCGTAACGGCAGGAATCCCGTTTGATCTGGCGGACCGCCTCCTCCAGACTCTGCCGTCCCGCAAGAAAGGAGACAAGATTCCGATATCCTAATGATTGCATTGTCTTGAGAGATTCTCCATAGCCCATATCGAGAAGCCGCCGGACCTCTTCCACAAAGCCTTCCGCGATCATCCGGTCCGTCCTCCGTTCGATCCGGTCGTTCAGTTGTTCCCGATCCAGCCGCAGCCCGATCTTGAGGACCTCGTATGGACATTCTCCGAAGTGATGACCCTGCTGATGATCCACGATGGATCGCCCCGTCAGCTCCAGGACCTCCAGGGCGCGGATGATCCGGACGCCGTCGTGGGGATGGATTCGGTCGGCGGCCCCGGGATCCATTGTCCGCAGTCTCTGGTAAAGATGAGCCTTCCCCTTCTGATTGATCTCCTGTTTCAGCTCCCGCCGCAACACCTCGTTAGCGCCCGGTCCTTCGATCAATCCCCCCAACAGGGCCCGGATATAGAGGCCGGTTCCCCCGACTACAAAGACCGGTCTCTTCTGCCGGTGGAGAAGCGCGATCGCCGCGCGCGCCAGATCGCAATACCGGGAAGCGTCGAAAGTCTCATCCGGATCGACCACGTCGAGAAGGTGGTGGGGAATCCGCCGCCGCTCTTCCGGCGTCGGCTTCGCGGTACCGATATCCATGTGCCGGTAAACCTGCATGGAATCGGCGCTGACGATCTCGCCGCCCCACCGGTCGGCCAGTTCCAGGGCCATCGCCGTTTTTCCGACGCCGGTCGGTCCAACGATGCAGATGACCCTCGGTTTGAGGATGTCAGCGCCGGCCATACCTGGGCTATCTCCTCTTGAACCGCTTTTCCAGTTCACCCACGGAGATGGCCACCGCAAACGGTCTCCCGTGCGGGCAGGTGGCGGCGCGGGGAAGCGCGTCCCGTTCGCGGCTGAGGCTCTCGACCTCCGGACCGTTCAGCGGCCGGTTTGCCTTTACGGCCGCCCGACAGGCCAGGGCGGTAAAAATTTTCTCCCGCCTCTCCACAAGCGGCAGATTGCGATCCCCTTCCGTACCCCCGGCCAGGATATCGCCGATCAATGTCCGCGCCTCCGCGTCCGACAGAAAGGCGGGAATCGCCTTGACAACGACGGAATCCCCGCCGAAGGCCTCCACTTCCATCCCCGCCTCCTCGAGAATCGGAATCGATTCGATCAGGAAGGCCAAATCGCGGGGGGGAAGGCTGACGACTTCAGGGAGAAGAAGCCGCTGGCCGGGCTCGCCCCCTTTCGTTTCTGCGGCCGGCTTTTTCAGCCGCTCAAACAGGATCCTCTCATGGGCGGCATGCTGATCGACGAGAACCATCCCCTCCTCTCCGGCAAAGACCAGGTATGTCCCCGCCACCTGGCCGAGATAAACCATTTCGGCAAAGCAATATCCTTCCTGCGGCTGTTCCGGCTCGGAGCGGGATTCACCGGAAACCGGCGCCGGCGGCGACATCGGTTTTTCTTTGCCGAATAAGGCCGGACGACCGAAGAAGAGTTTTTCCGGTCCCGAAGAGATCCGGTACCGTTTCAAGGCCTCCTCGACACGCGCCGTATAGGCGGTGCGCGCGGCATCCGACGATCCCGATCCCTCTTCCGCCACGGGGACATGATGCCGCATCTTGTCCCCGTTCCCGGCGCCGATTGCGCCGCCCAGGGTCTCGGCAATGAGGGCATAGATCCCCCGCGGATCACGGAAGCGGACCTCCATCTTCATGGGGTGGACGTTCACATCCACATCTCCCGGCGGCAACTCCAGAAAAAGGATGGCCGCCGGATAGCGCCGGGGCTCGATGATCCGGCGATAGGCCGTCATGACGGCGTGGTTTAGCAGGTAATCCTTGACAAACCTTCCGTTCACGTAGAGGTAGATCTGGGCGCTGTTCGAGCGGGTGAATTCCGGACGGGAAATAAACCCCTTCAGCGTCGCGCCATCCCTCTCTCCCGCCGCCGGGGCGAGCTGGCCCCGGAACTCCTGACCCAGGGTAAGCGAGATCCGCTCCGATAGATCCTTCGCAGCCGGAACATTCATCAGCGTCCGCCCGCCCGCCGAGATCCGCAGGCGGATTCCCGGCTGGGCGAGCGCAAGTCGCGTGATCCAGTCGAGGCAATAGCCCTGTTCGGTCATGTCGCTCTTGAGAAATTTCCGCCGGACCGGAACCGGTTCAAAGATCCGGCTGACTCGAATGGACGTTCCGGCCGGACAACCCGCATCGGAGAGCTCCTTCACCTCCCCTCCCTCGATGGTGATCCGCGTGCCGACGGGCGATGCGGCCCGACGGCTGACCATCTCCACGCGGGAGATCGAGGCAATGCTGGGCAAGGCCTCGCCCCGAAAACCGAAGGAACGGATCCGATAAAGATCTTCGAAAACCTCCATCTTGCTCGTCGCGTGGCGGGCAAAAGAGAGGGGGACATCCTCCGGATCCATCCCTTCGCCGTTATCGGTTACACGGATGGCGTGACAGCCCCCTTTCTCTAATTCAACGGAGATTTCAGTGGCGCCCGCATCCAGTGCGTTCTCGAGCAGTTCCTTGACGATGGACGCCGGTCTTTCGACCACCTCACCCGCGGCGATCCGGTGGGTCAGCGTCTCCGGCAGAACGATGATTTTCCCCGGCAATTTTTCTCCCTCGATAAAACATAGTGCGGAGTGCTGAGTAAAAGCAATGATCAGCAAATATGAAGCACTTAGCACTCAGCACTTTTTTTTATGTTTCGCCGCATGGTGCGGAGGCGTTTTATTAGTCGAGGACGATCATCACCCGGCACTTCTTCAGAAAGCCCTGATTATCCCCACTGGCGCGGATCCTTTCGGCATCGGCGTTCGCGATCACGATGTCCGACCGCCCCGCCCCCTCGGTTCGGAGCCCCTTCACGGTGGCCGGGCTGTTTGTCACCCGTGCATTGCTCTGGGCCGCCGTCAGATCACGCGCATAGCCGCTCATTCCCTGCTGAACGGCGTATTCCCGATCGACGTTCATGGATCCGTAAACCTCCTGGCCCTTCTCATCGATAATCCGGGGGGACATGGCCGGCCGCGCCTGGATCCCGCGGGCGTCCACGACAAGGCCCGTAAAGACCTCGCCTCCGGACGCCGGAGATGCTGCGGGCGCCTGGGGCGCTGCCGGGGCGGGCGTCCGGGGCGCCGCCTGTCTCTTCTCCAGGATCCTTGGGACGATCACCGCGGCGAAATTCCCCGAGAGAGGCATCCGGACGGTCACCTCGACGGTGCCGTCGGAGAGGTATTCCTGTTTCATCGTCTTGGCGCCCTTGACCATGCCCTGGACCTGGGTGTTGATGATGTCGCTCTCCACGACGAAATCCCGGATCGTGGTGGTCGAATCCACCCGCACGCCGCTGACCACCTCGAGCAGGTTTCGGTATGCGTCAACCTGGGCTGCGCGGAGGGCCATGGGGCGCGCCTGGGGCGATCCGATATTGCGCTGTGGAGGGGCGCCGATTCCGACCGCCTCAACATAGCCGTCGGTCCAATTGACCGACCCCTTGTTCCCGATCTGCTCAACCCATTCCGACGCACTGACCTTATCCTGGCCGACCGCCACCCCCGCGAGACACAGGATCATGGCTGCAGAGATCGCCGCAGCCGCCCAAAGCCTTGATTTCATAGAGACCTCCTTTTTAAGTTCATTTCCTTCCCCGAAAAGCCTTCTCCTCCGGGGCCGGGAGCCAGGGTTTGATGTTGACGCCCTTGTCCAGATCCCCCCAGATCAGACCGGTATCCGGCGGATCGGCGCCCCACCAGTTGTTCCGGGCATCGATGTAGATGGAGGAAAACGCCTGGACCAAGACCGCATTCTTGAGAAAATTGTTGTAGTGAATCGAGGGATTGGACATCCCCACGCCTTTGACGCCCCCCTCCCCCATATTATCCTCGAACGTGGAGTAGGAGATCTGCGGCGCCGCATCGTTCCGGCTGTAAACGCCGCTCTGGGCGTTTCGGACGATGTAACAGGAGGAGATCTCTGGCGATCCGTAATAGATATCGAAAGCGGTCGTGGCATACTCGACGATGCAATAACTGAAGACGCTGTTTGCCTTGGTCTGCTTTGTAAAGCGGACGGCGTTTGCATAAGAACCGGGCGCCGGCGACGCCCCGGACGCAGTGAAGAGGATGGGCAAATCCGCCGTTCCCCGGGCCACAACACCCCCGTCCTCGACGATGATCGACGTATTTCGATCATACTGGACGACGACGCCGGGCTCGATATGGAGGATGGCGCCCCCGTCCACGGTCACGTCGCCCGTCACCCGGTAAGGGCTGCGGGAGAGGATCAGAAAGCCGTCCGTCTTGAGGGGGCCGGATAGTTTCGCCTCCAGGATCGGCAGTTCCACCGGCTTCCCCTCCGGATAGGGGGCGCCGAGAATCGACCGGACATCGACCCGGCCCCGGATCCGGTCGAATACTTCGAGCCCCTTCGCCGTCCCCCACCAGTTGTTCAGGGCCGAAACCGCCTCGCCCTTCATCTCCCCCGCAAGGTCGAAGGGGCCGTTGTCGGTGATGTTGTTCTCCGTGACGGAGGCCTGCGCCCCCAGGACGGCGATCCCGCCACCCCGGTTTTGCGCGATCGCATTGCGGAGAATGGCCGGGGCGGCGGAACGGACGACGATCCCCTCCGCCGCGTTGTCCCGGATCCGGTTGTCAGAGAGGGTCGGCTTCGCCCCATCGGAGATGATGACCGCCGCCTGCCCGTTCTTGTGGATCGTGTTTCCCGTCACAACCGGCGCGGAGAAGGACCCCTGGATCACAAGCGCGGTATCGTTATCGGTCAGTTCGCACGCTTCGATCCGGGGGGAGGAGGCTTCGATGGAGATCCCGGCTTTCGCCTTCCGGATGCGGATGAACTTGACGATATTCTCCTTTTCCTTGACGTTCGCGAAGCGGATCCCCGCCCAGCGTTCCACCCCTTCAGCCGCGGAAAAGAGGATCAGATGATCAGAGTCCCCCTGGGCCTTGAGCTGACCCTCGACCACGAGGGCGCCCCCGCGGGAGAGGATCTCCGTCCCCGGTTCGATCGTCAGGACCGCCTTGTCCCGAACGACCACCTCATTTTCAATCACATAGGGACTCGCCCCCGCATACCAAGTCGTATCGGCCTCGATCGCCCCCGCAACCGGCGTCGGCCCCGGCGCGACCGGCATGCCGGAGATGGTCTCCGATCTTTCGCTTTCATTCCCCGCACGATCCGCGGCGGTGAGTTGATAATAGTACTGAACATTGTTTTCCGGAACCGGATCCCGGTACTCGTTGAATTCGGTTTTAACAACCTCCTGGTAGCCGGAAATGGGCGTCACACTCCGGTAGAGGCGGTACCCGGCCAGATCCGCGGCAGCCGATTTCTCCCAGGTGAGCAGAACGAGCCTGTCCCGGCCGACGGTTCGGAGCCCTTTCGGCTTCTCCGGCGGCGTTGTGTCGAGCGTCACCGTTCCCAGCGCATCGACCCACTCGGCCGTGTTTCCGGCGTCGTCCGTCAGACGGCCGGTAATCAGGGCGCCCGCGACATTATCCCCCGGCACGACCCGGTAAACCCCGAGGTAAGCCCCGGGCGCGTCTTCTTGTTCCTGCATGTCGATCCGCTTCTTGAAATCCCCGATCGCGAACGCGGCGCGCATCTTCGGCGTCCCCTGCATGACGACGCGGATCTCATCACCCGCCTTTTTCGGAAGATTCTTCGTATCCTGGACGAGAAGGGTGATCGTCGGCGGTCGGAGCGCGGCGGCAAGCGGCGGCGTCGGGATCGTTTTGACCATCTCCCGGAAGAGGTCGTCGCAGGCGCGGAGGAGCTGGATATCCCTAAGGTTCATCGCGGATGCAATGATGACGGCGATGATGCCGACCGGTGTCGTTGAGAAGCCTCCCTCATGAATTCGGACGACGTGCTGACCGCTCCAGAGGAACTGGCCCGTCTTCGTCCCGTACATCTTCACCTCCGCCCCGACCGAAACCTGCGAGTAGATCACCGCAAAGAGCTTGTCAAAATTGGAGATCTCCCCGTAGATGACGGCATCCACCCCGAGGATTTCTCCTAATTTCTGAGGGGAGGTTTTCTGGATCTTTTCGGGATCCGTCAGCTCCGCCTTTGCCAGCAAGTCGTCGATCTTCGTGATCTCCATATCCTTGAAGGGAAGAGAGCTGAAGTGGTTGTAGAAACCCCGGCGTACGGGTTCGAACCCCTGTTTGCTCTTGGACTGGTCGAAGAAGGGGAGAACCGCGACCGTCAGCGGCCGGTTTTTCTCCATATAGGGATCGATCTTGTAGGTTCCCTTGAATTGGGCGAGGATTTCGGGGGCGATGATGGTCTCCTTTGTGGCAATCACGCAGCCGCCGATCAGGATCGTAAGCAACAGGGCGACCAGCGTCGGCGCCTCTTTTCTCCAGAACGATTTCATGGCAAACCTCCCGAAGAGTTCTCCATCGCCCGCAACGGGACGAACGGTCCAACTACCCATTCTCGATTCGGAACGGGATGCACCATCGATTAACCTCTTTACAGGCAAAATCCGGATCCCGCTGCGACGCTAACGTGCCACGCTCGGCGGCATCGACATGTCGGCGCCGGCGCTCTCGACCAGAAACTCGCCCTGATTTTTCGGTGTGCGCAGGATGAACTTGTACGGAATCGCTATCGGTTCCCGGCCGGTGGCCATCGTCCGGTAGGTCAGCACCCAGACGGCGCCCGTCACCTTATCGACCAGATAGGCCTTGTCGTCGCTTCCGGCTACCACCTCGAATTTCCCCGTCTCCCCGATTTTCGCTGTCTCCGCGGCCGTGGCCATTGCCGCCGTTCCCAGCAGAAAACCAAGCAGGATCAGCCCGACGATCGACCGCTGCGATCTGCGCTTTTGGTTATCCATTTCTTTCATCTTTCCCCCTGATTACAAACCGACATGCCGGCGATGGCCTTTTGGGACACCTTGCCGCAAGGCGTCCCCTTACGGACCCGTTATCGTTATTTCGGGAGCGGGATCGCTTTCCAAACCGTCACGATCCGTCACCGTGATCAGGAAGACCTTAACCTTCCCCTTGGGCGGCGCGGCCTCGCTAAATCTCCGCTCCCGGACCGTAGCGATCTTGTCCATCCCGAAGAGCTTCTTTTCATAAACCGTATAGTGGGCGACATCCGGCAGAGCCGCCTCCTTCCAGGTCAGGACCGCCTTTCCCTCCGCGATCCCGCCGGTTGCTCCTTCCGGGATCGCCGGTCTCGCCTTGGTCCGGACCGATATGGTCTCGGAAAAATCACCGATGAGACCATCCCTGTCCTCCGCCTGGAGTCGGTAACGGTACAAGGCGTTGTCCTTCAAACCCTGGTCGAGATAGGCGGTCTCCCGGAGTTTGGCGATGCGCTCAAAATCCCCACCTTCCCCCGACCGGAAGAGATGGTACAGCGCGATCTCCTTTTCCGGATTGGGCGACCAGCGCAGCGGAACGGCCTTCGCCTTCGCGCTTTCCCCCTGGAACCCGGAGACCTTCTCCGGTCTCGGTTTGGTCCGGGCGGTTACCGCCGGCGCGGCCTCACTTTCGACCTCGACCCGGTTGTAGCTCGTCAACCGGTAGCGGTAGGCCATGCCGTCCTCCAGCTTGTCATACCCGCGGGCGTTGTCGGTATAACGGTCCGTCTGCCGCCCCGGAAGCGTCTTCAACAGCAGCAATTGCCCCTCTTTTCCCTTGGCCCCGTAGAGTTTGTATCCTTCCACCTCTTGCGCGGTCGCGGCCTTCCAGCTCAGATCCACCCTCTTCACCATGCCGCCCACTGCCTTGAACTCCTCCGGCATGGGTGGTTTTCCCCGGGTAACGGCGGAGGCCACCGGCGAGGGCGACGTCTCCATCTCCGTTCCCGTTTCCGTCTCTTCAACCGCTGTGATCCGGTAGCGGTAACGGGTCAGATCCGCTAAGCCCTCCCGGTCAATGTATTCGATCTTCCGGTCGACGGCCGAAGGGGCCTCTACACGCCTGATCCGGACAAAATTTTCCTGATCCGCGGCGCTTCGATAGACGTAGTACCGACGGATGAAGGAAGACACAATGGGCCTCCAGGAGAGGCGGATCTCACGGATCAGATCCCCCTCGGCGGCAACCGCTCCGACCGTCGGCAATGTCGACCCCTTGACGGATCGGGAAAACTCGCTCTCTAAGTCTTTTTCGTTGAAGGCGGTGACGCGGTAGTAATATTCCTCGCCGTCCCCGAGGGCTTTGTCTAAGTGCGACACCTTCAGCAGCCGGTCCAGGGCGGCCGTGGCGGCCCCGAGATTGGTCGACTGGAGGTTGGCAACCTCACGGTAGGGACCCTGTTCCGATTTGGCGCGGTAGAGCCTGTATCCCTTGAGACGGAGGGGGTCCTCGCTGCCCGGGCCGGGTGACCAGAGAAGGGAAATACTCCTCACGTGGCCCTCGGTTTTGAGGATCACGGGAGGGTTCGGCGTCACGGCGGTCTGTGCCTCGACCACCGGTGAAAACTCACTTTGGATCCCCCGGTCGTTGTAGGCCCGGACCTTGTAATAATAGGGGGTGTCCTTCTCGACGGTCTCATCCACATGCTCGGTCTTCGCAACCTCGGCAAGCCTTGAGAACGGCCCGGTCTCCGAGGCCGCGCGAAAGATCTCATAACCGGCGACCGCCGCGCCGGGAGGCGCCTCCCAAAGCAGGCGGACGCTCCGGTTCCCCGATCGTTTGGTAACCGCGACAGGTCCGCCGAAGGCCCCTCCTTCCGTGCTCTTTTCCTTGAGAATCTGCTCCGTGATCGCGTTTCGGACCTGCAGGCTCAACTTCCTCAGCTCGCCGGCCAGCCCGGCTTCGCCGACCGCAGCGACCCGGACGCTCAGGATCGCCTTCTTCTGCTCGATCTGAACCGCCTTGCACAGAACCCTGATCACCGACCCCTTCTTCTCCACGCTTCCGACGACGACCACATTGAGACCGAGACGGGCGCCGATGTTGACCACGTTGTCGATGTTGTCGTTCTGCTGGAGGTCGTTCATGCTGAGAAAGGCCTCCAGCTCCTTCCGGTCGAGCATCGTCAGGGAGGCGTCCTCCCCCAGCAGGTTGATGAGCTGGTTCGTCACGGTCGCCCCGAGACCCGAGGCCTCCAGATTGACCGTCCCGAAATTGAAGACGGAGATCCGGACCTGCGACGGTGCGGCGAAGGCGACGAAAGGACAGACCGACAGCAGAAAAACGATGACTGCGAAAAACCTCTTTCCCATGGGTTTTCTCCCGGGGCATCCCGCTTACAAAATCAGGATGCAAACCATCAGGTTTTACAGACCCTGAATCAGTTTATCAATGGATTCAAGGGATTTTTGCGAAACGGGCGTCGAAATTCCCTTCAATTTTTCATCATAGACCGCGTCGATGTACTTTTCCACCGCCTGTTCGATGTTTCTGCGCTTCTGTTGCTGCTGGGCCTCGTTGAAGTAGGCCACCTCCAGGCTCTGATAATTTTTGAGGACGCTCTGTCCCATCTCCGACACCTTGGCGTTCGTCAGTTCATCGAGGACCTCATCGTCGGTCGGGAGTTCCAGCGGGTCGTGGGCGATATTGGCCACCGGCACGCCGTCCTGGTACTTGTCCTTCTTGACCAGTTTCCCGGAGACGGTGTTTGTGACGATGTTCTCCCCTGTCGAAGTATCGACCAATTTGTAGGATACCTCCAACATCGCGTTGATCTTGGCCGACCCCTGCTTGTAGGAGATAAACTGGTAGTTTCGTTTCTTGACCGTCCGCGTCGGGGCCGTCTTGAGATCATCCGAGCTCGGTTTCGGATGCATGATGAGCCAGTCGGAGAACTCCGGATTGCGGACGTCCTCTTCATCGACGAGGACCTTGACCTGGCTGATGCTCGGGATGTCGGTCGTCTTGGCGGTGTAGTGGAGGACGTCCCCCATGATGAAGGTGTCGATCCCCCTCATCTTACCAACATTCTGCGCCGCCTTGATATCGACAAGGCCCGTCTGGCCGAGCTGCATCTCCCGCAGGATCGACTGGAGGTTTTCCCGTTCGATGATCCGGAGATCCCCGCTGGCATTCTTGTGGAGGTAGGCGATGAGCTTGTTCGCCGCGATCTTCCCCGCATCCTTGTTGTTGCTGGGGCTGGAAAAATCGAAAACGGCGATCGATTTCTTGATCCTCTTGGTGATGTAATCCCGCGTTTCTAATAGTTTCTGGAACAGTTCCGGATAGTTCGGTGACAGCGTCTCCACCTTCTGATACCAGAGCAGGGCGTTCCCCCACTGTTCTTTTTCGCCGTACTTCTGCGCCCGCTCCATCAGCTTCGCACAGAAATTCTTGATGAATTCCCTGAATATGGGATCCGTCTGGAGGGATGGGCTGTACGTCTTGACGAGCTCGATTTTTCTCATGGCCTCATACAGTCGGCCCTGATTGACCTGTTTTACCGCATCATCGAAGAAACCCTGTGCAACCTTGACCTTGAGCTGGTCCAGCCTGGCGAGCAGCTCCCGGTTGTCCGGCTGGTAGTCGGCGGCCTTTTCCGCAAGCAGGATCGCCCGCTCCCATTTCTGCGCCTTTTCCGCCTTGATCGACTCGCTGATGGCGTAATCGGCATTGTCCCGGGATTTGGCCTGTTCATACTGCCGGGCGACGTCCAGATACTTGGGATTAATCTCCATCGCGGTCTTGAAGGCCTGGGCCGCCATCTTCCAGTCTTCCTGTTTTCCGAGCTCAATACCCTGCTGATAGAGGACCTTCGCCCCTTCCTGTTCCGCGCGGGCAAGCTTGCCCCCCGCATCTTCATATCCGGTATAGATCTGATTGACCTGCCGCAGCTTCGTCACGGCGGCAAGCCAATCCTCCTTCAGGATGTCGGTTTCCGCCTTATCGTAGAGGGCCTTGACCTCCGTCCGCAGGGCGGCGACCCTTCCCTGGAGCTGATCCTGAAAGGATTTGACCGCCGTATTCCCGGGGGCGAGGTTGTAGGCGATGGCGGCCTCCCTGGTGATCGGCTCCAAGGCGCGCAAGTTCCGCCCGGGTGCAGCGCTGAGGGCCTGTTTCGCCTTTTCGAGATGGAGATTCGCCGCCTGTTGACGCGCCTGGAGGAGGGAACTCTTGAATTCCGCGTTCGCCGGATCCTCCTTGAGAGCCGCTTCAAAGTAACCGATGGCCTCATCCCACCGGTTCTGGTTCACCAGATCCTGACCCGTCTTGTAGTTTTCACTGACGGCGCAGCCGTAAATCAGGATGAGAACCACAATACCGACCAGCAAAACCCGAAAATTACGCTTTTTCATCACGTCCTCCAATCTTCCCCGAAAGGGTATTATCATCGATCCGCGCCCGTCTCTTTAAGCCGACAAGGCATCCATCTCGCGCCTCCGGGCGGCTCAAGGTTGAACCCCCGCATCTACCCGATTGGCGGTAATTCCCAGGATCTTCACTTTTTTCTGATTCAAGGTCATGGCCATCAGATCGTCCGCCAGACTCCGGCTGTTTCCGCGCATCTCCACGTCTAATTCCGCCTCTCCCCGGCGGTAGGCGCGTTGCTGCACCTCCTTGAATCCCTTCACCTCCGTGGAGAGAAGGTCCTTGAACTGCTGGAGCGTCTCATAAGAATCGAGGCCCGAAACGACCAACTTGACCGTCACCGTATTGGTCAGTTCCGAGGACCACTTCTCCAGAACCTCCTCCATCATCTGGCGGGCGAGCTTCTCCGCGGCCTCTTCCGTAATCTTCTTCAGGTCGCCCTTCATTCCGGGGGCCGATCCGCCCTTGCTGTCCGTCGTAATGACCTCTCCGGTATCGCCATTAATCACCTTGACGGAAACCGTCACCTTGTTGCTGTGCATTTCAATGCCGCCGACATTGAAGGAGGTGGTTGCGGCGTCAACCGCGCCGATCATGACGATCTCGGCGCCGTATTGTCCGGCCAGCCGGCTCACCGCCTTCGGATCCAGCGGCAGATTTCCGCCCCCCTGCCTCCGGAGGAGCTCCGCATCGATCAGCTTGAATCCTTTTCCCATGAAATATCGGGACATGGCCGCCTCGGCCACGGCGTCCTTCTGGGCCCGTTCCGTAAACAGGAGCATCAGGCGCGGCTTTGCCTTGCGGGTGATGATCAGGTTGACCGCCTCCAGGCGATCCTTCAGGCGCTCCCGACCCACCTCGGCCTCGATGGCCACCTCGAATTGGTCACCCTGCCGTTTCTCGGAGATAATCTTGTAGTTGCTGATGAATCCCTTGGATTCGGAAAGGATCCGGTCCAGCTTGAGCTGGAAATTTTCCACCTCCGAGGCGCTGGAGATCATAACCCCCACCACTTTTTCCACGGCGCTGCGCAGCGCGCCATCCAGCGCCTTCTCCCGGGCGATGTCCACCCGGTTGTTCATGATGACCGCCATCCCTTCCGCCTGGATCTTCGTCTGCGCCAAAACCATCGGAACCGACCACAGCAGACCCGCAAAAACCGCGAAAATGACCATTTTTTTCATTTGTTTAACCCATTGACCCTGATCGTTGAAGTGCAGCAATATCCCCTGCTGCATCATCACCAAAAAAACGGAACGATCGGCGCCCGCCGTCATCCAAAACCCGCCGTCCGAAGAACCGTCGCGCAAAGAATCGGGGTGAAATATACGGGATTCACCTCGGGGTGTCAAGACCAATTCAAGACCAATTCAAATTGATTTTATTCGCGTAAATTGGTCCCTTTCCTTGCCCGCTTCTATCCGCGGCAGCCCGTCAGCCCCAGGTAATCCTGCAGTGCGATCTGCCAGAATCTCATGGTCTTTCCGGTCTCTTCCGAGAACTTCCGGGTGCTGAGAACGCTCCAGGCGGGTCGGACCGCGGACCGCGCCAGACCTTGAGAACGGATCGGTCTCACGGTTATATCGGTTTTCCCCGCGTACAACAATATTTTACACGCAAATTCATACCAACTGCAGCGTCCACGGTTGGTCAGATGATAGACGCCCTCCTGCCCCCCTTCGATCAGGAGCTGGACGGCGGCGGCGAGATCCCGGGAATAGGTCGGGGCGCCGATCTGATCATCTACCACATCGATGGTCTTCACAGCAGAGGCCTGTTCCAGGATGGCCTTCACAAAATTCTTGCCGTTTTGGCCGTAGAGCCAGGCCGTCCGGATCAGAAGCCAGTGGTCGGAAAAAGCCTCAAGAAAACGCTCTCCTTCCAATTTGGAAGCCCCGTAAACATTCAGCGGCGCCGGCGGGTCCGCCTCCACATACGGGGTCTCCTTCCGGCCATCGAAGATGTAATCGGTGCTGAAATGGACGATCCTTATCCCCCTTCCCCGGCAGGCCAGTGCAATGTTCTTCACACCGCCGGCATTGACGGCAAAACAGCGCTCCCGATCCGCCTCACAACCGTCCACATTGGTATAGGCGGCCGCATTGATGACGACCTCCGGCGAACATTCCGCGATCACACGCGCACAGTCATCCCCCGCCGTGATGTCGAAGTCGCCGATGTCGATTCCCGTCACGTCATGAGCCGCCGTTAGGCGGAGCATCAGATCGCTTCCCAGCATCCCCTTGTGTCCCAAAACAAGTATCTTCATCCGTATTTTACGTCCTTCAAAAACAGTCCGTGGGGCGGCGCCGTAAGACCCGCCCTTCTGCGATCCCTGGCCAGCATAATTTCGGCCACCTCTCCCCGGGACCATTTTCCCCGGCCGACATCGACCAGAGCGCCGACGATCGTTCTGACCATATACCTCAAGAAGCCGTCGGCTTCCACAAAAATATTGATGATATCCGCGTCATCCTTCTCAACGACGATGTCGAGAATCGTCCGGATGTGGTCCGGGCTATCCGTGTGCGTCGAACAGAACGAGGAAAAATCATGCTTCCCCCGGAAAAGATCCAGCACCCCGTTGATCTTCGAAAGCGACAGGGGCTCCCATACGAACCAGGCGTAATGCCGTTCCAGGGCGGACCGGACCGGACGGTTGCAGATCCGGTACAGGTAAACCTTGCTTTTCACGGAAAAGCGGGCATGGAAAGAGGGATCGGCCTCCCGGACCTCACGGACAACGATGTCCGCCGGGAGAAGACTGTTGATCCCCATGAGAAAGTTTCTCTCGCCGAGCCGGGAATCGGTATGAAAATGGGCAACCTGGCGGAGGGCGTGCACCCCCGCATCCGTCCTTCCCGAACCGATGACCCGGATCGCCTCGCCGGTCATCCGACCGATGGACTCCTCAAGGAGCTGCTGAATGGAAAGCCCGTTTTCCTGGCGCTGCCAGCCGCAATAGGCTGTCCCATCATATTCGATGACCAGTTGGATATTTCTCATGCCATCGCTTCAGGATTTGGCCTGAGCGGAAGAGGGAGGGAGACCTGTCTCATCCCCGCAGCGATCCAGCGCGGCCACAGCCGGCAGGATCTTGCCCTCCAGGAGCGCCAGGGAGGCGCCGCCGCCCGTCGAGATGTAGGAAATCTTGTCGCTCTCTCCCGTCTGATGGATCGCCACATCCGTATCCCCGCCGCCGACGATGGTCAGGGCATAGGAGTTCGCCACGCTATGGGCCAGAGCCGCAGTCCCCCGGCTAAAGGCGTCGATCTCATAGACCCCCATCGGACCGTTCCAGACGATGGTTTTTGCGTTTCCCAGCACCTCGGTGAAAAGGGTGATCGTCGCCGGACCGATGTCGAGGCCCATCCAATGGGGATTCATCTCCTGAACGGGCACGATCTTGGTCTCGGCGCCGGCATCTTTGTTTTCGGCAATCACACAGTCGATGGGCAGATAGAACTTGACCCCAAACTCCCGGGCCCTCTTCATGACCTCCGTCGCCTGGTCGAGCAGGTCATCCTCTACCAGCGATTTACCGACGTTGTATCCGAGCGCCTTGAGGAAGGTAAAGGCCATCCCGCCGCCGATGATCATCTTGTCGACCTTCCGGATCAGATGGGCGACCGCTTCCAATTTCCCGGACACCTTTGACCCGCCGACGATCGCAACGAACGGCCGCGCCGGCTTGTCCAGGGCCTTCTTGAAATAACCGAGCTCCCGCTTGACGAGGAAGCCGGCGGCGCACACCGGAACAAAGCGGGTGATTCCCACGTTTGAGGCGTGGACGCGATGGGCGTTGCCGAAGGCGTCATCGATATAGACATCCGCAATGCCGGCCAGTTCGGCGGCAAAGGCTTCGTCGTTCTTCTCCTCCTCTTTGTGGAAACGGAGATTTTCGAGGAGGAGGATGCATCCGGGTTTCAGCGCATCGACCCTCTTCCGGACCTCCTCGCCGATGCAGTCCGGGGCCAACGGGACCTCTTTCCCCAGAAGCCGTGAGAGGCGTTTCGCCACCGGGGCAAGGCTCATCTCCGATACCGCCTTGCCCTTTGGCCGACCGAGATGGGACATGATGATCACGCGGGCCTTTTCATCGAGGGCATAGTTGATCGATGGGAGGACCGCCCTGATCCGCGTATCGTCCGTGATGTTCAGGGAGCTGTCGAGGGGGACGTTGAAATCGAACCGGAATAATACCTTTTTTTCATGAACGTCAATCTCATCGATGAATTTCATGGCTCCTCCTGTATTGATTCTTGTGGGCAGATTGCGATCCATTCTGCTAAAAAAAGCCGGACCAAGGATGACGCTTAAGTTATGGCTCACCAATGCACTCCCGGTCAAGAGGGAATATGTTTTTACGCCGTGGGCGACGGCGCAAACCGCACCCGGATTCGGGGCGACGTCATGAGAGGCCCTCCCCTTCGACCAAGACAACGGCGAAGGCCGCCGCGCCCTCCCCGGCGCCCACAAGACCCATCCCTTCGTTGGTCTTTGCCTTCACCCCTATCTGCGCGGGGGAAATTTGCAGGACGCGGGCGATATTTTCCACCATCGCCGGAAGATGGGGGGCCAGTTTTGGCCTTTCCAGAACAATCGTCGAATCCACGTTGCAGACCTGGAAACCCTTCGCGACGGCAAGCTCCCGAACCCGTTCCAGCAGGATCAGGCTGGAGATCCCCCGATAGGCGGGATCCGTATCCGGGAACTGCCTGCCGATGTCGCCCCCGCCGACAGCGCCGAGAACTGCGTCGCAGACGGCATGGATCAGGACGTCGGCGTCCGAATGGCCCAAAAGCCCCTTTTCGTGCGGGATCTCCTTCCCGCCCAGAACAAGCCTTCTTCCCACCGCGAGGCGGTGGCTGTCATAGCCGAAGCCGATTCTCATTCCACCCTTTTGCATACCCGAATCAACACCCCTGACCCCTTACCCCTTACCGTTTTTCGCTGCGTGAACGGGGACACCTTGCGGCATTATGTTGTTAGGGGGGACACCTTGCGGCAAGGTGTCCCCATGCGGCGGAGGATCATCTCGCCCCGCGCCAGGTCCTCCGGCATCGTCACCTTGATATTATCCGCGTCACCGGAGATCATCCGGACGGGGATTCCCGTTCTTTCAACCAGGGAGGCGTCGTCGGCGCCGTAAAATCCGTCCGCCTCGGCCCTTGCATAGGCGGCAAGGATCACTTCTCTCCGGAACGCCTGCGGGGTCTGCGTCAGCCAGAGACCTTCACGGGAGATCGTTTTGACCACCCCTCCCGCGGCGTCCACCGCCTTGACCGTGTCCCGGATCGGGACGCCGACGGTCACGGCGCCGAACTCCTTCGCCCCGGCGACGGCCCGCTCGATCAGATCCCCGGCGACAAAGGGCCGGACGCCGTCATGGATGACGATCCCCTCGTCTTCGTCACGCAGATGCATGAGCGCATTTCTCACCGAGTCCTGTCTCTCCCTTCCGCCGTGAAGGACCAAACGGACCTTGGAGATGCGGTATCGTTCAACCAGATCCCGCCGTACATCCGGGATGTCCCCTTCCGGGACCACGAGAAGGATTTCATCGATGAGCGAGGAACATTGAAATACGCGTAAGGTGTGCACGAGGATAGGGATTCCGGCCAGAGAGAGGTACTGCTTGGGAACGCATCCCCCCATCCGTTTCCCCGCACCCCCGGCGGGGATGATCGCGATCGTCTTCATGGCGCCGCCCCAAAAACAATTCAGGCCCGGCGATTGCGCATCGCCGGGCCTCAGGATCGTTATGGTTTCGCATTCACCCCGTAGGGTTTCTTGTCCGCAACCACCGCCTTCAGTTCCGAAAAGATCATCCGCCCGGCCGTCGTCTGCAGAACGCTGGTCACCAGCGCCTCCACACTCGCCCCCTGGTATTTCTGCGCGTTGTCAACGATAATCATCGTCCCGTCGTCCAGATAGGCCACCCCCTGCCCCGGCTCCTTGCCGTCCTTGATGATCTTGACGGTCATCAGTTCGCCCGGCAGAACCACCGGTTTCAACGCATTGGCCAGCTCGTTCACATTGAGGATCTTGATGCCTTGCAATTCTGCAACCTTGTTGAGGTTGAAATCATTGGTGATGATCTTGCCGCTCGTCTTCTTGGCCAGCGCGACCAGCTTGGCGTCCACCCCCTTGATTTTCGGGAAATCGTGGTCCACCACGTCGATATAGATCCCGCTGCTCCGCTGCATCCGGTTGAGGATGTCCAACCCCCGCCGGCCGCGGGCCCGCTTCATGGAATCGGAGGAGTCGGCAATGTACTGCAACTCATCGAGGACGAAACGTGGGACAATCAGGTTGCCCTCCATGAAACCGGTGTCGCAGATATCGGCAATCCGGCCGTCGATGATGACACTGGTATCGAGAATCCGGTAATCGCTGATCTCCTTGGCCGGCCCCCAGCCGAACAGGCTGACCTCCTCCACCTTCTTCGAGCCGAGAACAAGACCCAGATAACCCATGGTAGCCGTAAGCAAGGCGTAGATCCAGGGCACAACCTGGCGTTTTTCCATGATATTGCTAACAAAACTCAAACCATAGGCAAACAGGAAAGCGATCAGGAGACCAATGATCATCCCCACCACCCCGCCCAGGATCACCCGCAGGGAGACCTTCCGTATGGCCTGCTCGACCTGGATGACAAAGATGGCCATGAGCAAACCCAAAACCGACCCGGCCGCCCATTGCCACCACTGGTCATAGCTGTGGTAGGCGATAGAATAACCGCTTAAGGAACAGGCCAGGATCAAGAGAATCCTTACAATCACATCCAATCATCCCCTTTACTTATTTATGTTCTCGTTTTTTTTGCAAAGACCATGGCTGACCCGTGAGGCGGGGCGGCGTCATTGTACGGTAAAGATCATCTTCAGATCCTCTTCGATCTTGGTCTCCTCTGCATTGCTCGCCACCGAAATCTCCTTGATGAGCAGGCTCTTCGCCGTATCCATCATCTTTCTCTCCCCGAAGGAGAGGTTTTTGTCGTTTTTCAGGATAAAGAGATCCCGCAGGACCCGCGCAATTTCGAATACCGATCCCGTCTTGATCTTTTCTAAGTATTCCCGGTATCTCTTGTTCCAGGTCTGCTTGTCAATCGTGACATCCTTGTTTCTGAGGATCGCATAAACCTTGGGGATCTCCCTCTCATGGATCACCTCGCGGAGACCGACCGATTTCGCGCCATCCATCGGAATCATGATCTTCATGCCGTTGCCCATGATCTTCATAATATAGAACAGTTGCTTGCTTCCGCCGACATCCCGGTTTTCGATCGCCTCGATGACCCCGACTCCCTGTGCCGGATATACCGCCAAATCGCCTATCTTGAACATTTTTACACCCAAAGAATTTATTTTGAACTTAGAAGGTTATCTGATTCTGATGGAATAGTCAATACGATTTACGATTCCTCTTTCGTCTCAATAATTTGCCGCTGCTTACCTCGTCTCGGGGCTGCCGGCGCCACGGGGACACCTTGCGGCAAGGTGTCCCCTTTAGGGAAGAAAAAAAAGGGGATTCCTGGCCTTGTTGTTATGGCGGATCTCGAAATGGAGAGAGGCGACCTCCTTCGCGGCGGCCTTTCCGATAAACGCAATCCGGCCTCCCTTCTTGACCCTCGCCTCCCCGTGGACGGTTCTGATCCCCAGGTGGGCGTAAACCGTCGCGTAGTGGTCCTCATGCTGGATAATGATCGTCTCCCCATAATCCTTGAGAGGGGCGGAAAAGATGACCACCCCGTCCGCCGCGGCCTGCACGGGCGTTCCTTCACCGGCCGCGATTCGGATTCCATTGAAATACATCCGGTTCGGCTGGACGCCGAACGGCGAAACCACCGTCCCCTTGACCGGCCAGATGAAACGCTTTTTGTCAAACTGGATCTGTTCCGGCTTTTCACCGTTTTCCTTCGGTCGGGCCGGCGGGCCTGCTTTTCCCCCGCTTTCCAACGTCCGGGCGCTTTTCCGGAGGGAGATATCCCTCTCCGCCGCCCGGGAGGGAACCGGACGCTCTTTCGCCGCCGCTTCGGCCGGCGGCTGCGGCTGGCGTTTTCCCTCCACCGCCGCTCTATTTTTTGGAATCTCCATTCCAAAAAAGGCTGCTTCGTTTTTTACGGGCTTCTCCTTCGCTGGAAGCGCCGACGAAGGTTCCTGCGGCCGGGCGGCGATCATGATGTCGTCCAGAATCTGGTTCGCATCGGGGACGAAGATCACGCTATCCGTCTCAATCCGGTCAGAACGGCGGATGTTGTTGATCTCCGCGAGTTCCTGAAGGTCGACGCGATACGCGCGGGCAATGGCGGAGAGCGTCTCTCCGTTCTTTACGCGATGATAAACCCCGCGGGGCCGGGCATCCCGGAGGGGCAAACCCGAGCAGGAGAGGATCATCAGACCGATCAGAAAGAAACCCATGAATTTCAAACGATGCGGGCCGCATGAAAAAATAGTGGCGAGGGGTGTCTCGCTCGTCAATTTTCCCATCCGTGCTCCCCGATCAGATCGACAAAACGGCATCCGCCCAGATCTTCCTGTTTCAGATCCTCCGGATCTTCCGACATGCGGGTCAGCTTTAGAAGAACCTGGGAGTTACGGCTTCCCACGGGGACCACGAGACGACCGCCGACTTTAAGCTGCTCAATCAGAAGCTTGGGAATCCGAGGCGCGCCGGCCGTCACCATGATCGCATCAAAGGGGGATTCCTCGCGCCACCCGTAGGTTCCATCCCCCACCCGGATGGCCACATGGTAATCTTTCAGCGCATCCAGAACCCTCCTGGCCCCGGTTGCCAGCGCCGCAATGCGTTCAATGGAGAAAACCCGTTCGGCCAATTCGGCGAGGATGGCCGTCTGATACCCGGAACCGGTCCCGATTTCGAGCACCTTCTCCCGTCCGGTCAGCGCCATCGCTTCGGACATCAACGCAACCATATAGGGCTGGGAGATGGTCTGCCGGCGTTCGATGGGAAGGGGATTGTCGTTGTAGGCCTGATCGATCAGCCCCTCATCCACGAAGAGATGGCGTGGGATCTTCTCCATGGCCTTCAGCACCCTCGGATCCGAAACGCCTCGCACCCGGATCTGGGTATCGACCATCCTCATTCTCTGTTTTTGAAATCGGTCTGTCACATTTCCGTCCTGATCATCGCAACGCCTGTGGAATGCATGCGCCCTCCCTGAAAAGAATCGCGGTCCCGCCGAAAGGCGTCGTACCGGAACCGGTCAATGGAATGCCATTATTGTTATCTTACCATCAAAACGCCTATTTTTCAAGCGCCAGGGATCTCCAGTGCATGGTGATCAGATTAAGAAGGGCTTCCCTTGACCCGGACGGCAAACTGTGAGAAAAACGGTCATGCGAAAAAGGACATCGCAATCAAAACCGGAGATGATCGGGGAGATCCTTCGAAAAGTTCTCAAGAAGAGGAACATCCCCCATACCGCGACGGACCGGCG
>Ga0100389_1000945_pt1 | contig 22836 bp, 20 predicted proteins | sample CryGeymeta201513_FD_81537 | JGI IMG/M metagenome (GOLD analysis project Ga0100389, IMG submission 81537) | Groundwater microbial communities from Crystal Geyser aquifers in Utah, USA - Crystal Geyser metaG 2015-13 | ecosystem: Environmental > Aquatic > Deep subsurface > Groundwater | place: USA... | reverse complement strand
TACCCCCGAACAGAAAAACGCCGGCGACGGTCAATGCCAGCGTGCTGCCGATGGTCATGGTGCCCACTTTCTTCAGGTTGCGGCGGAAGGCGTCGGAGCTGGTCTTGAAGGTGATGTCCCATTCTGCGTGTTCTTCCGGCTGCTCAACCCGATATCCAGCCTCCTGCCCCAGTTTGGCGAGAGTTTCCATGGCGTAATCCACGGAATCGTTTCGGACCGCGGAGATCTGCTCCGAGACGATCGTGAAGACGTCTCCCAGTACGGCATCGAGACGATCCTTCACCAAGAGGGGGAGGAGTTCATTGGCTTTCTGCAGCTCTCCCCAGCCGTAGGCGTCAATCTCGTCTTCGACCTCTCGCCTCAAAGTAGCCTTGGCGCGCAGCCAGTCAACTTGTCCGTAGATCATGTCCTCGGTGCCCTGGAGTGCTTTGTCCAGGTCTCTGCATATCGCCCCTCGGACATACGATGCCTCGCGCAATCCCTTGTTCATCGCCTCCAGTCGTGCCTGGAACTCGTCCGTGTTCATGAAAAGGTGCTTCGTTTCCGACTCGATGGAAGCCTTCATCTCATTGAGTTGCAGGCGAACCTGACGCGAGGCGGATTGTAGAACGAGGCGACCACGTTCGCTGATGAGATAGTGCTCCAGACCGCGCCGGAACTCGGGGAATCCGCTCTTTTGGGTCTTTTCGTCATCTCCTTCAGCCACGCCCTCCAGCGCCCACCTGGCCGACATCGGGTAGATGGGAGGGTCCGGAATGCCTGCATACTCCTTAATGGTGTCGCGTGTGTACCTGACCGAGAGGGCGCGCTCATCCTCCGAGAATCGGTCGATCTTGGTGACCGCGAAAACGAACTGCTGAATATAATCCTGCAAGAACATCAGGAAATTGCACTCGGAATCACTGATCACGGGATCGGTGTTGATGAGGAAGATCACGGCGTCGGCGCGGTTGATGAATTCGCGGGTCGCCTGTCCGTGCTCCGGGTTGACGGAGCCAATTCCGGGTGTGTCAACGAGCTTGAGACCATCCTTGAGATATTCTGATGGGATGTAGACATCCACGTATTTGACTGTTTTGGGTGTGCTTCCCTGCACTTGCAGGGCGAACTCCTTGCCGATGTCGGGCAGGGAAAGGACTTCCATATCCTCCTGTGTCTTGAGTTGTGACAATCGACGGGCGGCGGATCGGGAGGCCTTCTTGCCGTCGAGGTCTGTCCCGACGACGAACTTGGGAAGTTCCTGCAACGGGATGCTCTCAGATAAGGTTCCGTCCGAGTAGGTAACGCGCGCCGATTCTGTCTCGGAGTATTGGACGATGGTAATGGTTGCCGTGCTGGGTTCAATGGACGTGGGGAGGAGTCCCTCCCTTCCCAGCAGTACGTTGAGCATGCTGCTCTTCCCCCGACTGAACTCGCCGACGACCGCGATGATGAATTCATTGGACTCCAGGCTCTCGGCCATCTCACGGAGGATTTCTGCGCGTGGCCTTGTAACCCCATCACGCATGGCGTTGTCGTTGCGATCAGCGGCAAGCTCCGCGAGGGCGCGAATACCCGCGGATCCCTTCAGGCGGATCTCATTGTAGAATTTGACAGCAAGTCGGTCTTCACTCATGCGACTGTGTGTCTGCGAGAAGCAGACACCCTCCCTTCGACGATTGGCGCAGGATCACACACCAAACGCCATTTTTAACTCAAAACGCCAGATAAGACAACCATTCCACGGAAGTTTTTTGGAGGGCTTCCAGTTGGACGGCAACTCTATTCTGCCTGTTGGCATTGGGGACAGAAGAACGTAGAACGTCCGTGTTGTCTGATTCTGACGACGGGTGTTGCGCACCGACGACACGGTCGGTTCTCTCTCGCGTAGACTCGAAATTCATTCTGATAATTCCCGTACCCTCCGCTGGCGGTGCGGAAGTCCCTCATTGTCGTTCCGCAACGGCGGATCGCCACCCGCAGGATGTGCCGAATGGAGGAACGCAAAATGCGGATCGCTTCTGGCTTCAGCGAGGACGCCTCGGTCTGCGGATGAATGCCTGCGTGGAAGAGTATTTCAGACGCGTAGATGTTGCCAATTCCGGCGATACGGCGCTGATCCATCAGCAACTGCTTGATGGGTCGCTTCGAAGCTGCCGTCAGGTTGGCAAGGTGGCCTGTGGTGAGGTCGTCACCCATGGCGTCCACACCCAGTTTGCTGAGAGCGGGATGATTACAGACCTGGTCTGCGCGGACGAGCCGAATGCTGCCGAACTTCCGTGTGTCGGTGAACCGCAATCGAGTCCCACCGACCATCCGGAACACCACGTGCGTGTGCGGGGGTAGGACACCTTGATCACCCTCGTGAATGAGCTGCCCCGTCATGCGGAAATCCACAATCAGTGCGTCGCTAACGTCCAGGGAGATGATCAGGAATTTCCCACGTCGGTCGAAGGAAGAGAGCGTTGCTCCGGCAAGCGTTCGTCGGAATCTGGCGATCGTCACTTCTTTGATGGAACCGGTATGAATAACCTCGACGGACCGAACCTGGCCTCCCATGACGGAGACCTCAAGTCCGGACCGGATGGTCTCGACTTCGGGCAATTCAGGCAAGATGTTCCACCTCATTCGCCATTGGCACAGCTTTTGTCACAGTGTCACCCAACCGCAGTGTCGTCTTGATTATCCATCGTGATGTCGGGCAGGGGGAGAAGAAACACTGCTGAGACTACCATCAGAATTCCACTCACGAAGGATGGGGCGCTGATGGACGCTGTTGGGTTGCTCAGCGTCGACATTAGATAGCCGGCCAGTAGGGGTCCCACAATCCAGCCGAGAGAAGCGTAGGCAACGCTTTTGGTGACATCGCGCCCCCGTACTTTCGCGCGAGCCAGCACCTGTGTATAGTGACTCGAGATGGGCACCCAGATCGCCGCGCCGACAAAGTCGTGAGTCAGCCATAGCAGCGTGGCAGGCCAGAATCCGGGGATAATCGCAGAGACCGATACGGTCAGGCCCTCAAGGATAAGGAATGCTATCCAGGTACTCTTGAGTCGCGTTTTGACGAGATTCCCGATAAAGAACATTGGCAGCCCGAGGGAAACTCGATGCACAGCCATGATCCAACCAACGGTTGACTCTGGAACGCCAAACTTTTTCGAGAAGAAGAGAGGCATCACAAAGCAATGACTGGTGGAGAGTCCGATGGTAAAAAAGAAGAGCCAGGCCGTCAGCCACTTAAGCCCGGACGGAATGTCAAGGGAGAGCAAGTCCCGGAAGTTCATCCCAGTCCGAGACAGCGGCGTCGTGGCGAACACTTCGCGGTATTCCAGCGAGAACAGCACAAACGCGAGGAGGACAAGTCCGGCAGCCGCGAAAAGGACGGCGTTGTTTCCCCACCACACAATCACGATGCCGGCCAGGATGGCGCCGCCGCCCTGAAAGAAGAACTCGGCCCCGCGGGTGCGTGAGAAAAACTCCACAAATCTGGATTCGCTCGCGTCGAAGAGCAGCAGGGAGTGCATGCTCTCTCGCGTCACGACCGAACTCTCCCGCAGGCTCTTCAGGAGCATCTGTGGCCAGGGCAGCGGGAAGAAGGGGGTCAACAGGCTGGCAATCCCGCACAGTAGAAGCGAAGACGAGTAAAAGAGTTTGCGCCCGATGAAGTCGGAGATCGCCCCCGCGCCGATGCGCACCAGAAACATCGCCGCGGCAGAGGCCGAGAAAATGAATCCCATGGTCTGGTAAGAGACGTTGTGCTCATCCAAGAAGTAGGGGAGGACGAATTCGTAGAGGCCAAACGAGACCCCGAAGAGTATGGAGGTCGCAAGGACAACCGAGATGTTTCTGCTCATATCACCCCGCGGTATCGCTGCGTGAGTACCGTGGAGTGACGCAGACCAGTACCGGGGCGTCGTCAACACGAGAGGTCGTGTAGGGGCGCACAGGAGCGCCTTGACGGCCGCCGCTTGATTCCGGAGCCGGAGCAGATTCTGATGGTTGCGGCGTTACCGCAGGGGCAGGCTTAGATTTTTTCTCGTAGGGCGCCGACGTAGAGTTGTCCAGGGGTCTGACTTTGATGGTGCGGTGGTGATGGTAGTAGATAAGACCGGTCCACAAAAAGAACACCAGAGAAATTCCAAAGAAGATCCTCACCACCATACTGGCTGAGGCTTGGATACTTGCCTCGCTGTCTTCATTCGCCATTCCCCAGTTTGCCAGCATGCCAATGATGCGCCGCTGGGAAGACGAGTCGCCGGCAATGAGAATGCCTGCCAGCAGCAGGAACAGCGCAGGAAGCAGTTTAGCCATGTATTGCCACGCCATCGTATCCTCCGGTTATCTGCGGGTTTCGTATATCTGCTGAAACTGACCGCTGGTGAAACGCTGGAACTTGGTATGCGTATCTGCGAACAGAATATTGGTTCCTCCGGCCCCTTTGTTGTCGAAGAAATCAACGTCAGGCACACCGGAGTGCGCGTTCAGGGAGCGTGTCCAGTGGGAGCCACACCAGAGCAGCGGGTATTCTGCCGGTCGGTTGAGGGCAGCCTCGGAGAAAGACTGGTTGTCTCCGGGTGTGGCAATCATCTCCTCGGTGGTAGCGCTTGCAACGATAAAATCATAGCCGCCGCCGTCTGGATTTCCCCAGGCATTCATCCCGTAGATGCCGCTCCAGGAGGGGCACCACCATATCTGGTCGTTCTTGATATAGGGGTCAAGAGCAGTTTTGAGGTTAGGTTCGGATGGAAGGGCGGGTGAGTTGACCGGGCCCCAGAACGCCCAAGCAACAGGGTACATGCCGTCATAGTCGCTGTTATACATGACCATCGCGGTGCCGACCTGCTTGAGATTGCTCATGCAGACGGTCTTCCGCGCCTGCTCTCGGGCGCGAGCAAATGTGGGCATCAGCATACTGGCGAGGGTGGAGATGATGGAAATGACCACCAGCAGTTCAATCAAAGTAAATCCGTGGATGTCATCCAGCCGCTTCTTCATCTCAATCACCTCACGTGGGGTGCGACACTCGAGCCCTCAACTGGTGTTTATTCTAACTGATTTCGTCTCGTAGGGGAAGCGCGTGGCCCAGAATACTTCAGCAGCGAGTCCACGTTGGTCGGGTTTTCTACTCACTCTGTAACGCATCCATCATCGGTTCCCGCACTGAAATGGTTGTCGCTCCCCACGTCCATAGGCATCCGTTCAGCAGCACCGCGAGCATGGTGAGGGAGAGCAATACGTAGGGGACCTCTGCGCCTGAGGTCCGCAGGGATGGGTAAATGGCGATGAGCGACGCAAGAGTTCCACTGATGACGCCCAGCGCCAGAAGGGAAAGGTGCTCGAGCATAATGAGTCGGCATATCGTTGACGTTCGGAAACCAACAGCCCGCAGAAGCGCCAGTTCTCCCCGCCGGTCGAGAACGTTGCGCATGACGCAAATCCCTATCCCCACACTCCCGAGAAGCAATCCAAGCCCTCCAAGCGCCTGGAAGATATTGAGGTACGCATTCTCCACAGCACTGAACTCGGACAGACGACGCGCCGCGGGAGTGATCTCGACACCAAAGTCCTCAAGAGCGTGGGAGAACTCATGCGACACGGTTGAGGTTGCCTGTTTCGGTGTGTCGATCAGGAAGAGGCGATGTCCACTTTCAGACGGGAAGCAAGTCGAGAACCGGTCTTCGGAAATGAGCAAGTTTCCCTGGAGAATTGAGTTTGCGATAATGCCTACGATTTGGAGCTGGAAGGCATTCCCTCTCTCGTCGGTATATCGAATGCTGTCGCCGACAGACTTTCCCAAACCCCACACCACGGTGGATTGGTCTCCAATGGTGGGCACAGTGTTTGTCGGGCCGTCGGCATCCAGCAAAGCCCACGGAGACAGGCGCTTCTCTGGTTTAAGCGTCTTCACGAATGTGAAGGAACCCCGATCGCCCAGGAGTGCAGGAGCAATGCCAATGAGTCGAGGGACTTGGGCACGGTTCAGGTTAAGGCAACTCGCGTCCTCACCCTCATGGATGCGCCCTGGCACCACGCTGACTCCCTGCAGCGTGTCCGTGTCCAGTCCCAGCGCCTCGATTGCGCCCGGCGAATTGAGGTCTTCGTAGATGGGAAGTGTTGACTGGCCGATCAGCGCAAACCCGCCGGTCCCCGCACTGCGCTTTCTCGCGTCGTGGCCGGGGTCGCGGCGATTGGCGCCCACGGAGATGAGCAGGAAACTGGCACAAGACAGCAGTCCGACAGTAGCGAGACTCCGCCCACGGCGACGAGACGCGTTGCGCCAAGCCATCGCTCCAATCGTCAACCTGGCGACATTGTTCCTGACTCGCAGTGAGTCCACCGCGCCCCCTGTCGGCGAGAGCAGGGAGTCGCAAATGGAAAGGAAGGAGACGAGCAGTAGCAGTCCTGCGCCAAAGAACGCTCCGGCCGTTTCATGCCCGCTGCTTTGTCCGGTGAAGGCCGGTACCGCTACTGCCAGCAGACCGCACGCGGCGGCAATCCAGCGCGCCCGTCGATGCCCCGCAGTGTGGTCCACAAGACTCGCAGATGCCAGAGATCGCGTGAGAAGCTGTCGCGGGGCCGCCATCGCCTGTTTCCGGAGGGTGATCCATAGAGAGAGCAGTCCTATCGCGACGCTGGCGCAGCCTCCGGCAATGACAGTAGCGGCGCTCGCATGATAGGAGAGCGATGCCTCTGCGACCGCGCTTCGCCAGAAGCTATTCAGCAGGTAGATCATTAGGCGCGTGTAGGCCAACCCCACCCACGCCCCGACGACGCCACCAACGCACGCGAGCGCCGCTCCTTCCAGCAGGAACAGTCGGCGGACATCTCGAGGACGGAAGCCGACAGCCAGCAGCGTTCCGACCTCGGCTTGCCGTCGCTCCATGCCGAACACGAACAGGAGATTTGTGAGCAGCAGGGCCGAGAGGATGAGGAAGAAGCTCAAGCCCAGGAACAGTTGTCCGAAGTCCAGCGACTGCTCCCCGGCCCTCAGGGCTTCGTCTCTGACGGGACGGAACGACATCCCCAGTTGTCCCGGGGCGAGAGACGACATCAGACGGGAAGCCACCGCGTCGCTTTGCGTTGCGCTCTTGCCCGGATATCGAACTGCCGTCAGGTTGCCAAACCGGTTCTCCCACAGCTTCTGCCCGGCCTGCAGATTGATGAAGGCCTTGGGAGTACCCCGATACGCCTCCCAGTAGACTTCGTCTTTGGGACGAATTCTGTTGAGGTCGACGGGAATTCCCGGGTCCCAATCGCGGCAGTTGACGGCTCCGGAGATTCCGGGGAAATCGGGCATCAGATCGAGGTCCAGAGCGTCTCCCTGCATGGGCAATACGCTGCGAACTCGGAAGCTGGCCACGCGCTCCTCAAGCCTGCGCATGGACGCGTCGACATAGAACGTCACGTCAAGAAGGTCTCCGGAACTGGCCTTTAGGTCGTCTGCGAGCCAAGCATTGATAATGATCTCGTCGTCCATCAGGTTAGCCGGAACGACAGGCTCTCCCATCGCTGCAACAAGGGAGTAAGGCGTGGCGTGTTCTCCGTGCCGCAATTCATTGACAAAGTAGGTGAGGATGCCGGTTGCGCCGGGAGCCGCTTGAAGCGCCGCCGCGGCGACAGGCGGGTCGAAGAAGACCCGATCCGTGCGGAGTTCCAGCGTCTCCGTTCTTGGCAGGGCGTGGATCTGCAGGTTGGCGTCCTCCAATTTCCACGCTGTCTGCAAGGCTCGATCCAGTTGTGCGGCCGAGATTCTCTCTTGTTCCCCGCCTCCAATCAGCAGCGTATTGGCTTTGCCCTCCATTCCCAGCTCTCGCTGAAGCAAGGAAATGGGAACGAAGACACTGTAAGGAGGGACTTGGCTGCTCTGAAGCCCAAATCGACCGAACTGTTTGTCGTTGAGGACAGCCGAGACGTCAAGCCTGAGCGCGGTCGATGCGTTCGTTGTTGTCGCCATGGACGAGTCGCGAGGCAACAGGCTGGGACGCTCCAATCGAATCAGCATACCGTCCCCGGTGGCGAGAGCAAGCTGTGTGGATAGTCGTTGGTTGACAGCCACAAGGGGAAGATTATCCCGCCGTATTGCAGAGGCACTCGGGGAGAGCGCCCAGAAGCGGTCGTCTACCCCTATGACCTGCACGTTATTGGCGCGCGCGGTGCCGGCATCGCCGGTTGCCGAGCCACGCAGCATCAGAATCGGCGCTACCGCGATCCCCAGCTTCCCTTGCAGGTTCTCTGCAAGCTTGGAGCGAAAGTAACGTCCGGACGGCGCCATGGCGAACTGAATTCTGCCGACGCGCGCGAGGGCCATCTGCCTGAGACTGTATCGGACAGAATCGCCGACTGCCAGTGCCCCCACCAGCACGGCCGTGCTGACGACGATCCCCAGCGTGATTCCGGCTTGGGTGCGCCAGTAGAATCTCATGCTGTTGAGGCTGAGTCTGTAGTGGTTCATCGGTTACGTCGCAAGCTCCTGAAGTTTGCCGGAGGAGAGCCGGAGTTGGCGTGACATCCGCTCCGCCAGTTCCGTTGAGTGGGTGACAACCACAAGGGCAACGCCCTGCTCCTCATTGAGTTCCACAACCAGTTGGGCGAGATTCTCTGCGCTGCCCTGGTCGAGTGAACCTGTCGGTTCGTCGGCAAGCAGTAGTCGAGGTTCATTGATGAGGGCTCTCACCACCGCCACTCGCTGACACTCGCCCCCGGAGAGAGCGCCTGGTCGGTGGCTTAGCCGGTGGGTCATCCCCACACGCTCAAGCAGTTGTCGGGCTCGAGCCTCATACTCCGCAGAACCTTTACCGTGAGCGGCCTTGCCGTGAGCGGCGACGAGTGTGGGGATCAACACATTCTCCAGCACAGTGCACTGGGGCAGCAGATGGTGCATCTGGAAAACAAAGCCGATCTCTCGATTCCGGAAACGCGCGAGTTCGTCGTCGTTCATGTTTGACAGGTCGCGGCCATCCAAGAGCACGGCCCCGCTCGTGGGGTGATCCAGCGCACCCATGAGATTGAGGAGCGTGCTCTTTCCCGACCCGGACGGCCCGGTGACGGCGAGGCTTTCCCCTTGCTGGATGCCCAACGTCACAGCCTGAAGAACGGGAGGCTCTTCGGCGGTGTACGACTTCGTGACAGAGGAAAGTTGAAGGAAAGCAGTTGGTTTTGTCGTAGGCTCGTCGTTGGGTTTCACTGCGAAAATCACCTTATCGGTTCAGGGATTGTATCCACTTTAACAGGTTTCAGGTTGTCAATCACGGAGACAAACTCCTCCGCCATCCGGTATGCGGAGAACTTCTCCAGCACTGCTGCACGGCCGCGGCGCGCCATCTCTCGCGCTTCTTCTGGGTGAGTGAGTAGCCGCTCGAGGCCATTCGCCAGGGATACCGGGTCGTCCGGTTCACAGAGCAGCCCACCCTCAGTCGCCTCGATTATCTCCGGGAAAGCGGCGTGCCGCGGCTGGACAACGGGGACACCAGACGCAAGCGCTTCGAGTACGTAAAGGCCGAACGATTCCCCGTAGGTCGCGGGGACAGAGAAAACGGACAGGCCACGGAAGAAGTCGAGTTTCGACTGCCTGTCCAGGTTGGGGGAAAACGTGGTGTCCGATAGAAGTCCGCGCGCGCTGAGTCGATTCTGCAATTTCATCACATAGGCCGGGTCGTCGCCCGTCTGGGTCCCGCCCACGTGCAGCCTGAGTCCCGTGCATGTCTGTCGTTGCTTCAATCCGATAAAGGCATCAATCAGTGTTTCGAGCCCCTTTGCCGGACACATCCGCGCAAAGTAGCCGACCACCGGAGGGTCGGGCGGGAAATCGATCGGTCTGATTGCCTCGCAGTCAATGCCGTTATAGACGACGCTCAGGAGGTGTTCATCGATCTGCATTCGGTGAGCCATCACATCAGCATGGTAATGACTCACCGGCAGGAACGCGTCCACGTCTGCGGCGCGTTCGCGAAGAGTCCTCCAACAATCGGTTTTGTACGGTTCGGTCAGAGAGTCGAGAAAGGTGTCCTCGCCCTGGAGCGTGCAGACGACGGGCACTCCGACTATCTCCTTCAGGTGACGCGCCAGGCCGATCAACAGGGCGTTGGAGAGGCAGATCGCGTCCGGTTTGCCGTCGAGTACCATCCAGGCTGTCAGGCGCTGAAGCTCCTTGATTTGATTCCCTTCCTCCCCCTTGAGCATCGACAGGGTGAGCGCGCCCAAGTCTCGCGCCGAGGTCATCCCCGACCGTCTTCCCGCAGCGCGCAGCAGGGCAGGGGAGTCAAGCCGCTGATCCAGCCAGCGCGGTGTGCGACGGAAAATCCCGGACTTCTGCTGGAGGTAGACGTTGACACCCCCGTAAAACAGGGGCGCGCCTTGGGTGGGAGCGGGCCCCTCGGTGAGCAGGGGCAGGTACATCGGGACCATGATGGCATCGTGACCGCTCTTGCGCAGGGCAGTGATAAGCGTGCTATCTCGTAAGCATGACCCGCAATGCCAGCTTCCAGTTCCGGGTGTGAGGTTGATGATTCGCATGTCACGCACCGAACGCGTACACCACTCCATCTCCGGCGCCCACAGTCACGCGTCCGTTTGCCACGGCAGGGGATCCAGTGATGGGCTTGCCGATCTCATAGCTCCAAAGCTGGCGCCCGTCGGTGAGACGGAGAATGTAGAGGCGGCCGTCGTCCGACCCAATAAGCGCCTTGTCTCCGCAGACCACGGGAGAGCTGTCCACCTGCCCGCGGGTTGAGAATACCCAGATGCGTTTCCCGGAGTAGCGCGACAGACAGTGCACCCGCTTATCCCGTGAACCAACCACAATGCGACTTTCGGTGACCGCCGGGGATGAGAAAAACGGGAAGCCGCGATCTTTGTATCTCCACGTGATAGACCCTTTCCCGATGTTCGCTGCGATAAACTCATCTCCATAGTGACCGACATACGCACTGTTGCCGTAGACCGCGGCGGACGCGGCAACATAGGAGCCCAGTTCGACTTCGCCCAGTTGTTTGCCGGTTTCGACGGAGATTACGTGGAGGATGCCGTCGCATCCTCCGAACACGGCCCTGCCGTCGGAGATGGCGGGGGTGCCGTTCACGTAGTTATCAGTTGCATAGACCCAGATGCGTTTGCCTGTCCACGAGTCCACGCAGTGGAGCCGATTGTCGTAGCTGCCGACGAGAATGCGTATGCGCCCCGACGATGAGTGCGTCCACGTTGCTGCTCCGTTGATCTTCCCGTCGGTCGCGTATTTCCAGCGCACCTGTCCATTCGCCGCATTGAGGGAGTGCAGAACGCCATTCGCCGAACCGATGATGACCGATTGACCGACCACGCACGCAGCGGCCTCGATGTCGTTGCCGGTATTGAATGACCAGAACTTCTTCCCTGTCTTCTCGTCGAGGCAGAAGAGGTAGCCGCTGGTGGACCCGATGAAGACCTTGCCCCCGGACACGACAGGAGAAGCAACGATCGCCCTGCCCGTCCCGTATTTCCATTTAAGCCGCAGCTTCGTGGAAAGGGAACCCGACGCGACACCCCGCTGAGTCGCCGACCCGCGGAACATCGGCCAATCGCTTGCGGCGTGCACGTTCGGACTGAGCTCGCACGTTACAGCAAGCACTATGAGAAGCAGAGCTGGAACTGTCCTGTACCGAACCATCGCAGCATCACCGGGAACGAGTATGACTTGCGGGAGTCGTGATGTCCTACGGATTGTACCTGGAAACCGACGAAGGGGCAAACGGAGGTTTTGATGCCTGAGGTTCTAGTGCATCGTTTCGTAAATCACTCTGCATGCGACGCCGGATCGCTTCAGCGTCCGGTAGCTCACACAACTGACTACCGAGCGCCAAGAAAGAACATCTTTTCTCCCCTTTCACCCCGCGTTCTGTGCGAACGCGGGGTGAAAGGGAAGAAAAGGAGGGTTGCCTCCATCGTGTAGCTGCCTGTGTGAGCTACCGGACGCTGAAGCGATCCGGCGTCCTTTTGTGGGAGAACTTCCAAAACCGTGCACTAACATTAGGACGAGATGCCCCCCATTTCACATTGGGGGAGCGTTTCGGATCGACAGCGTTCTGCGATGGCGTCTACGAAGGCGAGGTACATGATTTCCGGAGTTCCGTGTCGCGCACCAAAGCCCGGCGCGTGTGGTCAGGTATGGTAGCCATCGAAAGTCACTCCGGCATCGTCTGGCACTCGGTCTGTCCACTGTAAAATCCGCCGGTGGCACCGATTCGATAGACATTGATCGTCTGACCGGGGATAAAGTGGTTTGCCGAGCCTGCGAGTGTCGCGGTGATTGCCTTCACGTGTCCGTCGGCATAGTTTGCGGAAAATGTGCCGTTATGTCGGCTCTGAACGGGTTGTGCCTGTGCATCTGTCACATTGCCATCGTACTGCATGATGGTTTCAGCCGGTTTCTTCACGGATGCCAGGTGCACTGGTTCGCCGCCAAAGAACAGGATGTTGTATCCGTTGGCGAAGAGCGATTGGTTCACAGTATAGCTCGTGTAACGCGGCGTCCCCGGGCAGGCGCCCCCCACTGTTGAGAACATGATATTGACATCCATCGCGTACGGGTCAGACGGACATTGTGCAACCTGGTCGTTCTTGATGTAGGGAATGACCTGCCAGTTGAAGGTGGCCACACAAGAACCGGCGGGATACGACGACATCGGGAAAGTCTCGTCGTAATCCTGCAGGTATTGCAGCGTGGCTGTTGCCAGTTGCTTCAGGTTGCTGATGCAGGTTGTCTGCCGTGCCTTCTCTCTGGCCCGGCTGAACACGGGGAAGAGAATCGCCGCCAGGATCGCGATGATTGCGATAACCACCAGTAACTCGATAAGGGTGAAGCCGTCGCGCTTTCTTGTTTTGGTATCCATTGTCATCCTGTTCCTCCGGTCTTAAGCTTCCCTGATTGTGACTCTACTTGCTAATGCAGTATACACTCGTTACGGGTGTCTCGAAAATGGAATATGATGCGACTCCCGCGCGAGGCTTGCGGGAGAAACTCTTATCGGTGTTCTGTCTTTTTGACGCCGTCCCTCAGAGCCGGGTCTCGTGTTAGCGGTTCGGTCAACTCGATGTGTCCGCCGAGAGTTTCCAGCTCCTTGCCCTCGACGAGGAACTGGACGCGGTCAATGCCAGGGAACTGCGTTGCCGTGCTGACGATGGCGTACACGGAGAGGTACTCGCGGTTCGAACCAGTCCAGAAGGCAGAGTCCTCAATGCGGGAACTGAAGTTGAGTGTGACCATATCGCCTGCAACGATGGCGGATAGAAGCTGCGTTCCGGCCGGGGCAACCTTCTCACCCTCAGGGGCCTTGGCGCTTCTCTCCAGCAGGGCGGTCACTACCCGCAGAACCTGATCATCGGCAGATTCTTGCGCAGACGGTTGCGGGGAGACCGGGACAGAGCGCAGCGCATCACTCGATGGATCGGGAATGTAGAGCTCCAGCGTCTCCCGAGTACCTTCTTGACCCCAATAAAGGATCGCCGCGGCAACGCACAGAAACACAATGGCGATGACGATTGCCAAAGGGTGAGGACGGTGAGACGGATGTTGTTGGTTCATGATCTCCCCATACGGGCCGCACGATGCTTGTCCCCTAATCTGGTTTGAGGGTCAGCTCCTGATGGGGGTCTGTCTCCGGTGGATTCTTTCCCACCACAGTGGAGGTTCGACTGTTCGGCGCGTCCAACTTTTCGAGCTGCACAAAATTGCGGACCCCGTTGAAAAGCGCCTCTGCTGCCCTTTGTCTGAACTCAGGCGTGCTGAGCAGTTGCTCCTCGTCGGTGTGGTTTATGTAGGCTGTCTCCGACAGGACGGAGGGCATCGTGGTGTGGTGGATCACATAGAACTTGCGCTGCCTGATGCCGTTGTTTTTTCTCCCGAGAGATGCAATCATGCTCTGATGAACGTATTGCGCCAGGGGCAGGCTTTGGTCTGTGTAGTAGTACGTTTCCGTTCCACAGAGCTTGTTTGGCGTCGGGCTCGCGTTGACATGAACGCTGATAAAGATGTCGGCTTTGTTCTCTTCAGCGAAGGCGACCCTGTCTTTCAGCGTGGGATACGAGTCGTCCTCGCGAGTCATTAGTACTGTGGCGCCGGTGGAGCGCAGCAGGCCCGACAGTCGTTGTCCGATGTCAAGTGTGAGATCCTTCTCAAAAATACCCGTCGTGCCGCGCGCGCCCGAGTCCTTCCCTCCGTGTCCCGGATCCACAACGATGACGATGTCCTTCCATTTCTTCCGGTCAGTAGGAAGGTGCGGGTTCATCGGGGGCAAGCCCGTCATCGCTCCCGGAATCGGCGCTTTACGTGCGGGCGGCTTGTCCACGTCGAGCTTCTTCGAGGGCAAGGCTGTCCCCTGGGTGGTGCGGGGGCGAGACGCGGGCGCTGACGGTTGCGCGGACTGCTCCGACGTCAGCACGACCTTGATTGTGTTGCTCTGTTCAACCCAAACAATCCAGAACTTGGGCTTCCCCTGGAGATCAAGGACAACGCGCGTAATGCCAGGCGACTCGCTGAACTGGCTGGAACGAATTCGTTGGAGGAGCGGGTGGCGAACTTCGATCGTGCGCTCGGGCGCAAGTAACTTGGCATTGTGAATATCCACGTAGAGGCGCAAGGGGGCGTCGATGGTGTTGTGGGTAAAGGACAACGGTCCGCTACCCACGATCTCCACCACGAACTTGTCTCCAGCGGCGCGTGTCCGCATATCGATAATGCCGTGGTTGAGTTCAATGTCCCCATTCTTATTCAGCCGAACGGAGAGACCCAGCCAGCGGGCGACCCCCGTAAGAGGGATCATGAACAGGCCATTCTCCACTTCTGGCGCAGCGGCCAGCTTCAGGCGCGACCCAACCCCCGTGATGAGTTCGGGGACGCCGGCGGTGAGAGTTGCCGTTCGGTTTCCCGGTGCCGCGATGGTCAACGATTTGGTGCTGTTCAGGTAGGATGCCTTAACACCAAACTCTGCCAGCAACTCCGCCACCGGCGCCAACCACTCCCCCTCCACGCACCGGAGAGGTGCAGGCAGGGTCCGGGACGACCCAAGAACGATGAGCCTCCCGTCGGCACGCGCGCCCGATGCCACCGACACGGTAAAGAGAAGCCAACCGCCCGCCAGTGACCGAGCCCATTGTGATCTCTCGAGGTCATTTCCCATCTTCTTCTTCCGTACATACCGAACAAAATCCCCCGCTCAAATAACGAGAGAATCCGGCAAATCCACGGTGAATCCACACCACTAAGTCCATGCTCAACGTGCAGATGAGTTTAACAAACCGCGCCCCCCGAGTCAAGGAAGCTGACGGTGACAGACCGATCTCGGGACTCCCGATTTCACTCGCGCTCTCCTCAAAGCGCCGTCCGCGCGGATTGGTATGGTTGCGGTGCGTGGGGAACTTTGGAGGGCAGGACGACCATTTTTGACTCGGTCAAATCGCACTGTTATACTACTGGTTGAGGTTTCCCGCGGAGGCTGCGGCACACAAAAACAGTCAGTCCCTCCTGAGCGACCTCGTGACCACCTCTCGATTTTGTTTCGCTTTCACTCCGTCAGCGAACCTGCGATGGTTATTGGCTGCTTGGACCCAACCCCGACGGACCGTTCGGGGGAACCGGAGGGTGCGCGGCGGACGTTTGGAGGGGTCGTCACAAACACGAACGTACTGCGAGTTGACTCAATGATACGGAATCGGGCTGTCGTCATTGGTATTGACGGCGCCACCTTCGACCTGATCAACGGATGGGTGGATGAGGGCAAACTGCCGACCCTGGGGCGTCTCATGGCAGAAGGAGTGCATGGGAACCTCAAATCGGTGCACAACATGCGGAGCGCGTCGGCGTGGACCTCCTTTGCCACCGGCAAGAACCCGGGGAGTCACGGCATCTTCGATTTCTGGCACCGCGTTCCCGGTAGCTACGGCATCCGGTTTGTGAACCGAAGGACCCGTTCCGGCAAGGCGTTGTGGGATCATGTCTGCCACGCCGGTGGGAAGTCCATCGTCATCAATGTCCCGATGACGTATCCCGCCGACTCCATCGACGGCGTCATGGTCTGTGGGATGGACGCTCCTGGGATTGACAGTGAGGGCTTTTGCCATCCGCCCGAGGTCATCCAGCAGATCATTGATGCGGCGGGCGGGTACATCATAGAGCCGGGTGTCACCAGCCTCTGCATGTCCGGCAAGTACGCTGAAGCGGTGGATCTGACCCTGAAGGCGGTGGACCTTCGCTTCAAGGCGGCGTCATATCTCATGGACTCGTACCCGTGGGATCTGCTGGTCGTCGTGTTCAGGGAGACTGATCCTATCCAGCACTCCTTCTGGAAGTTCATGGACACTGCACACCCGGAACATCATCCTGAGTTAGCAGTGCAATGGGGCGATGCCATTCTCCGGGTATACCAGCAGATTGACACCCGCGTGGGAGAATTGCTGGATAACATCGGGTCAGAGACCCCGTTCTTCATTATGTCCGACCACGGCTTCGGGGCGAATCAGGGAGGGAACGAGCACCTCCCCGCGTGGCTGGAAGGTCTGGGGCACTTGCGGTTCAAGTCTCCCGGTGACGGGAAGCGTTTCTCCAGGCTGCGTGAGCTGATGGAGCCGGTCATCGTTCATGGCGCGTCGTTCATCGTTGAACAGGTTCACCGCCGCACGAGTAGACCCATGAAGGAAAGGCTGACGCGTCGGTTTCCGGTACTGCGGGAGAAGTTGCAGGCGCAACTTAGCTTGCGGGGGATTGACTGGTCACAGACCAGGGCGTTCGCCGATGGCGCGCGGGAGAACATCCGGATTAATCTGCGCGGAAGAGAGCCTGAAGGGATCGTTGAGCCAGGAGAGGAGTACGAGAACCTGCTGGAATTTCTGCGGTCTGAACTGATGTCCGCCACCGACGTCTCCAGCGGGACGGCCGTTGCACAGTCAGTGTTGCGGGGAAGCGATGTCTACAGCGGAGAGCACTTGGAACAGGCCGCGGATCTGATTGTCGAGTGGAGGGATGATGTGTTTGTTTCCGGCATCGCGAGCCCGGGGACGCGCTCGGAGATGGTCTGCGCGGGCAGAAAAGTGTCGTACATGCCTGGGGAAGAGTCGAGGTTTATCAGCGGTTACCATCGTCCGTTCGGCATCTTCATATCGGGTGGCCGCGGCATCAAACGCGGCATCGAGGTTCATGGTGCATCGATCGTCGATATCGCGCCAACCGTGTTGCACGCGATGGGGCTACCGGTGCCGGAGGATATGGAGGGCAGAGTGCTGACAGAGATTCTTGAGGGAGGGGCAACCGTGACGAAACGCGTGTCTGCCCCCGACCCGGGTCTGTTGGTCGATGATGACGACGTTTACTCCGATGAAGACTCGGAGAAGATTGCCGAGAGACTTCGCGGGCTGGGCTACCTGTGACCGTCCGTACCGCGACTTTCCCCGACAAGTTGAGTCTACGGCTTGTAAGTTCCGCGCGCCGGGATGGTAGATGATACTTGTTTCGGTGGAGAAACCACCGTTTACGACTTTCGTAGGGGCGGTCCCCGACGTGCCCCCGTATGCGTAAGACCTCTCCGTGGTGGGCACGTCGGCGACCGCCCCTACGAAGAACACCGAAGGTGGATTTCCAACCTGAACGAGTATAGGTTGTAGCCATGGCAGAGAGACGACGCAACGTCGTCATGCTCTTCACCAATTCGTTTGAGCCATTCCAGGGACGCTACCACCGCGTCTACAACGAGGCGCAAGCCTTGCTGTCGCGTGGCTATCGGGTGACCATTCTGGCGTGGGATCGACGGCTGAATTGCCGGCGTGAGGAGCACATTGACGGAATATCGGTTGTCCGTTTCCGCCTGAGAGCTGGTGAGAGAACCGGGCCGAGGTTTCTTCCACGGCTGGCAGCTTATTGGATATGGGCGGCTGTGCGGTTGCTGCAACGGCGCTGCGACATATTGCACCTTCATAATGTGGATGTTCTGCCTTTGGGCGTACTGGCTCGCACACTGGGCCGGGTGCCGGTCATCCTCGACGTGTGTGAGCCGGACTACTATGCCATGTGGGACGAGAAGCTAACCCCGCTTGTGAACCTGGTCGCGTGGGTGGAGAAGTCGCTGGGGCGATGCACCGATTGCGTTCTGGTCCACAACCGTTACCAGGTGCGGAAGTATGAGAGGTGGCACGTCGTGCGAGTTGTGCAGATTGGCAGCTATCCCACCTTGGACATGGTGCGGACCAAGCCTCGACTCGCAAAGAGGGACGGCAGCCCGCTCGTGTTCGGCACCGTGGGGACTTTCTTCCACAACAGCGGAGTGGAAGAGACCATTGGGGCTTTTGGTGCGCTTCCGGCTCGGAATGGAAACGTTCGACTACTCCTCGCCGGTCGAGTGATGGATTACTACGGGGAACGATTTGATGACTTGGTGCGCCCCCACGGAGACAGTATCGAGACGACCGGGGCATTTGATTCCAACCGAATACCTGAACTGTACGCGAACATTGACGTGGCTGTGATGATATGCGAACGGGATCGCTGGTACCGGAATATTACGCCCACCAAGTTTTTTGACTCGCTGGCCAACGGCGTCCCGGTGATTGCCTCCGATATCGGTGGAATAGGAGAGCTTGTCCAATATCTTCGCTGTGGAATTGTGGTTGATGAAAGCAATAGGGAAGAGATTGTGGCGGCGATGGAATTCATGATCGACAATCCAGAAGAGCGTCGCCGGATGGGCGAACGCGCCCTGGGGGCCGCTCAGTCTGAATACAACTTTGACCGGATGGCAGAACGGTTGGTGGAGGTCTATGAGCGTTTGCAGCACTGAAGTCGTGCCCATGCCTTTGGAGTTGGATGCCGTACTCAACGGTGAACCTCATCCCGATGACGCGTGGCTGCGTCGTCTTGGCATCGGGCCGGTAGACCTTTCCGTTGTGATCGTTGGCACCGATGAGTCGGAGTATCTGCGGGAGTGCCTGACATCCATCTATTCGCAGGAGTATGGCTTTAATCTGGAAGTCATTGTTGTGGATAACGGCTCTGTAGACGGCACCCTCAAAATGATGGACGAAGAATTTCAGCAAGTCCGCTGCATCCGGAACGACACGAGGTATCCCCGCTCCCGCAACAATAATATCGGGTATCAGGCCGCTGAGGGTAAGTATGTGCTCTTTCTTGACCCGGACACGCGAGTCCTACCCGGAGCGTTCGAGTCGATGATGGGCTTTTTGGATCAGAATCCCGAAGCCGGTATGTGCGGCTGTCGGTTGATCGATGTAGATGGCAGCGTCCAGATGTCGAGTCGTACTTGGCAGACCCCATTGACCGTGCTTCTCAGGAGAACGCGGTTGGGTGCTTGTCCGCTCTTCCGTCCCGTCGTGGATCGACACCTGATGGCAGACTGGGACCACAACTCGGTGAGGGAGGTCGATTGGATTCAAGGAGCGGCGATGATGGTGCGCCGGGAAGCAGTGGCCGATGTCGGTCTGATGGACGATGTCCTGCTGCGGTACTCCGAGGACATCGACTGGTGTTTCCGCTTCTGGAAACTGGGCTGGAAAGTGTTCTACGTGCCTGGGGGAAGTGTGATCCACGCCTATCGTAGAACCAGCAACCGACCGCTGGTCAGTCTGAAAGATGGGGTGAACCACACGCTGTGGATGCACCTCAGGGGTTTTCTCCGCACGTACAACCGCCAGGCGCTCTTTCCTTTCGAGAAGCGGTGCATTGACATTCTGGGAGCGACCGCTGGGATACTGCTGCTGTCTCCGCTGATGGTTCTGACTGCGCTTCTGATTAAGCTCGATTCTCCCGGGCCCGTGTTCTTCGTCCAGGAAAGGGTGGGGCGAGACGGCCGGCGGTTCTTCATGTACAAGTTCCGATCGATGCGACAGGGCGCCGAGGATTTGCTCAGCGCCCTGCAGCACCTTAACGAAGCCACGGGTCCGGTCTTTAAGATGAGAGACGACCCGCGACTGACGGGGATTGGCAGACATCTCCGTCGATGGAGTCTCGATGAGCTACCACAACTCTTCAATGTGTTGCAGGGAACGATGAGTCTCATCGGTCCGCGGCCACTTCCATCCCTGCAGGTCGACTTCGGTAATGCGCGCTCCCTTCGTCGTCTGCGGGCGACTCCGGGACTTTCCGGGTTGTGGCAGGTGAGTGGCCGTTCGGAAATCGACTTCAGCCGCTGGGTGGACTTGGATATTCGTTACATCGCACAGCAGTCCGTGGAGCAGGAAATATTAATCCTGCTCAGTACATTCCCTGCCGTCGTTCGCGGTAAGGGCGCGTATTGAGGCCAGGTTTGACGGGAACGGGACACGGACAACCTGCCCGTTTCCCAACAATCATCCATGCACAACCACACAAACGTACCCATTGTTATTCTCGGCGCTGGCTTGGCGGGACTGAGCGCGGCGTATCACCTCAGCAGTCCGTATGAGGTTTTTGAAAAAGAGTCTGATCCTGGAGGCGCTGCGCGGTCTTTCACCGTCAACGGTTTTACATTCGATTACGCCGTCCACATCCTGTACACCAAAGACCCGTACGCGTCTTGGCTGATACAGGAATTATTGGGACCCAACTTCACGCGCCAGCAGAGAAGCTCCTGGGTGTGCTCTCATGATGTCCACACGCGCTATCCCTACCAGGCAAACACTTTCGGGTTGCCAGTGGGTGTGATTGAAGAGAACATCCTTGGACTGATTGAAGCCCTCTACGCGCCTTCGGTTGCCCCTCCCCGCAACTTTGCGGAATGGTTTCAGGCGACGTTTGGTCAAGGGTTTGCTCGGAACTTCATGATCCCGTTCAACCGGAAGGTGTGGGCTACCGATCCGGTCAACATGGGGTTCCAGTGGATTGAGGGACGCGTTCTCACGCCACGATTGGAGGAGGCGCTGGAAGGCGCGTTTTCGGAGCAGGAGAAGGGATTTGGTCCTAATGCCGAGTTCTGGTATCCCCGCGAAGGAGGCACGGGCGCCTTGCCGCGCAGCTTCCTTCCGCATGTACGCAATCTTCACCTCAACGCCCCGGCGCAGCGCTTGGACGTTGACAGGCGCTGCGTTACTTTTGCGGACGCGTCCACCGTCCACTACTCGCGTCTCATCACCAGCCTGCCCCTCCCGCTCTTGATCGAGATGCTGGACTCCGTTCCCGCGAGTGTCGGGAAAGCCTCTCGGCAACTGCGCTGCAACCGAGTCATCACCGTCAATCTCGGAGTGAACCGACCGCAGATATCGGACAAACACTGGGTCTACTACCCCGAGGAGAAGTACGTGTTCCAGAGGCTTAGCCTGCCCATGAACTTCGCTCCGTCACTCGTTCCGCCGGACACGAGTTCCATCCTGGTGGAGATTTCCGCATCGGAGGAGCGTCCAATAGACGAGAGCGCTGCCGTCGAGAGCACAATACGGGGGTTGATGGATGCGAAGCTGCTGCGCGCCGATGACGAACTGGCCGTGAGAGACATGCGAGTCATTGATCCCGCGTACGTCATCTACGATAGCCACCACCGCGAAGCCGTTGACACCATTCACGCGTATCTGCATAAGAACGACATCATAGCGTGTGGACGATTTGGCGACTGGGAGTACCTCAACATGGATCAGGCCATTCTCAGCGGGAAAAGAGCGGCGGAGGCCGCCACAGCATGATGAAGAGAGCAACCGCGGAAAGCAACCACGGCGCGCGCCACTCGCGACTGGTCGCAGTGATCGTGTTCGTCATCGGTGCAGCGCCCTGGCCGGTGCGCACCGCTACACCTTCGGAAGAGATGGGCGTTCCGGAACCCTACCTTCCCATCATTCAGCAATCCTACAGCATTCTGCTGAAAGGCAAGGACCTCACCCCAGAGAACCTGAAGCAGTACTTCGACCGTTGCTTTGTCGAGACGCTGAGGCACTTCAACATCTTTGAGTGCTGGGTGTGCGTCGACTGTCTCCACCGGGAAAAGGAGAAGAGCGGACAGAGCGTGAAAGTGGGCTATGGCTTCGGAGAGAAGCCTGCCGCGTGCCCCGTGTGCGGCAGTCGGGATTCGCTTTACCAGGTGGGCACATTCCAGGCACGCGCCTCCAAGGCGGGAGAGGCTTTCGAGAACGCTTTCCTATACCTGGCCAAGGTTCGATGGAAACTCGGCTTGGAGAAAGCGCCCCCATTCACGCAGACCCACGACTTTGCCCACACCGGAGGGAAATACGTCATCGAGGCAAAAGGCTCTCCGGAGACTCTCGAGGAGCCATCAGGCGAACCGATTGAGCTCCCCCGCGCGGGCATGTCCCGGACGGACACCATCAAGAAGGCCGAGAGCAACTACAAAGAATTCCAGCGCAAGAACCCGGGAGTGGAATTCTACATCATCACCAATGTCATGCCGGCCGACGGCAAGTCCAAAAACTATTCCAGCGAATTTCTCTCTCACGTCATCGACGTTACCAACCCCGACCAACTGACCCGCTGGGCGGAGCGCCTCTTGTCGCTCGACAGGTAGAGATTAGCGCTGCGCACCGCATCTCTCCCCAACACTTGGCGGATATTGACACAATTCTCGTCATTCACCTGTACTCTGCGCGCCGTTCCGGGGAACGGGACAGCGGCATTCACGCCATTGCTCTGCTTCTTCCCTGGTCACTGGGGTGAGCGTGCTATTGCGTCTGGTGAGAGGGACATCCCACCGCGACAACCATGACCGTGGGTCGGTCGGCCATACTGCGTCACTTCAATCTGGACCACGATCCCAAGTCCGTGCTGGGGGTTCTGAGCTCCAGTTTTGTCAAGTTTCTATTGAGGGAATCACTGGAGTTGTATCATAAGGAACCCAGTGCATCCTTTCGTAAATTCTTCGACATTAGACGCCGGATCGCTTCAGCGTCCGGTAGCTCACACAACGG
>Ga0100389_1000923_pt1 | contig 23111 bp, 20 predicted proteins | sample CryGeymeta201513_FD_81537 | JGI IMG/M metagenome (GOLD analysis project Ga0100389, IMG submission 81537) | Groundwater microbial communities from Crystal Geyser aquifers in Utah, USA - Crystal Geyser metaG 2015-13 | ecosystem: Environmental > Aquatic > Deep subsurface > Groundwater | place: USA... | reverse complement strand
TAAACAATATTTTTGTATTAAATTTTATTCAATTTGCAAATGAATTACATAATAATCCCGACGACGAGAGCTAAAAAGAAAGCTTTTTATCCGTTTTTCAGGTTATTAAGTTCTTTTTGGATCGCTATATAATATTCTTTGCTTTCCTGCAATATGCCTGTTAGAACCCTCATCTCTTCCTCCGGCCATACACTACAATTATACAATTTATTACATTTTGTAGTGTAAAAGACCAATGATATTATATCATAAAAGGCGCCTAAAGTCAAGAAAATAAAAACCGGGCTTTAGCCCAGCTGTTAAATCGGCTCATTCCCGATATTATTAGCATTTAACCATGTTGGGGATTCAAAATTATTAAAAGTAGCCTGAAAAAGTTTTAAAAACAAGGGGATTAAAAATGGTGCCTGTCCCATTAACAAAATGCCATTTGTATGTGAAGGAGAGGAGAATTAGAAAATGCCGATTATCAACTTAAAAGGCAGTGTAATAGATGGGGTCAGGTCAAATCAAAATATCATCTAAGTTGTAAATGAATGGGGTGCTGAAGCTATTTTCTAAGCATCGGGATAAACGGGGAAAAGATGAGCGATAAAACGACCAACAAACGGCAACAGAACAAAAGAAAGAAAAACAATACTAACAATTAATAATCTACCGGGTAACCCATTTATTAAATTCATCCTTTCATCACTAATCTCAACTTTAGCTATTCCAAAAATAAGCAGTAGTATTGAAACTATAGAAATAGAAGGTGTTAATATTCTTAAAAAATTTCGATATGGAGAAAAATATAAAATTACTATTAAAAAATCTCCTAATATTGAAAATATTACCGCCCATATTGTAATTTTATTGAACTTCCCCCTTTTCCTAAAATTTGAAGGTGGTTTATTCTCTGTTTTACCTGAATATTTAACCACTAAGGAAACTAAAAATTGTATAAAACGCGGCATGCACAAATAAAAACCAACAAAAGCAGACGCAAGACCAAAAACAGAAAGGATACTTTGTGATTTAGATCCCACAAATACACATATTATCCCACCAACTAATAAAAAAATATCCAAATATTTCTTAAACATTTACCTCGCTCTCTTTCTGATCTGCCCCATCAATTTCTAAACCACCTGTCCACTTGCTTTCCGACCTCTATCTGTATTCAGTGGATTAGAAGTGAGGGTGGGATACCACGCGTTTGAATTTCGACAAAATATGGGAAAAAGTGTCGAGATTAGGCATCATGGTTAATGCTCACCGACGGGAAAACTTCCACTTATCAGATATATGAATCTCGACAAAATATCGGAAAAAATGTCGAGATTAACCACAATGGTTCCTACTCACTAAAAGGGAAAGCCCTGTTTGCCATATACACAGTAGATGGACCCGCCCCCAACATATTAATAATTCCTAATTTGTGAAAATGCTCTAAATGCCTTTCCGCTTTTCGATTATTATAATTAAAATGTTCTGCATAATCATTCTTACTTATTTGCCATACAATAAAAACATGTTCTACTCCACGTATCTCATCACTGTTGAGTTGATCAAGAATTTTCTTGTCTGTTAGAGGTGGAATATCCTTGCTAGATCTATAAAATATTAAATCAAGAAAAGGTTCTTTAAAAGAAAAATACGGAAAGGGAATATTATATTCTTGGGGTAATGATCTGTATGTATTCATTCCAAGTCCTCTTCCTTCTACTAAATTTAATTCATCGAAAACAGAAAATATCTGAGGATTTCGACTTAAATAGGGAGCATTAAAATTTTGCATCTGCTCTAAAGAAATAGGTGCAACAGGACGACCAGGACTTTTTACGATTATTGTATGTTCATTAATTTCAACGTGACAAAGTGCTAATTTACAATCGTAATCTCTGTGAGCCAAGGCATTAACCAAAGCCTCACGAATTGGTTTATAAGGAAAGTCCGTACGAGATGATCTTTGAGAAGATGATCTATCTATACTCGTTCGCAATACGCTGTACCACCATTCTTCAAAAGCCTTTGGAACAAGAACCAATGGACCTTTAAAATCCTTAATTCCAACCCTTCTATCCGGATAAGTAATAGTGCCCTTAAGGGTCACCTGCGAATAAAAATCTTCAGGATTTTTACCGAAAAGAATTAACCCAATTCCCGTTGGAATATATTTTCCAGCTATTTTATCCACTAATCCTTTGTGGTATAACTTATTGAAAAAATCTTTTGATACTATTGTTCCTTTGAAATTCGTTTCTTTTTTATAAAATTCAAGAGCTTCATTAGAGAAATCAGAAAGGCTAGCTTTTTTGTTTGCCTTTTCAAAATCAGACAAAACAAAAGATGTATTTTTATCTGCGTTCTCAGCTCTTTCTCTTGCTTGTTTTATGAACTCAAGGTTCTCTTTTTCGATGATCTTCTGTAAATCTTGATCGAACATTTTAACTTTAATACCTGCATCTTGTAAACATTTTATACCTTTACGATCAACCATTGGGTCAGGATCTTCAATTCCAATCCACATTTTCTTAATGCGTGCCGAAACGATGCGTTCAGCACAACAAACTCTTCCGGGACCACGAGATCCAGGTGCGCAAGGTTCTAGGGTAGCAAATAAATAAGAACCTGTTAAATCCGCTTTCTCATGTTTCTTATCAAGGACTGTAAATTCTGCATGATCCCCCTGGCGCAATTCTCCTCTAAAACCTGTATCGATAGAACCATCGGGCATAAGTAACACTGCTCCAACTTTGGGACTTTTTTTATCTGAGCGAGGTTCCTGAATAGATTTTTTCATTACCTTAACTGCCATCTTCATGTATTTGCGTGGTTCAAATTCCTTAAATTTTTTTTCAACGCTTTTTTTATTCATTGGGTCTATCCCTTCATATTAGTTTTATCAATTCAAACAATAAAACCCATTCTGTTTAGTTATACATTGAATGGGTTTAGTTTTATACCTTGAGCCCAAAAATGGATCGTTCCCGCAAACTTCTTTGATGTGTTGGTAACATAGTCTAATCACAAATACTCCGAGTACCATTATATTTTGCTCGGAAAAGGTGGACCTCAAACCGATTATCTGCAGTGATAAAGAATGACAACTGATATTATAACCATATTTAGTAAAAAGTCAAGGGCAGATATGCCGCTGCTTTTATCTTCGCGGCAGGACAGCGGCGGTAAAACCGAGTTCTTTTTTGATGCGGCTTACGTCGTAAACCGAGTCGAACTCATGCCCCGGTTGCTTGAAATAAGACAGGTCCACGTCATTGCCCCACCAGTTTTTGAGTATCTCCGCAATAGGGTCAGCGACCCAGGCTTTCGGACCCGTTGCGTTCATAATGCGGACACCCGGCTTGTACGGAGCTTCCGCTGCCAGGGTAAAAGCGCGGACCGCGTCGTTCAAAGCCATGATGGTTATGCCTCCAAGCCCCCATTCATTCAGGGGACCGACCTTTGACAGCGGAGTCAGATTGTTATCCCCGCATATGGATGCCAGGCGCAGGTTGATCACGTCGATCGCCTCATTCTGGCGGCAATAATACCTGGTGACCTCTTCCATAAGGTATTTGGACAGGCCGTATCCGTCTTGGTCAAGGCAGGGATGCTCGTCCGGGATGGGAAGCTGCAGCGGCCGGAATTTTTTGCTCTGCATGCCCACGACCGCTATCGAACTTGCCATAACAAACTTTTTGCACCCGCGGTCCATCAGGCAGCGCATTAAACAGCGCGTGCTTTCAACGTTGACCAGGATGCCGTCGCGCTCTAAGCATCCCCCGGTAACCGCCGCAAGGTGCACCACAACGTCTATCTTGCGGTCTTTAAGGCGTTGCAAATCCTCAAACGAGCCAAACTCACCCCGGACCCATGCCAGGCCCAGACCCGGGTCTTTCCTGCTCATACAGACCACATCGTGATCTTTGGCCATGGAAGCCGCCAGGGCCTTGCCGATAAAACCGCTTGTTCCTGTGATCAGCACGAAGCTCATTATACTTTCTCCCTTCTAATCTATCAATATTTTTTACTAATTTCGCCCCTCACCTTCATCCTCTCCCTCCCTCCACCAAGATCGGCGGGCAAGCGAGGGGAGAGGGCGGGGTGAGGGTGACTTTTGTGACAGCCTAGTCCGCCCATTTAATTACAACGCCGATGATATCCTTCTCTTTGCCCTTGTTGATCCGCTCAAACATTTCCGGCGACTCCGCGAAACCGATGCGGTGCGTGATGCAGTCCTCCCATTTAAGCGCGCCTGAAGCCATGTTCTTGACGACAGCGCGCCTGCACGGTTGCAACCCGTCGTCACAGGGGAATAACATCCTGAGCTTGCGGCCGTGGGCAGGAAGAAACTGCATCGATACAGGGGCAGCCCCGTAATTGCCCTGCCACACAAAAGTGCCGAGATGGCGGCACAGCGCTATCGCCGGGTCAAGGCACTTGGGAATGCCTGTGCATTCAAACACCACGTCAGCCCCGTCCGGCGCGATCTTGCGCACTTCCGCTTCAATATTCCCCGAAGCCCCGTTGACCAGGTGGTCTGCTCCCATTTTATTGGCGATCGAAAGCTGCTTTTCGCTGATGTCCACGGCGATTACCACGCAGCCCCTGTGCGCGCACGCCGCGACAACGCCCAGGCCGATCAGGCCTGTGCCGTGCACGACCACGGTCTGCCCCATGCGCGGGTTCGCCATATCAACGCCGAACAGCCCTACCGCGGGCATAACGAACATGCTTGCCGCTTCCATGGAAGCGCCCTGTATCATATGCGCAACCCCGTGGTCCGTGTGGGGTTTGCAGACGATGCGGGAACAGTGCGTGCCTGAGACGCTGCTTACCCTGGCGCCGTTTGCCAGCTCAATGGAATCGTTGCCCCGGAAATAAACCTTGTCGCCGGCCTTGAAATCAGTGATGGCGGCTCCTGCCGCCTCGATAACGCCCGTTCCCATATAACCGGTGCACAGGGGATACGGGCCCCAGGATATTTTATTTCGGATCAGGGCGAATTCGGTCCCGATGCTCACTCCCGAATAATGGGTCTTGATGGCAACCTGGTCAGGGCCCGGGTCTTTAAGGATAACGTCCTCCAGTGTAAAGTTCTGCTTGTCGCTGCAGATCAGCGCTTTTGCCTTCACCGTGCCTCCTTAATTACTGATGTTCGCTTAATTGGTTGACGTTTTTTAATGTCATTGCGAGGGCAAAGCCCGCGGCAATCTCGTCGTTAAAAACGAGATTGCTTCGCCTGCCCGCCACGCTTCGCTCGCGGCTTTGGCTCGCAAAGACAGCCGTCAAGGTATTATACAATATTCAGTAAATGTACTAAAATAAATATGCCTGCTTTCACCAGCAGGCATATTTTATGCGCAAATTATGCAAAGACCGTTAATTGATGCCAACCTTCTGCTATTCATCCTTTTCTCCGAGTAAATTTTTTCTCGGCTATACTTTACTAAAAATACATCGGGCGCAATAAATTGCGCCCCTACGCAAAACGTCCAAAAGCAGATTGCCCCAATGGGGTCTCCCAAAGGGATCCCCTTGGGACCTTTGGAACAAGCTCTGCCACTACAATGGCAGGGCAAGCCCTGCAGCTGCAAAATCCCCCTAATCCCCCTTTTATAAGGGGGACAAAACGATTACTTCTTCTTAGGGGGACGGCCGCGCTTTTTGCCTGCGGGCTTTTCCAGCTTTGACCCTTTATCTTTCGCAAGGCTCCCTCCATTACTAACTTGGCGGGTCTTCGAAAAGCCCTGCCCTACGACATCTTTTTCATCATCCTCAGGCGCTATGCGCGCGACCGCGACAACCTTGTCCCCGGCTTCCAGCTTCATTATGTGCACACCCTGGGTTGCCCTGCCTATTTCCCGCAGGCCCTTGACCCCGAACCTGATGATTATGCCTGAAGAGGTTATGACCATAAGCTCGTCTTTGTCCTCAACCGTCCTTATGGCAACAACAGGCCCGTTCCTGTCGCTTCCCTTAATGTTGATAACGCCCTTGCTGCCCCTGTGAGTTTTGCGGTATTCCTTGATCTCTGTCCGCTTGCCGAACCCGTTCTCTGTCACGGTGAGAAGCGACTGTTCCTCGCTTGAGGTTGTGACCATCCCTATCACGTAATCCTTCTTTTCAAGGGACGCGCCGCGCACGCCTGTCGCTCCCCTGCCCATCGGCCTGACCTCCTGCTCTCCAAACCTTATTGCCTGGCCCTGGTACGTTCCGAGGATAACTTCCTGGTTTCCGTCAGTAAGGCGCACGTCGATAAGCTGGTCATCTTCGCGCAGTTTCAGGCCTATGATGCCTGTTGACCTGGGATGCGAATATTCCGAGAGAAGGGTTTTCTTGATGACCCCGTGTTTTGTCGCCATTATGAGGAAGTGCTTGTCATCGAACTCCCGCACCGGTATGTAGGCGGCTATGCGCTCTTCCTGGGAAAGCTTGAGCAGGTTTATTATAGCCTTGCCCTTTGCCTGCCTTGAGCCCACCGGGATCTCGTAGACCTTCATCCAGTAGACCTTGCCTATGTTGGAGAAGAAAAGGATCTGGTCGTGGGTTGAGGCTATGATGATGTCCTCGACAAAATCCTCCTCTTTGGTTTCCATTCCCACAACGCCCCTTCCGCCCCTGCGCTGCCTGCGGTACGTGTCAAGCGGCAGGCGCTTTGTGTACCCGGCGTGGGATATCGTGACGACCATGTCCTCTTCCTGTATCAGGTCCTCTATGTTGAATTCGGCCTCTCCCTCGACTATCTTGGTCCTGCGGCTGTCCCCGTATTTCTTCTTCAGTTCAGCGAGATCTTCCTTAATAAGGTTAAGGATCTCTTTCGGGGTCGCCAGTATGAATTCCAGGCGCGCTATCTTCTTGCGCAGTTCGATATATTCCTGGTCAAGCTTCTCCTTTTCAAGCTGCGTCAGCCTTTGCAGCTGCATCTGCAGGATCGCTATTGCCTGCTCTTTGCTTAAGCTGAAACTGTCCATCAGTGCCTGGCGCGCCTCGTCCGCGTCCTTGGATTTCCTGATGGTCTTTATGATGGCATCCAGGTTTGCAAGCGCTATTTTCAGGCCCTCGACTATATGCGCCCTTGCCTTCGCCTGTTTCAGCTCAAACTGGCTGCGCTTCGTGATTATTTCCTGGCGGTGCTTGATATAATAATGCAGCATTTCCTTAAGGGTGAGCACCTGGGGCTTGCCGTCAACAAGCGCGAGCATTATAACGCCGAACGTTGCTTGCATCTGGGTGTGGTGGTAGAGCTGGTTCAGTATAACGTCCGGCATTTCGTCGCGCTTCAGCTCTATGACCACGCGCATCCCCTCGCGGTCAGACTCGTCGCGCAGGTCGGCAATGCCTTCTATCTGTTTTGTCCTTACAAGGTCCGCGATCTTCACAAGCAGTTCTGACTTGTTCACCTCATAGGGTATTTCCTTAACTATTATATTGGTCTTGCCCTGCCTGCCTTCCTCTGTATCCGCAAGCGCCCGCACGGTTATCAGGCCCCTGCCTGTTTCGTAAGACGACCTTATACCGTCCCTTCCCAGTATTATGCCCCCTGTGGGAAAATCAGGTCCGGGCATTATCTTCAGCAGGTCCTTGACATCTATGGCCGGGTTATCTATGACCGCGGTTATCGCGTTGGCAAGCTCAATAAGGTTGTGGGGAGGGATGTTGGTCGCCATCCCGACCGCTATGCCCGAAGAGCCGTTGAGGAGAAGGTTGGGCAGAAGAGACGGCAGCACGCTGGGCTCTTTCAGGGTTCCGTCAAAGTTGGGAAGGAAATCAACGGTTTCGGATTCTATGTCTTTGAGCATCTCCATCGCCATGTGCGCGAGCTTCACTTCGGTGTATCTCATTGCCGCGGGCGAGTCCCCGTCAACAGACCCGAAATTACCCTGGCCGTCGATAAGAGGGTAGCGCAGGCTGAATTCCTGCGCCATCCTGACAAGGGTGTCGTAGATCGCGAGGTCACCGTGCGGGTGGTATTTTCCCATACAATTATGAGAAACCATCCCGTTTGCAATAAATTCATGCGTATTTTCTACCTGCATATCATAGGTTACCTCGGGGTGGGCCTGCTCGATTTTCGCCACCCTTAAGAAATAGATTTCGTCTGAAATCACGTCATTTATAAATTCTGCTAAAGGAGAACCAACCTTCACCAGTTTCTCCTGAATGCCCCAGTCAACAATCTGAGTTCTTCCCAAGTATTTTTCTTTTAAATCGGCTGAATAACGAATCTTGCAACCACCCGGATATTTTATTCCCCTTCTGAATTTCTTACCGGATCTGTCGGTGTACCACCCGCCGCCAAGATGCGAGATGCTCAATTCCTTAAAAATAGTTTCTGAACCGTTAGGAACAATGTCGTATTTAATAAGCTTCAGCCTGTCAGATCCAATCTTCCTTAGCAATTCGTTCTTAGCTCTTTTACCTTCATCCATAAGGTTCAAAAATGGCGCCAGTTTTGCGGCAAAGCGCCCGTTTGTTTCCAGCAAGAAAGAAGGATGCCTGCTTTTTATCTCTCTGCCGTTAACGATGTGGCTTTTGAGATTTTCATTTTTATATTTTGTGCTGAAAATGCCAAGGTGCTGAAGCAGCACCGCAATTTGGTCAACCAGCGTCTCAGAAATAGATGTGTATCTGATGATGTTCCTTTTGTTGTGAATGCTGCCGTCGCCGTCTATTAAACCGCTGATAAACGAAAATATTGCGCTCTTCGGCGATTTAAGTATCTGCGGCGGGATAACCTTGGTTAAAGCCTTGATGTCTTTCAGAGAAAACGTAGAAATCAAATAGGAATTGATTTCCGAGCTATTGATCCTTATCTGATACCCCCTGTTTCTCATTATTTTACCGCTGGTTGCTCTGTAATCGTAATCGATCACTTCTGTCGTGGCGTCATATTTAAATTCTACTTTAAGCACCGAATGTATTTTTTCCATAATCGGCTTTGAATTAGAGTAAAAACAAATTCTTGGATATTTCCCCCTGGCAAGCCAGCCGTCGGAGATTAATTGCCCAAGGAGGTAGGCGATGTTTTCATTAAGATACAGGATTCCTTTTTTAAAATCGGGCAGTCTCATATACTCTTTGATTTCAGGATAATGGGCGCGGACGACTATGTGGTCGTTCTCGCTGAGCTTCCCGGCCTCTTTCCACTCATATTTGAGCTCTTTGTTCAACACCCTGAACATCTGGGAGGGGGTCGCTGTGCTGGATATTCCGTTTTCAAGCGAAATCTTAACCAGGTTTCTTTCCGGCATCTCGTATAGTTCGGTAACCCTTTCCTCTCCGGTTTGCGTAATTATTGTTTCTCCCCGCTCCACTTCTTGAACAGGGATTAAACCGCGATTTGTCAAAATGAGCGTATCCTTAACAAAACACTCGCCCACGATGCGCGCGCTCTTCTTGTACGGCTTGTCGGGGCTGCACCCCAGCTCGTTCATCGCGTGCAGGATCCTGCGGTGCACGGGCTTCAGCCCGTCGCGGATATCAGGCAAAGCCCTGCCTACTATCACGCTCATCGCGTAATCTATGTATGAGTCCTGCATTTCATCTTCTATTTCTCTGGGCAGTATGCGTTCTTCCGAAGGTGGCGGGGCAGCGGGTTCGGGTTCAGGGTGCCCGAACTTGTTCGGGGGTTTTTTGTTTTTTGCGGGCGGCTCGGTAAGCGGCACAAGCTCGGGGTGCCCGAACTTGTTCGGGGTTTTCTGTTTTTCCTCGTCAGGCGCTGCTGCCTTCGGTTCCTCTTTCTGCGCATCCTGCGCGATTTTAACGATTTCTTCTATGCCCTCTGCTGGTTTCTTTTTCGGTCTTCCTTTTGGCATTTGTATTTACTCCTCTCTCAAAATAGTCGATAGTCCCGCCTTCGCAAATACTTAGCAAGTCTATGGTTCCTCTGTTCGAGAAAAACTTGCTAATTGCTACGGCGGGCAGGCTGTTCGTCGTCAGTCAATGGTCTGTCGTTCCTGCGGAAGCAGGAACCCAACAAATAATTTCATAATTACATACCCGTTAAACCTTGCTCTCCTTGCTTTCTTCTTTGGCTCTTCGTAAATTTTGTCTATAAATTTTTTAATTACAAAAGATTCTGTGTCTATCCAACGATTGAATCTATTTGCTCTTGATTTTCTCTATTTAGTTCTTCCTTGGACATATCATTAATTTCATTTAATAAATGTTCTGTTTCTTCTTTTAGCTTTTTGTGTTTCTTTTTTAGCTGGGCAACATATTCTTTTTCTTCCTTAGCCAACCCTTCTTCGTCTTCTATGTCACGGGTTATACTATCTATTTCATCAAGTAAATATTGTATGTTTTCTTGGTGCTCTTTTGTTGTATCAACCAATGCTTCAAAACGTATTATCTTATCTTTTAATTTCTCGTTTTCTCGAAAAAAGAGCCAACACGTATATCCTAAAAAACACAGCCGATTATTAAGATACTCCTTGTTGTTTTAAATAGAAAGATATAGCCACCGGATAAAATTACAGCAATAATAAAAATTTTACGTACTGTTGCGCCAAAATGGCTTTCTTTTAGCTTTGTTTTTGCCATACTCAACCCTTTTTCTCTGCCGCGCATTTTTCTCGGTTTTGAATTCAACTCATTGAATATAAGACCTATCTAATATTATAGCAAGCAATTCGGTATTTGAGAGTTTTTCGGGCCCATACCGTTCCAGTCTTTCCCTGGGCCGCTCAATCCTCGGCATGCCCTCTATGGTGGTTCCGCCGAGGCGCCCTTTGGAGTTTTTATTTTTTGACTCCTGTGTTTTCATCTGTGCTCTCAAAACAATATTATACTACTAATTATACTAATAATACTAATAATTTAACCGATTAAAACGCTTGATTTTGCTATACTTATTGAAATTGAACCGCCCATTTATTACTAATTTTACTACTTCTTTATTACTAATTATTCGGCTAAAACCCACTTGGATTTTTTCTTTGAACCATCATTCCTGATGGTCTTGTCTCTGGACGACATAGAAAAAAGCAGGTTATTAATTTTAGATTGCTTTTGTCTCTCACTTAGCGCGTCTGATATCTTGTCCATTAACAGATCGTTTATTTCTTTCTTGCTTGCAGAACTATATTCTTTTATGAAGTCAATTATCATTTTCTTATAATGTGCATTGTTGAAACCGCGATATTTAATATATTTTGCTTTGTCTGCGGCGCTTACCGCAACCCGTGATGTTATAAAGATGTTTGGATGTCTGCCTTCAATCAATTTTTGTTTTTTTAATAAGTTCGCCTCTTCTTTATTAATTTTCTCTCTTTTTTGGACTTTGTCTAAAAGCATTACAATTCTAATATCAACGTTCGGGTTCTCAATAAGCAGCTGTGTATAATTTTCATTTAATACTTTCCCTGCTATTTTTACGGTCACTTCATTTGGTTTGCTTAAATCATAGGAGGGTAAGGGGAAAAAGCGGTCTTTTTGCACAGTGAACATTTTTCTTATGCCTCCGCCGATTGTATCAATCATGTTCAGGTTTGCCATTGCGGTCGTTAAAAACTGGTTTCTATAATATTTTGGCGGGGCATTCTGTTCTATGACCGCCTCTATGGTTTTGGGTATGAAACTACCCCCATTGTTAAAAATCAATTCTTCCGGTTTCTCTATTACATTAATTCTTTCCTTTAATTCATAGTTTTGATGAGCTATGCAGTTATGAAGCGCTTCCCTGATAACATAGGGATCATATTGATTTATTTCAACCGGGAACAAGGTTTCGTTGGGCAGATAACGATATTTTAAATTTCGTATTTTCGCAAGAATCCTGTTTGTGTTCAAAATAAAGGGCGGACCGAAATGTTCATAGTCTTTATCAACACCGTGTTCATCTTTAAGAACCCATGTTATCTTTGCTATGCCGGGAGCAATAAAGTGTTCTGACTCGGGCTTGCCCAGCAAAACGATCGCCGCTCTTGTAATGTTGCCTTGAATTATTACTTTGGCTTTATTTAAAAAAGTAAGGTCGTCCCACCTATTCACTTCGTTAGCAAATCCTGGTTGTTTCTTTTTATATTCTTCTCTTGCTTTTTTCAGCGCATCTGAATCTAAATCATTTGTGCCGGCTCCTTCACAAATTTCCGCAGACCAATCAGCTTTAATCTGGCTTCGAATTTCCTCTAATTCTTGTATATTTAAAGCGACAAGGGATTCTCCGTCTCTTCCATAATAATGACCCTGCCAGGCGATTGGAATGCCTGGTGGTGCCGCAGGTATTTGAAACATAAGCACCCTTCCTTCAGAAAAAATAAGTTCGTGGATTTCCACAAATGTAATATTATTGGTAGTTTGTCGGGCTACCTCATGTTTTAAGTTGTCCAGGCCTATTCTGTTGGGTTTATAATTTGTGCCTACTATTTTTCTGGTTTTATCTGTAACCCCAAAAATCAACCAGCCCCATTGTTTATCTTTAAGGTTGGCTTCGTTACTTAAAGCAGAAAAATATTTTCCCAGCTTGTCAAAGTTAAAACCATTTTTTGCCTCTTTAAAATCTACCCATTCATTTTCTCCGGGCAGAGCCCTAAGTTCACCAAATAGCTTTTTCAATTCTGCATCTTGCATCATGCTAAGATTCCTATAATTATTCTCTTTGATAGAATGTATTTTATATATCCAAACCGTGCTTATTTAACGCCCTGTATAATTTTACGTGTTCGTTTAAAAGCATGCGAATTGCCTTTTTTGCCGCGCGCCGCGAGGATAAACTGAGCGAATCCGGCTATAATCTCATAGCGCCGGCTTGGTGAAAACCGGGAAAACCACCTCACCTTTTCCTTCATAGACTCGTGCTTTAAGCCGATTAATACTTCCGGATTCATGCGGCGCCTCTTATATGTCCAAATTCTTAACGTCAAGCGCGCGCTCTTCTATAAACTGCCGCCTGGGCTCGACAACGTCGCCCATAAGGATGGTGAATATCTTGTCCGCCTCAACCGCGTCGTCTATATTTACCTTCAGCATCATCCTTTTGTCCGGGTCCATTGTTGTCTCCCACAGCTGCTCCGGGTTCATTTCTCCCAGTCCCTTGTATCTCTGCATTTCAGCGGTCTTGACCCTTGCCATTATTTCGTCTTTTTCCTTGTCGTCGTACGCGTAGAAATGCGCTTTGCCGTGCGCTATCCTGTAAAGCGGGGGCTGGGCTATGTAGATGCACCCGTCCTCTATGAGTTTTTTCATGTGCCTGAAGAAGAAGGTGAGCAGGAGCGTGCGGATGTGCGCGCCGTCAACGTCCGCATCCGTCATGATGATCACTTTCCTGTACCTTGCCTTGGCTATGTCGAATTCCTCTTCCCCGAATCCCGTGCCTATGGCGGATATCATGGTGCGGATCTCTTCGTTTGTCAGGATCTTGTCCATGCGCGCTTTTTCGGTATTAAGTATTTTTCCCCTTAAGGGCAGTATCGCCTGGAATTCCCTGTTCCTCCCCTGCTTTGCTGAGCCCCCTGCGGAGTCGCCTTCGACGATGAAGAGCTCGCACTTCGCGGGGTCTGATTCTGAGCAGTCAGCGAGTTTCCCGGGAAGCGAGCTGAATTTGAGCAGGCCTTTTTTGCGGGTAAGCTCCCTTGCCCTTCTGGCGGCCTCCCTTGCTTCAAGCGCAATTATGGTCTTGGCAACTATGCTCTTGGCGACCCCGGGGTTCTCCTCAAGGAACGCGCCGACCGCGTCCCCGACAACGGTTTCAACGATCCCTTTTATTTCGCTGTTGCCAAGCTTTGTTTTTGTCTGCCCCTCAAACTGCGGCTCGGGAAGTTTCACGCTTATAACGGCTGACAGGCCCTCCCGAACGTCCTCACCGGAAAGGCTCAGCTCTTCCTTCAGCAGGCCCGCCTTGTGCACGTAATCGTTAATAACCCTTGTGAGCGCCGAGCGGAAACCTATCATGTGCGTGCCACCCTCCACCGTGCTTATGTTGTTCGCAAAAGAAAATACGGTTTCGGCATAACTGTCGTTATACTGGACCGATATCTCCACGGTCACGCCGTCTTTTTCTTTCTGGAAATAAATGGGGGGCTTGTGCAGGACCGCCTTGTTCAGGTTCAGGTGCTCCACAAACGATGTTATCCCGCCTTCGTACTGGAAGACGTGTTCTTTTTTTGAACGCTCTTCCTTTATCTTTATTTTAATGCCTTTGTTCAGGAACGCGAGCTCCCTCAGCCTCTGGGAGAGGGTGTCAAAGGAGAAATCTGTTTTTGAAAAGATCTTTTTGTCGGGCTTGAACGTCACCTTGGTGCCGGTCTTTGTGGTTTTGCCTATCACTTTCGGTTTTTCCACGGGAACGCCGCGCTCGTATTTCTGGTAATGCACCTCGCCCTCATACTGGACCTCTGCCTCCAGGTATTCTGACAGCGCGTTCACCACAGACACGCCCACGCCGTGCAGGCCGCCCGAGACCTTGTAGGCCTGGTGGTCGAATTTTCCGCCGGCATGCAGTTTTGTCATAACAAGCTCTAGCCCGCTCTTCTTGTACTGGGCGTGCTGTTCCACGGGTATTCCTCTTCCGTCGTCAATTACCGTAATGCTGTTATCGGGGTGGATGAAAACGTCTATGTTCTTGCAGAACCCGGCAAGCGCCTCATCTATGGAGTTATCCACAACCTCATACACAAGGTGGTGAAGGCCTCCGATGCTCGTGTCGCCTATGTACATGGCGGGGCGCTTTCTGACCGCTTCCAGCCCTTCCAGTACCTGGATCTTGTCTACTGTATAATTTCCGTTCCCCCTCTCTTCCTTCTCCCTTGCCATATATTATCTCCCTTTTGCAAGATGATTACGGTGATTATCAACTACTGATTACAGTGATTATTAAAGAGATTACGGTGTCGCCCCTGCGGCGAGTCGCCGAAGTGGAGACCGAAGTGGCGGGATTATTTAAAGATAGTCTTTGGTTTGCGAGCAAATACCCCGCTCCACGGGCTTGATGAATCAAGCCCCTACTTATTTTTCTTTCTTTTTGTTTTGGGGCGACGGGGGCGGGGCTCGTGCTTGATCTCGCCGGTCCTGAAAACCACTTCCTTAACGATGTCCTTGCCCAGCCTCGCGTTCAGCTTCTTCTTTATTTCGTTCCTGAGGAATGAGTATTCCTGGATGTAACTGCTGTTCTCCGCGATCACGGCAAGCCTTCCCTTTATTATGCGGTCCGGCTTTGTGTGGCGGGCGATCCTTGAACCCACAACGTCATCCCAGACCTGGAAAAGGCCCGCTTCCTCCACCCTGTCCTCGATGTGCATTCTCTTAAGAATGCGCCTCAGTATGCCCGAGATATGCTCTGCCCGTTCTTTCCTCATAAATTATGATTACGGTGATTATCAACCACTGATTACAGTGATTATTAAAGAGATTACAGTGATTAAATATAGCTGCGAAACCTTAAACCCTAAACCTCGAAACAATACTGTTTAACCACGAATTCGCACGAATTTCACGAATTAATTTCTTGCTGGATGCTGGACACTGGCAACTGGACACTGAGTTTACAGGCGCAGGGGCATGACAACGCAGAGGTAATTGTCCTCTTTTGGGTCCTTCGAAAAGGGCTGCAGGAGCACGGGGCTTGCGGGGTTTGTAAGCCTTATAACCACCTCTTCGGTGTCCATGGCCCTTAGTATATCCAGCAGGTACTTGACGTTGAACCCAACCTCTATTTCCTCGCCCGTAAGCGTGCAATCTATCTCTTCTTTGCCCTCTCCCGCGGAAGGGGTGCTGCCGGTTATAAGGAGCTTTCCCTTTTCCACCTTTACCTTGATAAGGTTTGATTTTTCGTCGGTCAGCAGGGATATGCGCCTTGTGGATTCAAGCAGCGCCTTGGTGTTCGCCTGGACGCTTATCCTCGGCTCTTTCGGGATCACCTGCTCGTAGTTGGGGAATGTCCCCTCGACAAGCCTTGACATTATTGATATGTTCTCGAGGCTGAACAGGATGTAGTTCTTGCCAATCGACACCTTCACCTTTTCCCCTTCCTCAGGGAAAATCCTTATGATCTCGTTAAGGACCTTTGTCGGGACGATAACGCTGAGCTCCTCTTTGGGCGGGGTGGGAACCTGTTCCCCGATGAACGCGAGCCTGTGCCCGTCCGTGGCAACCATTTTTACCCGGTTATCCTTAAGGGTTAAATTAACGCCGGTAAGCGCGTGCCTCGTTTCATCAGTAGACACCGCGAACCTTGTTTTCCTTATTATATCTTTAAGGATGTTACTGTTAATGCTTGTGGATATTATTTCGTCAGGTTTTGGGGGGCTGGGGAATTCGTTTGGTGGCAGGCCGAATACCTTAAACACGGATTTTTCGCATTCTATAACAATATTATTTTCCTTAGTCTGTATGGTCAGCTCTTTTTCAGGCAGTTCCCTTATAATGCTTGAAAAAAGCCTTACCGGTATGGTTATGCCGCCCGGTTCCTCTATATTTATAGGTATCATGCACCTTGTGGTTATTTCAAGGTTTGTTGTTGTCATCCTTAACTTGCTGGCGCCTATACTTTTTTCATCGGCTTCCATTAATATATTCGAGAGTATTGGAAGCGATGGTTTTATACTTACTGTATTTTCCACCACCTGGACGCCGTATAAGATCTGACTCTTTGAACCCCTTATCTTCATCTTTTCCTCCCTTTAACAATATAATTACAGTGATTATCAACTACTGATTACGGTGATTATTTAAAGAGATTATAATAATCCTGCTACACCAAAGTTTTGTAGGATGAGTTTTAATTAATAATTAATGGTGATTATTTTTAATTTTGACTTTTACACTTTGCCTTTTAACTTTTGACTTATTTTTAATTCTCTATAATACTATTTTTACTTATTCGTTATAGATAAAACTAGTAGTAATAGTAGTAGTGTGGTTAATTGTGTGGAAAAGCCGGGATCCCGCATTGGTAAAAAAATATTAACAAACTTATCCACAGGGGTATTGATAAACCCCTACTTGTCCATATTGTCCACAGAACCGCGGTTAAGCACAAACTTTAAACAGGTTTATACACAAAATTATTAACAACTGTGGATAAAGTCGCCTACCCAGAAAAACCCTTATTTTTCAAGCTCTTCCCTGATTTTTTTAAGCTTGTTGTATAATTCAGGGTCCGCCTTGAGTTTCTCCTGGACCTTGTTATAGGAGTGTATTACCGTGGTGTGGTCCCTTTTGCCGAATTCCCTTCCGATCTCGGGGAGAGAAAAATCTGTCAACTCCCTGGCAAGATACATCGCGACCTGCCTGGGGAACACTATTTCCCTGTCCCTTCTTTTGACCTTCATATCTTCAAACCTTATACCGAACGCCCTGGCAACAACCCTCTGAACCAATTCAACCGATATTTCTTTGCCGCTGTCCAGAGAGAATATTTCCTTGAGCACGTCCCTTGCCATGCTAAGCGTTATGTCCTTCTTCATTAGGGAAGAATACGCCAGCAGCTTGGTAAGCGTGCCTTCCAGCTCACGGATGTTATACTTGATCCTGTTCGCTATGTAAACCACCACATCTTCCGGGATCTCGGTCCCCTCTGCCTCCATTTTCTTGCGCAGGATGGCGATCCTTGTTTCAAGGTCAGGCGACTGTATATCCACGATAAGGCCCCATTCAAACCTGGAGCGTATGCGTTCCTCAAGCGGCACCATTTCCTTCGGCGCTCTGTCAGAGGACAGCACTATCTGCCGGTGGGACTCATGCAGCTCATTGAACGTGTGGAAAAATTCCTCCTGCACCCTTTCCTTCTCGACTATAAACTGTATATCGTCTATGAGCAGGACATCCGGGGTCCGGTACACGTTCCTGAAGTTCTCCATCTGGTTGTGGGCTATGCCGTCTATGAAATCATTTGTGAATTTCTCGGAAGAGACATACTTTACCTTTATGGCGGGATTTCTCTTTTTAATGAAATGCCCGATCGCCTGCAGCAGGTGGGTTTTGCCCAGCCCTACCTTTCCATATATAAAAAGCGGGTTATAGGCTTCGGCGGGGATCTCCGCGACCGCAAGTGATGCCGCCTGGGCGAAATGGTTGTTCTCCCCGACAACGAAATTTTCAAAAATGTATTTCGGGTTGAGTTCATCAACCGGGGGCGGAGGGGTGTGAAGTACCTGCTGGATCGGCAGGGGTTCCGGCGGGGGCATCGCGGGCTTGATGCTTTCATCCACAGACAGAACAATCCCCATCTCTTTTTCCGCGAGGCCTTTTATTATCTCGGTTATAAGCGGCACGTAATGTTCCTTGATCCAGTCAAGGCAGAATTTGTTGGGCACAGCGACCTCAAGCGCGGAGCCGGTGTACCTTACGAGCTTTGTGGGAACAAACCATGTTTCAAAGCTCTGTTTGTTTAAGGTTTTTTCAAGGCCGGATAGAACAGCCTGCCAGATCTCATCTCCAGACATAGCCATACAAGACCTCCGATAACTGCGGTTAAGAGAGGCAGAGCAGAATCTTTATCCACAGTTTTATTAACAGGTGTGGATATCGTTTTGCACAGCCCCTTCTGTATATTAGTATAGCATAAAATAAAAAAAAATGCAAGCCAAAACGCATTATCCTTGACTTTTTCTAAAAAACAGATATAATTAATCTGTTAAATGAGTGGATGGCTTATCAGCCGGTTTATTCATTAGCCGGTTTTTATTTTTAAACCACCGGATCAATCGCAGATATCGAAGATGCAGACAAGGAGAAACCATGAAAAGGACATTTCAGCCGAACTGGAGAAAAAGGCGCAAAACCCACGGCTTCCGCATAAGGATGAGAAGAAAAAGAGGAAGGAACGTTCTCAAGAGAAGGCGGAGGAAGGGAAGAAAAAGGCTTACGGTTTGATCTTAACGGGGACAACTTGATGCGACAGACTTTCACCAGGGACGAGAGGATCTCCCGCGAGCACGACATCCTGCACACCCTTTACAAAGGAACCCGCCTGCCAACCCCTCTCGCAAACTACTACTTCGCGGCCAACTCTAAAAACCTCAGAAGGTTGTGCGTGATCGTCAGCAGGCGTATAGGGAACGCGTGCGTCAGGAACAGGGTCAAAAGGTGCTTCCGTGAAGCGTTCCGCCTGAACAAAAACAATCTTGCCGCCGGCACAGACATCATAGTGAAGATGAACTCTGCCGTCTCGCAAAAATTCAGTTTTAAAGAAGCCGAGCAGGCCCTGCTTTCCGCCTGCAGGTCAAAGGGTAAACTTGCTAATAAATGATTACACCGATTTTTAACCAATGATTACACCGATTAATGATTCAATGTTAATAACGGACCAATCTGTGTAATCACTCGCGAATGACAGAAGGAATAAATATGGGCATTCAGGAAAGAGCAGCGGTTTGGGCGATAGGGTTTTATCAAAGATTCTTATCCCCGCTGAAAGGAAGGACGTGCAGGTTCCATCCGTCCTGCTCGCAGTATGCCGCGTCAGCGATACGGGATTTCGGCTTGATCCAGGGCCTGGGGCTTTCCCTGAAAAGGATCCTGAAGTGCCACCCTTTTCATCCGGGCGGATACGACCCGCTCCCCATTAAGACAGTTAAAGGTTTAAAGTTAAAGGTTGAAGGTTGAAAAACATCACGAAACATAAAGAGCTTTTTACGGGGAACTTAAGAGAACTTAAAAACAAGATTACCACGAAAACACGAAAGTGTCACGAAAGCACGAAACAAGCTTAACCACGCGATTTCACACGATTATCACGAGATTAATTTTCTACTTGACACCTGATACTTGACTCTTGACACTAAAAATAATCACCGTAATCATCTTTCAGAAATCACCGTAATCATATTTTCGGGAGGAAGAAGTGACAAAAAGACTTATTACCGCGGTGGGGCTGTCAATAGCGATACTCATCGCATATAATTTCGTTATGAGAAGGTTTTTACAAGCGCCCGCGCCGGTAAATATAACGGGAACAGAACCTTCGGCGGTTGAAGAGAAAGCCAAGATCCGGGCACAGGAACCCGGAACCCTTGCCCCTGCAGCGGCAATTGAGCCGGGGGAGAGAAAACCCGTGCGCGCGTCATCCGCGCCGATCCGGGTCGAGACCAAGTTTTATAAAATAGAATTTGCCCCAGATGGCAAAATAGAACATTGGTTTTTAAAAGAATATAAGGGATATGGTTCAACCATGCATCGTTTCCTTATTCAATATAGAACCAAACAAGAAACGCCGGTTGATCTTGCGCTCGGAACAGAAACGCTTCCCCGTCGTTATAAGTCTTCAGTAAGTATGTCAAAAGATAAAAAGAAAGTGATTTTTTTCTCCAAATCAGATGGTATAAAAATCCTAAAGGAAATTACTTTCGAAGAAGAAAAATATTATTCCACGATGCACTTTGAGATTGTGAATGAGTCCGGGGATGATCAACGAGATGTGGATATAGAGCTATTCAGGTGGGGGCCCACGATTGCGGACTCAAAAGACCCCAGGCAGTTGACCTTCATGTCCTACCAGAAGGGCAAATTACTCAAATACAATTCCGGCAAAATAAAAAAAATTGACGAAGATGCCCAGAAAGATGCACTTTGGTGCTCTATTAATGAAAAACACTTTACAGTTGCACTCCTTCCCCGGGCTCAGGACAAGGATCTTAGTCTTAGTTTGAAAAAAGAGGGCTTTGTGACCTGCGCCCTTAAAGTGAAAGAAATAGAGAAGGGTAAAAGTATTACCGGTAACCTTAAGATATATGCAGCGCCAAAATCTCACGAGCTCCTTAAAAAAGAAGGAAGCAACCTTGAGCAGATAGCCAATTTCGGGTTCATAGGCCAGGGGATCTTCTGGCTGCTGAAAGTATTTTACTCGTTCACAAAGAACTACGGGCTTGCCATAATACTTATTTCCGTCCTTATTAAATTAATATTGCTGCCCCTCAGCTACAGGGGCGCGAAATCCATGCAGGAAATGCAAAGGGTCCAGCCCCAGCTTGAAATGCTCAAGCAAAGATTTAAACACGACCAGGAAGCCCTGAACCGGGAAACAATGGAGCTTTACAAGAGGCTGAAAATAAACCCGCTCGGGGGCTGCCTGCCCATAGTGCTGCAGATGCCGGTGTTCTTCGCGCTTTTCTCGGTCCTGCAGAACGCCATCGAGCTGAGGCAGGCCCCGTTCATGTTATGGATACAAGACCTGTCAATGCCGGATACTTGGCTCGTGCTTCCCATTGTCATGGGCCTGACAACGTTCCTGCAGCAGAAGATGACGCCTTCAACCTCGTCGCAATCAAAAGGAATGAGCACCTTTATGACCATATTCCTTACTTTTATATTCCTGAGTTTTCCGGCAGGGCTTGTGCTTTACTGGCTTATCAATAATATTCTTTCCATAGGGGAACAGTACCTTATTAAAACAAGAGCATAATTGGTTTCCTGGTTTGTCGGTTCGCTGGTTTATCGGTTCAAAACCAGCCAACCAGCCAACCGGAGAACCAGCTAACCGAGGGACAACATGATGATAGAACAGGAAGGAGAGACAGTTGAGGCCGCTGTTGAAGCGGCGCTCCAGAAACTGGGGCTTCCGAAGGAAAAGGTAAAGATAGAAATCGTGGCAGAGCCCAGGAAAGGCGTTTTCGGGCTGGGCGCAAGACCCGCGCTTGTAAGGGCCACGGTTGCCGAGGTCGGTAAGGAAAAAGAACCTGCGCAGGCCGAAACGCCAAAAGCCGCGCAGGCCGAAACGCCAAAAGCCGCCGCAGGCAAGGAAGAAGAGTTTGTGATCGGGTTCCTGGACAGGGTGCTTGAGGGGATATGCCTTAAATCCAAGTTCAAGGCCTCCGCGGTCGACGATAAGACAACCCGCATAGAAATTACCTGCTCGGACAGCGCTCTCCTTATCGGGAAAAAAGGCAAAAACCTGGAGGCGCTGCAGTACCTGGTCACGATAATCTCAAACAAGGCAGGCGTGGACAGGCTAAGGTTCGTCCTGGACGCTGAGGGATATAGGGGCAGGAGAAAAGAATCTCTGACAACGCTCGCGAAGAAAGTGGCGGAGGATGTAAGGAAAACAGGAAGGCCTGTAAGCCTTGAGCCCATGAACTCCTTCGAGAGAAGGATCGTGCACATGTTCCTTGAAAACGACCAGGAAGTAATGACGGAGAGCACCGGCAGGGGAGAAGACAGGCGCGTCGTTATAAAACCGAAACACAAATAAAGTTAAAAATCGTCGAACGTCGTAAGTCGTACGTCTTACGTAAATACCGTCATGCGTCGCAGGTCTTACGTTTTAAGGATTCATACGCACGACATAAGACGCTCGACATTCGATGTGAAACGTACGACGCTCGACGTATGACGTACGACAAGACCGGAGGACTGATGAAGATAGGGGTAATGCTGCCAAACCTTAAGCTTCCGACAAAGAAGGCGCTTAAGAAAGCCGCGGAAATGAAGATGGACGGCATACAGCTGTGGACCACCGGGGGCGACCTTGACCCGGAGAAGATGGGCGGGACGGCAAGAGACAACCTTATCCACTTCGTCGGCTCGCTGGGCCTGGAGATCTCAGCGCTGTGCGGTGACCTGGGGCACGGTTTCAGCGACGAGACCGACCTTGAAAAAAGGGTGAAGCTCACAAAGAAGATTCTGGACCTGAGCGTGGACCTGAGAAGCCCCATAATGACAACGCATATCGGCGTGGTGCCGGAAGACGCGAACGCAAAGGAATACAAGCTTATGATGCAGGTGCTCAAGGATGTGGGGAAATACGCCGCGGAGATAGAAACCTGCATTGCGGCGGAAACAGGCCCGGAAACAGCGGAGACCCTCGCGAAATTCCTGAAAGAACTCAACAGCCCCGGGGTAAAGGTAAACTTTGACCCGGCGAACCTTGTTATGTGCATGGGGGCAGACCCTGTCAACGGGGTGCAGGTATTAAAGGACTACATAGTTCACACGCACGCGAAAGACGGCATAAAGCTTGAAAACGGATGGAAAGAAGTTCCTCTGGGCGAGGGCGGAGTTCCCTGGAAAGAATATATAGCCGCGCTCAAGGGCATAGGCTTTGAGGGGTTCCTGGCGATAGAGCGTGAGGTCGGGGATAACCCGGCGGCTGACATCGAGAAAGCAAGGGACTTCTTAAGAAGCGTGCTTTAATAAAAGGCTGAAGGGCTGAAGAGCTGAAGAGATAAAGGGCTGAAGGGTTAAAAACTTCC
>Ga0100389_1000922_pt1 | contig 23130 bp, 20 predicted proteins | sample CryGeymeta201513_FD_81537 | JGI IMG/M metagenome (GOLD analysis project Ga0100389, IMG submission 81537) | Groundwater microbial communities from Crystal Geyser aquifers in Utah, USA - Crystal Geyser metaG 2015-13 | ecosystem: Environmental > Aquatic > Deep subsurface > Groundwater | place: USA... | reverse complement strand
TCGATGCAAGGACACGCTGGCAGACCATCGAGGCGATCTTTTCTGCCCGACCGGCGGCTCTGGTGGGCGCCCCCGGTGGCGAAATCGGTCGAGATCTGGAGGACCTCGCGAGGGAAAGCGGTACCCCGCTGCTGCGCTCGGCGCGACCCGGCTGGGAACTGGTTTCGACGCTGCAGTACCAGGTCACCCGGGCCTTGGCTCAACATGTCACGATGCATGGCGTATTCATGGAAATCTTCACGCTCGGAGTCCTGATTACCGGCGACCCGGGTGCTGGCAAAAGTGAACTGGCACTGGAGCTGCTGACCCGCGGCCATCGGCTGATTGCCGACGACAGCCCGGAATTCACCCAGATCACCCCGGAAATCATCGAGGGCAGCTGCCCGGAAGTACTTCGCGACTGTCTCGAGGTCCGTGGACTGGGTGTGCTCGACGTGCGCCGCATGTTCGGTGATGCAGCGGTCAAGACCAGCAAGTTTCTGCGCCTGATCCTGCATCTGCATTCGCCCGTCGGCGGCGAGAGACCGCATCAGGATCGTCTGGCTGATCCATCCGGTTTGATCCAGGTGCTGGGCCAGGACATTCCGCGTCAGGTGCTGCCGGTATTGCCGGGCAGAAACCTTGCCGTGATTGCCGAGGCGGCGGTGCGCAACTTCATGTTGCGCATGAAAGGCTATGATGCAACCGAACAGTTCATCAAGCGTCATGGCCGAATCCTCCGCAACGAATCCTGAAGTCGCCAATCGCCTGGTCCTGATCAGCGGCTTGTCGGGCAGCGGCAAGTCGGTTGCGCTCAACGCACTCGAGGATCACGGTTATTTCTGCGTCGACAACCTTCCGGCCGGCCTGTTGCCGGCGCTGGCGGCAGAAGTCAAGCACAACCCGAAGCACTTTCACCGATTGGCCGTGGGTGTCGATGCCCGCGCCGGCGCCGAAGAGCTGGAACGACTGCCCGGGATCATCGCCAGTTTGCCGATACAGCCCCGCCTGGTCTTCATCAGTGCCGACAGTCCGGTCCTGATCCGGCGCTTTTCGGAAACGCGCCGCCGCCATCCGCTGGGAGCAGAGCGAACCCTGGGCCAGGCGATCGAGGAAGAACGCCGTCTGATGGAGCCCCTGGCCGAGCGTGCCGACGATCGGATCGATACCTCGGAAACCAACATCCACGAACTTCGAAGACTGGTCTGGGCGCTGATCGGCCCGACCGGTGAGGTTCGGATTTCGAGCCTGGTGCTGGAGTCCTTCGCCTTCAAGCAGGGCGTGCCGCGCGATGTCGATCTGGTGTTCGATGCCCGCTGTTTGCCGAATCCGCACTGGCAGCCGCAGCTGCGAGCCGCCACCGGCCTGGAGCACCCGGTGCGCGAATTTCTTGCTGCCGAGCCGCTGGTTGGAGAATTTGCTGATGACGTCGACCGCTTTGTTCGGCGCTGGTTGCCGGCCTGGGCCGGAGAACAGCGCAGTCATCTGACCGTGGCCATCGGCTGCACTGGCGGGCGCCCTCGTTCGGTCTACCTGGTCGATCTGCTGGCGGCTCGATGGCGTCAGCTCGGACTGCGCGTAGCGACCCATCACCGTGAGCTTGAACGATGACCCGTCTGATCCTGGTTACCCACAGCGGCGTGGCGACGGCTCTGGTTCGTGCCGCAGCACTGATTCTCGATCGCCCGGTGGAGCCGGGCATCGTCGAAGTTGGGGACCTTGAAGATCCGGACCTGGCAAGCGAGCGCATCGAGCATGAAATCCGCCAGGCCTGTGCGGCGCGTCCGCCGCTGGTGCTGACCGATCTGCCCGGCGCGACGCCGCACAACATCGCTCTCGCCACGGTTCGCCGCCGCTGTCGCCAGGCACGGGTCCTGTCGGGTCTCAACCTGCCGATGCTGCTGCGCGCGCTGGGCCATGCCGATCTGCCCAGTGACGAACTGGCCGAACGACTCTGCGCCGGTGCGCGTGAGGCGATCTTCGTCGGTGCTATCGATGCCGATTGAGCGCATTCGCCTGGTCAACAAGTTGGGGCTGCACGCCCGTGCGGCGAGCCGGCTGGTGCGCCTGGCCTCGGAATTTCAGGCCGAGGTCTGGCTTGCCCGCGAGCAACGACGGGTCAATGCCAAGTCGATCATGGGCGTATTGATGCTGGCCGCACCCTGCGGCGCCGAACTCGAACTCGAGTGCAGCGGGCCGGATGCAGACGCGGCAATGGCGGCCATCCGCGGCCTGATCGAGGATCGCTTCGGGGAGGAATCATGATCCTTTCCCTGGGTGGTGCCGGCGTCTCCGGCGGAATCGCGATCGGCGAGGTGCACCTGTACTCCAGTGGGGAACTGGAGCTGCCCGAGTTGCACATCGAGAGCGGCGACGTCGAGACGGAGATCGAGCGGCTGACCGACGCGGCGATTCACTGTGAGCGTGAGCTGGCTCGAATGGAGCGCGAACTGGCCGGAGCGCAAGGTCCGGGGCCGGCGGGCGAATTGATCCAGGCGCACAGGATGATGGTCCGGGACGACCTCCTGGTCGGGGAGGCTGCGCGGCTGGTTCGGAGCGAGCGAATCAACGCCGAGTGGGCGCTGGACCGGCAGGCAGCCGTGCTGCGCCGCGAGTTCGGCCGCATGCAGGATGAATACCTGGCAATGCGTGTGGAGGACCTCGACCAGGTGGTTCGTCTGCTCCAGCGGCAACTTGGCCAGGCACCCGGCTACGTGCTCGGCGACCAGGTGCCGCATCGGCTCGATCAGAGCATCGTCGTGGCCGAGTCGTTCAGTCCGGCGGAATTGGCCGCATTGCGCGAGCGCGAGGTTGCCGGGCTGGTCACCCAGCATGGCAGCATCTGGTCGCATGCGGCCATCGTTGCCCGGGCGCTCGGTATTCCCATGGTGATGGCAGTGCATCGGTGTCTGGAGTTGCTGCGCGAGGGCGAGCCGGCCTTGCTCGATAGTCACTACGGCATCCTGCTTGCGACCCGGGACGAGAAGTTGCACGCGCATTACGCCGAAAAACAGGCCATGCACCGGCGCAACCGCGGCCAGCTGATGCGGGTGCTCGACCAGCCGGATCGTACCCGGGATGGCGTGCGCTTCCGCCTGTTCTGCAATGCCGAGCAGGGCGGCGAACTGGATCGCTGTCGCGACAGCTCTGCCGTCGGCGTCGGCCTGATGCGCACCGAGTTCATTCTCGGGCGTCGCGATCTGGCCGACGAGCAGGCACAATACCGGGTCTACCGTGATGCGCTGCAACGGCTCGGTGGCAAGGTGCTGACGATCCGTACCCTGGATGCGGGTGGTGACAAGCTGCCCGAAGAACTTGCCCACATGCGCGGACCGAACCCGGCCCTTGGATTGCGTGGTATTCGGCTTTCACTGGCGATGCAGGACATTTTTCAGATCCAGATCCGGGCGATTCTGCGTGCTTCGGCGCATGGTCCGGTGCGTATTCTCCTGCCGATGCTCAGCCGGATCGACGAGGTGCGCAGGGCGCGCGCACTGATCGCTCACTGCCGCGAACAGCTTGCCGTCGAAGGGGTTCGCGCCGATCCTGAGCTGGAAGTCGGCGGTATGATCGAAACACCGGCCGCGGCGATTCTGGCCGATACGCTGGCCGCCGAACTGGATTTCCTTTCAATCGGCAGCAACGACCTGATCCAGTACCTGCTGGCCGTGGACCGTCAGGACGAACTGGTCAGCCACCTGTTCGATCCATCCAGTCGAGCAGTGATTCAGACGCTGTCGCAGATCGTGGAGGCGGCAAAGTCGGCGGGTCGACCGATCCAGCTTTGTGGCGAGCTGGCAGCCGATCCGACCTATTCAGCGGTGCTGATCGGCTTGGGTCTGACTGAATTCAGTGTACCGGCCGGCCAGCTGGCCACAGTCAAATCGGCATTGATTCAGCTCGACGCCGCAGCATGCCGTGTCCAGCTGGCAAGATTTCTCGACGACCGCAGCGTGTCCGGTGTTGACTTGCTGGCACAACTCGCGTCAATCACGCGATAAGGCCTGGATCGCCGCTTGTGCCATCTCGGTGCCTGCGTTCAATGTGCCGTTCCCAGGCCAACTCGTGCAGCGCGTAAGCCACCATGTTGCACGCGGGTTCGACCAGCGCGACCAGGCCGCCGATCATCCATGATCCGGTCAAGGCCCAGACCACGGCGAAGGCGACGGTGAAATGCCCCGTGGCAAAGGTGAGCGTCTTGTACCTGAGCATGGAGAAATTCCAGCTTGATCTATAACATAATAATAATCATTCGTAATAAAAATATAATTGAATCGTTTTTATGATTTCGATAGTCAAGATCTATAAATTGGAGTGCGGTACACCTGATTTTCAATCCATGGAGTCCGAATCATGGATCGCCTGGCCGGTTTTGCCAGCCTGTCCTTTGGTTCAGGTGACGGTCCGGCGCTCGATTGGCTAAGCTAGCCTTCGGACCTGAATTGTCATTGACCCCATGACCGAGCCGCTCTGGACGCCGCGCCCCGAACACGCACAGACCACCCACCTGGCCCGCTTCATCGAATGGATCGGCAGCAGTGTGGCGCCGGAGGTGATCGATTCGCCGAGCCTGTACCGGTTCTCGATCGAGCAGCCCGAGGCATTCTGGATTGCAGTCTGGGAGTTCGGCGAAGTGCGCGCCTCGGTGCGCGGTGAGCGGATCACGGCCGGTTGGCCGGCAATGCCCGGTACGCGCTGGTTCCCCGACGCGCGCCTGAATTTTGCCGAGAACCTGCTGCGACGGCATGATGATGCGACCGCGATCGAATTTGCCACCGAAGGTGGACTGCGGCGTCGTCTGAGCTGGGCCGAGCTGACCGACCAGGTCGCACGCGTCGCGCACGGTCTGCGCGAGTCCGGTGTGGGGCAGGGTGATCGAGTTGCCGGCTACCTGCCCAACGTGCCCGAAACCGTGATCGCAATGCTGGCCGCGGCCTCGATCGGAGCGATCTGGTCGTCCTGTTCGCCGGATTTCGGCGTCCAGGGGGTGCTGGATCGCTTTGGTCAGATCCGGCCCAGGGTGCTGTTCGCTGCCGCCGCTTACCGTTATAACGGCAAGACCCACGATTGCACCGCGCGCCTGGCTGAGCTGCTGCCGCAGCTGCCTTCGGTGGAACAGCTGGTGCTGGTTCCCCATGTTGCCGAAACGGTCGATTACGCGGCCCTCGGGCCGAAGGCGGTGCCCTGGGATGAGTTCGCCATGGCCGAGCCGCCAGCACTGGAGTTCGCCCAGTTGGCGTTCGACCACCCGCTCTATATTCTGTATTCTTCCGGCACCACGGGCGTGCCGAAATGCATCGTCCACGGGGCCGGCGGTACCTTGTTGCAACACTTGAAGGAGTTGCTGCTGCATACCGACCTGCGGCGCAACGACCGCTTTTTCTACTTCACCACCTGTGGCTGGATGATGTGGAACTGGCTGGCCTCGGGCCTGGCGGTCGGCGCCACGCTGGTGCTCTACGACGGCTCGCCGTTCCATCCCGACGGTTCGATGTTGTGGGATCTGGCCGACGAACTCGACATCGCGATCTTCGGTACCAGCGCAAAATGGATCGCGGCCTGCGACAAGGCCGGCGTCCGGCCGCGTCAGACCCATCGGCTCGAGAAACTGCGTGCGATCCTGTCGACCGGCTCGCCACTGCTGCCGGAGTCATTCGACTATGTCTACCGCGATGTCAAGGTCGATGTCCAGCTGAGTTCGATTTCGGGCGGCACCGACATCGTTTCCTGCTTTGCCCTGGGCAATCCACTGCTGCCGGTCTACCACGGCGAATTGCAGTGCCGCGGGCTGGGCATGAAAGTCGAGATTCGCAACGACGATGGTGAGGTGGTCGAGGATCAGACCGGCGAGCTGACCTGCTCGCAGCCGTTTCCGAGCATGCCGGTGATGTTCTGGGAGGATGTCGACGGCAGCCGCTACCGCGCCGCCTACTTCGACAAGTTCGCCGGCATCTGGAGCCAAGGCGACTATGCCCGCCTGACCCCGCGCGGTGGGGTGGTGATCTACGGCCGCTCCGACGCCACCCTGAATCCCGGCGGTGTACGCATCGGCACCGCTGAAATCTACCGCCAGGTCGAGCGGCTCGACGAGGTGCTGGAGTCGTTGTGCGTCGGCCAGGATTGGCACGGCGACGTCCGCGTGGTCCTGTTCGTGGTGCTGCGCGACGGCATCGGGCTCGATCCGACGCTGATTGAACGCATTCGCTCGACCATCCGCGCCAACACCACGCCGCGACACGTCCCTGCACGCGTGATCGCCGTGCCCGAGCTGCCGCGCACCGTGTCGGGCAAGATCACCGAGCTGGCGGTGCGTGACGTGATCCACGGCCGATCGGTCAAGAACACCTCGGCCCTGGCCAACCCGGAAGCGCTGGACTACTTCCGTGATCTGCACGAGCTGGCAACTTGATTTGCGGCCCCGTGCACTCAGCGTTTCGCTCGATCGCGGGTCCGCGATTTGCAAGCTGGCTGATGGAGCGTAGAATGTTGGGGACCTGACGATCACTCCAAGGGGATTTCGTATCGATGGATGCAGGGCGCCACGATCAACACCTGCTTTGGGACCACGAGGTCGTGTTCGACCCCGCCCATCTCCAGCTCGGACACTTCGTGTCGAGGCTGGACCGGCCGTGGATCGGAAGTCCATTCTCACTGGCTGGAGTACTGCTTTCGCGTCAGAGCCAGATCAACTGGTTTCGCAACAATTCAAGCTGGGTCGTGGTCGATCTGCTGCGCAGCCGGACTGGTATCGAGTCCAGGCCGACGCGGTCGGCGGCAGCGGCCGGTTCCGGGCCGACCTGGAAGGGTGAGGTTGGCAACCCTGCGGCACAGATCAATGCTTTGCGTCGTGCCGAGCTCGATGCGACCATCGTCGACGATTCCCTGGATGGGCATACGCTGATTCTGCGTCAGGCCGACGCGTTGATCGAAGCCATCGGGCGGACCGGCGCGGTGAATCCGGCGGACGCTCGGATCGGGGTTCGGCGGATTGCCGGGCGTCTGGAAAAGAACCTCGCGGCCATGGTCTGGCTGACCCGGATCAAGAACACCGACCGGTATACCGCCGAGCATTGCGTCAATGTTGCGATTCTCGGCATGGGGCTGGCCCAGGCGTTGGGCTGGAAGTCTGAACAAGTCGAGCGCGCCGGCATGGCCGGCATGCTGCATGATCTCGGCAAGCTGAAGCTGGATCTGCAGATCCTCAACAAGCCCGACCGTCTGACCCCGGCAGAATACGAGCATATCAAGCAGCACGCGCGCTTCGGCTTCGACATGTTGCAGCAGGAAAGCGAGATCGAAAATGCTGTGGCCAGGGCGGTGCTCGAGCACCATGAGCGGCCCGATGGAAAAGGGTATCCCCAGGGCCTGATCGATGGCCGGCAGCAGTCACTTTCGGCACTGATCAGCGTGGTCGATGCCTATGATGCAATCACCAGTCGCCGACCCTACAGCGCACCCCGGTCGCACCATGAAGCCCTGGGTATCCTGTGGAAGGAAAGGGGTCGGCAGTTCTCCGGCGAAATGGTTGAGGCACTGATTCAGTTCCTCGGCTGGATCACCCCGGGCACTCTGGTCCGGCTGTCTTCGGATCAGTATGCGGTGGTACTCAAGGCGAGCCAGCAGCATCGCCTGTGGCCGAGGGTGCGGTTGCTCGAGCCGGATGATGATCGCTTCGTAGCCGGTGGCCGGATCGATTTGTCGGCGCACAACCTCGGCAATCCGGAGCAGCCGATTCGGGTTATCGAGGTGCTCGCCGGCAATGCGCTGAAGGTCGACCTGCGCGAGGTACTCGAGCAGGAAGGCAGGGAACCTGCCCACGAGCAACCCACTGAACTCTGAACGGGTGGTCCGGATTTGCGATACGCTTGAATCAGGCATATCGGGAACAGGCAGGGCTACATGAGCGGAATCGGACCGGATCGACCCTCCGGTGAGCTGTTCGAGAGCGAATGCATGGTTGATCCGGCCGAGCTTCAGATCGGCCACTTCGTCTCACGCCTGGATCGGCCATGGCGCGATTCGCCGTTTCCGCTCGAAGGCGTGATGATTCTGTCCGATGAGCAGCGCGCCTGGTTCGTGGACGAGTGTCGCTGGGTGGTGATCGACCTGTTGCGCGGACGCAATGCCTTCCGGCCGCCCTCGGCACGCTCATTCAAGGCCGAATCACGCGCGAACGTAAAGAACCGCTCGCTCAATCCCATCAACATGCTGCGGCGTGCCCGGCTGAACGCAAGCTCGGTCCGGAATGCGATCGATTGCCACGACCTGCTTTACCGCCAGGCGGCAGCGCTGATTGATTCGCTGAAGAAGACCGGGCGCCTGGATGCCGAGCAGGCGCGGCTCGGCCTGCGCCAGATCGCAGGGTCACTGGAGAGCAATATCGCGGCCATGATCTGGCTGACCCGGATCCGGCTTTCCGATGAACAAACTGCCGAACACAGTGTCAACGTTGCCATCCTTGCCATGGGTCTGGCGCGCGCCTTGAAGTGGGAAGACGAACTGGTTGAACGCGCTGGTCTGGCTGGCCTGCTGCACGACCTTGGCAAGACCCGACTTGATCCGGCGATCGTCAACAAGACCGGAGCACTCGACCGCGAGGAACTGGACTATCTCAAGCGTCATTCGGCTGAAGGTTTCGATCTGCTGAGCGCGGATGAGCGCATCGAGCCCGAGGTGGCGCGCGCCGTGCTCGAGCATCACGAGCAGCCCGACGGGCATGGCTATCCGGACGGCAAGACCGCCGATCGTCTGTTGCCGTTATCGATGCTGGTGGCCGTGGTCAATGCCTATGATTCAATGACCACCCATTCGCCGCATCAGCGCGTTCTGTCGCATCACGAAGCGCTGGGGCTTCTTTGGCGTGAGCGCAGGCAGCGCTTCGATGCGACCATGGTCGAGACCTTGATCCAGTTCCTCGGCTGGGTCACGCCGGGCATCCTGGTGCGCCTGACCGACGGTGAATATGCAGTCGTCCTGCAAACCAGCCAGGAGCATCGACTTTGGCCTGTGGTGCGCAGGCTCCGGCGCCGTGGCGATGAATATGTTGGCGGAGACCGAATCGACCTTGCGCGGCAGGTTCATTCTGCCGAGGTACCCGCGATCCGGATCGACGAAGTGCTTGCCGACGGAGCGATCGAGGTCGATCTCAACGCCATCCTGCTGCAGGAAGCGGTCAGCGAGGACCTGTTCGACGACGAAGACTGAAGCGGGACGGATCAAGGGCGCCCTCGATGGCCCGGTCGGTCGGGCCGGGAACGCCGGTCCAGGCGTCGGCAAGGAAGTCGGCACAAAGCGGTGTACCGCTGATGCCGCGACTGCCATGGGCCAGATCGAGCCAGAGTGCTGGTGCTGAGTTGCGTGTCCCCGAAACCGGGCCGCACACTGGCAGGAAGTCTCGGGACTGAACTCTGAAGCCGACCCGGTGGCCGCCGATCGATGCGGCCGCGCCACCCAGCTCCTGCCAGCGATCGGGTCGAAATTTCCTGAGCTGGTCGAGATTGGCCCGATCATCCTGAGCTCGCGCTGAGAGTTCGTCATCGTATGGGTCGAACGTCGCGCCGATGCAATGCAGTCCATCGACGGCTGGCGTCAGGTAACCTTCGTGACATTCGGCCTGTCGCCATTCGCGGCTGGCGGGTGTTGCGTGCAGCTCGCTGACCTGGCCACGGATGCGCCGCAGTGGCAGTTGGTCGGGCAACCTGCCCATGGCTTCAGGCGGCATCGCCGTGCACAGCACGGTCGCGTCCGCTTCAGCGATGCAAGGATCGTCGAACTGCAGAGATGGCAGGCGGCTGTCCCGAACGCCCAGTAATTGCGCCTGCCTGAACTCGATCGCTGGATGCTGAAGCAGCAGCTGGCACCAGGCCGCCGGCTGCAGGAAGCCCGCGCGTCGCAGCAGCACGCGGTCAGTGTCGAGCCGCTCCAGCTCCTCTGATGGCCAGTGGCCGCTGCCCAGGGCACGCTGCATGCGGTCGCGTTGACGCGGATTGCAAAGCTGCTGCACCACCCCGTCAAAGGCGCCGATGCCGAGCTCTGCCAGCCGGTGTCGGTCAAACCAGTTCAGGGCGTGCAGGTAGCTGGACTGGTAGAAGCGGTTCTGGGCTGTCGCCGCGCCGCTGGGCGTGGTGTAAACAACGCCCGCGCGATTGCCCGAAGCGCCGGCGGCAAGCCCCGAATGATCGACGACCGTCACCTGCCAGCCGCGCTCCGCCAGCGCCCGTGCGCTGGTCGCGCCGGCCAGGCCTGCACCGACCACCAGCGCGTGGCCACGACGAATGCGTCGGGCCTTCCATTGCCCGTTCAGGCGGCCTTCGAGGCGATGACGCTTGCGACCGAAGCCCGGCTTGCGCTCGATCTCGAAGCCGGCACCGGCAAGCGCGTTGCGCACGGACCCGGCCACGGTGAAGCTTGCCAGTGTCGCGCCGGGACGCGAGCGCTTGGCCAGCGTCTGGCACAGCTTCGGCGACCACATCTCGGGGTTGCGGTCCGGCGCGAAACCGTCCAGAAACCAGGCGTCCACACAGGCCTGCTGTTGTTGCCACATCTGACGTGCTTCGCCCAGCATCAGCGTCAATTCGATGTTGGGTGCCAGCCGGATCCGGTGGTAGCCGGGGCACGCGGCGGGGTACTGCTGCAGCAGAGGGGAGGTAAAGGCCTCGAGATCGGGCCAGCGCTGCAGGGCCCGCGCCAGGTCGCTGCGCGTCAGCGGGTGCAACTCGGCCGAGAGCAGCGCCAGAAAAGCATCCGGTGGTGCACGATGGGTGAATTCGAGCGCGGCCAGCAGCAGGTTGAGGCCGCTGCCGAAGCCGGTCTCGCCGACCACGAACAGCTCGCCGCGAGCGAGAGCTTCGAATCGCTGCGGAAGTGAATTACCCTCGATGAACACCGCGGCACTCTCGGCCCGACCGTCGTCGCGCGAAAAGTAGCTGTCGCCGAATCCGGGCGCAAATGGAATCGCGCCACACCATTCGATCGTTGCCGGCGTGATGGCTTCGAAATCTGGCTGCATCGGTGGATTATCGCGCCTCGGCCATCGCGCCGACGACTGTCCTGGATGAGAATCCCGGATCAGGATCCTTAATCGGCATCCAGGGACCCGCGGCAGCAGCGTATCGGCGCAACGACGATCTGCAGCGCTGGTATGCTGAGCCCGAAATCTACAGGCCATCGAAACCGGACATGAACCAGACCACCCGCAACCTCGCCCTGTTCTGCGACTTCGAGAACATTGCGCTTGGCGTTCGCGATGCGCGCTACTCGGCCTTCGACATCAAGAAAGTGCTCGAACGCCTGCTGTTGAAAGGCAACATCGTGGTCAAGAAGGCCTATTGTGACTGGGCCCGATACCGAGAATTCAAGCCCCAGATGCATGAGGCGGCGTTTGAAATGATCGAGATTCCGCATTTGCGGATGTCCGGCAAGAACTCGGCCGATATCCGGATGGTGGTCGATGCGCTGGACCTGTGCTACACCAAGGCCCACGTCGATACCTTCGTCATCATTTCCGGTGATTCGGATTTTTCGCCGCTGGTCAGCAAGCTGCGGGAAAACAACAAGTTGGTGATCGGGGTCGGTGTCAAGAGCTCGACCTCGGATCTGCTGACCTCGAACTGCGACGAGTTCATTTTCTACGACGACCTGGTGCGCGACAGCGAGAAGAAGACGGAGCGCAAGCAGCAGGCAGCGAAAAAGAAAGCAAAGAAGAAAAAAACCCGGGCGAAGCCCCCGAGCGGAGCAGAACCGGAGCCGGTGCCCGCTGCCTCTGTCGAGGCCAGTGCCGAGGCCAAGGATGAGGACAAGCGCCGCCAGGAAGGCTTCGAGCTGGTGCTCGAGACCATTGAGGCGCTGTTCCGGGATCGCGATGAGGAAGAGAAGGTCTGGGGCTCGATGGTCAAGCAGACCCTCAAGCGTCGCCGGCCGGGTTTCAGCGAGAGCTACCACGGCTTCAAGTCCTTCGGCCAGTTGCTCGAGCAGATGCAGGCCGCCGGTCTGGTCAGGCTCAAGCATGACGAGAAATCGGGCGGCTTCATCGTCGAGAGCGTCGACGCTGGCGACTGACCCATAAGTAGTGATCGATTCAGAGTTCCCTTCGGGCGAGCCGCTGACGGGCCTTTGCGCGGCCTCCGGCTCGCTTTGGCTCGCTGATCTGGAGTGACCAGGCCGGGTTTGCCCAAGCCGAGCCGGAGACTCCCGCAAAAACACCATCGCGCTCGTACAGGGTTGTTTCGAGGCTACCCAAGTACCTGAGGCGAGCAAGCCTGTCGCGATTATTTCTCCACGAACAGGTCGGTCGCCAGCGGCGTGCCGGGGGCAACTGCGTAGCGCTCGAAATCGGTGATGCCGGCCTCGGCCAGTACCTCGTCATCGATCAGGAATCGACCGCTGCATGCGCGGGCCGGCCGGGTCAGGACATGGTGCGCGGCATCGGCCATGATCTCCGGTTTGCGACACTGCTCGGGCTGGACCACGCCGCCGAGCATTGCCAGCGCCGCGGTGGCAATCACCGTGCGCGGCCATAGTGCGTTGACGGCGATGCCATCACTGCGGAATTCTTCAGCCATGCCGAGCACGCACATGCTCATGACGTATTTCGACATGGTGTAGGCAACATGCGGTCCGAACCACCCGGCGTTCATGTTCAGCGGTGGCGACAGATTTAGAATGTGCGGGTTGTCGGAACGCTTGAGGTAGGGATGGGCCGCTTGCGAGCAGACGAAAGTGCCGCGTACGTTGACGCCGAACATCAGGTCGAAGCGTTTCATCGGCACCTGTGGCGTCGGCGCCAGCCAGATCGCGGAGGCGTTGTTGACCAGGATGTCGATGCCGCCGAAGTGATCGGCGGTGCGGGCCATGGCATCGGCCACAGCCTGCTCATCGCGGATGTCGACTTTCAGCGGCAGCGCCTGGCCGCCGGCCGCCTCGACCGCCTCGGCCACGCTGTGGATTGTTCCGGGCAATTGCGGGTGGCGGCGGTCGGTTTTGGCCGCAATCGCGATGTTGGCGCCGTCGGCTGCGGCACGCATTGCGATTGCCTCGCCGATGCCGCGCGACGCTCCGCTGATGAACAGGGTTTTGCCGGAAAGTGAATTCATCGATGTACGCTCCAGGTCGAAGATCTGCTGCTCAGTGTAGCCGGCCCGGTGCCGGTTTCTGGCGATAGCGATGGATTTCCAGGAGTGGGTGCAGTGGGCGGTGCAGCATCCAGGCTGGTTGCTGGTACTCGGATTTCTGCTCGGTTTCATCGAGGCACTGGCATTGATCGGGATCTTCGTTCCCGGCATCCTGCTGCTGTTCATGCTCGGAGCTGTGGTTGGATGGGATCCGGTTGTTCTGGCTGCGATGTCAGCGGCGGTGGCGTTTGGTGCAATCCTCGGCGATGGGCTGTCCTATTGGATCGGGCTACGCTACCGGGCGCGGATTCACTCCTGGGGCCTGCTGCGGCGCAATCCGCACTGGCTTGGAGCCGGCGAGGAATTCTTCTTTCGCCACGGCGGCCGAGGCGTGTTCATTGCCCGCTTCGTTGGACCACTGCGCCCGGTAGTGCCACTGGTCGCCGGTTCGCTGGGCATGGCGCCGTCGGCCTTCGTGCCGCGCATGGTGATCGCCTGTCTGCTCTGGGCGCCATTGATGCTGTTGCCTGGTGCGCTGTTCGGAGAGTCGCTGGAGCTGGCGGCCGAGTTTGGCGGCCGGCTGACCCTACTTTTGCTGGTGATGGTCGGTGGGCTCTGGTCGGTCGCCTGGGTGACGCGCGTGATCTACGAGTGGGGTGCGCGGCGAACGCCGTGGTGGATCATGCGGCTGGCCCGCTGGCTGCGGCGCCATCCCTGGTTGGGGCGATGGTTCGGCGGCCTGATCGAGCCTGGGCGGCGCGAGGTGGTCGGCATGATCATCCTCGGCCTGATGCTGGTGATCTCGCTGGCGGCCCTGACCGGAGCCTTGTTGCTGGCACCGTTCTCGACCGATGCCTGGGAAGCCAGCTTCCGGTTCTCCGGTCTGGCTGCCAGCTTGCGCAGCCACTTTGCCGATCCGATCATGCTGGCCGTCTGGCTGGCTGGCTCGGTTCGGGTGCTGATCGCCCTGGTGGTTCTGATGGCGCTCGGATTGACGGTTCTGCGTCAATGGATCGCACTTGGCCACTGGCTGCTGTGTACCGTCGGCGGTGCCTTGCTGGCGCTGCTGTTGAATGCATTGGCCGGAATGGTACTGGGCCGACCGGCAGGTCCGGGAAGTGTGGCCGAGGTACCCAGTATCCTGTTCGTGCTGGTCACGCTGGTGTTTGGCTATGCTGCGCTGCTGCTTGCCCGGGAGTTTCGCCCGCGGCGGCGCAAGTGGCTGTATCTGGGCGTGGTGCTGTGGCTGGGGCTGTTCGGATTCGCCGAATTCTATTTCGCCAACGCCACCCTCAACGGCCTGATCGCCGCATTGGCGCTGGCCGGGGGTTGGCTGGCCGTAACCGGGATCGGCTATCGCAGTCGGGCACGGACTCTGCCGTTTGCCAGAACCTTGCTGCTGGTCTTCGTGGCCGGCTGGCTGATCGCATCGGTGCTGACCGTGCAGCAGATGTATGCACCGACCGCGGATCGGTTCCGTCTCGAGCCACCAGCGCTTCGAATGCCGATGGAGTCCTGGTGGAGTGGGGGCTGGAGCCGGCTGCCGATGCAGCGCTCGCGGATCGGAGCGCCGCAGCGGGTGGTGTTCGATGCCCAACTGGCATTGTCCGAGCATGTGCTGATCGAGGGTCTGGCGACGGCCGGATTCGAGTTGCCGCCGGTCAACGGCTGGGAGCGGCTTGGACCCTTGATTGCGGCGCAGTCTGATCCATTACGACTGGGGCATTTTGGCCGTGATTTCGCGGGTCAGCCGCAGCAGATCATGTTGCGCCGAGCGCTGCCTGAAGGCGGCGTGGTGCTGCTCCGGGGCTGGGACTCCGGTCTGCGCCTGGTGCCCGGCGAGATTCCGGTCTGGTTGCTCCAGGTGCGCGAGCTGGTCCCTGTTCGCCGGCTCGGTTTCTTCAATACCTGGCGTGAGCAGGAGCAGGGTCGCGAGCGCGCCCTGGAGCAACTGCAGAGCGCTGTTGATTGGCAGTGGCTGCAGCCTGAAGTCGAGGCCCCATTGCTGGGGCGCGGTGGCCAATCAGTCCGCTGATTCGGTCCCGAGCAGTCGGATCAGGGCGTCGAGGCGCTCGTTCGGATCGCTGACGGCCAACAGCGTCTGGGCCTCCGAGGCGTCCAATGGCAGGACCGAGGCCAGTGCCATGCCGAGTCGACTGGCGTCGTCGGCATCGACTTCGGCCAGCTCCGCAAAGGCATGGTGGAGCAGCAATTCGCGCAACATGGCCTGCAGCACCGCGTGCTCGGGCCGCACCTCCAGGCGCGGCTCCTCGGGGATCCATTGCACGGCACCGACGATCAGGCCATTCTCGAGCGCCGAGGTCGACTGAATCAGAAACCGCCTTCTGCCCCGCACCGTGATACCAAGCAGACCGTCCTCGAGTGTGGCGAAATCCTCGATCATGGCCTCGGTGCCGATCGCGGCGTGACGTGCCGGACGGCCGTCGGCGGCCGGCGAAAAATGGACGATGCCGAAGCCTCGGTCCTGGGCCGAGCAGTCCCGTGTCATCTGCAGGTAGCGTGATTCAAAAATCCGCAGCTGGGTCCGTGACTGGGGAAACAGCACCATGGGCAGCGGAAAAAGCGGCAGCGATTCTCGTGCTGTAGCGGGCTCAAGATCCAGCATGGTTCAGTCCCCGTTGAGGAAGCGTTGCGGTGCACCGGCAAAGCCGCGGTTGCTCATGAAGACCACGTGATCACCGGCACGGGCGGCACCACGCAGGTCCGAAAGCAGACTTTCGATCCGGGCTCGGAACTTGCCGCCGCCGGAAAGTTGGCTGAACACTTCGCTCGGATCCCAGCCCAGCGGTTCGGCCGAATACATGAACACCTGATCGGCGGCCGCCAGCGCCGGAGCGAGCTGATCGAGATGGTGTCCGGCCCGCATGGTGTTGCTGCCCGGCTGCAACGCGACCAGGATCCGACTCCCGCCGACCTTGCGTCGCAGCCCCTCCAGAGTCAGTCGGATCGCGGTCGGGTGGTGGGCGAAGTCATCGAAGATTCGAATGCCGCCGCTTTCACCAAGAAATTCCATGCGGCGACGCACTCCCTGAAACCTGGCCAGCGCCTGCACCGCATCGGCCGGCTCGACCCCGACCCGGGCCGCTGCCGCAATTGCCGCGCAGGCATTCAACGCATTGTGACGACCGGTCAGGTTCCATTCCAGCTGACCGATACTTGCGTCGTCATGGAAGAACTCGGTCTGGCCGGCGGCCGGGTTGAGCAGTTTGACAGTCCACTGCGCCTGACACTCCCGGTGCATGCCAAAGCGCTCGACGGAGCTCCAGCAACCGCGCTCGAGCACGCGCTCAAGATTGGCATCCTGGGCATTGACGATGATCGTGCCGTGGCCTGGAATCGTTCGCAGCAGGTGATTGAACTGGGTTTCGATGGCCTCGAGATCGGGATAGATGTCGGCGTGGTCGAATTCCAGGTTGTTCAGGATCGCCACCGAGGGCCGGTAGTGCACGAACTTGGCGCGCTTGTCAAAGAACGCGGTGTCGTATTCGTCGGCCTCGACCACGAACACTTTCTCGCCGGCCCGGGCGCTGATGCCGAAATTGCCCGGTACGCCGCCGATCAGAAAGCCCGGCTCGAGATCTGCGGCATCCAGAATCCAGGCCAGCATGCTGGAGGTCGTGGTCTTGCCGTGGGTTCCGGCAACAGCCAGCACGGTCTTGCCCGACAGGTAGTTTTCGCCCAGCCAGCGCGGACCCGAGACGTATTCGATGCCCGCGTTCAGGACGTGCTCGACGGCCGGGTTGCCCCGGCTCAGGGCATTGCCGATGATCACCAGCCGGGTTCGTGCTGGCAGGTCGGCCGGGGCGTAGCCTTCCTTGAGATGGATGCCCAGTGTTTCGAGCTGGGTGCTCATCGGTGGGTAGACGTTTTCGTCCTGGCCTGAAACCGTGTGGCCGTCGGCGCGCGCCAGTGCAGCGATCCCGCCCATGAACGTGCCGCAGATGCCAAGTATGTGAATCTTCATGGTGTGCCCCCGGAGATGAGCTGGAAGACGCTGGCCTGAACGATCAGGATCAGCACCGCGATGGCCACGCCCAGTGGTAACGGCAACTCCAGCGCATGGCGCCAGATATGACCATCGACCGCAAGGCTCCAGACCAGCCCGACCATGACCAGCAGCACGATGGGTGCCGGAACGGGTGTGCCGGGATAAAGCCACAGCGGCAGGTTGACCAGGCTGATCAGCGCGCCACTGCCGAACAGGGCGGAGGTTGTCTGGGCGAATCGAGTCGCGTGGCCGCACGATTGCAGCAGGATGAGCGTGGCCAGCACTGGCACCGCGAACGACACGATCAGATCCAGCGCGTCGGTCGGCTCACCCTCGAGCCGGCCCGAGATGAAAACGATCAATGCAAAACACATCAACCCGAGCAGGGCCGATGACCGGCCCGCGGGCAGATCCTGAGGTCCGGCCCGGAGCAGGACGATATTCCCGATTGTTACAAACCAACGCTGCATCTCAGCCCCTGCGCCGCTCGACCGATACTCTATGATGCACGAATCTTCAGGATTTCGGAGTGCAGTTGGAGCCGCTGTTGCGCATCGATCGAAGGCTGGACGCACGCGGCCTGCTCTGTCCGGAACCCGTGTTTCGAGTTCGCAGTGAAATTCGCAACATGCGCAGCGGCGAGCTGCTGGAGGTTCTGGCCGACGATCCGCTGGCCGAACTCGATCTGCGGGTGTTTTGCGAGCGTTTCGGCCACCAGTTGAGCAAATCCGAACCGTTTCAGGACGCTCGGCGATTCCTGATCCGCATCGCGCCGGACTCCTGATCGACCCCGGACTCAGGCAGAATTCAGCGCCGCCACGATCCGATGATTGATCTCTTCGATCCCGCCCATCCCGTCGACATCGCGCAACTGGCCGCGAGCGGCGTAGTGCTGCGCCACCGGTGCGGTCTGCTCGGAGTAGACGCGCATCCGGTTGCGGATCACCTCTTCGGTGTCGTCGGAGCGGCCTTCCTCGATCGCGCGCTTCGAGAGTCGCTCGACGATCTCGGTCTCGTCGACCGTCACGGCGACCGCGAGTTCGACCGGCTGGCCGATCCGGCCCAGTAGGTCGTCGAGCGCTTCGGCCTGGGCCAGGTTGCGCGGGTAGCCATCAAGGATGAAGCCCGAGCTGACGTCTTTCTGGCCCAGGCGCTCCTCGACCAGGTCGAGCACCAGCGCGTCGGGCACCAATTCGCCGGCATCCATGTAGCCCTTGGCCTTGAGGCCGAGATCGGTGCCACGTTCGACCGCATCACGTAGCAGAACGCCGGTGGAAATATGGGCCAGACCGAGCCGCTCGCGCAGCAGGGCCGCCTGTGTGCCCTTGCCGGAACCCGGCGGGCCGAGGAGAACGATACGCATCTTGTTTCCGATTCCGGTCGTTGTGCCGGTGAGCCTAGCCGCTAAAAATAACCCGATTGCCGACGACTGTCAAACCCGACCGCGCGGGACTCGGGATACGCTATCCTTTGGTGCTTGATCCCGGTCGGTCCATGGGCGAGACTCCAGCGATGCCAGCGAACAACATTCTCTACGCGCAATCCGGTGGTGTGACACCGGTGATCAATGCCACCGCCGCGGCGGTCATCCAGGCCGCGCGTGCCCATCCGGACCGGTTTGGGGGCGTGTTTGCGGCTGCCGACGGAATCATCGGTGCGCTCGAGGAGCGCCTGATCGACACTTCTTCACTAACCGATGACGATCTGCGCCGGCTGGCCCAGACCCCGGGCGGTGCATTCGGCTCGTGCCGTTACAAGCTCAAGGGCATGGATCAGAACCGGCGCGAGTACGAGCGCCTGATCGAGGTGTTCGACGCCCACGGCATTGGCACATTCTTCTACAACGGCGGCAACGATTCGGCCGATACGGCGCACAAGATCGCGTGCATGGCCGCCGAACTCGGCTATCCACTCAACGCGATCGGCATTCCCAAGACCATCGACAACGACCTGGCCGTGACCGACAACTGCCCTGGCTTCGGCTCGGTGGCCAAGTACGTCGCGGTCTCCATTCTCGAAGCCAGTCTCGACGTGATGGCGATGGCGTCGAGTTCGACCAAGGTCTTCATCCTCGAGGTCATGGGTCGACATGCCGGCTGGATTGCCGCGGCTGGCGGTCTGGCCCAGCGCGCCGACGATGACCCGCCGCAGATCATCCTGTTTCCCGAGGTGTCATTCGATCAGGCGAAGTTCTGTGCCGCGGTTCGGCAATCGGTCGAAACCCACGGCTATTGCTCGATCGTGGTGTCGGAGGGTGCACGTCACACCGACGGCAGCTTTCTTGCCGACGCCGGCACCACCGACGCCTTTGGCCACAAGCAGCTTGGCGGCGTCGCGCCGGTTGTGGCCGGGATCGTCAAGCGTGAGTTGGGCTACAAGTATCATTGGGCGGTCAGCGATTACCTGCAGCGTTCGGCTCGGCATCTCGCATCGAAGACCGATGTCGAGCACGCGCGCGCCGTGGGGTGCGGTGCCGTCGAACTCGCTCTCGCCGGCCAGAGCGGGGTGATGCCAGTGATCGAGCGGATCAGCGACGACCCGTACCAGTGGCGCATCGTGTCGGCGCCACTGGATGCAATCGCCAACCATGAAAAGAAGATGCCGCCGGAATTCATTCGTGACGACGGTTTCGGCATTACTGCCGCGGCTCGGCGCTACCTTGAGCCATTGATCCGCGGCGAGGACTATCCGGACTATGACGCCCACGGCATGCCGCTGTACCTGCGGCCGCAACGGGTGATGGTGCCGCCACGGTTGGAGCCGTTCGTGCCAGCCTGAATTCCGTGCCGATCGGCCCGCAGCCGACCGGCACTCACCGCAGTGAAATGAGGAAACCGATGACGACGACGCTGACCGAACTGGCCAACTGGGTCGATTCCGTGGCCCGCCGGACCCGACCGGATGCGATCCACTGGTGCGACGGCAGTGCCGAGGAAAATGCAGCCCTGATCAGCGCGATGCTCGACAGCGGCGAACTGCTGAAGTTGAATCGCGAGACTCATCCGGAGTGTTACCTGCATCGTTCCGATCCTGATGATGTGGCCCGCGTCGAGCACCTGACCTTTGTCTGCACCCGCCACGCCGATGATGCCGGACCGAACAACAACTGGATGGATCCGGACGAGGCCCACGCAATGATGGATGGCCTGTTCGCAGGCTGCATGCAGGGCCGGACCCTGTACGTGATCCCCTACTGCATGGGGCCGATCGAGTCGTCGTTCTCGCGCCTGGGCGTGGAAATTACCGATAGTCCCTATGTGGTCGCGAACATGCGCAAGATGACCCGCATGGGCGCCCCGGCGCTAGCGCGTATCGAACGCGAGGGCAAGTTCGTGCGTGGCCTGCACTCGATCGGTGAGCTGGATCCGAATCGGCGCTACATCGTGCATTACCCTGAGGAGCTGTCGATCGAGAGTTACGGCTCCGGCTACGGCGGCAATGCGCTGCTGGGCAAGAAATGCCATGCGCTGCGCATTGCCAGCTGGCAGGCGAGGAGCGAAGGCTGGCTGGCCGAGCACATGCTGATCGTCGGCATCGAGAATCCTGAAGGACAGACCCGCTACATCGCCGCCGCCTTCCCGTCGGCCTGTGGCAAGACCAACCTGGCGATGCTGATTCCGCCCGAGCCGTACCGCAGCCAGGGCTGGAAGGTGCACACGGTGGGTGACGACATCTGTTGGCTGCATCCGGGCGCGGATGGCCGGCTGTACGCAATCAACCCGGAGTCCGGGTTCTTCGGGGTCGCGCCCGGCACCTCGGAGTCGACCAACCCGAACGCGCTGGCCATGCTGGGCCGCGATACCATCTTCACCAATGTCGCCGTCACCGACGACGACCAGCCCTGGTGGGAGGGTCTGGATGGGCGCGAGCCGGCACGCGACTGGAAGGGCCGGAAATTCGACCCGGCCAGGGGTCCGGCAGCCCATCCGAACTCGCGCTTCACGGTTTCGACCCACCAATGTCCAAGCTATACCGAGCAATCGGAAAACCCGGCCGGCGTGCCGATCGACGCGATCGTGTTCGGCGATCGGCGCGCCAGTCTGGCGCCGCTGGTGATGCAAGCGGCTGACTGGACCCACGGCACCTTCCTCGGTGCAGTCATGGCCTCGGAAACAACTGCGGCCGCAACCGGGCAGGTCGGCGTGGTACGGCGTGATCCGATGGCGATGAAGCCGTTCTGCGGCTATCACTTCGGTGATTACTGGGGCCACTGGCTCGCAGTCGGGCAGCGCCTGAGCCAGCCGCCGAAGATCTTCCAGGTCAACTGGTTCCGGCGTGATGCCGACGGCAACTTCATGTGGCCCGGATTTGGCGATAACCTGCGCGTGCTGGATTGGATCATGCGCCGCTGCGACGGCTCGGCCGATGCCGTTGAAACGCCGGTGGGTCGCCTTCCTGCGCCCGATGCACTGAACCTCGAAGGGCTCGAATCGCGGCCTGACATGGAGGCCCTGCTCGAAGTGGACGTGGCTGCCTGGCGCGAGGAAATGCGCCATGTCGAAGATTACCTGGACGGCTTCGGCGAGCGCGTGCCGAGGGCGTTCAAGCGCTGCCTGGTCGAGATCGATGTACGCCTTGAAGGCTGGCAGTAACTGTTTCGCGAGGAATTGAAATGTTCGCAAGTGATTGTTCGGAGGGTTCGGCCCCGGCCGTGCCGATTCGCATTCTCGATTCCGGCCAGCTCGAACGCTGGCGTGCCGAGGCGACTGAGTTTCAGCGCAATTTCGCCGCCGCCAGCCCGTTTCGTGCCCGTCCGGACAGCGCGCTGCTGGTGCCCGGCAGCGATGGTCGGCTCGGCGAGGTGCTGGTTGGCCGAGCCGAGCATGGCGTGCTTTGGACGCTGGCCTGCCTGCCCGCCTTGCTGCCGGCCGCTGAATTTAGCATCGAGGGTGAGGCCGACCCGGAACTCGAGAGCCTGGCGCTGGGTTGGGCGCTGGGGCATTACCGCTACGATCGCTACAAGCCAATCGACCGGGCGGGCAGCGTGCTTCGTGTTCCCGAGGCCCTTCGGGCGCGGATCGAGATGTTGCGTGACGTCTGGTTCCGGGTTCGCGATCTGGTCAACACGCCAGCCGGAGACCTGGGTCCGGCCGAGTTGGCCGAGGTCGCCGCCGAGTTGGCCGAGCGCCAGGGCGCGGCCTTCGAGGTGATCGAGGGCGCGAGACTGGAACGGGAGTTTCCGGCCATCCAGGCGGTCGGCCGGGGCTCAACGCGAACCCCGCGCCTGATCCGGATGGAGTGGGGCGATCCATCGCATCGGCCGTTGGCGCTGGTCGGAAAGGGCGTGGTGTTCGATACCGGCGGCCTTGATATAAAGGCCTCTGCCGGCATGGCGCTGATGAAAAAGGACATGGGTGGCGCCGCCCACGTGCTGGGCCTGGCCGAACTGATCATGCGCACTGGCCTGTCGGTCCACCTGCGGGTCTACATTCCCGCGGTCGAGAATTCGATTGCCGGCAATGCCTACCGGCCTTCCGACATTCTGCGGACCCGCGACGGTACCTCGGTCGAGATCGGCAATACCGACGCCGAGGGTCGCGTCGTGCTGTCCGACGCCCTGACCCTGGCCGCCGAGGACGGTGCCGAGAGGATCATCGACTTCGCCACCCTGACCGGCGCAGCGAGAGTCGCGCTGGGCGAGGACCTGCCGCCGCTGTACGCACGTGACCCGGCCCAGGCGCGCAGTCTGCAGGATCTTTCGTTCCAGCTCGACGATCCGCTCTGGCATATGCCGCTGTACATGCCCTACAAAAGCCAGATCCAGCCGAAGATCGCCGACCTGTCCAATAGCGGTACCTCGAGCTTCGGCGGTAGCCTGACCGCTGCCCTTTTCCTTGATCACTTCGTCCCCAAGGGTATCGACTGGATGCATCTCGACGTCTATGCATGGAACCTCGGCGACCGCCCTGGTCGGCCCGCCGGCGGTGAGGCCCAGGGATTGCGAACGATGCTGGCGTGGCTGGAGCGGGACTATCGGGGTTGAGATCGACCCGCAGGCACTGTGAATGGTGCCGAACGAGTGACCTCGCTCCG
>Ga0100389_1000920_pt1 | contig 23144 bp, 25 predicted proteins | sample CryGeymeta201513_FD_81537 | JGI IMG/M metagenome (GOLD analysis project Ga0100389, IMG submission 81537) | Groundwater microbial communities from Crystal Geyser aquifers in Utah, USA - Crystal Geyser metaG 2015-13 | ecosystem: Environmental > Aquatic > Deep subsurface > Groundwater | place: USA... | reverse complement strand
TTCAATCAAAATCATGAATTTTTTAAATGAGAATCCCGATTTAATTAAAAAACAAAAAATGGCGGTGATTATTCAGGAAATGATCCCAGCACGATGTGCCGGAGTAATATTTGGCGCAAATGTACAATCAAAGGACACCGACATTGTTGAAATCGAAGCAAAAGAAGGATTAGGAGAAGGAATTGTTTCAGGTGAGGCAAAGGAAATCGAACAATGTAAATTTTCTCGTTCACAGCGCCATATTATCGAACATAAAAAACCAACCATTCTCTCATCAACCGAAGCCAAAGCCCTCTTTATGCTTTCGGAACGATTACGCAGCGAATTTAATAGCCCGCAAGATATCGAATGGGCGATTGATCAAAACGGTCAAATCTGGATTTTACAAACCCGAGATTTATTCCTGGGATAAATTAACCTTGTATACTTTTGCTACAATAGCCACATGAGTCAATTACAAGCCGGTTTAGTTGGACTTCCGAATGTCGGTAAGTCAACACTATTTAATGCACTTCTTTCCAAACAAATTGCGGATGCGGCGAATTACCCTTTTTGTACGATTGACCCAAATGTCGGTGTGGTTGAAGTTCCGGATGATCGACTGCCTAAATTAGCTGAAGTGGTGCAAAGTCAAAAGCTTGTTCCGGCGGCGATTGAATTTGTGGATATTGCTGGACTTGTAAAAGGTGCCCATAAAGGTGAGGGCTTGGGAAATCAATTTTTAGCGCATATTCGAGAAGTTGATACTATCGTAATGGTGATTCGTGATTTCGAAAGTGAAAATATCGTTCGTGCTGGCAGTGTCAATCCAGTAGATGATGTCCAAACTTTACTCACCGAACTTCAACTGGCGGATTTACAAACGATCGAAAAGCAACAACCACCACGTCCAAATGCCGAAAAAGAAGAAAAAGTACGCTGGGATGTAACGTTAAAAATTAAATCCCAACTCGAAAGCGGCCAATGTGTGGATATTATGACATTCTCCGATGAGCAACTCCAAGAAGTAAAATCCCTTAATTTACTTACCATTAAACCAATTATTATCGTACTTAATACCGATGAAAATGAACTGAATAAATCCGTAACCGACGTTCTTAATTATCCGACATTTCGGATCAGCGCTAAACTCGAAGCTGACATGGCCGGATTAAATCGTATGGAACGGCTTGAGTTATTGCAAGCATACGGTATCAGTGAACCAGGTCTTGATCAACTCATTAAAATTACTTACGCAACATTAGGATTAATCACATTTTTAACTGCGGGTGAAAAAGAAGTCCGTGCCTGGCCGATTCATAAAGGCACCGAAGCCCCTCAAGCCGCCGGTACAATTCATACCGATTTTGAAAAAGCCTTTAGTAAAGCGCAAATCTCTAATTACGATGATTTTGTAAACTTAGGTGGTTGGAAAAATCTTAAAGAAACTGGTAAAGTTCGGTTTGAAGGTAAAGAATACGTGATGCAAGAAAATGATGTCGTGGAATTTATGGTAAACACCTGATCTATTCAAGTAGTTTAATTTTAATCTGATCAATTGAAGATTCATATTCAACCCAATGCGTAATTTTAAATCCTAGTTTCTCATACCAACCCCTGGGGAATTGCTTCCTTTCATCCACTTGCAATTTGGATTACAAAATGCACATGATTGGGAATTATAAGGATAACGGTAAAAGTCGTATTTATTATTCAGTAATTGTAAGCTGGGGGGTTGGTATTACTTCCTGGGCTGGATCAACCAGAGGATAAGGAATTTCGGTTGGCGTAGGAATTGGCGTTTCGGTTGGAGTTACAATAGCCTCCGAAGATACCGTTGGATTAATCATAATTGTCGGTTCAATCGTTGGACTCGGAGTTATCGCTGGAATTTCAGTCGGGGTTGGACTTGGGGTTAATGTCGGCGTGATTGAATCACACGATCCTTTTACTTTGATCCATTCGCCGCTGTCAATCCAGGTACAATAAAGTTCACTGGTAGTTTGATCAGTTAATTGGATTTTTTGGAGCTCAATCGTATTGATCTGCGCTTTTTCCGCGCTAAAAGTATTGGTCACCAAATTACTAACCGAAACAATCCCGTCTTTAATTGCAATTCCTAACTTCTCTAACACTTGTTTGATCCGTTCGATCAAATTTGGACTTGGTTCAACGCTGGTATCCATTCCTAAGATACTTCCATCATCATTTAACTTTACTTGTATTCCCAAAACATCATTCTGAATCCCGGTAACGTCATCCCGAACTTGTTTCAGGATTTCCTGCTGTTCTTGTATCGCTTTGAGAGCAAAAACGCCGGTTTTTTCATACTTCAATCCATGTGGCGTGATTCCGTCTGCTTCATAGTTGACCAAGTCGGGAATATAATTATTCACTTCTTCGGCGATTAAGCCAAAATCCAGCATACCGGGAGTAGAAGTATTTTGTCCCCAGTTAAACTTGGTTATCCGAAGCGAAAGGACTTTATCTAGAATATTTTCGTAGGCGATCACATTATCCTTATATCTAATGCTAGAGGTCGAGTCTGCCAGATCGCCGTTGACATCACGATACACCGCTACTGCAGATCCTGCCCCTGTAATGAGTGCTCCCATTCTAATACTTCCGTTTACTTGCAATGTTCGTTGGGGACTTGTCGTCCCGATGCCGACGTTGCCAGCATTTGTTATCACTAACCCTGTCCCAGTAGCACCACGAATATGACCTGCAAGAGTGGTATTCAGCGAGTCCGCTCCCTCCACATCCAGTCTCGCCCCTGGCGAGACCTCCCCGATGCCGACATTGCCAGAGATTGCTAATCCATTCGCTGGTCCCGTTGTACCACTTGCATAACCAATTTGAGCATTACCAACCACAGATAACTTTGTCCCAGGAGCCACATCCCCGATGCCGACATTGCCCGATGAATTGATCGTTACCCCTTGAGTTGCTACCCCGCCAGTAATAAGGCCTATTTTGTCAGCAGAAATTCTATAAAGTCCAGTGTCAGTATCGCTGGCAAACGCCAACCCCGGCGCCGAAAAAGTGCCGTCGCTTAATAAAACCTGACCTGTTGAAGTTACCGCCCCTGAAACAGTTAACCCCCCGCCTATACTTGTGTTGCCTCCAATTGTCATAGTGCCGGAAAAATCTCCGCTACTGCCCATTACATTATTCCATCGCAGAGCAGAAGTCCCTAAATCATAGGTGGCGGTAGAATAGGGGAGTATATCGGAACTCACTTTGGCATTTATTGCTACAGTTTTTGTAGAGTTATAACCTATTATAGTGTTCTCGTCCACAGTTAATCCGCCCCTCGCCGTTATGTCATTTCCTGCTATTATGTCGTTTTTGACTTTTAGAGAATTGTCTATAGCGGCATTATTTTTAACGAACAGGTCTTCCAAAGTTAGTTTTTTTCTAGCTTCAATATCCTGCCAAAAAGTTGAGTCTGCCAGTATATCCAATATTGTTTTGCCTGACGGATTTTTGGAAGTTGGTTCTGCCGTTGTTAATTCTATAGCGCCAATCCAAAAAGACCCATCGGTCGCTCCTTCGCTTTTTATTGCGGATTCTCCGGCCACTTTTCCAGTTTCTGCCTGTTTTATAAAGGTAGTTTTTGCCGTTTTATTTCGCAAAACGAATGCCCCAAACCCCGCTAAAACCGAAACGGTTAAAAAAGTACCTATTACCACCCAGCGGGTTTTTGAAAGAGCGCTTGCGTAAACTGCCTTGGGCCTTATGCGGAGCGTTGCGGAAGTTGGTATAAAAATGGGGTTGTAAGCTTGGGGAACCATGCCTGCCCTTTTCGCTCTTTTTTTTATTTTTATTTTTTCTTTAATTTCCTTCTCTTTTGAGAACTCTTCTTTTAGCTTGAAAACATCCTCTTTTGAATAAATGCGCGCATTTTTTTTGTTTCTTGAGGAGGATACTTTTTGCTCTTCTTCTAATCTTCGCAGTGTGGAGGCTGATATACCAAGCTCTTTGGCGGCAGAAGAAACAGTAAAAAAGCTATTTGATTTAGAGGCTTTTCTGGCAGGTACAGGCATTACTATTAATTTTAGGTAAAGCATTTGAGAATGTCAATAGTTAAAAAGGTTAAAAAATTAAAGGTCAAAGGACAAAATTGAAAATCAAAAGTTAAAGGGAAAACGACGAGAGATAGGAATTTAAAGAATTTTTTACTTTTAACTTTTGATTTTTGACTCTTAATTTTGCTATACTACCTATATGTTGCTGGATTACTTCTTCAAAAAATTTTCTTATGATTTGGGCATTGATTTGGGGACATCCAATACCATAGTTTTAGCGGTGGGGAAGGGGATTATACTAAACGAGCCTACCGTGGTAGCCATTAACAAAAAAACTAAAGATATTTTGGCAATTGGCGGTGAAGCTAAGAAAATGCTTGGCAAAACCCCCGACAACATTTTGGTAATCCGCCCTTTAAGAGCGGGCGTGGTGAGTGATTTTGACATCGCTCGCAAGGTGCTTTTATATTTTTTAGAAAGAGCTCGTCTTTTTTACAAAAGTTCTTTTAGAATTGCAAAACCCCGCGTTTTGCTTGGGGTTCCTTCAGGCATTACCGAAGTTGAGCGAAGAGCGGTTTCTGACGCGGCAAAAACTGCCGGCGCGAGGATAGCGTTTTTGGTGGAAGAGCCCCTTGCCGCCGCAGTTGGCGCAGGGCTTGAAATTACCAAACCTTCAGGAGTTCTAATTGTGGATATTGGCGGGGGCACGACCGAAATTGCGGTAATATCCTTGGGCGGCATAGTGGTTGGCAAATCCATAAAAACCGCCGGCGACCAGTTTGATTTGGCAATTGTGGATTTTGCTAAAGAAGAATTTAATTTAGTGGTAGGCGAAAAAACAGCCGAAGAATGTAAAATAGCCATAGGAAATGTTCTGCCCGATGCCGAATCTTCAAAATTAAACTTTTCTCTGCGCGGGCGCGACTTAAAAACCGGGCTCCCAAAAACTTTGCAGGTAAACGGTGCTGAGATTAAAAAAGCGCTTGCAAGTCCTATTAATTCACTTATCGCCGCAATAAAAGACACTGTTGAAGACACTCCCCCGGAGCTTATTCCCGATATTATAAAGCAGGGGATTACTTTAAGCGGCGGTGGAAGTTTAATTAAGGGGCTGGATGTGCTTATCTCTCGCCAAACAGAAATTAAGGTCAAAATAGCCGGGGAGCCTATGACTTGTGTTGCGCGGGGATGCGCCAAAATTTTGGAGGACATTGCTCTTTTCAAAGCCATAAAACTGTTATGACATTAAACTACAGATTGCTAATAATCAGCGTATTGCTCCTTTTATTGGGAGGGGCGGCGCCCGTTGCATATTTAGTTAGCGGGTTTCACAGAATTACATTCCCTGTACAGTTTGGTGTTCTTAAAATGTCGGAGAATGTCGCAGGCGAGATAGAGTTTTTGCAGAATATCCGCGGGGCGAAGAAAGAGCTATTTGAATTGCAAAAAATAAAGATTTTGGCGGGGGGGTTAACAGCTAAAGTTGCGGAGCTTGAACTGGAGAACAAGACTTTGCGGAATCAGCTTGAATCCCCGTTATTGGCGGAAAAAATAAAAATTGCGGCTTATGTTTCGGGAATATCCTTTGGCTCTTCGGGTACCAATTTAACTTTAAATGTGGGCAAGTCTTCGGGGGTGGAGCCGGGTTTTGCGGTAGTGTACGAAAATTATTTGGTTGGGATAGTAAATACCGTTTTGCAAAATTCTTGTGAGGTTAAACTTTTGAATGCGCCTGATGCTACAATTTCTGTACTGTCTCAAGGTAGTAGGGCAAAGGGTCTGGTTGTGGGAAATTATGGTACAAACGCCCTTATGAAAAACATTCTCATAAATGAGTCTATAAATGCGGGAGATGTTGTTATAACTTCGGGGGAGGACCCCTTAATTCCCAAAGGGCTGGTTATAGGCAATGTAGTGAAGGTGAATTTTAAGGAGGAAGAAATACTAAAATCGGCGGATATTGAGCTTGCCGTTAATCCCCGCAAACTAGAGATGGTGTTTGTAGTAACAAAGGAGTATCCCTAGATGAAATTACACCTAGCAATATTTTCTTTAGCCTTAATAATAGCCTTGTTGCAGACAAGTCTTTTGCCTTCTCTCGGCATATATTTAGACGCTTTGCTGGTATTTGTGCTAACAGTTTCCTACGCAACAACGCGGGAGTTTGGCGCTTTAACTGCCTTTGCGTCTGGATTATTGCTAGACCTGATGAGTGTCGGAAGATTTGGTGTATTTACATTCACATATACACTTTTTGCTAACATATTCTACCTTTTGCTAAATTTATTTGGAAAAAAGTTTTTTAATTTGACATTCGCTGTGATTATTTTCTCTACTGTTGAACAGTTGATTCTAAAAAGTCCTCCTTCGTTTGTGAATATCATTTCTAATTCTATAGTTTCGGCGGGAATTGCCTTGCTGTTTTATCCGTGCATAAAAAAATTGCGCGAAAAATTATGGAGCTAACTGCCGTAGAAAAGACACCTTTAATAAGAAATGATAGTCTTTATTATAAAGATAAATCATGGCAGAGAGCGCTGTTTTTAGTATTTGCTGTAATAAGCTTTGTTTTTATAGTTTCCCGCTTGTTTGTTTTGCAGGTTGTAAAGGGCTCTTATTATAAAGCGGTTTCAGATGAAAACCGAATACGGGTGGAAGTGGTTAAAGCATACCGAGGTGTAATAAAAGATAGAAATGGTCATATTTTAGCGCAGAACGCCCCTTCTTTTAATGTTAAACTGCGAAAAGACTCAAGTAATTTTTCCAGCGCGCTAAACAAATTGGCAGATTTCATAAACACCGAGAATTTTCTTGATGCGGGAGAATTTTTAGTGTTTGATAATGTAAATAGGGACATAGCTATAAAAATAGAGTCAAATTTTTCGGGTAAAGATGTTTTGGTGGAAGCTTCTTCGCAAAGGGAATATTTGTACCCTAACGAATTCGCCCACCTTTTGGGTTATATTAATACGGATAAAGTGGGAATGTTTGGCATTGAGAGAACTTATGATACTTTTTTGCGTGGCTCGCATGGGAGCATTTTGTATGAATATTCCGCAAACGGTGAAGTTTTGAGAGAAATTGCCAAGAGGGAGCCGGTTAACGGAGGGGACCTAACTTTAACAATAGACAGCGATTTGCAGATTACGGCATATTCCGCGCTCAAAAAAGCGATTGACCGAACCGGCGCGATAGGTGGCGCTATTATTGCCCAAAATCCGAAAAATGGAGAAATTTTAGCGCTTGTAAGCATACCTTCTTTTGACCCGAACTTATTTTCAAAGGGCATTTCAAGCGCGGAATATGATAAAATTGTTTCAAATCCTGCCAGCCCGTTGTTTAATAGGGTTTTAATGGGGCAATACCCGCCCGGCTCGGTTTTCAAAATTGTAACCGCCAGCGCGGTTTTAGCCGAAAAGATTGTTGATAAGAATACGCGAGTGTTAGCCCCGCAGGCTATAAATATAGGAAGTTTTGTTTACAGAGATTGGAAAGCGGGTGGACATGGGGAGATAAATATAACGCGGGCATTAGCAGAGTCCGCAGATACCTTTTTTTATAAAGTTGCAGGGGGTTATTCCGATTTTCCGCGCAGTTTAGGACCTGAAAAATTGGCTTTATGGGCAAGAAAATTTGGGCTGGGCGCCAAAACGGGCGTGGATTTTGGTTTTGAGGAAATGGGATTAATTCCGGACCCTGCTTGGAAAAAAGAGATTAAAAACGAGCAGTGGTATATCGGAGACAGCTACATAACTGCTATCGGGCAGGGGGATGTTTTAACAACACCCATTCAAGTTAATCAAATGGCGAGTGTTATTGCTAACGGCGGTTACCTGCTAACCCCGCGGATTGTTGAATTCGGTGGGGGTTCTGTTAGGGGTCTGACCCTCCGCCAGCTGGCGGAGGGGTCGGACCCCTTATCCCCCTTAGTGAGTTCTGCAGTAATTGAAACAGTAAAACAAGGGCTTAAAGAAGCATGTGAATTGGGTGGGACGGGGTACCCGTTTTTTGATTTTTCGGAAAAAAATAATGGCATTAAGGTTGCGTGCAAAACGGGCACCAGCGAGTTTGGGTTAAAGAACGCTCGTTACGAGTATCAGACCCATGCGTGGTTCACGGTTTTTGCGCCTGCAGATAATGCGGAAATTGCGCTTACGGTATTTTTAGAAGGCGGGGGGGAAGGCGCGCGAGATGCCGCTCCCGTGGCGAGGGAAATTTTGGATGTTTGGAGTTTGTCTGATTTAGATAGCTTATGACCTTAAAATTTATCACCATATCAAAAGATTCGCCTTCTTATCCCAGCCGTTTGCTGGAACTTAAAAACCCTCCTCCTAAAATTCACATTGCAGGCAGTCTTATAGAGGAGGACGCTCTTTCTTTGGCGGTAGTAGGGTCTCGCAAGATGACCGGCTATGGAAAAGATGTTTGTGAAGAAATAGTTTCGCAGGTAGCGCAAGCGGGAGTTACAATTGTGAGCGGTTTGGTGAGCGGCGTAGATATGGCGGCGCATAGGGCGGCGTTAAAAGCTGGCGGGCGCTCCATAGGCATTTTGGGATTTGGCGCGGATTTTGCGCATAAAGTGCCGGATAAAAATGTTTTGTGTAATATGGCAGATTCATCCGGCGCGATTATAACGGAGTTTAACGATAACGAAGAGGGGGCGCCGTGGACATTTCCAAAACGGGACAGAATTATTGCGGCATTGGCAAGCGCAGTTTTGGTGGTGGAAGCGGCGGAAAAGTCGGGGACAATGTACACAGTTTCCGCGGCGCGGGAGCTTAAAAAGGAAGTTATGGCAATTCCAGGGAACATTTTCAGCCCTGTTAGCAAAGGCACAAACCAGCTGATAAAAGGCGGGGCGCGCCTTGTTTGCGGGGTTTCGGATATTTTGGAGGTTTTGGATGTTTCTAATAAAGCAAAAAAGATTGCTTGCCGAAAAAATTTTCCCGTTTCTAACGAAGAAAAGGTGGTTTTGGAGGTTCTTAAAAACGGCGACCTTTATATTGATGATGTGGCGGTTAAAACCGGCATTTCTATTAGTGTAATTTCTGCCCACTTGACGAGCTTGGAGTTAAAAGGTATGGTAAAAAATGTGGGTGGGGGAGTTTATAGGAAGGTGTGAACGAAATGTCAAAGTACCTGGTAATCGTAGAATCACCGTCAAAATCTAAAACTTTAGAAAAATATCTTGGAAAAGAATATAAAGTTGCTGCCTCTATGGGTCATATACGGGATTTGCCAAAGAGCAAGCTTGGCGTTGACACCGAAAACAATTTTGCCGAAACTTATGAAATTTCTCCTTCAAAGAAAAAAACTATTTCCGCTTTAAAAAAACTTGTTAAAGAAGCAAAAACGGTGTTTTTGGCAACCGACCCAGATAGGGAAGGCGAGGCTATTTCGTGGCATTTATCGCAGGTTTTAGAGGGGCCTGCGCATATACCGCTTCCTTTTTTACGGGTTTCCTTCCACGAAATAACAAAAGATGCGGTGCTTTCAGCGTTTGAAAATCCGCGGGAATTGGATATGCACCTTGTAAACGCGCAAAGAGCAAGGAGGATTTTGGACCGTCTTGTTGGCTATAAACTCTCGCCGCTTTTGTGGAAAAAAATCCGTTACGGTTTATCTGCGGGAAGAGTTCAAAGTCCCGCTGTTAGATTTGTGGTTGAGCGGCAAAATGAAATAGATACATTTAAGAGTGAGAAGTTTTATGAGGTTATTACGGGAGTATCCCTCAAGAGGGATACTCCCGGCTTGGTATTAACTGCCAAATTAACTCACATTGATAATGTGCCAATATACGGTAATAAGAAGTACAAACTTTTTGCTGGAGAATATACGACATCGGGTACAACTTTGTCTAATAAAGACCAAGTAGGCGTTATTACATCAGATTTGGAAAAATCCTCCTACAAAATAGCGTCTATAGATAAAAAAGAGTACCAAAAGGCACCAAAGCCCCCATTTGCTACCTCCTCACTACAGCAGGAAGCAAGTTGGCGGCTAGGGTTTAGCCCTAAAAAAACTATGTCTTGCGCACAAAAACTGTACGAAGCTGGACTAATTACTTATATGAGAACAGATAGCGTTAATTTGAGCGTTACTGCCATTGACGCAATACGGGCGTTAATTGCAAAGAAATATGGCAAAGATTACCTGCCATCAAACCCAAGATTTTATAAAACCAAAGTAAAAGTTGCGCAGGAAGCGCATGAAGCAATTAGACCAACTAATGTTCAAGTAACAAAAGATAGCATTAAAAGCGCTAAAATTTTAGCAGATGAGCTGAAACTTTATGAGGTTATATGGCAAAGAACAGTGGTATGTCAAATGTCAAATGTGGTGTATTCCAGCGTCAATGTTGGGATAACGGCATCTCTAGACATTACAAATTACACCTTGTATGCAAAAGATAGCGTAGTAAAATTTCCCGGCTGGCTGGTTTGCTATTCTGGTGGAAAAGCGGGCAAGAGCTTTTCCGCAGCAGAGTCCTCGCCTGTTTTTGGCTTGTTAGCTGTTGGGCAGATAATTAACTTTGTTTCACTAAATGTTTTAGACAAACAAACCCCGCCGCCGCCTTATTATAACGAGGCTTCTCTAATAAAGGAGCTGGAGAAATTTGGCATAGGAAGGCCATCCACTTACGCGCCTATTATGTCAACAATACAAGAAAGGGGTTATGTGCAAAAGATAGAGGGTAAATTAAAACCAACCGATGCCGGAATAGTGGTAACAAAACTTTTAACCGATAATTTTAGCGATATTGTAGATGTTAATTTTACGGCTAATATGGAAGATGAACTGGATGATATTGCGCTGGCAAAAAAGAATATCCTCTCAGTAATTAACGACTTCTACATACCATTTGAAGCGCTTTTAAATAAAAAACATACCGATATAGATAAGTCAAATTACACCATATTGGAAACTTTAGATGAAAAATGCCCAAAGTGCCACAGTCCGTTAGTAGTAAAGCTAGGAAGATTCGGAAGATTTATAAGTTGTGGGGCGTATCCTAAATGTGAGTATCTGCGTTCTATTGTGGAAACGGTTGGTATTAAATGTCCTAAATGCAAAGAGGGGGATGTCATAGTGTGTAGAACGAAAAAAGGCAAAATTTTTTATGGGTGCGGCAATTATCCCAAATGCGATTTTGCCGTTTGGAAGCTTTCTGATATAGGCAGGGGATAGAAGAGCTTGCAATTGATAATTTTATTTGCTAAATTCTTATGAGCTTATGAAAAAAGAAACGAAAAACCTAAAAGTGAAAAAAGCGCCAAAGCTTTCTGCCGGCGCTAAAGGGGATAAATCTGCAGCAGCGGCTTTTCGTATTCCAACGCCGGAGAAAATGCTTGAAGCGGGGGTTCACTTCGGGCATCAAGTGCGCCGATGGAATCCCACTATGTCGCCTTTTATTTTCGGTAAAAATAGAAACATTCATATAATAGACCTTTTTATAACCGAGCGGAAACTTCGCGAAGCTTGCGAATTTTTGCAAAAGACCGCTAAAGCGGGCGAAGGTATTTTATTTGTTGGCACCAAAAGGCAAGCGCAGGAGCTTGTAAAAACCGCCGCGGAGGAATGCGGAGCTTTGTATATGTCAAACCGCTGGATTGGCGGCGTTTTAACCAATTTCTCAGAGGTGAAGAAAAATATAGAAAGATTAAAGGAGCTTACCCGCAAAAAAGAGGAGAAAGAGCTTTTGCGCTACACTAAAAAGGAACAGCTTTTAATAGACCGTGAAATACAAAGGCTTAATTTTATGGTGGGAGGTATCGCTAAAATGAAAAAACTGCCCGCCGCAATTTTTATTGTGGATGTTAAAAAAGAAAAAACCGCTTATAGAGAAGCTGTTAGGACAGGTGTGAAAATAGTGTCATTAAGCGACACCAACAACGATGTGTCTAAAGTGGATTATCCAATTCCCGGAAATGACGACGCTATGAAATCTATTGCTTTAATTGTTAAAACTATTGCGTCCTCGGTGAAAATGGGGTATAAAGAAGAAGTCAATCATGGGTTAAAGGTCAAAGGTCAAAAATTAAAATAAAAGGTAAAAAGGAAATCCAGATGGACATAAATCTAATAAAATCTTTAAGAAATGAAACAGGCGCCGGGGTTATGGATATAAAGCGGGCGCTTGAGGAATGTAAAGGCGACTCTGTTAAGGCAGAAGAAATTTTGCGGGAGAAGGGTTTTGAAAAAGCCGAAAAAAAATCCGGCCGTGAAACCGGCGAGGGGAGGGTTTTTTCTTATGCGCATTCAACCGGCAAGGCGGCGTCTTTACTGGTCTTAAAATGCGAAACGGATTTTGTTGCCAAAACGGATGGTTTCAATAATTTGGGAAAGGAGCTGGCGATGCAGGTTTGTGCAATGAATCCCAAAGACGAGAGGGATTTATTGTCTCAAATGTATATCAGAGACGGCTCAAAAACTATAGCAGTGCTTATAAAAGAAGTTATTGCAAAAACTGGTGAGAATATAACGGCGGGAGAATTTTGTAGATTAGAAGTATAGAGAATTTCTAATTGTTCTGATTTCTAATCAAATTCCGAATGACGAAACCAGAAATCAGAATAAATGTCCAAATTTGGAAATTTGCGAATTAAGTAATTTGTTCGGATTTTTTAATTCGGATTTAGGATTTATAAAGTAATGCGTGATTTACTTGCCAAACTACAATCTGCAAAGGATTTTTTGCTTTCGGAGCTTTCCTCTATTCGCGCCGGACGCGCAAGGATTTCTTTAATTGAAAACATCTTGGTTGAAGCTTATCCCGGCTCTCCTCGTTTAACCATAAAGGAACTTGCCACTTTATCCGTTTTGGACGCTCAAACTTTGCTTGTTTATCCTTGGGATAAAACCGTTGTTTCAAAAATATCTTTGGCTATATCCGCCTCCGATTTGGGATTAAACCCCGTGGTTGATAAAGATGTGATAAAGGTTCCGGTTCCCGCGCCAACGCAGGAGAGGCGGGAAGAATTTGCAAAATTGGTAGGAAAAAAGGTTGAAGAAGCAAAAATTTCTGCTCGCACTATAAGGCAGGATGCTATGCGGAGTTTAGACGAGCAGAAAGAAAACGGCAAAATATCGGAAGATGAGTATTTTAGGAGCAGGGATGAGGTGGAGAGTAAAGTCCGCAAAATAACCTTGGAGCTTGAAAGCATTGGCAAGGCGAAGAAGGAGGAAGTGATGGGAATATAACAACTACTTTTAACCCTTCACCTTTGATTTCTAACTTTTAACTTATGTTTTTATCGTTTTTAGTGTTTTTTCTCATATTTTCTCTCTTAATTCTTCTCCACGAGCTGGGGCATTTTTTGGCGGCAAAAAAAAGCGGTGTCAGGGTGGATGAGTTTGGTTTTGGTTTTCCCCCTAAACTTTTCGGAAAAAAAATAAAAGGCACGGAGTATTCGCTTAACCTTATTCCGTTTGGCGGTTTTGTACGCATACCGGGCAGTGAATACGAGCAGGCAGACAAAAAGGATAAAGGAAATTTTGCCAACAAAAAACCCAAGACGAAAATTTTTATACTTACCAGCGGAATTTTTATGAATTTTCTTCTGGCAATGGTTTTGTATTACACCCTTTTTATTGCTAACGGCTTTAAATCCATGCCGCTTTTTATGGTGGACAATTTCTCCTTTAAGTACGGAAAACCGGAGATAACGAAAAATGTTATTGTGTACTCCCAAAATAATATCTTTAAGTCGGGTGACCGAATTTTATATGTCCAGGAGGAGCTAAATCCAAAAAGTGATATTTACCCTCAAACCCCCGAGGAAGTTATCAATTTTATTGCAGGCAAAAAAGACGCAAACCTTGTTTTCAAAGTTGGAAATGTGTGGGATAGCAATACCCGCTTCGTAACTGCTAAAACGCATTTTGATTCGGCTTTAAACCGTTTTGTAGTGGGTATTGGGCTGGGGGAATCGGTGAAGATTTTTTACAAGCATCCGCTGGAAAGAGTATTCGCGCCGTTTTTGCATAGTTTTAATATTTTTTCTTATTCCGGAAGTATTTTTAAGTTGCTTTTTAGAGCCTCGCTTAAAACGGGGGATGCTACGCCGGTTGCGGGGGCTTTAACTGGTCCTGTGGGAATATTTTTTATAGTGGAGGCTTTGGTTAAAATTGGCGGGGTTTCAGCGGTAATGGCGGTAGTTGATTTTATGGCGCTTTTGAGTTTGTCGCTTGCAGTGATGAACATTATTCCTTTCCCGGGGCTTGATGGCGGGCATTTGGTTTTTGCTGTGTATGAAGGTATTGTTAAAAAAAGTCCCCCGCTTAATTTTATGAGGTGGGTATCTACGGGTGGCATGACGGTTTTAATAGTATTGGCAATACTTATTGCCTTTAAGGATTTTTTTATGTTTAGGTGAGGGCTTTTGCGAGAGCCTTGCTTTGTTTGTTAGTTTTGTGATTAAATTTTAGTATGTTATATTCTCAATTGTTTGGGAAAACCCTTCGGGATTATCCAAAGGATGCCGAAACTATTTCTCATAAATACCTTGCTAAAGGTGGGTTTATAGACCAGTTAATGTCGGGTGTTTATACTTATTTGCCTTTAGGCTGGCGAACGGCTGCCAAAATTTCCGATATAATTAGGGAAGAGATGAATAGGGTTGGCGGGCAGGAGATTAGTATGCCTGCCCTGCAAAAGAAATCTCAGTGGATTGAGACGGGCAGGTGGGGTACTATGGACCCCCCTTTATTTAAGTTTAAGGATAGGCATAATAAGGAGTTGGCATTGGGCCCTACTCATGAGGAGGTTGTTACGGATTTGGCGAGGCGGTTTATTTCTTCTTATAAAGAGCTTCCTATTGCAGTTTATCAAATACAGAATAAATTTAGAAACGAAATGCGGGCAACGGGGGGGCTATTGCGGGTGCGGGAGTTTATTATGAAGGATATGTACAGTTTTCATATCAGCAAGGAGGATTTTTCCGATTTTTACGAGAGGGTTATTAAGGCTTATCTTACAATTTTTGACAAGTGTGGGCTTAAGGGAGTTAAGTTATTGGAGGCGGATTCTGGTTCCATGGGTGGGGATTACAGCAACGAGTTTGGAGTTCCTTGCAAGAACGGCGAGGATAAAATGTATGTCTGCGAGGTATGCGATTGGGCGGGAAATGTGCAGGCTGTGGGCGCTAATGTTGTTAAATGTCCTAGATGCGGGGGAGAGGTAGTTGTAAAAAGCAATGTGGAAAACGGTCATATATTTATGCTGGGAACGGAATATAGCGAAAAGATGAAAGCTTATTTTACCAACGAAAAGGGGGAGCGCAAGCCGTTAATAATGGGTTGCTATGGTATTGGAATAAGCAGGCTTATGGCAACAATTGTTGAGCAAAATTATGACGATAAGGGTATTATTTGGCCTAACAGTGTTTCGCCTTTTGATTATTATTTGACTTATGTGGAGGATTCGCTAAAAGATATAGCTAGTGAATGTTATCATAAACTATCGAAACTAAAACGGGATACTCCCGAATCGGGAGTATCCCGAATTGGGTTTGATGTTTTACTTGACGATCGAGATGCAAGTATAGGTACAAAATTTGCCGATGCCGATTTAATAGGAATTCCAAAAAGAATTATCGTTTCAAAAAAGTCTCTGGATCAGGGTGGGGTTGAAATTAAAGACCGCCGCACTGGTAAACTTTCAATTTTACCAATAGAAGAACTCTAACCAAAACGGGATACTCCCGAATCGGGAGTATCCCGACTTATATTTCTTATAATACCGTTCAGCTTTGCAAATAGGGTGTGCCCCCTCTGCAGTGTTATTAAAACTTTGTTTCCAAACTTTTTTTAGGTTTTTAAATACCCATCTTACCGCCCTTTTGTCTCCGGAGTTCAATATTTGGGTGATAGCTTCTTTTCTAACCGCTCTGTAACCCAAATTGAGCTTTTTTATATTATACGAAGGAAGGCAGGGTTGCAAAAAACTTGGGAGTTTTGTAACTTTTTCATAGTATAATTTTAACAGACAGATGGAATGTTGTAAATTGTTTTTTGCAAGGGTATACTAAAATAAATGTCAAAACAAGAATGTAAGTATGATGAAAATTGCTTATTTTGCAAAATTGTGAAAGGCGCGGAACCCTGCAAAAAAGTTTTGGAAACAAAAGATTTTTTGGTAATTCATAATAAATATCCAAAAGCGCCGATACACCTTTTGGTTTTAGATAAAAGCCATAACGAGAAAAAAGAAACCATAAGCGGAGAAATTAGCGGTTACTGGGATAAGATGATAAAAGCGGCTATTGAAGCTATAGAGGCACTTGGTTTGGACAAAACGGGGTACAAAATTGAGAATAATGGGGCGGGGTATAACCATTTTGAGCATGAGCATTTGCATGTTTTTGGAGGAATAACAGAGTCAAAAGTCAAAAATTAAAAGTTATTACCGAAAGGTGGTGTTGTTTGCGAAAAAAACTATGGTAAAAGTAAAAGTCCAGCCGGGGGAATCAATAGAACAGGCTTTGAGACGGTTTAATCGCGAGGTTATAGAAGAGGGTATAATTGATGAAGTTAAAGAGCGGGAGTTCTACATAAAACCTTCGCAGATTAAACGGGAAAGAAATAAAATAAGGCAGACAAGGCTTAATAGAGATAAAAGGAATAATGGGTGAGATAATAACTGTTTCTATTGTTTCGGGCCCCGAAATAAAAAAACTAAATAAGAAATATAGGGGCAAGGATCGTCCCACGGATGTTTTATCCTTCAATTTAGACGAAAAACTGCCAAACGGCGACTTTATGTTGGGAGAAGTTATAGTGAATAAAGACCAAGCGAAAAGGCAGGCAAAGGATTATGAAAATTCATATAAGGAGGAGATTGCGGAACTTGTGGAGCATGGGGTTTTACATCTTTTGGGAGTAAATCATGAGGGAGATGGATAATAGCAAAAATCAAATGATAAAAAATATGATTTGGAGGAACGAACCGCTAAATTTGAGTTTTGAGTTTGAATTGAATTTTGATTTTTGTTATTTGAGTTTATGAAGTTGATTGTTGGTTTAGGCAATCCGGGAAAAGAATATGAAAATACCCGTCATAATACGGGTTTTATTGTGCTTGAGAATTTTAGAAAAAAGCATTTTCCCGCCGAAGAATGGCGGTTTGAAAAAAAGTTTAATGCCGAAATTATTTTCATAAAGGACTGTTTTAAGGGTACTCCTTTGAAGAAGGCGCATCCTTTGTTTTTGTTGCTTATGAGACCTCTTACTTTTATGAACAATTCTGGGGAGGCGGTGGTTAAAGCGAGTACTTATTACAAAATTGCGCCGAAGGACATTGTGGTTATTCACGATGATTTAGACATACCTTTGGGGGAGTTCCGATTGCAAAAAGGCAGGGGAGCGGCGGGGCATCATGGGGTGGAATCGGTTATAAAAGCTCTGGGCACAAAGGATTTTTGGCGTTTGCGGGTAGGTATAAACGGTCCTTTAAGAAGAGAATGTAATGACGACGCAAAGTTTGTGCTTGAAAGCTTTCACACACCGGGTGTGTACAACTAGATGTTGTAGTTCGGCGAATAAGAAGAAGTGGCAAAATCGTTTCTGTTTTTGAACTGTTTCAATATGTGGGATTTATTTAAGAAGTTTAGTTTTCTCCTTCCTATATAATCTGTCCAAGAGCACCCTTGATAGTTCTCCAAATCTTTTAGGGTTTTTACAATGCCTGCTTTTAGAGGATTGAAATGAATGTAATTTACCACATAAACAAGACTCTTATCGTCCAGAACACGCTCCGCTTTGAACATGCTCTGAAATAATGCCCCCACTCTTTTGTATTTAGTATTGAAATATTTTGCATAGCTGTCTTGAAATTTTCTCATGAAGGTGGTTATTCCGTCGTCACGAATCTCCTTAAAAGCGAAATGAATGTGTGTGGGCATAAAGCAAAAGGCTATAATGTCCATTATTCTAGTGTGCTCTCTTTCAAGTTTGTTTAGGAAGTTATCCTTTTCTTTCGGATTGAGTCTGTAGAAATGGGAAAATCTGATACCCGGCTTGTCAAAACTGTAGAAATTTAAGGTTTCTAAAGCTCTTTCATAATCTCGGTAGGAGGTAAAAATGGTTTGCTGTCCAACACTGCGATTGTAAATGTGGTAGAAATTACCTTTGTCTGGTGGAAATTTTCTGTAGGGCATTAAAGATAGTGTATACCTTGTTTTGTCGTGTGTCAACGGTATCTCGTTGTACACACCGGGTGTGTGAATTTTTTCTGGGTGTTGAAAATTTGGGGATAGTGTTCTATTCTATTATTATGTTCTATTCCAAATACCGCCCGCAAAAATTTTCGGATTTGGTGGGGCTTGAAACCTTATCTAAGTCCATCATTACCGCATTAACTGTGGATAATCTCGCTCACGCCTACTTCTTCTACGGCCCCCGCGGCACCGGTAAAACCACTGTTGCAAGACTTATTGCTAAAGCTCTTAATTGCTCTAATTTGTCCGCTGGCGATGTGTGCGGAGAATGCTCCAGTTGTAAGGCCATAGAAGAAGGCAGGTTTTTGGATCTTATTGAAATAGACGCCGCTAGCAATCGCGGAATAGACGATATCCGCGCTTTAAGAGATAAAGTAAATCTTGCCCCCACCCACAAAAAAGCTAAAGTGTACATAATTGACGAGGCGCATATGCTTACAACGGAAGCGTTTAACGCTCTCTTAAAAACTTTGGAGGAACCCCCCAAACGAGTTTATTTTGTACTCTGTACCACTAACCCTCAAAAAGTCCCTGATACTATTAAGAGCAGGTGCCTAAAATTTGAGTTCAAAAGAGTCCCCGAATCTTCTATTGTGAAAAAGCTGGTGTATATTTTGGAGAATGAGGGTGTTTCTGAAAAAATTTCCAATGACGACCTTAAAAGGCTGGCGCAGGCCGCAGTTGGGGGTTTTAGGGATGCCGAAACCTTGCTGGAGCAAGTCCTAATTGGCGGGTCTGCGGTGGATGAAGTTGTTTCGGGGGGAGGTAATTTGTCCGTAGATGATTTTGTAGACAGCCTTGAAAAAAATGCTTCTGCCGCGCTTTCAATTGTCCACAAGATATCGCTTTCCGGGGTGGATTTAACGGTTTGGGGTTTTGAGTTCTTAAAATATGCGAGAACCCTTCTTTTGGTAACGGCTGAAATTCCAGATGGAGATTTGGATGTTTCTTTGGATAAACTTGAAATTATGAAGGGACAGGCTGGGAGATTTTCTTTGTTGGAGCTAGCTTTTTTAGTTGAGATATTTTCGCAGGCGATTGGCAAAATTAAGGATTCCGTTGTTCCTTCTCTGCCGTTGGAGGTAGCGATTGTGAAGTGGTTTGAGAAAAAGCGGGGGGCGGATTCCGGAGAGTTGCGTCCAAAAATGGGGAATGGGAAGCAGGGGCTGGTTGCCGCGGGTGTGGAAGAGAGCAAGTTGAAGTGGGAAGATGTGTTAAAGACTGTTAAGCCTTACAACCATTCGGTTGAGGCGCTTTTGAGGTCCTGCCGTATGGTTTCGCTGGAGGGAGATGTTTTGAATATAGAGGTTTCTTACAGTTTCCATAAAGAGCGGTTGGACGCGCCCAAAAACCGCCAGATTGTAGAGGAGGCGCTGAAAAATCTTTTGGGAAGAGCGATTAAACTGAAGTGCCGGCTTGGAAAAAAGGTTGAGTATGGTGGAGATTTGACTGACAAAAACATTTCTGAGCCGAAAAAAGAGGAGGTAACAGAGATGGCGAAAAGCGTTTTGGAAGTTTTTGACGGCGGCGTAGAAGTGTAATTTTTCCACTGGACTTGAGCGGGTTTATACCCCCAAGGGGTTACCCCCAAGGGGTTAAACCCGAATGGGAGTTGGAATTTTGCTGGTGGCTTTGTGGGTGTCGTGGGAGAGCGGTATTCCCAGCGCTTTTTGGTCTGTCACATCTCTGTTCTTCCTTCCATCGCCCTGCCCAAAGTTACTTCATCCGCATACTCTAAACTTGCTCCTGTAGGCAAACCTCGTCCTATTCTCGTTACTTTTATATTTTTAATCTGCCCAATTAGTTTGGCAATATAAAAGGCGGTGGTTTCCCCCTCCATAGTTGGATTAACCGCAATAATAACCTCGCAAACATTTGCGCTATTTTCAAGCCGCCTAATTAAATCGTCTATGTAAATTTCATCGGGACCTATGTTTTGCAGAGGATTGATAACGCCATGCAGAACATGATACAAGCCCCTATACCCTGTTTTTTCTATTGCCATCGCATCCAGAGGAGATTCCACTACACATATTACAGCTTTGTTCCTCGCGCTGTTAGCGCATATTCCGCAGGGGTCAATTACATCTACACCTTTGCACACTGAACATATTTTGGTATCAGTTTTCAGGCTGGTTAGCGCCTGCGCAAAATTATCAAGTTCGGTTTGCGGATTATGCAGTAGGTAAAAGGTTAGTCTTTGAGCGGTTTTTGGTCCAATGCCCGGCAGTTTTTCAAAATTTTCAATAAGTTTTTCTATTGGTTTGGGAATTTTCATAAAAAGATTATAGCAGATTTGTGTGCAAGGGGTTAGTCCTAATTGTCATAAATCTTTAACCCCCGAGGTTAAAGAGTTTTTTTCGTCATTGCGAGCAACCTGTGGCGAAGCAATCTCAGTGAGATTGCTTCTCCCGATTCCCGATTAAAAGGGGAGTTGGACCCTTATGAATTTCCAAATTATAAAGATGTGGTAAAATATCTGTGAGACTTATTCTTCACTGGTGAGGAAAGGAGGGAGTGGAAATGTCCGTTCTTCCAGTAGCTTCGGGGGTTGATAATGAAGAACTTTGTACTATTTTAAGGAAATTTGCAGTCCATAGCGTTTTTTATGTTCTGTGTGAAAAATTTATTTTCATCTTGGATAGTTGGTTAAGGAGAGGTGGGGCGCAAACTAGATATGGGGAAAGAGCGAGGGCGTTGGTCGGCGCTCTTACGCAGATTACTTGTATTATTGAGGATATTTTAAACAACGCGTAGGTTGTACCGTTGTCTAGACAACGATACAAGCATAGATAGGGGAGGTGTAAGATGAAAAAAGATAGGGTGAAGGAGATAGTGGTCGGGCCCGAGACAACTTCGGGTGTGTTGAGTTACAAGCCCGAGCCTGAGTTGACAATTCAAGGAGACCTTTGGCCCTTTTTGCAAAGGCACCATGCGGAGATTCTTAGAGGGTTGCTGGAAGACCTCTTATCTACATGTAATTTGAGTTGGGGCGCTTCCGTAGCGGAATTCCGGGACAGGCTTTTAGAGATAGCCGACAATCCAGAGGCGGGGAGAATGTTTCCCTATGTTAATCTGTTGATGCGGCTGTCAATGTTATAGTTAGAGTGAAATAACTGGGCGGATTTTTGTTTGCTAAAGTTTGCAGGCAATATCCGCCTTATGTTTTAGGGGCCAGAGTAACTATTCACGATTATGGGCACGAATCAACGGTTGGTTTTTTCGTCATTGCGAGCAACCTGCGGCGAAGCAATCTCAGTGAGATTGCTTCTCCCTTGCTAAAGCTCTGGGTTGCAATGACGGGGAATGCACTTTCACATTCGTTCGCAATGACGGGGCAGGCATTAGACCCCCAATAAACACCCTAATGAAAAAATCTGGTATAATTTTCTTATGTTCTTATATTTATACAATTCACTTTCCCGCCAAAAAGAAAAATTTGTTCCCATAAATCCGCCTTCCGTTGGACTATACACCTGCGGACCTACGGTTTATAACTTTGCCCATATCGGAAACTTAAGAACTTATGTATTTAACGACGTGTTGCAGAGAGTCCTTTTGTACAATGGATACAAAGTAACGAGAGTTATGAACATTACTGATGTGGGGCATTTAACAGGCGATAGAGATATGGGTATGGATAAGGTGGAAGAGGCGGCAAAAGAAAGGGGAATGAACGCGTGGGAATTGAGCAACTATTATCTTGATACATTTAAAAACGATATGAGGAAACTTAATCTTCTTTCTCCAACTATATGGGAAAAAGCTACCGATACAATACCAGATCAGGTTAATTTAATTAAAACTTTAGAAGAAAAGGGCTACACATACAAAACTTCTGATGGAATTTATTTTGATACTTCAAAGTATCCGGAGTATGGAAAAATGTCCTCGCTTGATAAAAAAGGTATGCGGGAGGCGGCGCGGATGGATTTTAATAAAGAGCGCAAAAATCCCTCGGATTTTGCGCTTTGGAAATTTAATGTAACAGGCAAAAAACGCCAGATGGAGTGGGGTTCTCCTTGGGGAATAGGCTTTCCCGGTTGGCATATAGAATGTTCAGCAATATCTTTGAAACACTTGGGGAATCCTTTTGATATTCATACAGGCGCGATTGACCACCAAGAAACTCACCACCCCAATGAAATTGCCCAAACAGAATGCGCAACAGGTAGAAAAATGGCAAACCTTTGGCTTCATGCCGGGTTTTTAAATACGCAGAGTGAAGAAAAAATGTCCAAATCCAAAGGCAATTTTATAACTTTGCGAACCTTAATTGACAGGGGATTTGATCCTATGGCGTTTAAGCTTTACACATACGGAATTCATTACAGGCAGACATCAAATTTTTCTTGGCATGCGCTTGAAGCAGCGCAAAAGGCTTATACGCGGCTTTGTAGGTTTGTTATGGGAAAACCGGGAGTATCCCTTAATGTGGATACTCCCGACTTGAATACCCCCGAATCTGGTCTAACCCTAATTGAGGAGTACAACTCGTTATTTGCAAATAAAATAAACGACGACCTTAATATGCCCAAAGCAATAGCTTTGGTGTGGATGTTTATTAAGGATGAAAGAGTGTCCAACTCAGATAAAATGTCCCTTCTGGAAAAGTGGGATGAAGTGCTGGGATTGCAGCTAAAATCCGAAATCCGAAGTCCGAAGTCCCAAAAAAATTCCAAATCTCAAATGCCAAAAGAAATACGGGGGATGATGAGAGAGAGAAAAAAATTGAGAAAAGAAAAAAAGTTTGACGAGGCGGATGCTCTGCGGGAAAAAATTATGAAATTGGGTTACGATGTGGTTGACAAACCCTTAATCTTATAGTAGAATGTTTGCAGTTTTGATAAGACACCTACCCGAGGTGTCTTTTTTTAGCCCTAAGGAGGGCAAAGTGGACGAGAAAATTTTGAAGGGC
>Ga0100389_1000903_pt1 | contig 23317 bp, 24 predicted proteins | sample CryGeymeta201513_FD_81537 | JGI IMG/M metagenome (GOLD analysis project Ga0100389, IMG submission 81537) | Groundwater microbial communities from Crystal Geyser aquifers in Utah, USA - Crystal Geyser metaG 2015-13 | ecosystem: Environmental > Aquatic > Deep subsurface > Groundwater | place: USA... | reverse complement strand
GGCAATGCCGGACCAAGTACTGTGACGAAATCTGTCACCGTTGGTGTCAATATGCCTCCCGCTCCCACTCTCACTCTCTCTGCCGTTCCCAATCCGGTAAACTACAACACTGCTTCAACGCTTACCTGGACAACCGTTAACGCGACTTCTTGCTGGGCGACTAACGGCTGGACTGGATGGAAAGCATTTGCCGGCGGCACTGAATCAACTGGACTCTTAACCGCCGCCAAAACTTATTCCCTGGAGTGCTGGAACGCGGCTGGCGTCAGCAGCGGAATTAAATCAGTCACCGTCGGCGTGAATCCTCCTCCCTGCGTTTCTAATTGTTCCTGCGCTTCCAGCACTTGCGTCGGCGACACTTGTTCCGATGGTTGCGGAGGCAATTGTTCCGGAACTATGCCCAATACTTGCAGTAGCTGGGGATCTTGCAGCAAAGATTGCGGAGGCGGCACCCAGACTAAAAGTTGTTATTGCCCTTCCCGAACCGAAACTCAATCTTGCAACGCTCAACCTTGTTCGTCAGGTTATCGGGAAGTGACGCCGTGGTAGAAGATTAGCTTTTAGCTTTTAGCTTATAGCTTTTAGGGATTAGTTTTTAGTAAAATAATTTTTAAAATCTTAAAAAGAGAGAGTCGTTTTTAAATGATTTTTTTAAACTCTCCAAAACCTCTACGGAGGACAGTCCTCCGTAAATCTCTCTTACGAAGTCCGACTTCGTAAGATTAAAAGCAGAGGGATTCGCGATATGATTGTTTTTGTTTTTTAATCCGGGTATTAATTCATCTAATGGAACAGAAACAGAGCGTAAAGACGGGATTATTCTTATTCGGAATCGCGATTTTGATCGCGGGGCTTTGGTATTGGACCAAGCCGGAAAAAGCGACAGGAATAAGTTCCGATATTATTCTTTTTTACGGCCGGGAATGTCCCCATTGCCGGGATGTGGATAAGTTTCTGGAAGAAAACCGGATTGCCGAAAAAGTGAAATTTGACCGTTTGGAGGTTTTCCATAATCAAGCTAACGGTGAAATTCTGGCCGAGAAAGCGCGAAAATGCGGAATAGAAAATGAAAAAGAAATCGGCGTGCCGTTTCTTTACGACATTCAAAAAAACCAATGCTTTACAGGCACGCCGGAAATCGAAGATTTTTTTGCGGAAAAAACGCAGCTAAGGTAAAATGAAAAAAGCGGGAAGGGTTTTCGGAATAAATAGCCTTAATCGGCGAACCCGCCTGTTTTAGGGGAGTTAAATTCAATGAAAAAGCCGGAACGTAATTTAGAAGATCTCTATCTGCTGAATAAAGAATCGCAAAGGAAAAAAATACCTTTTCTTTTGAATGATTTGAAAAGAGCGGCAAGAAGGAACCAGCTGGCTTCTTTTGATTTGCCGCTGGCGCGTTATGTCTTGCGAACCAAAAAAAATTCTATCTTGCTTCCGACGGGAAAAAGAAAAAGAACCAGAGTTTTTTTCCCTGAACAATCCCATCGCTACGCGGCAATCTCCCCCAAGCGCTCTTATAAAAGACTGGACAGCTTGTATTTCAGCCAAAATAAGCCTTTTTCCGATTATAGTTTTTCCCTGGGAGAAAAAGATTATTTCCTGAAAGAATTGCAGGAAAGATATTCTGATTTTAGCCGTTATACAAGGGATTGGATCGGCGGTTCATTGCAAGGTCCTTCTCTGGCTCGCGCCTGGAATGTTTCCATTATCGGAGCGGTAATTTTTGGCATGGTGACTATGACTTTTATTTATCGTTATCTGGGCGAAAGCGTTTCAGCCAAAATAAATGAAGAAAAAACCAAAATCGCGGTTCAAACAGAAAGTAAAAAAGGAGAAGTTTTGGGCGCTGAAGATTATGCTACGGACGGAGCGGAGGTGGAATTTGTCACTAAATTGTTGAAAGACTACGGCCAAAATGAAAAAGAAGATGTTTTGGAAAAGGAAATTCGAAAAATGGTCAAGGGCTATCCCATTGAGGAAATGGTTCCGGAAATTGTCAAACAAGATCGCATCATAGCCGCTTTTCTGGTAAGTATCGCCAAAAAGGAAAGTAATTGGGGGAAAAGAGTTCCGGTTCTTAACGGACAAGATTGCTATAACTATTGGGGTTATCGGGGCATAAGGAAAAGAATGGGAACCGGAGGGCATACTTGTTTTGACAGCCATAAAGACGCGGTGGATACGGTCGCTAAAAGGCTGGAAACTTTAATTGAGGAATATGGCAAAGATAATCCCGAGAAAATGGTTATCTGGAAATGCGGATCGGACTGCAACGCCACGGGAGGACAAGCAGCCGCCAACAAATGGATATCCGATGTTAATTTGTATTTTAAAAAACTGAATAAAAAGAGTTGACTTTTTGGCTTAAATAGAGTATAATTAAAGAAGATCGGTTGGATGTTTTAGTGGAAATTAGCCGGAAAAAAGCCTGATTTAAAGGAAAAAGGTGTTTCTAAGGGGTGAAACGCTTTTTTGTTTTTTAGCGAAGAATTATGAAAAAAATAAATCAAAATAGAATAAAAAAGACTTTGGGGATAATCTTGATGATTTTGGTTTTGATTTTCACTTTTTCTGCAGATGTTTCCGCCAGCTCAATGACGGAAATAACTAAAGAGGAAGTAATCAATTTAGTCAATCAATCCAGAAAAACGGAAGGGCTGGATATTTTAACAGAAAATGAAAAATTGAATCTTGCGGCCGGGCAAAAAGCCGAAGATATGATTAAAGAAAATTATTTCGCGCATAATTCTCCCGGAGGCAAAACACCCTGGTTCTGGATGGAAAAAAACAATTACGATTATCACTACGCGGGAGAAAATTTAGCCATGGACTTTCACAATGCTTTTGACCAGCATCTGGCTTGGATGAAAAGTCCGACTCACCGGAAAAACATTCTCAACCAGGAATTTAGAGAAATAGGCGTGGCAGTCAAACAGGGCGTAATCGAAGGACACTTGGCTATTATAACTGTTCAAGAATTTGGAACTCCCATGAACTTTGTTCCTGATTTTTCGGTTAAAAATACTCCCGCGCCTCAAGTGCAGGCTCTGGAAAAACAAGCCGACGCCAATCTCAAAACCGCGCCGATCATAGACAAAAATCAGCCGAATAGTTCTCTTTTGAAAGAAAAATTTCCCTTAGTCAATTGGCGCGACTTGGCCTTTTTATACTTAAACGCTTTAATTTTACTGATTATTTTGGTAGTTAATCCGTTTATCATCGCTTTTTCAGTTGTCCAGTTTATAAATTTTAAGGCGGAAAATGAGAAAAAGTTGGCGTTGAAAAATTAAATCAGAGATTTCGCATAAAAGGCTAAGTTTTCCTCGGCTTTAACGGTCGGCAGAAGCTTAGCCTTTTTGAATTGCCAAATTTCTTTTTTAACACTCTGATATAATTTTTGCGTCTTGGAGCGGCGCGGAATTGGCGAGGGATTGACCGGTAATCTTATTTTTGCTAGAATGGATGATAGTTGCCAAAAAGCCGGATAGAGCCGTAAATAAGGGGAAAAGAGGAGGAAAGAATGACAATATTATATGGGTGATAACTATTTTCTGGTGTATTTGCAAGGATTACAAAGCAGATTTGGGAACATAAGAAAGACGAAAAAAAAGAATATTAAACTGGCGTTAGCCGTCTGCCTACTGGGTTTAGGGCTGTTTTTTTACGCTTTAGCGGAAGAGAAGGCTTTAGTTGAAAAAGCGGTTGATTCAGAAAAAATTAATTTAACCAAGCTGGATCCCTTAAATCGGATTGGCAAGGGATTGGTGGAAAAAATCTGCCAAGCGCCAAGAAGCGCGGTTTTGTGCGACGGCTCAAAAGACGAAATTAAAATTGGGGAAGAAAAAAAGATTAAAGAGATGATGTCGGGCCATCCGATGGAAAAAATGGCTCCTTATCTGGCCAAAGAAAACAGCCAAACCGCTTCTTTTCTCATTGCAATAGCGAAAAAGGAAAGCAATTGGGGCAAACGCTCTCCGCGGAAATACGGACGGGATTGCTATAATTACTGGGGATATCGTGGCGGTTATAAGCGAACGGAATCGGGTTATAGCTGCTTTGATTCTCCGGAACAGGCCGTAAAAACAGTCGGCGGACGCATTGATAATTTAATTGGAAAAAAAATCGACACGCCGGCGGAAATGGTGGTTTGGAAGTGCGGATCGGACTGCAACGCCGCGGGAGGACAGGCGGCCGCCAACAAATGGATCGCCGATGTCGGCCGTTATTATCGGAAATTGAATTAAAAAATTCTCTCTTTATATTTCAATAAAAATCCCTCTATCCTTCGGATCTCTCCCTTTTCTAAAGGGAGAAATTAGTAGATGTGTTTGTTGATATTTTAAAGCACCTCCAAAAGGGTGTTTTTTGTTCGTAAAAAATGAATAAATAGTGTAAAATAAAGTCATTAAGCAATTTATCCGGTTTTTTTATGCCTTTTCCAAAAAATTTTTTATGGGGCGTGGCCACATCTTCTTACCAAATTGAAGGCGGCAATTCCAATGCGGATTGGTGGGAATGGGAAAAACAAGGGAAAACCAAAGATCAATCAGGCCGGGCTTGCGATTATTGGAATCGTTGGGAAAGCGATCACGCCTTGCTTTCAGAGTTAGGCGTAAAAGTTTTTCGCCTTTCTATTGAATGGTCGCGGGTAGAAACAGAAGAAGGCGTATTTTCCTTGGAAGCTATTCAAAAATACCGGGAAATCCTGCAAGATTTGAAGGTAAGAAATATACAAACGCAAGTAACTTTATGGTGGTGGGTAAGCCCGATTTGGTTTCAAAAAAAATACGGTTTTCACAAAAAAGCTTCAGTTGCAATTTTTGCCCGTTACGTGCGGAAAATAACCGAAGAATTGGGCGATTTAATTGATATTTTTCAGATTGTAAATGAGCCAATGGTTCCTTTGGGCATGGGATATCTTGTGGGTTTATTTCCTCCCGGAAAGAGGAATCCATTTAGTTTTTGGTTTGCGTTAAAAAATATTGCCGGAGCTTATATTAAGTCCTACAAAATAATCCATTCAATAAAGCCAGAGGCCTTGGTTGGGATGACGCATTTATATAATTGGTATGATTCGGGCGGACATAATATTTTAGGAGGGTTGATATACAAAATTTCTAAATGGTTTAGAGTTCTTTCTTTTAATCGAAGGATAAAAGGGTATCAGGATTATTTTGGCTTAAACTATTATCGGATAGGAAAAATAAATTTAAAAAATTGGAAATCGGAAAAGATAAATTTTTTTAGCGAAGAAGATAAAAACAATGTAATGGGATGGATTGCCTACCCGGAAGGAATATACAAGGCAATTAAAGAAGCGTATGAAGATTATAAAATCCCTATATATATAACTGAAAATGGATTTCCTTTTGGTGTCGGTCTAGAGGATTCTTATCGCATAACACATCTCAAGGAGCATCTAAAATATATTCAAAAGGCCATAGATGAAGGAGTGGAGGTTATTGGGTATAATCATTGGTCATTTATGGATAATTTCGAATGGCTGTATGGATACGAACCAAGATTCGGGCTAATTGAAATTGATTATCAGACCTTGGAAAGAAAGCCGAGAAAAAGCTTTTATGCTTATAGGGAAATAATCAAAGGCAATTTAAAATTTTAAGTTTTAAATTTTAATTCAAATCTAAATAATTTAATTTTTAAAATTTATAATTTAGAATTTAAAATTAATCGCCATGGCTTACATTTTTATCGCTATTGCCGCTTATTTTTTGATAGCGCTCCAAACAATTTTAGATAAATTTTTATTGACCTCCAATCGGGTGGCCGAACCGGCCACTTACGCTTTTTATGTTGGCCTCATGAGCGCTTTTACCTTTTTGCTCTTTCCTTTTGGACTACACAGCGTAAGCCTTGGCCAGTTGGGATTGTATATTCTCTCCGGCGCGGTGTTTTTATATGGCATCCTTTGTCTTTTTACGGCGATTGAAAAAAACGAAGCCAGCCGGGTGATGCCGCTCGCGGGAGCGATAATTCCGATTACAACTTTGATTTTATCCGTTTCTTTTTTGGGAGAAAAAATTTCTAGAGCAGAAGTGGCTGGAATTTTCCTCCTGATATCGGGTGGATTTTTTATTTCATTGGAATTTTTCAAGAAAGGCCCTTCGCCGCGAAAATTTTTTTCCGGATTTAAAATGACTATGCTAGCCGGTCTTCTTATCGCGGCAGCCTTTACCGCATTTAAATATTTTTACGAATCGGACAACTTTTTTAATGTTTTTATTTGGACGCGCCTGGGCTTGGTTTTCGGAGCTTGGAGCTTGTTATTTTTTTCTTTATGGAGAAAAAATATCTTAGCGTCTCTTAAAAATCTAAGACATCCTCAAAAAGAAAGCCGGAAAACCGGAGTTGTTTTCGTCGCCAATAAGATTTTAGGGGGAGTGGGATCGGCGCTCACGCACTTCGCCGTATCTTTGGGCTCTGTGGCGGCGGTTAACGCTCTGGCCTCCATGGAATATGTGTTTGTTTTCTTGCTGGGATTAGGATTGTCATTTAAATTTCCGGAACTTTTTCAAGAAAAGAAAACAGCGCGCAATATCTTGCAAAAGTCCTTGGGTATTTGCGTGATTATGGCGGGCGTGGCGTTAATAACCACAGGATAATTTTAAATTAAAACCAGGATGCTTATTTTGAAAAAAATTATAAAAAGTGTCAAGTGGACGTTGTTAACACTGCTGATTGCGGCGGCTTTTTTGCTGGCTTATTTTAATTTTCCGGTTAAAAAAAGCAACGAAAAAGCAGAATTGGGAGTGACTTTTTCCAGCCGCTACGCCCAGGATATTCAAGTTGACTGGCGGGCTAATTTTATCGCGCTTCTGGATGATTTGGGCGTGAGAAAAATCCGCATTCCGGTTTATTGGGATTTGGTGGAAAAAAATCCGGGAGAATATGATTTTTCCCAAGTGGATTGGCAGTTGCAGGAAGCCGGGAAGCGCCAGGCGGAAATAATTTTGGTTGTCGGCCAGAAAGTGCCTCGCTGGCCGGAGTGCGCCATTCCCGTTTGGGCGCAAAACGACAATCAAATAAGAAAAACCCGCCTTTTAAAATTTATTAATACGGTGGTTGAGCGCTATAAGAATGAACCGGCGGTTGAATTTTGGCAGGTGGAGAACGAGCCTTTTTTGAAATTTGGCATTTGTCCTCCGTTGGATGTTCAATTATTGGATAGTGAAATCGGATTAGTCCGTTTGCTTGATCCCCGAAGAAAAATTATCGTAACTGACAGCGGGGAATTGAGCTTATGGATCGAAGCGGCTAAAAGAGCCGATGTTTTCGGCACCACCATGTATCGCACGATCTGGAAAGAAGGCGTCGGTTATTTTAATTATCCGATCGGTCCGCGGTTTTTTCATCTTAAAAAATGGTTAGCGGAAATTTTTACCGATCAAGAAAATTTTATCGTTATTGAATTGCAGGCGGAACCCTGGATTTCCGGTTCTACAACAGAAAGACCGCTGGAAGAACAATTTCAATCGATGAATGCCGAGAAACTCAAAGAAAATGTTGATTTTGCCCGGAAAGTCGGTTTTCCGGAGGTTTATCTCTGGGGAGTGGAATGGTGGTATTGGCTCAAAGTGGAAAAAAATCATCCGGAGCTGTGGAATCAAGCTAAAGAACTTTGGTCTCAATAGTTTTTCTGTTTTATGCGCAATTCATTTTTAATTTTAGGCGGCATTTTTCTTTTAATTCTGGGCGGTTTCGGCTTAATCGAGGTTTTTGGCAATTATCCCCAAATTTTTGAAACTCAAGGAGTGCTTGTCAAAAAAGAAAATCTTTCTCCCAAAGAAGCCATAGTGGTTGATTTTTCTTTCCCGGCATCCATAAGCGCCTATAGAGGGAAAATCAAAATATTGCCCGAAACAGCGATGAATTTTCAATGGAAGGATTCCGGCCGCCAATTAATCATCCAGCCGGAAAAATTCTGGCAGCCGGAGACAATATATCGGATTTATTTTTTGGAAGGCCGCAATGTTTTATTTTTTCCCGTAAAACCTTTTGAATTAAACTTTATAACGTCGGCTTATCCCAAAATTAAAAATTTTTGGCCGGCGGATGGAACCAAAGACGTGGTTTTTGACATCGAGGATCCGGTGGTGGTGGATTTCGATAAATCCGTGGCGGAATTTCTGGTTAAATTTACGGTCGATCCTTTTGGAAATCTGGCTTATCAGAATAATCCGGAGAAGACTCAATTTAAAATTTTGCCGGAAGGCAAATCCCGGGAAGGGGAAAGGTATCGTTTTAAAGTTTATATAAAATATCGCGGCGACGCGGATGAAAATTACAAGGAAATTTATAATAGTTCTTTTGAAACTCTGCCGTTGCCTCCCCAAAAATGGGAAAAAGATTTCGCGGCCCGCCTGCTTCAGGCCAAAAGGTTCACCCGGGCCAAAATTAAGGAAGGCAAATACGTCGATATCAATTTGGCCGTTCAGATTTTAAGTATTTTTGAAAATGGAAAAATTATCGACTCGTTTCTGGTTTCTTCGGGAAAAAGAGGAATGGAAACTCCCAGGGGCCAATACGCGATTCGTAATAAACCTCCCAGAGCCTGGTCCAAGGTTTACGGTTTATATATGCCTTTTTGGATGGCCATCGTGCCGGACGGGAAATTCGGAGTGCATGAATTGCCCGAATGGCCCGGCGGTTATAAAGAGGGAGCCAGCCACTTGGGCATTCCGGTTTCCCACGGCTGCGTTCGGCTGGGAATCGGCCCGGCCAAAACCGTGTATGATTGGGCGGAAATCGGCACTCCGGTAATCGTGTATTAAATAAGGTTCGCAATCGCGCTTATGAGAAAAAAATTTCTGATATTTTTTAAATACTATTTTCCGTTAATAATTTGGACGGGAGGGATTTTTTATTTTTCTTCCATTCCGGGCTTGAGATACACGAAAAATACGCCAGTAGAAATTTTTTTAAGGAAAGGGGCTCATTTTTTTGAATACGCCGTTTTAGTTTGGCTTTTTTGGCGGATTTTCCACGAGGCGCGTAAAAAAAATCCTTTTCCATCTTACGTGCTCTCGCTGTTTTTTTCTCTTTTTTACGCCGCAAGCGATGAAATTCATCAAGCTTTCGTGCTTAACCGATCCGGAAAGCTGACGGATGTAATCTTTGATTGGGTTAGCGCTCTTTTTTTCCTGGAAACGATCTTGATTATAATCGGGAGAAAAATTAAGAAGAAAAATATCCTGGTTATAGCCGCGTCTATCTTAGTTCTGGTCGGCTTGGAATATCAGCTAATCCGGGAAGAACGGATAAAAGCTGAAATAGAAATTCAAAACGGGAAATCAGAAAAAGAAACGGAAAATATCGACAAGACGGAAATAATTATTATTCCATCCGATCAAAATCAAGCAGAGGCGAAGCCGAATAATTCCGTTTCTGAAAAATTGCCCGATAAAATTTTAATGGAAGTTCCTTTTACGGCGCAGGCGCCTTTTAAAAATTGGGATGAATATCATGAAGAAGCTTGCGAAGAAGCCGCCCTGTTAATGGTTAAGTATTTCTCCGACAGCAAAAAATTAAGCCCGGAAATCGCCGAAAAAGAAATACAAGCTATGATTGATTTTCAATTGAAAAAATACGGCGACTATCGGGATAGCGCCGCCAGCCAAATAGTCAAATTAGCCGAAGATTTTTATGCCCTGGAAAATCTCAAAGTGGTTTACGATTTTCAAAAGGAAGATTTGAAGCGCTGGCTGGCTAAGGGGAAGCCGATAATCGTTCCGGCGGCCGGAAGGCTCTTGGGCAATCCTAATTTCACTTATCCCGGTCCGCTATATCACAATTTGGTTTTAACCGGGTATGAAGGGCGGGAAATCATAACTAACGATCCGGGCACGCGCCAAGGGGAAAATTATCGCTATGACGAGGATGTTCTTTATGAGGCTATTCATGATTTTCCGGGAAAAAAGGAAGAAATAAATAAGGGAAGAAAAGCGATGATTGTTATGGAGTAAATCCATGCTATAATAAAAAAAGAGAGGAGGTGTTTTCTTATGAAGTTAAAAACAGCTGAAACTCTAATATTATTATCAGTCATCGCGGTTTCAATCGCGGCAGTTGTTTCCGTGTGGCAGTTGAATTTTTGGCTGGCCGGGACGCAATGGATTTTAATCGGCATTGTTTTGGGAATTTACGGCATCTTTCTTAAAATGAAAAACGCGTAGTTTTTATTCAGATGAAAAAGAAGGAAAAATTCGCTATTTTTGATATTGACGGCACGATTTTTAGAAAAAATCTGGCTTTTGAGCTGATTGATGAATTAGCCTGGATGAAAATTTTTAATGTCAGGGTGAGGAATGAATTAGTCAGTCTGTATTCGAGTTGGCTGAACCACGAAGGCTCTTATGAGGAATATCGTAAAGCCTTGGTCAAATTGTATGCCGAAAATTTAAAAGGCTGCCGGCAGGAACAAATTATTCAAGCCAGCAAAAAAGTCGTCCCTTTTTACAAAGACCGCACTTATATTTTTGCCGATCAGCTGATAACTAAATTAAAAAAAGAAAATTATAACATTATTGCCATTTCCGGCTCGCCCAGCGAAATAGTAGAGGAGTATAACCGTTATTTGAAACTGGACGCGGTTTTCGGATCAGTCTACGAAGTAACGGAGCAAGGAATTTATACGGGTCGGGCCGTTTTTGAACCGACAATCCATAAAGGCCACGCGGCCAAGCAATACGCGCTGGAAAAAGGCCTCACTTTCAAAGATTCTTACGGAATTGGCGATACGGAATCAGACGCGAAATTTTTGGAAATTGTGGAAAATCCCATCGCCTTCAATCCCAATTTAAATTTAAAAAAAATTGCGGAAAAGAAAGGCTGGAAGATTGTGATAGAAAAGAAGGATGTTATTTATGAAATAAAATAATTTTATGAACGAAAAAGCGCTTCTTTTTATTTTTATCGGTTTGACGCTTTTTATTATTTATTTTCTGATTGGGATGTTTTTGGCCGAAAACGTCAATACCTATTTGGACAAGTGGATGAGGAAAACTCTCTGGATATGGCTGCCGTTTTACGCCCTGTGGAGATTGATCAGAGAAGTGATTTTCAGCAAAAGATAAAATCCTTACTTTTTAAAAAAAACAATTCCGCTAAGCGGGATTGTTTTTTTATTTCCGGATTTATTACGTAATTAAGTATGTAATTAATTTTTGAGCTTTGTTGAAGTCAGACTTCAACAAATTTTATTGAGTTTCGGGTCAATATCTTCAGCTCATGTTTCTGATTCGTTCATAAAATTACATCAAAAAATAATAATCCAATGGCACAAAAACTATATTGGTCTCCACATCAAATTTCAGTTCTGTATTGGAAAATATAATACCGTAATTGGATTTTATTTTTTGCATAGTATTTATAACTTGTTTTTTATCCTTGCTACCAAGGCTCACTTCGATAACAATTTTTTTGGAATTACCTATTTGCAAAATAAAGTCAGCACCTCCTTGAGCGCTATCATAACGGATGAGGCCATCGCTCCTCAAAATAAATTCTCGGTAAAGATGAGCACCGATAGAATCTTCTAATAGTTTTCCCTGCCGGGTCAAATATGTATTTTCATTACCAGTAAAATAGAAAAAGGACATTCGAATCGCCGGGCTCATAAACAAATACTTATTCGGCTTATTGGCAATAGTCATATTCGAACCGTGTGGCGGAATCTTTACTAAAAGTTCCGCTTTTTCCAGAACATCAAAAATATTGGCAATCGTCAAACGATTGATATTGAATTTATCCGCCAGATTGCTAAGGCTCGTCACGTCATTTTCAGCGATAGCGAACAAAATCCTCTTGACCGCCCCTAGCGTATCCTGATCGAAGCTGCCCAGCGTTGGCATATCTTGTTTGATAATTTTTTCCAACAACAGGGATATGCTGTTATAAATGGAAATTTCATCTGGCATCGTCAGCGCAAAAGGAAAAGTTCCATAAGATAAATATTTTTTAATGTCATGCCGATCGATTTTTGACCAATAGCTGTTGACCTCGCTCCCCAAACTAGATAATTTTCCATAAGCCTCTTGGGCCGTTTCTGAAAAATAAATTGCCTGCCTGATTTTACTTTTCAATCCTGGCGTCGGATAAATTTTATTTTTTATCATCTGAAATTCTCCAAAACACATCGGAGTCATCGGTTCAAATACGGCTCGACGAGCAATATTAGGTGTTGATTGTAAAATAATCGCCGCAGACCCCGTCGCACATAAAAAAACATTATTAGTTCTTTCAAATATTGATTTCAGGGTAGTGGCCCACTTAGGATCAGTTTGAACTTCATCAAAAAATATCAATATCGGTTTCTTAACACTCTCCAAATCTTCACCGATAATTTTTTCATAAGCCGCTATAATCTCATTAATACCAACATCAAAATAGTTTCTCAAATCCTCTACAGACAAAAATAAAACCTGAAAATCCTTCTTTCTAAATTCCGAGCAGATTTGCGCCATAAGAGTCGTTTTTCCAACCCCTCGAAACCCCGGAATAATTACCATTCGATTGGTTGATTTTTTCTCGACAAAATCACTGATATATTCACGCAATTTCACATACAAGAAACGATTGGGATATTTTTCTCCATTCGGACCATACGTAAAGTGCTTTAACCGATCATCGGTGCTTGCAACTTGTTTTTGCAGATATTGGATTAAATCTTGATTCATATATGTTTGATTATACTACAATCATATGTTTGTAGTATATTACACTATACATGTAATGTCAAGTGAGTATTTTTTGGCCTACACTAAGGATAATTTGATTCATTTTCTTGTTTAAATATCTGGGAATAGGTCTAATTATACCAAAACTATACCTATTTTGTACCTTTTAGTATGCCCAATTTTCCTTTGCAAAAGCCCCCGTTTGTCATCCCGAACATTAGTCGAGCCTGCCTGCCGGTAGGCAGGGGATCTAATTCCCTTTTCCGAAGGCTCAACCTTCGGAGATATTCCCCCCCTGTCATTCCCGCGTAGGCGGGAATCCAGTCTTATAATTTCGCCTTAAAAGCTTTCCTTAAAACTGACTTTTTTAGTTTTTGGGGTCATAAAATTTTTTTGCGGTTAATATTCTAAAAATACCTTTGCCGCTTTTTTAGTATGCGACCGCTTGCTAAAAAAGCATCCGGATTTATTACGTAATTCGGTATGTAATAAATTTTTACGGGCAGTTCAAAGCTTTTCTCCATCCCGCCGCTTGCGCTTCGGCTTCCGTGCAGAACATTTTTTCGCCGCGGGACTCATCAATGGTGGTTTTGGCGTATGACCCGCAACCGGGCAAATGATAGATTTTTTCATTGCTGGTGGAAATATTGCCTTTGATGTCGCACGCGCCGGAAGTTTCATTTTTTATCGTTTCTTCTTTGGAAACCGTGGCGGATCTTCCCGCGTCCAAAGGACAAGCGTTCCACAACCCGTTTTTATTTTTTTCCGCCTCTTGTTGCGCCGCCAAAATTTCTTTCTGAAATTTGATATCCGGCGGGTAGGAATAGGAATAAGCGAATCCTTGTTTTACCATTTCCAAATTGATGAAAGTGTCGCCGACATAAACATAGCGCAAAAGCCGTTTATATTTGTCCCGATCAGTGGTGTCTTTTTCTAATCTTACTGTTTTGCCAACCACCATTTCCTTGTTCTTGTTGGACGCTTCCACGCCGAAACATTGCACCGGCTTTCGGGGATCCACGGTTTCCGGCGTATCAATGCCGATGTAGCGCACCCGCTCTCCGCCCTCAATTTCAATCGTGTCGCCGTCAATCACGCGGGAAACTTTATATTCCCCCACAAAATCTCCCTCTCCGCCATCTTTCGTTTCGCTTTTTCCTGTTTCGCTTATGGCATTTGAATTTTTATTCTCCGCCTGCCTGCCGATAGGTATGGAATATTTCACCTTCCCCATCCAAAACCCGATCCCAACGCCGATAAACAAAATCAAAACCCCGGCAAGGATAATATGGATTTTTTTGGCTTTTGGAGTCATAAATTTTTTGCGATTAATATTTTTATTTACGCTAAGGTCGAACCTTGGCGAAAGGTACCTGACCCCTCTTATCTACCAAAAAATCTTGTCAAGTCTCCTTAAAAATTCTCTTATTTTCTATTTTACCTTCCCGATAATGAAAGCTTCTTGTCCTTTTTTCTTGGACGCATTAGCAAAAATTATACATTCATTTTTACCAGCTATATGTTTCTTTCTTGAATCGTAGGCGATTATTTCTCCTTTTTTTAACAAGTCGAAATCTTTCCATTTTTTGGTAAAATAAAAATTATCCGTATTTTTTTTGATTGCTTTCGTAACATTTATATTTTTTTGTTCTCTTTTATTAAAATCGACTCTTTTGTCCATTAAACCAAAAAATTGCAAAAACTGAAAAATAGATTTTTTTGCCAGCTGCATATTCTTTTCTGATTCTCCGGCATAACCACATTCAATCCCTAATGACAAGGCTCCTTTCTTTTTATTCATATAACCATCAGTTGCTCCCGGTTCAATCCTGTCCCAGCCCGAAGATACAATACCGACATCAAATATTTTCGCCAAAGCGTATGATTGTTTTTCACAAATTACAAAAGGCGTCGCTTTTTCCACATTGCTAGCATGCAAATCCAATAGGCCATCGCATTTATCCAAAATTTTCATCAACTTTCTGGCTCTTTTATCTTCCGGCGTTTTCCCCTTATTATCTTTTAAAAAACATCTGTTCAAATTTTTTTTAATCATCCTGATGTTTCTTTTAATTGCTTCCGGATTGGCATAGACGAAATAAACAACGCCTTTCTTAATCTTGACATTTTTTAAAACATTAGTAACTGCATACACTCCGGCTTTTTCATTTCCATGCACTCCACAAAAAACCGCTACCGTTTTCCCCGGCTTTCCCCCTATTTTTTTAATGATAGTATTTTTAATAAGCATCCTTTAAAAAATATTTTCTCTATTTCCATTATACCACCATTTCAAAACCCGGCATTGAGCCGGGTTTTTAGGTAAAGCTAGTAAAATATATCGCGTATAATCTTTGGCACAACCTCTAAAGCATCAGATTTGGCCATTCTCGAGGTGAGTTAATCGCTTGCTATTAAATACTAGCGAGACCTTTATTTTTTCTTTTTTTTACTATCCGTTTCAGCAACTGTTATTGATTTATGTTTCTTCGCATAATCCTCTGAAACATAATGCCCACTCTTAGCACTTCGATATCTTTTTGTCATTTTTTTTCACCTCCTTTTTCAATCATTTCTTCAACTTTTCTTTTGGCTTCTTCTAAAAGTTCCTTGGCCTTTTTTCGCGTTTCGTGGGATTGCCACACCAGATCAGAAATTTTCTTTTGAATTTCTTTGGGCAAAATCGGAATTTTTATATTTTCAACATCTCCATCGGTAACCGTCGGATAAGAAGTTCCGGTTGTTGGTTTTTCTAATTGTAATTTACCAATAATAGACCTTAGAACTACCTGCAAATATTCCCTTGCAATAGAATTAGTTTTAAAAATTGAAAACGCTCCACTAGCAATAAAATTTTCCTTCCAATCATCGGGAATTATTGCAATTGCCCCTCGTGTTGGACGAACTTTTGAAATTATCAATTCTCCTCCGTTAATTTTCAGTTTAGCATTGGCCGGCAATTCATTTTCTGGAATCAAATTATAACTTATTTCTCCACTACCAACATTTACATTTCCAATTTCAATATATTTATATTCTTTTTTGTTTTCAATTTTTGATATAACTGTTTTCCTTTGCGCTATTTCAATTAATTTTTTTGTATCAAATTTATCTAAAGCATTTAAAAGTTTTTTGTATTTAATTTGAAAAAAATCAGGATCCATTCGGTTGGCCGATCTAATTTCGGAAAGATTAACAATTGATGATAAGCCTTTGTCAATATCAAAATTTTTTAACCCCACCTCCTCTAAAAGCAAATCTTCTGTTTGTTTGTATAATTTTTCTGAATTTTCTATTTCATTTAATCCCATTTTATAAATATCTCCTATTTCTTTCTGCGTGCTCTCGGAAACCACAGGTACTTTGAAATTTTTAATTTGAAATAGAAAAATATTCGGTTGAACACTACTAACTATCTCCCGCATTATTTGATTTTTACCATAATAAGAATTAAAAAATGCTGCAACATAATACGGATCAATATTTTTCTTTAACGTTATTTTCGCAATAGCTTGATTCGAATTTACTTTTGACGGAATTTTATGAGCAACCGCTATATTGCCAATAGTTCCAGCCATAGTCATAATAATCTGTCCTTCTAAAACTTTTGATTTTTTTAAAATTTCATTGACTTTCTCGCTTATGAATTTAGTATTACTAAAATCGACATATCCATTTTTAATATCTTGAACATTTAAGTATGGCACCCCGCTTTCTTCCCATTTAATAAAATTGCACAACGAATACGCGCCAAAATTAACAACACTTTCCGAAATATCCGAGATTTTTTGCGTTTCAATTGAATTTAGTTTATTTTCAATATTTAAAAAATCCGACTGAAAATATTCAGCGTCCATTCGCGTTGTACCTTTAAGTTGAGATTTTTGGATTATTGAGAAATTAGTCATCGCTTCTTATTTTTAAATTTTTTTCTAAATATTCGATTTCAGCTAAAAGGCACTTTTCTCTATATATAAAATCATTTTTTTCTTTTTCTTTTTCTCCTAGCTTTATTAACATCCAACTGTTAGACCTGTGTTCATTGCGTAATTTTTCCAGACTTGCTTTTCTTCTTTTCAAATCCTTTTCTGTGGCATATTTTTTTAGTTTTTTATTTTCAAAATATTGATATATGTTAAAGATTCCGCTTACAATAAGAACAGCTATTGTCGTTAGGATTGATAAATTATTTCTTATAAATTCCATAATTTTTTGAAATATTTCCCATAAATAAGCGTATATTGGGGGTATGACAATGCTATTGACAATAAAGTTAATTTTGCTATACTAATTATGTCTTTCGGTTAGTCATAACTGAAAGGGTATTACATCCAAGGGCAGCCCTCCGCGAGGAGGGCTTGCTTTTTTATTCGGTCTTTTCAGATCTATGCCTTAGTTCTTTACCCCAAATATCCCCTCCAATCTTCAATACATCAAAATATCCATCCCCTCCAGTTTTTAACTCTCTCGAAGCATTATTTTCTGATGAGAAAATATAAACCTTTTTACCGCCGTTTCTTAAATAAGTTACTAATGCCAAAAAGTCTGAATCACCTGTAAACAAAATAGCTATCTCATATTTTTTCATATAGTGTATTGCATCGATCGTCATTTCTACATCCATATTGCCCTTTTCTTCAATAGCTTGTCCCTCATCAGTAATTACGGATATGCGTTTTAATTCCTTTTTTCTAACAATAAAATTTAATCCCTTCTTTAGAAAGGTGTAAAACTTATGTCTTCCGTCCGTGCTATAATTTCTCGTACCGTCAGCTGGGTATGCAGTATAATAAAAAACTTTTATTTCAGTCCCCGCGAATTTATTTTTTAAAAAATTTCTAAGCTTCTCATAATCAAAAAGCTTCCCTTTTGCTTTTTGTGCTTGCCAAAGATTTGAAGCATCAATGAAAACATAAACCACATCCTTGTTTTCTGTTCCATTTTTATTTTGATTAAACATACAGGTATTAATTATTTTTTCATAAACTTCAAAAATTCCTCCGCTATCTCGTCCAAATCATGATCCAAGATTTTCTTGCCCTGCACGTCGTATAAAACATTTCCGTCTTTGTCTTTTTTGTAAATATATTCTCCAGATGTGTCTTTGCCGCCTTTTTTAGAAACAGCCATAAAAATCGGATAATCTTGCGGGATTTTTTCTTTTTCATCCCATTTTTTCATAAATAAAATGGAAGTCTTTGTTCCCGTGTGCGGCTTGAAAGTATTGCCGTGCAGTCCAACCACTGCCAAAATTTTTGCTTTTTCCAGAAGATAATCACGGACATATTCCATTTGCGTATTGTTTAAAACGCCCTGCGGCAAAACAATGGCCATCCTTCCTCCTGGTTTTATTAGATCCAGAGAACGCTCAATAAAGAGAATGTGCCGCTCCATTTTATTGCGCAATTTTCCTTTATCATTTTTCGCCAGCTCATACTCCCGAAGCAAAGATGTTTCATGAATTTCTCCCGCGAATGGCGGATTGCTCAATAACATGTCAAAATCAAAATATTTGAAATTTTCCTGATTGAATTTATTTTTGTCGTAATCCTCGAATTTATGCAGCCGGTCGCGAAGTTCCGCGCGCGCTCTTTCTTTTTCCCTATCTTCGCCTTGCCACTCTTTTGGATTCAAAGAATTCAAACGCAAGATGTGAGATTTGCCGTCGCCGGCGATCAGCATCATTGCGCGGGCAATTTTTGTTGGTTTATCGTCGAAATCAATTCCGTAAATATATTTTTTCGCGTAATCTGTTTTCCCTGATCGATCTGAATTTCTTAGGTCATGATTCCAGGTATAATTCATCGCATGGATAAGAAAACCGCCCGAACCGCAAGCCGGATCAATTATGTATTCCCCATCTCGGGGATCAAGCATTTTTACCGCCATATCAATAGCGTGGCGGGGCGTAAAATATTGGCCGCGCTTGCCTTTGGCAACATCGGGAAGCAAATATTCAAAAGCTGTGTCGATTACTTCCAAATTGGAATTCAAGAGCTTGATTTTTTGCAATTCTGAAATGCAGACATCCAGATGCGACGGCGAAAGTTCAACTTTTTCATAAGCGGAAAATATTCCCGGCCATTCCTGGACGGCCTTTAAAAAAAGCTTGTTTATGACATCGTAAGTAATATTTGGATCTTTTGACTGCCGAAACAAAACTTCGTTTTCTTCCCTCTTTCTAGCTTCTTTTTCATCAAAAAGTTTCGCGTAAATAAGCTTAAAAATTTCCGAAAAAGAATCCTGCCCGGCATTAGCTAAGACCAATTCTTCCAAAATTTTTATAATCCGCACCAGATCATATTTAGTTTCCAGTTTATCTAAAGTCAATTTTTCTTCCAAAACATCCTCTATTTTCTGATCAACCTTGGGTATATCACGAAGCGCCTGATATTCACGAGGATAAGGACGATAAAGAATGACTTTTTCCGCTCCGTTCGACCAAACACCGATCGGCGCGCCTTCGGAATTAATGTAGGTTTTCAATTGATCCAGTCCTTTCTTTTCGGATGGATTTTTTGTTTCAATTATAATGAGTGGCGTTTCTTTGTCTTTTTGATAAATAACGATATCCGCCGCCTTCGCGTGAATTTCATGTCCAAACCTTATGTCTTTTTCCACATCAATTCGTTCCAGCGGATAATTATAATATTTCAAAAGTTTTTGTATCCAAAGCTGGCGTATTATTTCTTCCGGTTTGGCCAGATTTTTTTCTTCGTTGAAAAGCAAGATATCTTTGTCGCGCTTCAGGCATTTTATGTAAAACTTGCCTTTTTCTTTTTCAAAAATTTCCAAAACCTGATCGGGCCGTATTACATCAAATTCCTTAAGCCCGTATTGCGCTTCCGGATCGCGAAAAATTTTATTTATAATTTCATTCGCCAGTTTTTGATTTGTCATTTTTTTACGCGTTAACTTTGGTTAAATTTAAAATTACTTTTCCCTCAAAAATTGTTTCCGGGAAAATCGGAATATTTTTATAATTGGGATTTTCCGGCTTTAAATACGTCCGGCCTTCTTCCGCTACGAATCTTTTTACAGTCGTGCCGTCATCACTTCGCGCGACGACTATGTCGCCGTTTTTATATTCTTTGGTTTTTTTTACGAGAAGCATGTCGCTGTCGCAGATATTGGCGTTTATCATGGAATCTCCCTGAACCTGTATTACAAAAACCTCATCTTGCGCTTGTTTTATTTCCTCATTCTGCAAAACTTGCCCAGGCAATGTCATCCAGCTTGAAAAAGTATCGGCGAACGATTCTATATAAGAACCAGCCGCACTTACGCCCGCCATTTTATTTAAAGGATCTTTTCCAATTTCTTTATAACCAAGGGGCAAAATTCTTATTCCGCGCGCCTGGCCTTCTTCTCTTTTTATATATTCCTTTTTTTCCAGAATATCTAAAAAATTTAAAACGGACTGATTGGAGGCTACTCCCAGCTTTTCTTTTAAATCCGCTAGAGTCGGAGGAAAACCAGAAGTTTCCAGCGAATTATAAATCAATTCGAGAACTTTTTTTTGTTTTGGAGTTAATTTAATACTCATAATTAGATTATAATATGACTATTTAGTCTAGTCAAGATACTTTAAATAAGCCATTTTATTGAGTTATCCACAGCAAAATAAAAACCACTTTCAGTGGATTTTTGTCTTAAACCTAATAAATTTACTTTTCAACCGCCCTGTTGAATGCAACAAATCCAATCCCAGAAGCAGATTTGCCTGCTGACAAATCGCTACGGGACAGGCTGGGTAAACAATTTAATCCCCGAAATGGATCTAATCCTCCATGCCAACCTTAAATTTCATAGCTAAAAATGTTCCGACTGCAACTCCTGAAGCATATATCACAATCGCAATAATACTTCTTTGGCTATCGAGCCTGGATAAAATATTATAAATAACCAACATCGTCGTAATCGTAACTAAAAAAGACAGCAGCATCGCCGGTGCAATTTTATGTTTGGCAATATAACGCCAATTAAGTGTGACTAAAAAATCCTGTAAAATTCCTACAAAAAAATAAAGTATGATGTAATAATCCATAAATTTACTTTTTCCCGCCTGCAACGCTATGCTCGCCCGAAGATGCTGCACCCGCCAGCATTGCTGAGCGAAGCTCTGCGGACTGGTCGTTGCGAGCGGGCGTAGCATCGCGGGCAGGCCAATCTCCCAATTAAATATTACATCGCCCTGTAGAATGCAACAAATTTAAGTGGGTAAACAATTTAACGAGGTAAATTTTATTATTTAATCAAAATATTTTCTCCATCAAATACTCATCATAATATTTTCCATCGATTTTCAATTCTTTGTGGGCAATGCCAATAGGCTGAAAGCCAAGCGATATATATAATTTATAAGCCTCGGTTTGGATGGTATTCACATTCAAGTTGGCTTTGATGATTTTATTTTCCTTAAGCGCACTCAGTAATTTTTCCATTAACTTCTTCCCCAAACCTTGCCCACGGTAGGCCGCTCGGACATAAACTCCCCAAACATACGCTACATGTTTACATTTTTCTCCTTCTTCTTGATACGCTGCCGCCATGCCAGTTAGCTCTTCGTCTTCTTTCGCAAAAAATAAATAGCTATCCGGCTTTGCCAATGTAGCTTTCCATTCTGCCTCGGTTTTTTTCAGCGCTTCCGCATGATAAGTCCCAAAAGCCAAACTGTCATTTTTCAGCGCTTCCAATCGGATATTTTTATATTTTTCCCACTTCGACGGAGTTAATTTGACTATTTCCATAAATTTATTTCTTACTTCTATAATCCTTAACCAGCACTCCGCCGCGGACGCACTTCAATTTCCTATCAAATTTTTGATTATCTTAATCATCACTCCCTTTTCCTTAGGATCGCTTTCGGCGACCAGAAGCGCCAAAGCTGTCAGAGCGTTGTCGTTAATTTTCCGCTCGCCGGATTTTTTAAAAAGATAATCGGATTTATCCAGAAAATAGACGAACAAAAACGCGCCGGAACGCTTATTACCGTCGGCAAACGGATGATCCTTGATGGTGAAATACAAAAGATGGGCGGCCTTGTCTTCAATGGTCGGGTAGAGTTCTTTTTTAGCAAAAGTCTGATACAACCCTTTGATAATTCCTTCAAAACTTCCGTCTCGTTCCCGCCCAAAAAGATCGCCGGCTTCTTTTTTGGCGACGAGCTCCTTTTTCAATTCGGCAATAATTTTTACGCAAGTTTTGTACTCCAACACAAAATTTCCCCTGCTTCCTTTTTTATCAGCCAGCCTCCCCTTGTCGTATTGATTCAAAAGCGAAAGCGTCCTGGAATAGTCCGCCAGCAAATTTAAAATTTCCGTTTCTTGCCCCTTTAATAATTCCTTCTTGGATTGTTTTTGCAAAAACATGACTGCCGCCTGAAGTTCGCGGAATTTATTTTGCGCTTCCAACAAGTGTTTTTCGTTAAGAACATAACCTTTGACGAGATACTGTTTGAGAATTTTGGTGGCCCATTTTCTGAAATGAATTGCTCTTGATGAATTTGCCCGATAACCAACTGCCAAAATAACATCTAGGCTATAAAATTCAACCGGTTTGTCGGAATTAGAAATGTGCATTTTTTGCACATTGCTTTTTTTGTCTACTTCTTTGTCGGAAAAAATTTTATTGATATGCTTGGTGATAACCGATCTTTCTTTGCCAAACAAAAAAGCTATTTCATTTTGCCTCAGCCAAACGGATTCGTTCTGAAAACACACCCTCAACTCCACCTCATTTTGGGGTGTTTTGTAGATGACAATCTCGCCTTTTTTGAAATCTTTTTTTACCATTTTATTTTCCTTAAATCATTTTTTCCCTCAACAGTCTTAAAGAATTCCTGAATTCCCAACCTTACCCTAAGTTTACAATAAATTACGGCTTTGGCCCATTTAACTGGGACTTCTTTATTTCAAATATTTTAAATCTTCAAGATCATCAGAGCGCCCGAGAATTTCTTTGTATTCAATAAGGTCCTCTTTTGCGATAACCGGCACTTTAATCCCAAACACTTCTATATTTTCGCTTTTCGCATAATTAGTTTCACATTTAACCCACTGATTCTTCTTTTTATCAAAGATCTTGCAATCATCTGAATCTCCCAGGTCGATGTTTCTGCCCGCATAGTTGAGCGTCAACAGATTGCAATCAAAAAAATCATCATAATATCTTTCCGGCCCCTTAACTATATAATCTTTCACCTCATTCATAATTTCAGCAAATCTTGATTTGGAAATATCAATATCGATATCTTCTGCGTCTTGACGGAATCCTTTCGAACCATAAAGCCTGGCGGCAAATCCGCCCGTCAGCTGAAACGGAATATTATGCTTCCGTAAAATTTCCACTATCCATTTAAGCGCCTTTTCAATATTTTCCTCGTCCATAATATTTATTTTATCAGATAAAATAAAAAAATTATTTTTAACTTACCGCGCCGGATTCTTTAAATTTACTTTTTCCCGCCTGCAACGCTTCGCTCGCCAGCAGTCGCTTCGCGCAGCTGATGCGAGCGGGCGTAGCATCGCGGGCAGGCCAATCTCCCCATTAAATATTACATCGCCCCGTTAAACGCAACAAATTTAATTAACGTTTTAGTTTCTTTCTGGATTTTGGAAGAT
>Ga0100389_1000881_pt1 | contig 23561 bp, 19 predicted proteins | sample CryGeymeta201513_FD_81537 | JGI IMG/M metagenome (GOLD analysis project Ga0100389, IMG submission 81537) | Groundwater microbial communities from Crystal Geyser aquifers in Utah, USA - Crystal Geyser metaG 2015-13 | ecosystem: Environmental > Aquatic > Deep subsurface > Groundwater | place: USA... | reverse complement strand
GAAAGTGGTCGAGTAGAACTGATCTCGGATGATGGCATGAGCATATCAAGCGTGACACTGAGGGGCCGGGAGCCCTTGACCTTACTTTTCCCGTATGCTATAAACGGGGTCTTCAAATCACCTTAGGCGGTATCCGGGCCGTTAGCTCAATTGGTAGAGCAACTGACTCTTAATCAGTAGGTCCCCGGTTCGATCCCGGGACGGCCCACCACGGATAGCAAGGGGTTGCGAGAAAATCGCAACCCCTTCTTTTTTTGCCGGATTCACCACAACGGCAGCTTACAATACCCGCTGCATCTTGAAAACAAGAGAAACGCCGCCATGACGTGCCGACTGGTGGGCGAGGGGCGGCGTACTGTCCCATGATCGCCTGATATAAAGATGCTCTGTCGTCAGCCAGCTTGCGGCGCTTGTTCCGGGGGCGTCCAAGGTCACCGCAGGCTGAAACTAGAGGCCAATCCAAGATAATTTCCCTTGACTTTTACCAACTTTAATGTGAAAAAAATGTCCGTCGGCCACGTTCTGCTGACACAAAATAGCCGTTTATGCATGCCTGGTGCCGTTCTAAATCCATTTCAGGAGTACCCATGAAACGCTGGCTGCTGAATATGAGTCTCGGGAAAAAACTCGCCGTCCTGGTCGGCTTCATCACTGTCAATTTGATCGTCAGCGTGGTGCTGGCCCAGCTTATCATCCGCAAGGTCCAGATCGGCGGCAAGGACTACCAGGGCATAATCCAGAAGGCCGACTACATCGACAAGCTGGCCCGCATGCGGCTCAACATCAACTTCCTGAGCAGTGAACTGAAATCCCAGGTCATCGATTATGACGCGGAACAGGATCAAGGCCTGCAAGACCTGGTAACCAGGACTCTGGAGCTTACCACGGAAATGCAGGCCGGGCTTGCCGGTCGAGGCGATGCTGGGTCGGCCGACTGCTTATCCTGTCACGCCCCGGCCAAGCTGGCCAACCTCCAGGCCGAGTTGGCAACCACCAAGGCCAACCTGCATCGGATAGCGGCCCTGCTAAAAGACTCCATCCTGCCGGCCTTGAGCCAAGGGGGGGCGGGCCAGGCCTCGGACGTCATCGAGAACGCCTATGATGGCCAGTATGCCGCGTGCATGGACATTACCAAAACCATGATCAATGAACTGCGCCAGTCCTCGACCCTCATGCAGGATACCACGGTCAGGCAGTCAAATTTCTACACCCTCGCCTATACGGTGATCGGCTTCGTGATCCTCGTCGTGGTCATCATTGCGGCGTGGGCCTTGGTGCACATGATTGTTTCGACCATCAACACGGTCATCGCGGAACTCACCATGAGCGCCGACGAAATGGACGCCCAGTCGCATGGCACCTCGGATTCCTCCATGCAGGTGGCGGAAATGAGTTCGGAGATGGCGGCCTCCATCGAGGAGATCAGCTCCTCCTCCGAGGAGATCACCTCCATGATCCAGCGTAATGCCGACAACTCGCGCGAGGCCAATGTCCTAATGGAGCGGACCGCCCGGACCGGCACCGCCGCCAACCGGAAAATGACCGCGATGCTCACCAGCATGCACGACATCAAAAAGGATTCCGACGCGATTGCCGGCATCATCAAGGAGATCGAGGGGATTGCCTTTCAGACCAATCTGCTGGCCCTGAATGCCGCCGTGGAGGCGGCCCGGGCCGGCGAGCACGGCCAGGGCTTCGCGGTGGTGGCGGACGAGGTCCGCAACCTGGCCCAGCGCACCACTACCTCGGCCCACAACTCCAACGATCTCATTGAACGGGCCATTCAGCATGTCGATGAAGGCCTGGCCCAACTGGAGACGGTGGCCAAGGAGCTTGATGACGTAACCGGGGACACCCAGAAGGCCAACGCGCTGGTGGGGGAGATATCCATTGCCAGCCAGGAGCAGGCCCAGGGTATTACCCAGATCAACACGGGCATCTCCCATATGGACCAGGGCACCCAGCAACTGGCCGCCAATTCCGAGGAAACCGCCTCGTCATCCCAGGCCGTGCTGTCGCAGATCTCCCTCCTGCGGGAGAACATCATGGAACTGGCGGAGCTGGTGGAGGGCAAAAAATAGGTCAGGTAGCCCCGATCATCCGCCGGCAAGCTGGCCACCGAGGCCAACCCCCTTTGTGGGGCCGTTTTACTCCGATACCACGGCGCGCAGTCGCTCCCGCAGGAGCGTGAGGATTGTGGTGGTGCGGGCGACAGCTTGATCGTTGCCTTTCTGTTCATAATACATCAGGCTAAGTTCCTGCGACTCCAAGGCCAACCGGAGGGAACGGGCCTGGCTCTGGCGGCTGTCCCCTTGCCAACGCTCGATGCATTCCCGCGCCTGTTTTGCGTTCATTATTTCCATGGGAACTCGCCGTCGAAGGTAGTCCAGGCAAAAGGGTGATTTCGGCAATAAAACAGGAAAATGAAATTACCCGATTATGGCGATTCATGCCAGCGGGATCGCTGGTACTTTTTTCTTGACAATTGCCGTGCCCCCTCGTAGAGTCGTCGTTCAACAAAAAACATTGACTATGTGTTTAATTCTCACATTTTCCATAGTTAACATTTAAAGGAGACAAGATCATGTCAAAATTGGTCCCCGCCCATGGCGGAAAAGGTCTGGTTTGTTGCCTGCTGCATGGCAAGGAACGGGTAGCCGAGCAACAGAAAGCCGCTGGAATGAAGAAGATCAAAATCAGCCCTCGCGCCAAGGGCGACCTGATCATGATGGGCATCGGCGGTTTTTCTCCGCTGGATGGCTTCATGACCAAGGCCGACTGGAAGAGCGTGTGCGAAAACTTCACCCTGGCCAACGGCACCTTCTGGCCGCTGCCCATCACCCTTGATGTGTCCAAGGCCGACGCCGCCGCCATCAAGGTGGGTGACGAGATCGCCTTGGAGCATGAAGGCACTATCTACGCCACCATGAAGGTCAGCGAGAAGTTCGAGATGTCCGATTCCAACAAGAAGTTTGAATGCCATAAGGTCTTCAAGGGGCACGGCGATGATTCCGCCGACGACAAGTTCTGGGAAGTGGCCATGAAGGATCATCCCGGCGTGCAGATGGTCATGAACCAGAAGGAGGTCAATCTGGCCGGTCCGGTAAAGGTTCTCTCCGAGGGCGAGTATCCCGAAAAGTACAAGGGTGTCTACCTGACCCCGGCCGAGACCCGCGCCATGTTCGAAGAGCGTGGCTGGTCCGACATTGCCGCCCTGCAACTGCGTAATCCCATGCACCGCTCCCATGAGTTCCTGGCCAAGATCGCCGTCGAGGTGTGTGACGGCGTGCTGATTCACTCCCTGATCGGCAACCTGAAGCCCGGCGATATCCCGGCCGAGGTGCGCGTCAAGGCGATTGATTGCCTGGTCGAGAACTACTTTGTGAAGGACAACATCATCCAGGCCGGTTACCCGCTGGATATGCGTTACGCTGGTCCCCGCGAGGCCTTGCTGCACGCCACCTTCCGTCAGAACTACGGCATCACCAAGATGATCATCGGTCGTGACCACGCCGGCGTCGGCGACTTCTACGGCCTCTTCGAGGCCCAGGAGATTTTTGACCATATCCCCACCCCGGCTGATCCGGGCAAGGCCTTGCAGTGCAGGCCGCTGAAGATCGACTGGACCTTCTACTGCCATAAGTGCGATGGCATGGCCTCCCTGCGGACCTGCCCCCACACCAAGGAAGATCGCGTTATCCTCTCCGGCACCAAGCTGCGCAAGGCGCTGTCCGAGGGCAAGGAGGTGGTTGACCACTTCGGGCGTGAGGAAGTTCTGGTTATCCTGCGTGAGTATTACGCCGGCCTGACCGAGAAGGTTGAGGTCAAGATGCAGAAGGCTGCCTCCGGCGAGAAGATGAAGTAGTAGCGTTTGTCCGTAAGTTGCGCTGATAACAGAGAGGGGAGACGCCTGGTGCGGCCTCCCCTCTTTTTTTGTTTGCCGCGCGGTACGCAACAGGAGGGTGATGATGCACCAGGTAGACGTCGGCCTTGGGGAGCGAGCCTATCCCATCCTCATTGCCGAGGGGGGGCTGGCGACGATAGGTCAGGACCTTGGCCAGCGGCGGGTGGGCAAGCGCTATGTGGTGGTGGCGGACAGCCAGGTGGCCGCACTGTATGGCCAGCCGTTGCTGGCGTCTTTGGCCTCCGCAGGACTTTCCGCCCGGTTGCTGACCTTCCCTGCCGGCGAGGCCAACAAAAACCTGACGACCATCGCCGACCTGGCCAGCCGCCTCGCCCGCCTCGGCACGGACCGCAAGGACGCTCTCATTGCCTTGGGCGGCGGGGTAACCGGCGACATCACCGGCTTTCTCGCCGCCATCTACATGCGCGGCATCCCTTTTGTGCAGGTGCCTACCACCCTGCTGGCCCAGGTCGATTCCTCGGTGGGCGGCAAGACCGGGGTGGACATTCCTGAAGGCAAGAATCTGGTGGGCGTCTTTTACCAGCCGGCCTGCGTGCACATCGATACCCAGGTCCTCGCCACCCTGCCACCCAGTGAATTGCTGAACGGCATTGCCGAGGTCATCAAGTACGGCGTCATCCATGATGCCGAGTTCTTCGCCTTTCTCAAGCAGCACCGGCCGGCCATCTTGAACCTGGACCGCGATGCGCTGGCGACCGTCATCCGCCGCTGTTGCGAGATCAAGGCCGCGGTGGTGGCGGCCGACGAGCGGGAGTCCGATCTTCGGCGCATTCTGAACTTCGGGCACACCATTGGCCACGCCGTGGAGGCGGCCTCGGCGTTTGCCATCGGTCATGGTCGGGCGGTGGCCATAGGCATGGTGGCGGCCATGGCGCTTGCTGTCGCCATGGGCATTTGTGCCAGAGACGCGGCCGACGAGGTGCGTCGGTTGATTGCGGACTTCGGCCTGCCCGCGGTGATCCCGGCCGCGCTTGACCGGCGGGCCATCAAGGGCTTTTTGTCAACGGACAAGAAGGCTATTGGCGGCAGGCCGTTTTTCGTGCTGCCGGAGGGGATCGGCAAGGTGCGGATCACCGACGAGGTTGCTGCAGCGCTTATCGATCAGGTCTTGGCCTAGCTGCCGCCGGCACTCCCCCCTGGTAAGGTTGAATTATTTGAGAGAACATCTTATAGTTGATGGAAGGTTACGGTATTGTCACGGCATGAATAAGTTCCGAACAGGAGGGAACAAGATGAAAAAAATGCAAGTGTTGTGTTGCGTCGGCCTCATGGCGCTGGCTGGTTGTGTGCCGCAGAACCGAACCCAGCAGGGCGCCATGGTCGGCACCGGGGGCGGCGCGGTTGTGGGTGCTCTTCTAGGTCAGGCAATCGGTCACAATACCACCTCGACCCTGGTAGGCGGCGCGATTGGCGCCGCGGTTGGCGGTCTTGGCGGCGTCGGCATTGGCAACATGATGGACAAGCAGGAACAGCAGATGAATCAGGCCCTGGCCAACTCGAACGCAGCCGCGGTAAAGCGGGAGGGCAATCTGCTGGCCATTACCCTGAAGGGCGATGTTTCCTTTGACACTAATTCAGCGACGGTCAGGCAGGGATTATACGCCGAGATCGACCGGATTGCCTCGGTGCTGACCCAGTATCCGCAGACAGTTATCAGGGTGGAAGGCCACACCGATGGCGTCGGTTCCGAAACCTATAATCTGGATCTGTCCAACCGGCGGGCCATGGCGGTGAAGGCCCTGCTAGTCCAGCGCGGCATTGCCGACGCCCGGATCGAGGCCATTGGTTACGGAAAGTCAATGCCTGTCGCCACCAACGATACCGAGGCGGGACGGCAGATGAACCGGCGCGTGGAAATCAAGGTGGCGCCGTCCCAGAGCTGAGCACGGGCCAGGCGCGCCTCTCCAGAACATTATTGCCCGCCATGGATAGGGGGCAATAATGTTCTTACCGTAATACTCAGGTTGCTTAGCCTGTAGTCTGTCAGCAATGCGCAAAATCGACGCAAAACATCCTGACTACCTATAGCCTGTCTGCCTCATCAGTTACCCAGATCCTTTTTATAGATGACCTTGTCATCCCCGGGGCGATAGAAGTCGGTGAGAACGCATGCCACGGTGAAGCCGTTCTTGAGATAGAAGGCCTTGGCCGCTTGATAGGGGCCGGTGGACGAGGTGTCCAGATAGATGCGGCTGCCGCCTTGGGCACGCATGGCGGCCTCCATGTGGGTAAGCAGGAGCCTAGCCATGCCCCGGCGGGACTGAGCCGGGTCCACCGCGATCCAGTAGAGGTCATAGCAGCGGTCGGTCATCGGGATCCGGCCGAAACAGATATAGCCATGCACTCTCTTATCTTGCTCCACCACGCAGAGGGCCTGATAGTCGCTATCCGAATTAGTCAGGATATCGTCGAGCAGTTCCCTGGCCACGGCCAGCTCCTCGGCGGTGAACAGTTCGCGTTTGGCCAGAAGGGTCAGGATCTGGTCCCGGTCAGCCTCGCTGGCCAGAGGGCGTACCTTCAGGCTGTCCGGCGCGGGCCTGCAAGAAGTGCAAGAATTTTTCAACAAGTTCGTCATAGCTGATTCCTTGCTGCCGGGCCGCGGCGGCGAAGCCGGCATCCGGGCTCAGGCAGGGGTTGGCATTGACCTCCAGCACGTAAATCCGCCCGTCGGCGGCCATCCGCATATCGACCCGGCCATAATCCCGCAACCCAAAAAGGGTAAAGCACTGCAAGGCGATCCGCCGCATGCGTGCAAAGGCGTCATCGCCGCGGGTTTCGGTGGGAAAGCACCGCGGGCTGTTATGGTACTCGAAGGAAGAGTCATCCCACTTGGCGCGATAGCCCACGATGTGGAAAAGATTGGCCGGGAAGGCGGAAAAATCGATCTCCGCCACCGGTAATACCCGGGCCCGCGGAAAACCGAGCAGGGCGATGTTGAACTCCCGGCCCTCTATGTACTCCTCGACCAGCAGCGGGCCGTATTGGCGATAGATGTCCTGGATGCTGGCGCTTAGGCGGCCGGGATCGACAAACACCGATTCCTGGTCAATGCCGATACTGGCATCCTCGAAGCGCGGCTTGACGAGGACCGGGAAGGTGAGCCCCTGGCCAGCGAAGGGGGCCGTCCCGTCATAGACCAGACAGTTGGGGGTGTCGATGCCGCTGGCCATGAGCACCCGCTTGCTAAGGAGCTTGTCGGTGCTGAGCATGAGAGCCAAGGGGCGGGAGCCGGTATAGGGGAGGCCCCGCAGTTCAAGGACCGCCGCCGGATGGCCGCCCAACTGCGGGTCTTCGTCGACGCTCTCGCAGAGATTGAAGACCAACTCTGTTTGTGCACGCTGGACCGCCTTGAGAAAGGCAGCCAGGTCCAAGGTAAAGGGAATGCGCACCGGCGTATGGCCGAGGTTAACCAGGCTGGCGGCAACTGCCTCTACCTGCACCAGGACATCGGCCGAGGAATCGTACCGTGCGTGGCCTGCGGCCAGCGGTTGATTATAGACGATGGCGAGCCGGGTCATGTGGAGGACAGGCGCTGGCGGGCCGAGGCCACGATGGCCTCAATGATGCCGCGATAGGGCAGGCCAACCTTGTTGGCGAGGATGCAGAGATCAGAGTGGACCGGATGCAGGCCGGCCAGGGGATTGACCTCGATGAAGGAGGGCGCCCCGGCCCCATCGGAGCGCAGGTCGAGACGGCCGGCATCCCGGCAGCCCAAGCCCCGCCAGGCGGCCAGGGCCACGGCGGCTGCCTGCCGCGCCTCCGGGTCGTCCACCAGGTGATATTCCACCAGATCAACGAATTCCTGTTTATTGCGGTAGGAGTAAACCTCGGCGTCGGCCCGGGGCAGAAGCACCACCTCCATGACCCCGATCGACCGGGCGGCGCTGCCCGTGCCGAGGACGCCCACGGTGAACTCTCGGCCCGGCAGAAACTCCTCGACCAGCACCGGCTGACTGAAGCTGGTCAGCAGTTCTTGGCCAACGCGCTGCAATTGCTCGCGGCTCTTGATTTTCGAGGCCTGGGTCACCCCTTTGCCGGTGCCTTCGGCCACCGGCTTGGCGAAGAGCGGCAAGGCAAGTCCAACCCCGGCCAGCTCGGCCGCGCTTTCGACCACGGCAAAATCCGGGGTGGGGATGCCCAGGTCACGGATGACGTGTTTGGTCATCCCCTTGTGCAGGGTGAGGGAGAGGACCATGGGGTCTGAAAAGGTATAGGGGATGCCGTAGGCCTCCAGCAGACCAGGAACCTGGGCCTCCCGGCCGAAGCCGCGCAGACCTTCGGCAATGTTGAAAACCAGATCCCAACGCTGGCCGTTGCCCAATCTCTTAACCAGGTTCTGGATGTTGCCGATGCGATCAGTCTCATGGCCCAGGCTCTGCAAGGACTCGTCGATGGCGTTGATGGTCGCCGGCTGATCGAACTCAGCGGTCTCTTCAGCGCCATAGCCAGCCTCCAAGTAGTCCTGGCGCAGGTCGTAGGTGATGCCAATTTTCATGGTTTTTCTCTAGCTACTCAGGTTAGTTAGACTGTAGCAAACAGATTTACCTACAGCCTGAACCCCTACAGCCTATTCACCTAATTATAACCCTTGATCACGTCCGGGTAGCGGAAGATCCGGCCTTCATAGTTTTTGAGCAGCAGGTTGTCCTGGTCCCGGCCCACCACGGTTTCCGGCAGGAGTGGAATTTTGCCCCCGCCGCCGGGGGCGTCGATCACATAGGTGGGCACGGCGTAGCCGGTGGTGTGGCCCCGCAGGCCCTGATAGATCTCCAGCCCTTTGGACACCGGGGTGCGGAAATGGGCGGAGCCCAGGATCGGGTCGCACTGGTAAAGGTAGTAAGGCTTGACCCGCCGCCGCACCAGGCCCTGGTACAGGCTGGTCATGGTGGCCACCGAGTCGTTGATCCCGGCCAGGAGCACGGTCTGGCTGCCCAGGGGGATGCCGGCGTCGGCCAGCCGTTCGCAGGCCTGGGTTGTTTCCGGAGTTAGTTCGTCAGGATGGGTGACGTGGATGCTAATCCACAGCGGGTGAAAGCGGCGGAGCATGGCCACCAGGGCCGGGGTGACCCGCTGGGGCAGGACCACCGGCACCTTGGTGCCGATGCGGAGCATCTCCACATGCGGGATGCGGTGCAGTTCGCCGAGCAGCCACTCCAGTTTATCGTCCGGCAGGGTCAGGGGGTCGCCGCCGGACAGCAGCACGTCGCGGACGACCGGGTTACCGGCGATGTAGGCAATGGCCTTTTTCCACTGGTTCATATTGAAATGTTGATGCCGGTCCCGGCCGACCAAACGGGAACGGGTACAGTAACGGCAGTAGTTGGAACAGAAGTCGGTGACCAGGAAGAGGACCCGGTCTGGATAGCGGTGAATGAGGCCCGGAACCGGGCTGTGGCTGTCCTCGCTCAGGGGATCCTGCTGTTCGCCCGGGGAGCACAGGTATTCGCCGCAGGTGGGGACCACGGTTCGCCGGACGGGCTGGGTCGGATCGTCGGCACGCAGCAGGCTGGCGTAATACGGGGTGATGGACATGGGCAGGCCGCCGCGCTCGCCGCGCAGGGCCTCCTGCTCGTCAGCCGAAAGGCGGATGAATCTTTCCAACTGGGAAATATCGGTGATCCGGTTACGGAGCTGCCAGCGCCAGTCATTCCACTGGGTAAGGGAGGTTTTTGGAAAGAACTGTTTTCGGAAGGCGGTGGATTGTGGATTTTCGACAAAGAATGGCAGGTTGTAGATGGTCTGGTCCGGAACCTGGCGCAGGGACAACGGGCTTGGAGGTTCGGTTTCGTCGGCGAGCAGCAGTGCTTCTTGCATGGATCTTCTCCTTAATCGTTATGACGTTGCAAACGTGGGGCCGGAATTTTGCTCCGGCCGTGGCCAAGGGAGGTGGCCATATCCTATAAGTTAGGCCCTGGCTTGGCGCGACGCAGGAGGCATAGCTCCCTTGCGGCGTTATTTGCCGGGCCGGTTTTTGATCCAGTTGCGGCCGGTGGGATCCCAGGCGCTCTTCAGCCGGATCTCGCGGGCGACGATGGTCTTTTTGCCGCCCTCTTCCAGCAGGGTGCCGCGTACCCTGATTTCCTGCCGGACCATATCCGACAGGGCCAGATCGCCGCCAGCGGCGTCGAGCAGATACTCCTTTTCGTCGGCCGTGGATATGGCCACCGTGGTTACATGGCCGGCTTCATCCCAGCCCACTGGAATGACGATGCCGGTTATGGTGATGATCTTTGCCGCCATGCCTTTTGAGCTCCATCTTTCCAGCCAGGATAATGTCTAATTGGTATACTTATAAGCAATTGCCGTGCCAACCGAATAACATGCTGATATCACTTGTATTGTTCAATGGCCGGGGTAATGGGTCGGAACTCAGGGTTCCGATGGCAGTGGACGAGGGGCGTAGCTGGGGCGACGATTCATTGGTTGCCATGCTAACTAATTGAATTTACATATTAAAAATAAAAGGAATTTTTAGTTCTGAAAAGCGCGTTGGTCGGAACCAGGAGTTCCTGTTTTATGATGGGTGCTGGGTTTCATCAGGAAGAAGTTTGAATTCCTCCTTGTGCAGGCCGTATCTGGTCATCAGCTTGTGGAGTTGGCGGGTGGTGACGTTGGCGGTCACGGCGGCCTGGTTGATCCGACCCCTGGAAGTGGCCAGGAGTTCCTTGAGGTAGCAGCGTTCCACCTGCTCAATGGCAATGGCGCGGGTTGCGGCCAGGGAGCGGGAGGCATCCACCTGCAGGCGGGGCTGGTGGGCGGGCCGTGCCTGGAACAGCTCGCCTGGAAAACTCTCCGGGGTGAGCATGGAGGACGACTCCAGGATGAAGGCCCGTTCGATGAGGTTCTCAAGTTCCCGGATGTTCCCGGGCCAAGAGTAGGCGGTGAGGGCGTCAAGGACCTCCGGGGTCATGTCGTGGATTTCCTTGGCATGAAACTTGTTGAAACGTTTCAAAAAGACATCCACCAGCAGGGGGATGTCCTCCGGCCGCTCCCGAAGCGGCGGGATCTCGATGGGAAAAACATTGAGCCGGTAGAACAGGTCCTTGCGGAACAGGCCGGCATCGCACATCTGCCGCAGGTCGGCATTGGTGGCGGCCATGATCCGGACGTTGGCCTCGATGGTTTCGGTACCCCCCACCCGCTGGAAGGCCCGGTCCTGCAGGATCTGCAGGAATTTGATCTGGGCCGTGGCGGTGAGGGTGCCGATCTCGTCGAGGAAGATGGTGCCCTCCTTGGCGATTTCGAACTTGCCGATCTTCCGCCGGGTGGCGCCGGTGAAGGCGCCCTTCTCGTGGCCGAACAGCTCGCTCTCCATCAGGGTTTCCGGAATGGCGCCGCAGTGGACGCTGATGAACTGGTCGTTGCTGCGATTGCTGTGCTGATGGATAAGTTTGGCCAGCACCCCCTTGCCGGTGCCGGTTTCGCCGACGATCAGCACCGTGCTGATCGTCGGGGCCACGGAGCGGACCTTGTCGTAGACCTCCTGCATCAGCGGGCTCTTGGTCTGGATCAGTTCCAGCGAGTCCACCTGCCAGAATTTTTTCCTGAGATAAGTCAGCTCGGACTGCATCAGGGTTGACTCGTAGAGGCTCTCGGTGACGTATTTTACCTCGTCGGCGTGCAGCGGGTAGGTAAGGAAATTACCCGCCCCGGCCTTGACCGCCATCACCGCCTCCCGGATCTGGGCCGGCGCCGACATGACGATGATCTCCAGGTTGGGGGCCGCCACCCAGAAGGGCAGGAGCACCGCCTTGAAGCCGTTACCCTGGTCTGGTTCGCGGAGCAAGTTCAGGTCGATGAACACGAAATCGACGTGCTGCCGGCGGATGAGTTGCAGGGCGCCATCTTTGTCAACCTGATGGCAGACGTCATCAGGCCCCTCAAAACAGGCGTGAATGATGCGGAAGATTTCTTGGTCGTTGGCGACCACCAGGATATTTTTCATTGGTTCTTGTACGGAGTTATATCTGCGAAAAACGGGCCGCCGTCAACAGATATTATGGAGGTGGACGAGGTGGACCAAATGGACGGAGTGGACCAGCGGATCCGTCCACTTGGTCCACACCGGGCTTTTGCCCAGCCTCATGCCACGCAGCGGAAGCCGACGATATTGGACCAGTGGCTGCCGCGTTCCAGCATCCGGTGGCAGGCGGCGATCATGCCATGGGAAATCCAGGCGCCGCCCTTGAGGATGTACACCGCGTCTTGCCGCGGCCTGGCCGCTCCCTTTTGTTCTATATTGTCAAGGCGGCTGGCGGTCCATTCGTAGACATTGCCCAGCATGTCCTGCAGACCGAAGGGGCTGGCCGCCTCCAGGCCGTAACGCATGACCGGCGTGGTGGTTCCGGCGAAGGAGGAGGCGAAATTGCCACGGGTCGCCACCCACAGGTTGCCCCAGGGAAAAAGCCGGCCGTCCTTGCCGCGGGCCGCGGCCTCCCATTCATCTTCCGTGGGCAGCCGCTTGCCCGCCCAAGTCGCGAAGGCCAACGCATCGTTGTGGCTGACCTGTACCACCGGGTGATGGTGTCGGTTTTCCAGGGCGCTGCCCGGGCCAGCAGGATGGCGCCAGTTGGCCCCCTCGGTGGCCACGGCCTCGGTGCCACGGGTCAAAGTGAAGATTGCCCGGCCGTTAGCCGGGTTGATTTTTTCCTGGCAGCGCGGCAGGTAGACCAGCCCGTAGCCCGCTGCCTCGGCCTCGGACTCATAGCCGGTATCGCGAACAAACAGTTCAAACAGATCATTAGTCACCGGGAACTGGCCGATATGAAACGAGTCGAGATGCACGGTCCTCTGTCGCTGCTCCGGGGGCTTGGGGTGACTGCTGCCGACCGGGTAATCGCCCGCCGGTATCCTGATAAATTTAGGGGTAAAACGCTCCAGAAGCTGGGCGACATACTCCTCATTGGTTTCCGCCAGGGTATCGACCTGTTCCGCCAGTGCCTCCTCGGGTTCAAGGTATTGGGAAAGCACTTCCAGCATCTTTGGCGTGCGCCGGCGTCCTGCCTGACCGTCAGCCTGCTCGACTTCTGGAATTCCCGGCCCCATGCCGGATGAAGTCCCGCCGCCGGCCGATTCTTCGTTGCTTCCCACCGCACCGGCCAAGCCTGCCTGACCTGCCGATGGCAAACCATCCCCCGCCGGAACCTCCCCGGCCGGCGTCTCGAGGGCTGGCGCCATGCCTTCCGGCAAGGCTTCGACTTCCTCGATCTCTTCAAGTTCGTCGTCGGGCAACTCCTCGGCCTGCACACCGGCTGGCAATCCCTCATCCGCCAAAATCTCTGCAGCCGGCGTTTCCGGGCCTGGCGCCAGGTCGTCCGGCAAGACCTCGACTTCAGCGGGAGTCTCAATCAGTTCCTCTTCCTCAACTTCTTCAATCTCTTCCGCGGGCAACTCCTCGGCCGCTTCGAGCGCCTCCTCAACAACCTCCACGGTCGGAGCGAGCGCCTCGACCGCTGCCTCCTCTTCGGCAACAGCACTCTCGAGCAGTTCTGCCTCCTCCTCGATCTCTTCCTCGACCATCTCCTCAAGAGGCGGCTCAACCTCTTCATATTCCTGTTCTTTCAGGAACATTGCCGATGATTCTGGCGCCTGGCCGCCGGCTTGTCCGGCCCCGACCCCTGCCTCTGCTTCACCAGTTGGAGGAGCGCCGGGCGCTGCCGCAAACGGCAAACCAACCGCCTGACCGCCTCCAGCCCCGCCAATCTCCCCGGCCGGCGTCTCGAGGGCTGGCGCCATGCCTTCCGGCAAGGACTCTACTACTTCCTCGGCTTCCTCTGCCGCTGACTCATCTTCGACAACGGCACTTTCAATCAGTTCCTCCTCCTCGATTTCTTCGATCTCTTCCTCGGGCAGCACCTCGGCCGCTTCAATCTCCTCAACGACCTCCTCCGGAACGGATACGCCCGCTTCGGCCGCCTGGTCACCAGCCTGACCGGTCCTGGAAATTCCTTGGCCAATGCCGGGCGCAGGCCCGCCGCCCGCCAGTTCTTCGACAACCCCGGCCCCTGTCCATGCCCCACTCACCGGCAGCGCGCTGGATGATTTCGCGGACAACAAGCCGGTGGTCTGAACGTCTTCAGCCTCGACATTCCCCCCGGTCAGTGGTCCGGCCTCTGCCCCCAAATTCGCACCGGTCTTAGCGGGAGACTCCTCGCTTATATCAAGCCCCGCCCCCCGCGCCGCCGGGATCCCGCCCTCTGCTCCGCCGGCCGCCATACCGGCCTGCGATCCTCCCGCCTCTCCCTCCGCGGACCGGGGGACGGCCGTGCCGGGGCCGGAAATTTTCCGCACAAACTGCCGGGTCTCCTCCAGTTGTTCAAGCAGGGCCTGTATATCGCCGCCGCCCTGTTCCCGGGCCAGGTCGGCTATGATTTTTTTAAAGGAGGAGAACAGGTCCACCATGGACTGGCCGTCGCCCGCGGTGATGCCCAGTTTTTCGATCAGGCTGTCCTTGCGCTCCTCGGAAACAACAAAGGTGTTGTCCCGCCCGATCACCAGGGCCTCGGGGTTCTTGCCTTGCTTTTCCAGATCCTTCAGGTTTTTGTTGAGAGACGATTTCAGGCTGCTCAGATTTTTGCGCCTGGCCTGAATTTCCTTCGGGCTGTCCACCTCCCAGAGCTGCGCGATGAGCTTTTCTGCAGGGATGTTCTCCAGGGTCAAGGCGTCATCATCGGCGTAGCAGGAGGCAATGGCGTGGAAAAGTCTGGCCTTCAAGGTGTCATCCTTGAAGGGGAGATGGCGCGTTATGTCTTGAATCCCCTGACGGGAAATGAGGTTAGACATTGTTTAGACTGTAAGTGTTAGCTTGAGGGGCGGAGGGACAGAACAAAAAAACGCGGAAACTCCTTTGCCCCTCTGCAACTTTGCCACTTTGCAACTCTGTCCCTTTGCCCGGTTAATCATAAGCAACGTATCGTCAAAGGGGCCGCGACCTGAAAGGTTTTTGTTTAATGGCCTGGCCAATTGGATTACTATACCTTGCGACGAGCGGGTTTGCCTTTTTATTCAGGAAGAATGGTTGCTGTCGTCTGTCGGCAACCGAGGGCCCAGGAGGAGAAGGTAGATGGCAGCACCCTTGGTGATCGTTGAATCCCAGGCCACGGCCAGGACATTAATAGATCAGTACGGCGGCGAGGCGGAGTTCGTCGTGGTGGCCTCGCCGCCCATGCAGGTTTCCTCCGGCAATGGCGCCGGCCACGCCGGGGCATCTTTTGACTTTTCACCCCTGCCCCAGGAAAAGGCCCTGATCGAGACCCTGCAAGACGCCAGGGGCAGGGAGATCCTTCTCGCCCTGCCCCCTGACCGGCAGGGAGAATACTGGGCATGGATGATCAACGGTTACCTGGCCAAGTTGACCGGCGGAGCCGGCATGCCACCACGCTGTTTGCGTCTGCTTGGCTTGCGTCGCGACGAGGTGCTGGCCGGGCTTGGCCAGGCCGGCCCGGTGGACACGGCAGCCGGAGAGGCCTATCATATCCATATGCTTTTCAACGCCGCCTTGGGCAGCCATATCCTGCGACTGCTCGGCACCCAGCGAGGTCCGAACAATCTGCCCCTGAATTTTGACAGCCTGACTACCATCTTCTTCCTGGTGGAACGGGAAGAGGAAATTCGTGCCAACTCACCGGTCAAGAAGTGGCAGATCCAGGTGACCCTGGCCAGCGGGGCGGGTGAATTCGTCGCCCGGCTTCAGAGCGCCCCCGGCAGCGGCCCGGACGGCTTCTTCAAGGAAGCGGCCCAGGGCAAGGAGGCGGTGAATCTTTTCAAGGATCTGCTCTTTGAAGTGGTTAGTGTGGCAAGGGAAGCGGTGCTCATTGCGCCACCCGCGCCCTTCCGGTTGAGTGAACTGCTTACGGACGTGGTCAGCCGCTTCGGCATGGAGCTGCGGGCAGTGCTGGCCGCGGTCCGCCTGCTTTTCCATGGCGTGGAGTTAAATGGCGTTAGCATGGGCCTGATCTCGTCCTTTCTGCCCCAAGACAAGGCGGGCAGTCTGGAAAATTTGGAGGCCAGAATCAGAGACCAGGTCGTCAAGGAATATGGCGAAGAGGCCGGGCCGGGCGGGGCGGAGCCTCTGCCCGGCGACGAGGGTTTTATCCTGCCGCTGGCCCCGGAAATCACGGCGGCGGCACTGGCAGGCAAGCTCCCCGAGGAAGTCCTCCGAGTTTACGAGCTCATCCGGCTGCGGGCCCTGGCGAGCCAGATGGCCGAAGCCGAAGAAGAAGCCGTGGCCGTGGAACTCAAGGCTGGCCCGTCATGCCGGTTCCTGGCCAGGGGCCGGGCCCTGCGGGAGCAGGGCTTTCTGCTCGCTTACCAGGAGCCGGCCGACCGGGAGCTGCTGACGCCCTGCTCCCTGGCCGTCCTTGAGGTCGGCAGAACCACCTCGCTGGTGAAAATTACCCCGGAGCACACCGCCGGCTGCCCGCCGGAATATTACACCTTTGAAAGCCTGTTTGCCGACCTCGCCGATCTCGCCATGGAGCTGGATAGCACGGCCGTTCTCATGCTCCAGAGCATGGCCGCCAGTGGCTATCTCACCATCGGCGCACATGGCGAATTGCGGGCCGGCGACAACGCCTTCAAGGTGGCGGCGGTCCTGGGCCGCGTCTTTCCCACCATGCGGAGCGTCAATCTCTCTGCCTATCTGAAGCAGACGGTTGCGGAGGTAGTCGGCGGCCGCAAGGAACTGGGGTTTGCCCTGCGGCAGTTCGAGCAGACCTTGGCCATGCAGGGCAAACCCCTGGTGCAGGACGATATCTCCGCCAAGCTCAGGGAGCGAAAGCAGGCCTCCAGCCGGATCATTGTTACCCCCCAGGCGGAGGCGTACCAGCAGTCGCCAGCCCTGGCCGCCGCTGCCGAGCCAGAGGCACCGCCGGTCGCCGAGACGGCCGAGCCAGAGGCAATGGCAGAGAGCATGGCTGTGGAAGAGGCGCAGGCCTTGGGCCGCGAGGAAAAGTCGGAATCGGCCGCGGCACATGACGCGCCTGTCGAGGTTTTTGAGCAGGAGCCGTTGCCTCTTTCCGAGGCGGCCGCTGTTGCCGGCCCATCGGCGGCGCCGGTCGTGACCGTTGCGTCGTCCCCGGTAGTGGCGGCGGCAAGCGGCGGCATAATCTGCCCGGTCTGCGGCAAGGCCGTTATCATCAATAAACGGACACCAACGGGCAAGGATTTTTTCGTCTGCCCGGCCGAGGAGTGCGAGTTCATGGCCTGGGCCAGGCCCCATGCCGTGCCCTGCCAGGTTTGCCATTCCCCCTATCTGGTCGAGAAGAAGAACATCCGCGGTGAGCGGCTGTTGCGCTGCCCCCGGGCCGGCTGTAACTACATGGAGCCCCTTGATGATGCACCCGGTGACAGCGCCGCCCCGGACGCGGCGGCTGGCCCGAAAAAGCGGCTGGTACGCCGGGTGGTCAGAAAAGGCACGGTCGGCGCCCGGCGCGTGGTGGTGCGGCGCCGGTAAGGGCGCGCGTGCCGCCTGCTACTAGTCCGTCAGCAAGCCAAACATGTTGCCGGCCGGCGGGGCGCCCCGCTTTTCCGCGGAAACGATCAGCTCTTCAGGGTTGGGTTTGCTCGCCCGGTTCAGGGCGATCAACGTCCTCAGCACCTTCCAGCCGATTTCACCTCGTTCCGCCATGCCGCATAGTTCTTCCAGGGCTGTCCGGTTTGAATAGGCAATCTGACGGTAGGGCCGGCGCGAGATGAGGGCATCGTAAATATCCGCCACCGTGATGATCTCCACCAACCGGCTTTGTTGCTTCATGCCCTGCGGATAGCCTGAGCCGTCCTTCCGTTCATGGTGGTTCAGCGCCAGCCGGATAGTGGCGCTGTCTTTCTCGTGCAGGTAATAGCAGAGCAGCACATAGCCCGCCAGGACGTGGTGTTTCAAAAGCCGGTTTTCCGCCGGGGTCAGAGGGGTCTCCTTCATGAGGATCGCCAGCGGCACATTGATCTTGCCGAAGTCATGAGTTGGGCCGGCGATGGACTCCTTGGCCACCTCCTCGTCGGCCGCGCCCAGCACCTTGGCCAGCAGGGTCGCCAGGGCATAAACCATGAGGCTGTGGCGGTAGGTGTGGAAATCGTGCTCCTTGAAGTAGTCGATGATTTTCAGCAGGGGTACGGGCAGGGTGACCTTCTCGAACAGAGTGAGCACATACCCGGTCTGCTCCGGGTCGGCGAAGACAATATTGTAGGGGGGCAGGGTGAGAAAACGGTGGATGTCCTGGCGCACCGTGCCGTGGTTCATGATGAGTTTGGTCGGGAAAGCCCTGGCGCGCCCATCCTCCATGAGGCGATCCATGGTGGCGGCGGTGAGTTTGGTATCGGCGGGCAGCAGTATGAGGCCGTCCAGGGTGGAAATTGGATATTGCAGGGTGAGATCCATCAAACCCCCACTCAAGTTAGGGTGCGCGATGCCGTGACTTGCCTGGCACTCAAAGTACTTTCTTTAGCACCGGCTGCCAACCTGATTTATTTGGCGGCCTCAAACGGCCAGCCGCAGGATATTGGCGATGGCCTCTTTTGTATAGGTTTCCGAGATGGACCAGGCCTCGGCCAGGGCCGCCGCGTTGGCCGCGATCCTGTCGATATCGCTGGCCGGGATGTCCATCTCCGCCAGGCGAATGGGGGCCTTGATGGCCACGAACCAGCGCTCCAGGGCCTCGATGCCCTCGGCCGCCGTCCGCAGGCCGAAAATTTGCCGGGCGAACCGTTCGAATTTTTCAGGATTGCACGGGGCAAACCAGCGCATCCAGGCCGGCATGACCATGGCCAGCCCGGCGCCATGGGGGATGTTGTAGATGGCGCTCAGGGAGTGCTCGATCATGTGGTTCGGGAAACTGTATTCGCCGATGCCGGCGGGCGTAAGACCATTCAAGGCCAGGGTGGCGGCCCACATGAATTCCGCCCGGGCGTTGTAGTCGTCGGGTTCTGCCATGATCACATCGGTGGTGGCCATGACCGTCTTGATGATGGCTTCCACAAGCCGGTTCTGAAGATTGTCACCCTGGCCGGTAAAGTAACCCTCGATGACGTGGGCGATGACATCCACGGCCGCGTAGGCGCTGTAGTCCGGGGGCACGCTGCAAGTTAGGGCCGGATCGAGGATGGAGAACCGAGGGTAGACGTGCTCACTGTGGATGGCATATTTCTGCTGGGTGGCCTCGTTGGTGACCACCGCGTTGCCGTTCATCTCGCTGCCGGTGGCGGCTATGGTCAGTACCGTGCAGACCGGCAGGGCGGCGGTCACTTCCGTGCCAATGAAGTAGTGCCAGATGTCGTCCGCAGCCAGGGCGCCCACGGCAATGGCCTTGGCCTCGTCGAGCACCGAGCCGCCGCCCACGGCGAGCAGGCCGTCAACGCCGGCCTTTTTGGCTAGTTCGACCCCGGCCCGGACATGAGAGAGCAGGGGGTTTGAACTGACCCCTGCATGCTCCACCCAGGCGATGTTGTTGGTCTTAAGGCTTTGCGTGACGCGGTCGTAAAGGCCGGAACGCTTGATGGATTCGCGGCCGTAGACCAGCAACACCCGGCCCAGGCCGGCCTGTTTCAGCTCCTGGCCGATCCGGGTTTCCGTGTCCTTGCCAAAGATGATCCTGGTGGGATTATGGAAGGTGAAGTCGAACATGATCGAGGCTCCTGACTTTTTATCTCCCGAGGGCGAGATGCGATAGCATATCTCAAAGCAATTGCATGCTACATGTCATTGCTGCGTGAAACGCGGCGCACCATGGAAAGCCATGGCATATGCCCAGACGATGATGTACTCAACGTTGTGGGCGTTGAACAACGCGAGCAGATCTTTGAAGTCTTGCTGAGCTTCCAACGTATTGTTTCCTGAGAAATTCCACCGCGGCGACACGCTCGGCGGATGGTCGGCCTAACCAGTATGCCAGGTCGTCCATGGCGGAGGATTCATGAATGGAGCGTTTGGTAACGACTTTCTGTAACATACTCTTATTCTACCATAGCCAGCGCAAGTGTAAATTCCCTTTCGCGACGCGATCGATGATAACGCTCGAGCAGAGAGAAGTCGAAGGTGGCCGCCCATACCAGACTACCCTGCCAACAAGCGCACTCCGATCGCTTTTGCAGACTCAACATCGAAAGTCACTGTTTCCTCGCACCCGGCAGCCTTGTTAATCTTGGCGCTGAGGTAATCGGCAAAGTCGGCATTGCCGGCCTTGGCCTCTTTCAACGCCTGCCAAACCACCTGGGGCTCCTGGATTTGCAATTGGGCAGTACGCATAATCTGCTCGAGCACCTTCAAGGCCTCGGCCTGATTTACCTTGTAGCATCGCTTCAGCACCCACACCAGTTCACAGAGGACGATATGGTTAATAAAACCAGGAGTGTCCCGGGAACAGTTCTGCTCTATGAACTCGACGGCCGCGCGACTTTGCCGCGGGTCATCCTGCGCGATATACCTGACAAGAACATTGGTATCAATGCCAATCATCGGCGGCCTCCCGACTCCTCGATGGCACTGTTCATGTCTTGGATGGAAACCGGCTTCCGTGGTTTCGGCACCATGCCCTTGAGAGTGATCACCTCAGCAGTGACCGGCCAGATGGTGACAACCCCTTGGTCGTCCAGCAAAAATTCAACCCGATCGCCCTTATCGACGTGCATGTGGTCCCTGATATTTTTGGGAACGGTGATCTGCCCTTTGCTGGTTATCGTCGCGGTAGCCATTTCTCTCCTCCTTACATTAATCTCATATCTATACTGTATGGTAAGGAATTGCAAAAGACAACAAAAAAGAGTCGGTTTCCATCCGTTTTGACCGACTCAATACCAGGCGTGTGGTCAGGGGGATGGGCGCGAGGACACTTTTAAACGAACCTGACAGGGCCGTTATGCTGAATGGTCAGCTTAAAAAAACGGGGTGGCCGGGCCGTTACCTGATCTCCTTCATATAATCAAGCAACTGGCCAGCCAGTTCCGGGCTGTCGAGGCGCAGGGAGAGTTCGTGGTTATAGGCCAGGGCGGCGTGGGTGAGGTTGTGGCTGCCGATGAAGCAGAGATGGCGGTCGATCACGGTAAGCTTGGCGTGCGTGGTGGTGCGGGGGGAGTCAAAGGTCACGGTTACCCCGTTTTGGGTCAGCAGGTCGGCGGCCCGGTTGTTGGCCACATTTACGTCCTCGGCATAGCCTGAACGTTCGAGCAGGATCGAGACCTGGACGCCCCGTCGCCGGGCCTTGATCAACTCCCGGATAAGCTGGGTCGGCCGGTTGTTTTTGGCGTCCGTCAGCTTGACCAGGAAGTAGACCATGGCGATTTCCCGGTCAGCCCGTTGGATGGCGTTAAGCAGTTCTTTATGGAAGGTGGCGTCGGGCAGCAGGCGGATGGCGGCCGGCTGGCCGCGAACCTCGTCGGCGCCAACGGGCCCGGCCGCCATGCCGGCACCGGGCAGCACCACAAGCAGCAGGAAGGCCAGCGCGGCTGGCAGGCTGCCGGGGCGACGCACTAGGCGGGCCACCAGTCCGCACCTATTCGTCTGATGCAGTTGAAACCGCCGGCCAGCACCAGGCTGTCGCGGCTCATGCTGTCCAATATGCATTGCACCTCGTAGGAGCGGGTGCCGGCGTCGCAGATGATGATAAAGGTTTTGTCCGCGGGTAGTTCGTGGGCTCGCGGCCGGAACTCGGGGTACGGGATGGCCAGCCATCGCGCCCCGAATTTTTCCACAAAGCCGGCGGTCGCGCTCTGGTGCCGGATGTCCAGGGCCATCCAGCCGGGCTGGGCGGCCAGGTTTGCCATCCAGGCCAGAAAGTCTTCCGGGGAAATGGTGCGCAGCCGGCCCGCGGCCAGGTTTTCGGCGACGTTGGCCGTGGCGTTCAAGGCGTCGATGGCCGTGGCAAAGGGCGGCGCGTAGGCCATCTCCAGGTCGGAAAAGTCCTCGATGGTGGCGCCCCGGCCGATCAAGGCGGCGGCCGTGTCGATGCGGGCCAGCACGCCGTCATTGCCCGCCGGGCCGAAACCCTGAACGCCCAGCACTCGGCGGCTTTCCCGGTCAAAGACCATCTGCAGCGGCATCACCGTCTGGCCGGGGAAGAAGTGGGCGCGGTCCGACTGGGCGGTGATGACTGCCGCGGCCTTGAACCCTTCGCTCAAGGCGGTTTCCAGGGAGATGCCGGTGGCGGCGACGCAGATGTCGAAGGCCTTGAGCACGAAGGTGCCGATCCAACCCTTGAAGGTGCTGGGCCGGCCAGCCAGGTTGTCGGCCACCACGCGGCCCTCGCGGTTGGCCAGCGAGCCCAAGGGCGCCGGACCCCGCCGGCCGGTGATCAGGTGGCGGATGTCCACGCAGTCGCCGGCCGCGTAGATAGCGGGGTCCGAGGTCTGAAGCCGCTCATTGACCACGATGCCGCCCTGCGGCGAGACCATAAGTCCGGACTCCATGGCCAGCTCGCCGCGCGGCCGCACCCCGACAGCCATGATGACGATCTCGGCCTCCAGGGTACGCTGCGGGGTAACCACCCGGCAGACCCGGCCGGAGGCGTCACCCTCAAGGCGTTGGGCCGCCTCGCTGGTGAACACCTGCACCCCCTTGTCGCGCAGGTGTTTCTCCACCATGCTGGCAAAGGTCCGATCCACCAGGCGGGGCAACAGTTGGGGCATGAATTCGAGGATGGTGGTTTCCACCCCCCAGAGATCGCCGAAGGCCTCGGCCATCTCGATGCCGATGGCGCCGCCGCCGATAATCACGGCCCGGCCGACTTTGCCCTGGGCCAGATCCGCCTTGATGGCCATGGCCTTGTGCAGGTCGGCGACGGTGTACACCCCGGCCAGGTCAGCGCCGGGGATCGGCAGGATGTTGGGCCGGCTGCCCGTGGCCAGGACCAGTTGGTCGTAGGGAAGCTCGTCGGTCTTGCCGGTATTGATTTCCTCAAGGTGCACGATCTTGTGCTGCCGGTCGATGCGAGTGGCGCGGGTGGCGGTGCGGACGTTTACGCCCTTGGCGTTCTCAAAAAAATGTTCGTCACGGGTAACATGGAAGCTCGTGGTGCGCAATTCCTTTTCATCGGATACGTCACCGGATACGTAGTAGGGAATGCCGCAGCCGCCGTAGGAGATAAGGGTGTCCATGTCCACCATGGTGATCTCCGCTTCGGCCATGAGCCTTCTGGCGCGGCAGGCGATTTTGGGGCCAGCGGCCACGCCGCCGATGATAACGATTTTTTTCCGCATGATGTCGGTCCTTTTTAAATGCATGGTGAGAAAAATGTGGGGCGGTAGTGCGCCCGGCCGGGTGTGGCCGACACCACAGTATCGTGAAAAGGATGGGGTGTCAATTACCGGTGGCTGGCCGGGGCGGCCATCTGGTTTCGCCGCCGGAAGCGCGCCGAGCTTGAGAAAAAGTAACTATCCAGCTTGTGTCGACAGTTAAGCGTTCCCGGCCTGGCCATGCCTTTCGCTCATTCTCGGCGGGCGTCCTGCCCGCCTTCGAGGCGTCCGCGACCTCCCGCGCATCCTGCGCCTGAGGTCGCGGACGAACCCGCGAAAAGCATGGCCAGGCCGGGAACGCACCCGGGTTGCGGTTCCGCTTGATAGTTACGAGAAAAAAACCGTTGTCAAGGGCAGGTTTTGTTTTTTCAAACGACCGCTTTTTTGTTGTTGACAAAGCAAAGTGAGGGGAATAAGT
>Ga0100389_1000871_pt1 | contig 23717 bp, 16 predicted proteins | sample CryGeymeta201513_FD_81537 | JGI IMG/M metagenome (GOLD analysis project Ga0100389, IMG submission 81537) | Groundwater microbial communities from Crystal Geyser aquifers in Utah, USA - Crystal Geyser metaG 2015-13 | ecosystem: Environmental > Aquatic > Deep subsurface > Groundwater | place: USA... | reverse complement strand
GCGAAATACCCGCTCGGGATGCGGCATCAGAATGGTAACGCGGCCGTCATCGCTGGTGAGGCCGGTGATGCCTTCAGGCGAGCCGTTCGGGTTGGCGGGGTAGCGTTCGGCAACCTGCCCGCCGCCGTCAACAAAGCGCAGCGCGACATGCGCCAATTTACGACTGGCACCATCACGAAACTCGGCGCGTCCCTCGCCGTGCGCCACCACCACCGGCAAGCGCGACCCGGACATACCGCTGAGGAATAGCGACGGCGAATCGAGCACCTCGACCAGCACCAAGCGTGCTTCATATTGTTCCGAGCGATTGCGCACGAAACGCGGCCAATGCTCGGCCCCGGGGATCAGGCTGTGCAGTTGGCTCAGCATCTGGCAGCCATTGCACACACCCAGCGTGAAGGTGTCGGGATTGGCAAAAAACCGTGCGAACTGATCGCGCAAGTCGCCGTGTTCCAGAATGCTGGTTGCCCAGCCACGTCCCGCGCCCAGCACATCGCCGTAGCTGAAGCCGCCGCAGGCGGCCAAGCCGTTGAAGTTGGAAAGCGCATGGCGGCCGGCAAGCAGGTCGCTCATATGGACATCGACGGCGGTGAATCCGGCGCGGTCGAACGCTGCCGCCATTTCGATCTGGCCGTTAACCCCTTGCTCGCGCAGCACCGCGATACGCGGGCGTGGATGCGTGCCGATGTAGGGTGCGTCGATGTTCGGCTGGCCGGCAAGGCGGAGCGCTGGCAGCAGACCCGGATCGCGAAAATCGAGGCGGATCGCGCGCTCTTCATCGGCACAGGCAGGCTCGTCGCGGCGCGCCGCCATCGCATGCGTTACTCCCCACCATGCAGAAAACAGCGACTGCCATGACCACTCGGCCAACAATTTGCGGCCATCGAACACGCTGATCTTGGGCGCGCTCAACGGTCGCCCGATCCGCTGTGCGCATTGCGTCAGCCCGTGGCGATCAACCAGGTCGGCGAACTCGGCGCGATCCTCGCAGGCAATCTGGACGATGGCGCCGAGCTCTTCATTGAACAGGGTGCGGTAGGGATCATCACCCCAGCCCTCAAGGTTCAGCTCCAGGCCGCAATGCGAGGCAAATGCCATCTCGCACAATGCCGCAAACGCGCCGCCATCGGAACGGTCGTGATAGGCCAGGATCAGCTCGCGCGAACGGCCTTGCTGAATCAAGTCGAAGAACGCCGCCAACCGCTCGGGATCGTCCAGATCGGGGCAGGCGCCGGCAAATGCCTGATAGCACTGCGCCAGAATCGAGCCGCCCAGGCGCTGTTTGCCGGCGCCCAGACCAATCAACCACATCTCGGTTTCGCAATCCTCGCCGGTATAGCGCAACAACGGCGTGAGATGCGAGCGCACATCGGCTACCCGAGTGAAGGCACTGATCACCAGCGACAGCGGCGACACGCAGCGTTGTGCGGTGCCGTCGTCGCCCTGCCATTGCGACTGCATCGCGAGCGAATCCTTGCCGACCGGGATGCTCAGGTCGAGCGCCGGACACAACGCCATGGCAACCGCCTGCACCGCCTCGAACAACAATGCATCCTCGCCCGGGAAGTTGGCCGCAGCCATCCAGTTGGCGGACAGCTTGACTTCCTTGAGCGAACCCACCGGCGCCGCTGCCAGATTGGTGATCGCTTCGCCCAGCGCCATGCGTGCGCTCGCCGCGGCATCGAGCAGCGCCAGCGGCGAGCGCTCACCCACCGCCATCGCCTCGCCGGCATGGCCGACAAAATCACCCAGAGTGATCGCGCAGTCGGCAACCGGCAGCTGCCACGGCCCGACCATCTGATCGCGGCAACACAAGCCGCCAACACTGCGATCAGCGATGGTAATCAGAAAGTTCTTGGCCGCTACGCTTGGATGCGCCAGAACGCGCAGCGCGGCTTCCTGCAAACCGCCGTCGATGGCGTTGTCGGTGTCCAGCCGCGCGAAACGCAGCGGTGCTGGCGACTCGCATTCACGCACCAGGCGTGGCGTGTTGCCGAAAAGCAAATCCATCGGAATGTCGATGGCTTTGCTTTGAGGCCGGGACTGGGGACTGGGGACTGGGGACTCGGGAAAAGCGGCGGAGCCAGAGCCGACATCTGCATGGCTGGAGAAATCTGCGAGGATGAGTTGCTGCTCGGCGGTGGCCATGCCGACCACGGCAACCGGGCAGCGCTCGCGCGCGCACAGGGCAAGAAACATGGCCATTTGTTCCGCCGCCACGCCCAGCACGTAGCGTTCCTGCGACTCATTGCTCCACAACTGCATCGGCGACAGCGACGGATCATCGCAGGGAATGCGGGCGAGGTCGAGCACGCCGCCGACGGCGGAATCGTGCAGCAACTCCGGGATGGCGTTGGACAATCCACCGGCACCGACATCGTGGATGCTGCGCACCGGATTGCCGTCGCCGAGGGCGACGCAGGCGTCGATGACTTCCTGGCAGCGGCGCTGCATTTCCGGGTTGTCGCGCTGCACCGAGGCGAAATCCAGTGCCTCATCGCTGTCGCCGGACGCAACCGACGAGGCGGCACCGCCGCCGAGGCCGATCAGCATCGCCGGCCCACCCAGAACCACCACCGCATCGCCCGCCCGCAGTGGCAACTTGCTGACCTGAATGCGATCGATCGCAGCGAGCCCGCCGGCCAACATGATCGGCTTGTCGTAACCGCGCAGCAAACCCGGCACATCGGTGCCGAGCTCGAAACTGCGAAAGTACCCACACAACACTGGCCGGCCGAACTCGTTGTTGAACGCAGCGGCACCGAGCGGACCGTCGGTCATGATCGCCAACGCCGACGCCATGCGTGGATTGAGCGCGCGCGGCTGCTCCCAGGGCTGTGGCAGCTCGGGGATGCGCAAATGACTGACCGAAAAGCCGCACAGACCCGCTTTGGGTTTGCCGCCACGGCCGGTGGCGCCCTCGTCGCGGATTTCGCCGCCGGCACCGGTGGCAGCGCCGGGGAACGGCGCGATCGCGGTCGGATGATTGTGCGTTTCCACCTTGATCGCAAACGCTGATGCGACAGCGGCTTGGTGGCGATAGGCGCCGCTCGCATCCGGGCGAAAACGTTTGCTATCCAGCCCCTCCACCACCGCCGCGTTGTCGCTGTAGGCGGTCAAGGTGAACTGCGGCGCTTGCGCGTGGGTGTGGCGGATCATCCGGAACAACGACAACGGCATCACCTCGCCATCGATGCTGAACTGGGCATTGAAAATCTTGTGGCGGCAGTGCTCGGAATTGGCCTGCGCGAACATCATCAGTTCAGCATCGGTCGGGTCACGGCCAAGGGCAGCGTAACGTTGCCGCAAATAGGCGATCTCATCGGCGCTCAGGGCCAGACCCAGCGTGCCATTGGCCTGTTCCAGATCGGCAAGGGCAACATGCACCAAGGCGCCGGCTTGCGGATGGCTGAACAAAGCCGCCGCTGCGTCGCGTGAAAACACCAGTGACTGCGTCATCGGGTCATGCAGCGCGCGCAGCACGGCGGCACGGCGCGGATCCTCAGCGGCTGGCAGTGCGCCCAGGTCGTAGCGCACGGCGCGCTCCGCCCGCTGCACGGGCAGACCGGCGCCGCGCAAAATCTCGCTGGCCTTGCTGGCCCATGGCGACACCGTGCCAAGGCGCGGCAACACAAACACGCACGTCGCATCGGCTGCGCATGGTGCCGCGTTGTCGGTGGCATCGAGAATGCGCGCCAGCGTTGCCGCGTTCGGCGCACTGCCCGCTACCGCCTCAACGAAATAACACAGCCGGGAGTCAAGCAGGCGAATGCCAGCGCTGATCGCGGACATGCGGGCTTGCAAACGTTCGCGTCGAAACGGCGACAGGGCAACACTGCCCTCAAGGGTAATCATCAATGGGGCGGATACGGCCGGTACGGAACCGGCTATGATACCGAATCGGCGCCGCAGCGGTGCCGGCTGCCCCGGTCAGCGTGCCGCAGCAAGCTCGTTCAGGCGTTGCAGCAGCTGTTGCGGGGCCACATAGCCACCCAGTTGCACGCCCTCCGGGCTATATACCGCCGGAGTGCCTTCCACGCCGACATCGCGGCCCAGCTGGTAATCACGCGCCACCGGATTTTCGCAATCACCGCTGGCGAGCGTCGCACCGCCCTTGGCGTCGGTCAGCGCCTGCTGCCGGTCCGGCGAGCACCATACCGACACCGCCTTGGCGAACGATTCCGAGCCAAGGCCGGCGCGCGGAAAGAACAGGTATTTCACGGCAATACCCAAGCGGTTGTACTCACCCATCTGCTGGTGCAAACGGCGGCAATAACCGCAATCGATGTCGGTGAACACGGTGACGGTGTACTTTGGGCCCTTGGGCGAAAAGATAATGCTCTGGTCGTCTTTTACTGCGTCGAGCATGCCGCGCCGCCGGGTCGCACGCGCATCCTCGGTGAGGTTTTCGCGCTTGGCCATGTCGAGCAGGGTGCCTTGCAGCAGATATTTGCCGTCGGCCGAGACGTAGACCACAGTCAGCCCGCTGAGCACTGCCTCGTAAAAACCGGGCATCGGTGCCGGCCGGATCGATTCGATCTTCATTTCACCTGGCACCAGCGTGGTCAGCGCCTCGCGGACCTGCTTTTCTTCCTGGGCACGGTCCGCTGCCAGTGCCGGCAAACTGAGCAGGGCCAACGTAAATGCAACGATACGCAACGTCATGGCAATACCTTGAGGGAATGGGGGCTGGGGAGCATTCGCAACCGACGCGTATTACACCACGTCGGTGCGCTACCCCGTATCGACCAGCGAACGCGCCGGGGGTTCCCGAAAATGCGCAGGCGGAGCCGAGCCGGCCGAACGCGATGCGTGCTCACCCGCCGCTGCGGGCTCATCGGCCAGCGAAACGCTCGGCAAAGAAATCGTTCTTGTTCCAGCGCGGGGCCTTGTCGGCATCGGCCACATGGTGACCAATCGCGGCGTTGAGCGCGGCCAGCCGTGCTGCCGAGGCGTAGTTGATGGGCAGCGAAAGGTCATCTGATGGCTGGTGATAGTGGGTGCGCAAAAAACCGTCGAGCAGCGCTTTACCGTCGACATCGGGGTGGCTCGGCGCGGTGCCGCCCTTGAGGTAGATCGCCGGTATGCCGCGGCGGATGAATGAAAACTGATCGCTGCGGATGAACACCACCTGTTCGGGCATGGGGTCGGGCGACAGCGTGATGCCAAGCGCATCAGCCGCTGCTTGAACCGAACCGCGCAACGTACTGTGCTCGATCCCGATCGGAGTAACGTCGCCCAACTCGGTGAGCAACACCGGCATATCCATGTTGATGTTGGCAATCAGCGGCCCCGCGACGCTCGGGTGGTCGGCAAAGTATTGCGAGCCGAGCAGCCCCTTTTCTTCGGCGGTTACCGCCACGAACACGATGGAGCGCTTCGCGTGCTCGTCCGCAGCGGCCAGCCGGGTGGCCGCATCCAGCATCACCGCACTGCCCATGGCATTGTCGAGCGCGCCGTTGTAGATCGTGTCGCCATTGACAGCGGCGCCGACGCCAACATGATCCAGATGCGCGCTGAACACCACGTTCTCGTTGGCCAGCTTCGGGTCGCTGCCGGGCAGGCGGGCGACCACGTTGCGGCTCTCCTTGCTGCTGATGCGGGCGCGCCCGGCCAGCAGTGCCGTACCTGGCAAGTCGAAACTGCGCAAGGTGCCGGCATCGAGTGCAGCGAACACCGCCTCAGCCGGCATGTTGCTGCCGGCAAACAGCTTGCTTGCAGCGGCAGCGCTGATCGCTGCGGTCGCGATCAGTTGCGGAAAGGTATCCACGGCGGTGCCGTCAGCGGCGCGCAAGCGCATGCCGGGTCGCGCCCAGTTGGCGGCGCCACGCGCCCACGGCGATTTCGCTTCACGGGTCGGATCGGAAACGAAGATCGCGCCGACGGCGCCGCGCGCGACCAGTGCCGCCATCTTTTCCCGGCCGGACGAATAGTAGGCACGCGGGTCGTTGGCGAAGCGTGCCGGCGCGCCGTTGAGCAACACCGCGATCTTGCCGTTGAGCTCGACGCCGGCAAAATCATCGTGATCGAATTCCGCCGCCACCACCCCCTGACCGACAAACACCAAGGGTGCGGCAAGCGCGAACTCGGGTTGGTCGTAGTTCACGCCGGGCAGAAACTCGGACTCGAATGCCAGCGACTCGATGCGGCCATTGCGAATCAGCTCGAACCGTGCCCCCTCGGCCACACGTTCGCCCTGCAACAAGGGCACGCGCTGGAAATAGCTGCCGTCATCGCCGGCGGGCTCCAGACCCAGCGACTGAAATTGACTGGCCATGTAGCGCGCAGCGAGTTCGTGGCCGCGCGTCGCCGCCTCGCGGCCTTCCAGCAGATCGTCAGCGAGAAAGGCCATGTGCGCGGCGATGCGCTGCGCCGATGCCGTGTTGGGGTCAGGTTTATCGCTGTGCGAACTGGAACAGGCAGCGAGCAGCACACAGACGCTGGACAGCATGATCGGACGCATGGCAACACCGTTGCGGGACAGGAAAACTGCAACGTAGCACCGCATCGGCCAGCACGCCAATAGCAGGCATCATTCGTTGCGCGGCGGGGGTCGCTTGGGAAATGGCAATATCTGGCCAGTCGGGGCTTGTGGGCGCTGCCACAGCACTGGCACGTCATCCGGGCGGGCGGGCTCCAGGGGGTCGTCGCTGCCTGCCGCGGCATCCTGATCATCGTCTTCCCAGTCATAGTGCTTGCGCGCCGGTGCCGGGTCCAGCCGCCGCCACAGCAGTGCCGACAGGGTGCCGGCAAGGGCGCCGCCGAGGTGATATTCCCAACTGATCTGCGGGTCGTTGGGCAGAATGCTCAACACCATGCCGCCGTACATGAAAAATGCGATCAAGGCAGCGGCCACGGCTGGCCGGTCGCGGCGTGCGATGCCGATCACGAACAGGAAAAACATCAGGCCATGGTCGATGCCGCTGGCGCCGATATGGCCGGAGTCGCGCGCAAACAACCAGACCAGCAGCCCGCTGAGCAACCAGATCAGCACGAATCCCCGCTTCGCTGCCCGTGGCACCACCAGCAGGCTCAATGTGATCAGCAGCAGCAACGGCAGACTGTTCGACACCAGGTGCTCGAACGAGCCGTGCAGCAGGGGCGCAGTGAGGATGCCGATGCTTCCCGCGAGCGACCGCGGATACAGGGCGAGCGCCGGGAACTCGCCAAAAAAATGCTGGAACAGGTGTATCCACCACAGCAGTGCCAAAAACGCGCAGGCACTCAGCGCTGCGCCGCGCAGGCGCCGGGCGTCGCTCTGTCGTTGCGCGGCGCTATCGCCACGAGGCTCGATCAGCGGTAGGTCCATCATCAGCATCTGGGGCTGTTGAGCGCCATTGCAAGCGATGGCCGGCCCGCGTCGCTGGCGCCGTTGTGTGGGCTACCATACCGGTACATTGCGGTAGTCGGGTCAATTACGGCGTAAAAGGGGGGCGCATGAGCCTGGATGTTCGCACCATCGCGCTTCTGGGGTCGCTGATGACCGCAGCCCTCGTGCTGATCCTGGTCGTTGCCCAGGGCCGCTCGCCGCGCTTGCTGCGCGACAGCATGAACCTGTGGCTGGGCGGACTGGTGGCCTTGCTGCTGGCACAAGTCCTGTTCGGGCTGCGCGGTGTGGCGCCTGACATGTTGTCGATCGTGGTTGCCAACACGCTGATGGCCGCCGCGTTTGTCGGTCTGGCCTTGGCGGTGCGTCGCTTTCTGGCGATCACATCGCGCACCTGGCCGTTGTGGTTGCCGGTCGCACTGATCGCAGTGCTGATGTACGTGTTCAGCGCGTTGCTGCCGAGCTACCTCGTCCGTTTGTGTGTGGTTACCGGCGGCATGGTGTGGGTTCTCGCGCTTTTCTTGCGGCCGCTGGTGGGTTCATTGCGGCGTGCGGGGCCGGTGGGTCAGCAGGTGGTTTTGCTGAGCGTCGTCATCGCCATTGTCACGTTACTGGTGCGGATGCTGGCGTTTGTGTTTGGCACAGCGACGCCAGTGGGCTTGCTCGATGGCACCCTCGCCAACACGGCAACGTTGACCTACCTGTCAATTGCACCGCTGCTTGCGACGGTCGGTTTTCTGCTGATGTGCAATGAGCGTCTGATGGATGAAATGGTGCGTCTGTCGACGCTCGATGCGCTGACCGGCGCATACAGCCGGCGCGCCTTGACCGATCTGAGCGAGCGCGCGCTGGCTGAGGCGCGGCGCTATCGCCGGCCACTGTCGGTGTTGATGATCGACGCCGATCATTTCAAGCAGGTCAACGATACCTACGGCCATAACGCTGGCGACGCGGTGCTGCTGGAGATCATGACACGGCTCAAGGCAACCTTGCGCGCCGAGGATTTCGTCGGCCGAATCGGTGGCGAAGAGTTTCTGGTAGTGTTGCCGGCGACTCCCGAGGAGGAAGCGATGCGGGTGGCGTTGCGCATCCGTGAGCGCATTGCTGAGCAGACGCTGCTCTATGGCCGCGAGGAGATTCCTTTTACCGTTTCGATTGGCGTCGCCGAGCGCGATCCGGGCGAGGCGAATATCGATCTGCTGGTCAAACGTGCCGACGATGCCATGTATGCCGCCAAGCGGGCGGGCCGCAACCGGGTGTTGGCCGCCAGTGCCGTCGCTGCGGCGGCTGGCTGAGCCGCTACAGTGCCCACGCAGCAAAACGCACAGACCCGGGGCGGTGGTTGGCTTATCATCGAACGTTGGCTTGCGCACGGATGGCACGATGCAACTTGACGTCAGTTCGATGGCTGTCGCGTGCAGCGCCTTGGCGACCCTGGTCGCCTTGATTCTGTTCGCTGCACGGCGGTCTTTTGAGCCCGATGTCCATGCCAGCCTTACCATCTGGGCAACGGCGTTGCTGTTCGTGGTGCTGTCCTCGGCACCGTTTGCGTGGGCGATGGCGACCACCCTGCCGGTGATTATCGTCGGCAATTCGTCGTTGGTGGTTGGCTACACCGGCTTCGCCATGGCCCTTCGCCGTTTCATGGCGCGGCCATTGCCGTTGCCGATGTACCTGCTGCCATTGCTGGCCGTGGTGACTGGCACGGTGGTGTTCTCGACCGTCATGCCGAGCTACAGCCTGCGTGTTGCCGTGGTGATCGTGTTTTTGCTGCTCGTGCAGACAACCCTGATTCGACCGGTGTTCCACGCGTTGCATCGTGGCGGCGAGGTCGGGCAGCGGGTGGTGGCGCTGAGTTTTCTGGCCTCCATCATCGCCCTGATCGTGCGCTTGCTGTGGGAATGGCGGCCGCCGGCACTGGATTCGTCGTGGCTGGCCGACGCCGACATCATTGGCCTGCACATGCTGCTGATCTGGATGACCCCGGTGGTTGGCAGTATCGGGTTTTTGTTGATGTGCAACGAGCGCCTGATGCGCGTTACCCGCACCCTGGCCGAAACCGACGCACTGACTGGCATCAGCGGCCGGCGCACCATTTTGCAGCGCAGCGAAAATGCGCTGCGTGACGCCGAGCGCAGCGGCCGACCGATGTCGGTGCTGATGATCGACGCAGACCATTTCAAGTGCGTCAACGACCAGCACGGCCACGAGGCGGGCGATGCGGTATTGGTGGAGCTGGTGCAGCGGTTGCGCGCGGTGCTGCGCAGCCACGACGTGATTGGGCGGATGGGCGGCGAGGAGTTTTTGGTGCTGTTGCCCGATACCGGCGAGCGAGCGGCGCTGGAAGTTGCCGAGCGGCTGCTCGCTGCGATGCGAGTTGCGCCGATCCGCCACAATGGCATCAGTGTGACGATGACCTTGTCGGTGGGCGTGGCTTCGCTGCATGTGCACGATGCCAATCTGGATGCGCTCATCCGTCGTGCCGACGCTGCGCTGTACGCGGCCAAAGCTGCCGGACGCGACTGCGCGTTGTCGGCGGCGTGAGCACTTGAGCGAGCGCCATCCGCGCACCGAGTGCACCGGTAACGCTATCATGCCGCGATGAATACGACTGCCTTGCCGGTCATCCGGCTCAAGATCGAACGCCGTTCCACCCACCCGTGGATTTTCCAGAAGATGCTGGAAAAGCCGGATGTCCGGCCAAGGCCGGGTGCACTGGTCGATGTGGTGGACAACACCGGAGCCTGGGTCGCTCGCGGTTTTTACAATGGCCATTCGCGCATCGCGTTGCGGGTATTGACCGAAAACCCGGAGCAGGCGGTCGATGCCGGATTTTTCCGTGAACGGATCGCCACCGCGGTGCGCTTGCGCCGCGAAACGCTGCGGCTCGATGCGGTCAGCGATGCCTGGCGAGTGGTGCATTCCGAGGGCGATGGCTTGTCCGGCCTGGTGGTGGACCGTTACGGCGACCTGCTGGTCGTCGAGTTCTTTTCGGCGGGCATGTACCGCTACCGCGAATGGATTTACGCCGCGCTGAGCGAGGCGTTTCCCGGTTGCCGGTTCTACAGCTTTGCCGAGGATCACGTGCAAAAGCAGGAGAGTTTTGACCTGCGCCTGCCGCCAATCCCGGAGCCGAGCGTGATCAGCGAATACGGGCTGATGTTTCTGGCCAGCCCGGGCAGTGGCCACAAGACCGGTTTTTTTGCCGATCAACGCGATAATCGCGAGTTTCTCAGCCGTTTCACCAAGGGCGCGCGGGTGCTGGATCTGTGCTGCAATTCGGGCGGCTTCGCGATCTACGCCAAGGCACGCGGTGAAGCGGCCGAGGTGGTTGCGATCGACATCGATGAATCGATACTCGAAATCGCGCGACGCAACGCCCAACTCAATCATGCGCGGGTGCGATTCATTCAGGCCGACCTGTTCCCGTACCTGCGCGATGCTGCCGCCAACGGCGAGAAGTTTGATGTGGTGATCCTCGACCCGGCCAAGATGACCCGCGATCGCGATCAAGTGATTCCGGCACTGAAAAAATACCTCGACATGAACAAGCTGGCGATGGGCGTACTCAAGCCCGGCGGCGTGCTGCTGACGTGTTCATGTACCGGTCTGGTCAGTGAGGATCAGTTTCTCGACATGCTGCGCCGTGCAGCGTTTTACGCCGGCCGCACGGCACAGGTTTTCAAGGTGTCTGGTGCTGGCGGTGACCACCCGTTCATGGCACACGTGGCCGAGAGCCGCTACCTGAAGTCGGTGTTCTGCCGGGTCGAATGAACATGCCGGTTACACTCTTGGGCGCCTCGAAAAACCGTCGCAAGTGGCCCGAGTGCAAGGCGCACGCAGCGCAGGAACCGCAGTTTACGTGCGGGTACATGAGGATGCCCAGCACCGCGCAACGCAGCCATCGGGTTGCGCAGCAGGTTTTTCGAGGTGCCCACTCGTGATCGCTTTGATTCAGCGCGTAAGCCGCGCCAGCGTGGTGGTGGCCGGCGACACCATCGGCGCGATCGATGCCGGCCTGCTGGCGCTGGTCGCGGTGCAGCCAGGCGACGGCGAGGCACAGGCGCAGCGGATGCTTGAACGCCTGCTCGGTTACCGCGTGTTCGCCGATGCCGCCGGGCGGATGAATCGATCATTGCGCGATACCGGCGGCGGCCTGTTGCTGGTCAGTCAATTCACGCTGGCGGCCGACACCGCGAGCGGCATGCGACCCAGCTTTACCCGCGCAGCCGGCCCGGCGGAAGGTGAACGCTGGTTCAACCGCTTGCTGGAATTGGCGCGGCAACACCATGGCGTGGTGGAAAGCGGGCGCTTCGGCGCCAATATGGCAGTGAGTCTGGTCAACGATGGCCCGGTGACGTTTTGGCTTGATGTCGCGCCAGAGCAGAAATAAACTCTAGTTCTTTCAGTTATTTGGCTTGATGCATTGCAAGCCGGTATACTGGAAGGTTCTTTATCCTTGGCGAACCGGTATCACGCTATGGCGAACAGCACGCCCGAACAGCAATCCGACATCAAACTCCTGATCAAAAAGGGGCTTGAGCAGGGCTACCTCACCTACGCCGAGGTCAACGATCACTTGCCTGACGACGTGGTCGATCCCGAGCAAATCGAAGACATCATCGGGGTGATCAATGGCATGGGTATCGAGGTGCACGAAGTTGCGCCGGATGCCGAAACCTTGTTGCTCTCCGATGCCGCGCGCGGCAACGACGACGAGACCGCCGCCGAAGAAGCCGCGGCGGCGCTGTCATCGCTGGATGCCGAAGGCGGTCGCACCACCGACCCGGTGCGCATGTACATGCGTGAGATGGGTACCGTCGAGCTGCTGACCCGCGAAGGCGAAATTGCCATCGCCAAGCGCATCGAAGAGGGCCTGAATCAAGTTCGCAGCTCGCTGGCATCGTTTCCATTGTCGATCCAGTTGCTGCTGGAAGAATACGAGCAACACCTGGAAGGCAAGAAGCGTCTCAACGAAGTGGTGATCGGCTTCATCAACCCCAACGCCGAAGAGGAGGCGCTTGCCGCCGCTGCGGCTGCCGCCGAACTTGCGTTGAGCGAGGTCGAGGACAGCGCAGACAGCGACGACGACGAGGCCGAAACCGCAGACGACGAAGAGGCGACGCCGGTTGATACCGGTCCGGATCCGGCCGAAGTGGCGCGCCGGATGGAAGTGCTGAAAACACTGCGCAGCAAGGCGCAACGGGCTTATGCCAAGAATGGCTCGGGCGACAAGCGCACGATCAAGCTGCGCGAAGAAATGGCGGCCGAGTTTCTTGCCCTCAAGCTGCCTGCCGCTTTGGTCGACAACCTGGTGCGCAAGGTGCGCGAGGTGGTCAACACCGTCAAGGAACACGAACGCCGCACGCTGGATATCTGTACCCGTTACGCGAAAATGCCGCGCAAGGATTTTCTGCGCGCATGGCCGAGCAACGAGACCAACCTGGGTTGGGCGGACGATGTAATCCGGCGCAAGCAGAAGTGGTCGTCGGGTTTCCGCGATCATCGCGAAGACATTATTGGCGAGCAGGAAAAGCTGATTGCCATCGAGCATTCGCTGAACCTGTTGCTGGCCGACATCAAGGAAATCAACCGCGCCATGGCCTATGGCGAGGCGAAGGCGCGCAAGGCGAAAAAGGAGATGGTCGAGGCCAACCTGCGGCTGGTGATCTCGATTGCCAAGAAATACACCAATCGTGGCCTGCAGTTCCTCGATCTGATCCAGGAAGGCAACATCGGTCTGATGAAAGCGGTGGACAAGTTCGAATACCGGCGTGGCTACAAGTTTTCGACCTATGCCACCTGGTGGATTCGTCAGGCGATCACGCGCTCGATCGCCGACCAGGCGCGCACCATTCGTATCCCGGTCCATATGATCGAGACGATCAACAAGCTCAACCGCATTTCGCGCCAGATGCTTCAGCAGTACGGGCGCGAGGCATTGCCCGAAGAACTGGCCAAGGCGATGGAGATGCCCGAGGACAAGATCCGCCGGGTGCTGAAAATCGCCAAAGAGCCGATTTCAATGGAAACACCGATCGGCGATGACGAAGATTCGCACCTGGGCGATTTCATCGAAGACATGAACGTGGATTCGCCGGTCGAGAACGCCACCACCACCGGCCTGATGGAAACTGTGCGCGAAGTGCTGGCCGGGTTGACCCCGCGCGAGGCCAAGGTGCTGCGGATGCGCTTTGGTATCGACATGAATACCGATCACACGCTGGAAGAGGTTGGCAAGCAGTTCGATGTCACCCGCGAGCGGATTCGCCAGATCGAAGCCAAGGCGCTGCGCAAACTGCGCCATCCGACCCGTTCCGAGCAATTGCGTTCGTTCCTCGATCTGGAATAAGTCGAGTTGTCGTCGCAACACGAAAGCCCACCGTGTCGCCCGGGTTAGCGCATAGCGCGTAACCCGGGGCGCACTGCGCCGGCGCAATTCGGGGTCGCGACACGCCACACCAACCCGGGTTTCGGCCTGTGGCCTCAACCCGGGCTACCACCGCACGAAAGCCTACCGTGTAGCCCGGGTTAGCGCATAGCGCGTAACCCGGGGCGCATAGCGCCGGCATAACCCGGGGTCGCGACACGCCACACCAACCCGGGTTTCGGCCTGTGGCCTCATCCCGGGCGACCACCGAGAATCTCGGTCCAGCACCACAGATGGTTACTTGCGTAGAATCTGCAGGTGGGCAGGGGGCCTATAGCTCAATTGGTTAGAGCAGCGGACTCATAATCCGTTGGTTCCAGGTTCAAGTCCTGGTGGGCCCACCACGCCGTTACCCCCTGTAATGCTTTATCGTGTCCTTGCTGGTCGTATTGGGTGCGAGGATCAACCGGATCGGTCATGGACGTCATTGAAGTCCAAATCACAATCGACGCGCTACGGCCGGGGATGTATGTCAACCGGTTGGACCGCGATTGGGTGGGCACGCCGTTTCCGTTGCAGGGTTTCTACATCACCAAGCCTGAGCAGATCGAGCAGCTGCGCGGTTTCTGCCAGCATGTATTCGTCGATAGTCAACGCGAGATGACCCCGGCCGAGGTGCGCCGGGTCAAGTCAGACGGCGCCTTGCCGGCGCGCACACGTAGCTACGTCAATTCGCACAATTTCGCGCAAGAGTCGCCCAGTGCGCGCAAGGTCAACGAACAGGCGGCGGCGTTTGCGCAGCAAATGATCACGGATGTGCGAGCCGGGCAAAAGCTGTCGGCGCAGAGCGTTCAGGATGCCGTGGAACCGATGGTGCAAAGCATCCTGCGCAATGCCGATGCGTTTTTGTGGATCTCGGGCATGGTTCGCCGCGATGCCTATTTGTACAGTCATTGCGTCAATTGCAGCGCGCTGTGTGCCGCTTTGGGCCGGCATCTGGGTTTCCCCGAGGACACCCTGATCCAACTCGCTACCGGCGGCATGTTGATGGACGCCGGCAAGGTGATCGTGCCCGACGCGCTGCTTCATGCAGCACGACGCTTGAGCTTCAAGGAGCGCGATCAGGTACGGCGCCATGTTGAATACAGCACGCATGTGCTCGATGAGGCAGGCATCCGCGAAGACACCATTCGTGACATGGTTATGGGCCACCACGAGCGCATCGATGGCTCCGGCTATCCGGGCAATCTGAGTCATAGCGAAATACCCTTGTTTGCGCGCATCGCCGCCGTGGTTGATTCATACGACGCGATGACCAGCCATCGCCCCTACAGCCCCGCGATCTCGCGGCATGCGGCGTTGCAGGAGCTGTATCGCGGCATTGGCAGCTTGTATCAAGGTGAAATCGTCGAGCAGTTCTTGCAGTGTCTTGGCACCTATCCCACCGGCTCGCTGGTTGAGCTTTCCAACGGTGAGGTGGGTATTGTCATCGAGCAGAATCAGGCGCGCCGCCTGCGGCCGCGGGTAATGTTGCTGCTCGACGCCGAGAAGCGTCGCTACAGTCGTTTCCCCGAACTGGACTTGCTCGTTCATAACGAGCAGCACCCCGAGCAGCCCATTCACGTGGTTGCTGCGCCCGAGCCGGGCAGCTATGGTCTCGATCCGGTGGAGTTGTTTCTCGGTGGCCCGTGAGCTGCCCAGTTTGCCGGTGATGCAGCCATGTTGAACTGGCGTGTTGCGCATGCGCTGATCAGGTACGGGCTTGGCGCGACCGCCTCGGAAGTGGCGTTTCTGGGCGTGCTGATGCTGCGTGTGCGGCGTATGCATTGCTACCACATCCAGTTCGGCCACGCCGCCGGTGAGGTGCTGTTGCAGCGCGTACAGGAGATGATCGCCGCGGCGCTGCGGCCGGGCGATCGGGTCGATCAGGTTGGCGATGCCGACTTCCTGATCGTGCTGCCGCACCTGCCCACCCCGCAGCACAGTGAGTTGGCGGCGGCGCGGCTGCAGCAGGTGTTTGCCGAGGGCTTCGATCTCGACCAGCAACCGGTGCGCGTCGAGGTAGCCATTGGCATTGTGGTGGCGCCGGAGCACGGCACCCATGCCGACCAGTTGCTGCGCCGCGTGGTGCAGGCGACCGAAGCGAGCCTGGCATCGGTGCAGGGCGTTGCGGTGTTCCGTCAGGACCGCGATGGTGATCCGGTGCCGCACGGTGCGCTGTACGAAGCCATTCACAACAATCGCCTGCAGGTGCATCTGCAACCGATCCTGGATATCGCCAGTGGTCGGCTGGTGGCGGTGGAGTCATTGGCGCGCTGGCCCGGCCCGGATGGTGATTTCGCGGCGCCGGCGCAATTCATCGCGGTTGCCGAACAAACCGGGTTGATTACGCCGCTGACACGCTGGAGCCTGAATGCCAGCGCTCAGTATGCGTCGCTGGTGTCGCGCCACTTCGGCCGGCCGATTGCCATGTCGGTGAATCTGTCGCCGCGGGCGCTGGCGGAGCGCGGCATGGTTGAACAGATCATGGAGGCGCTGAACCTGTGGGAGGTCGATCCGCAACACGTGATCCTGGAAATTACCGAGACCACAGTCATGCAAGACCCGGAGGCCAGCGTGCCATTGCTCAAGCGTTTGCGCGATTACGGTTTGGGCATTGCGATCGACGATTTCGGCACCGGCAATGCATCATTCACCTACCTGCGGCATCTGCCGTTGACCGAATTGAAGATCGATAATACGTTTGTCACCGCCCTGCGCGCGGGCACGCGTGCGGAGCATCTGGTGGAAGCCATGGTTGTGCTGGCGCACAAGCTGGCTTTGCGGGTTGTGGCCGAAGGCGTGGACAGCGCTGAAACACGCGCCTGCCTGAATGCGCTGGGTTGCGACTTTGGCCAAGGTTATTTCCTGGGGCGGCCGCAGCCCATTGCGCAGTTTTTGGCCGATTACAGTGCGGGTGCGGGGAAAACGGCCTCATCCGGCGCCGATATGAGCCAATAACGCAGCATTTACCGGCTCGGGTGCCTCCATGTTGGCGCTATGGCCAACCGCCGGAATCTCCACCAACGTCGCGTTGGCTACGGTCTTTGCCATGAATGCGGCATGCTTCGGGCTGGTCAGCACATCCTCGGCGCCGACCACGATCAAGGTGGGGCAGCGAATGTTGACCAGTTCGGCGCTGACATCGGTGCGTTGCACCACCGCCTTGACCGCGCGCAGCACCTGCCGTGGCCGGCTGGCCAGCCGCTCCCGCCAGTGTGCGATCAGCCCGGCCTTGGCCGGGTCGCGCAGGCTGCTGGCGCCGAACATCAGCGTGAGCATCGCCGGAATGAACGGTTTCAGGCCGAATACCCATGCCCCCAGCCGCATCGCATGAAAACGCAGGCGTACCCGGCGCGGCTCGATCCATGCGCTGGAGTCGAGCAAGGTGAGTGAGCGCAGCAGCTGCGGGTGACGCGCCGCCAGGCGAAGGCCAACAAAGCCACCCATCGACATGCCGACGAAATGGCAAGGGCCGGCGTCGAGCGCCGAAATCAACGCGGCGGCGTCCTCGCACAGAGTATCCATGTCCAGTCCGTCGCGCGTGGCCTGCGAAGCGCCCTGGCCGCGATGGTCGTAGCGGATTACCCGATAACGACCACGCAATGCCGGCACTTGCGCGTCATACATCGACGAGTCCATCAGCAGGCCATGCGCCATCACCACGGTTTGCTCGCCGTCGCCATCGATCTGGTAGTGGAGTTGGGTGCCGTTGACATCGAGCAGGGGCATGGCGCGACTCCGCAGGTGTTGGAGACCGCATCATCGCCGTTTGCCGCCGTGTCGTCACCTGCCACCGTCGCCCGGTAGACTATGCCAGCGATATCGGGAATGAACTGCGCCGCTACCCGTATCGCCACCAACCGGGTTATGGGCGCAACAAATAGTGCCGATACCCATGTCGCCACCACTCAGGTTATGGGCGCAATGGATTGTGCCCCTAACCACATCGCCGGGCTTGTACTCATCGACACCATCATTCCACCGCCGTCATCAACCGTTGCCGTGCCACCCGTGCGCCGCGCCGCACTGGTATTCATCTTCATCACCGTGGTGCTCGATGTGCTGGCGCTGGGCGTGGTGATCCCCGTGCTGCCACATCTGATCGAACGATTTACTGGCGGCGATATCGGCTCGGCGGCGCTGTGGGTGGGGTTGTTCGGCACCGTGTTCGCGCTGATGCAGTTCCTGTTCTCGCCGCTGCAGGGCGCGTTGTCGGATCGCTTCGGCCGGCGCCCGGTGATCTTGCTGTCCAATCTCGGCCTGGGCCTCGATTTCATCCTGATGGCGCTGGTCAACACGCTGCCACTGCTGTTCATCGGCCGGATACTGGCCGGGATCAGTTCGGCCAGCTTCAGCACCGCCAATGCCTACATCGCTGACGTGGTGCCGGCGGAGAAGCGCGCCGGCAGCTACGGCATGATCGGCGCCGCGTTTGGCCTGGGTTTCATCATCGGTCCAGCGATGGGTGGCTATCTGAGCGGTATCGACCTGCGCCTGCCGTTCTGGGTGGCCGCCGGTTTGAGCCTGGCCAATTTTTGCTACGGCTGGTTCATCCTGCCCGAATCGCTGCCGCGCGAGCGGCGTGCGCCGTTCAATCTGCGCCGCGCCAATCCGGTGGGTGCGCTGATGCTGCTGCGTCGCTACCCGCAGGTGCTGGGGTTGGCGACGGTGCTGTTTTTCTCGCAGTTGGCGCACTACGTGCTCAACAGCGTGTTCGTGTTGTACGCCGATTACCGCTACCAGTGGGGGCCGCAGCAGGTGGGTTATACCCTGGCGCTGGTGGGCGCCAGCAATGCCATGGTGCAGGCTGGATTGGTGCGGCGGGTGGTGCCGTGGCTGGGCGAGCGCAAGGCGTTGCTGGCGGGCCTGAGCTTTGGGGTGATGGGCTTTGTGTTGCAGGGCATTGCCCCGAATGGCACGTGGTTTCTGATTGCGATACCGTTGATGGCGCTGTGGGGTTTTGCCGGGCCGTCGCTGCAGGCGCTGATGACCCGCCAGGTGGCCCTGCATGAACAAGGGCGGCTGCAAGGGGCGGTGGCCAGCCTGGCCAGCGTCGCCGGCATCTTCGGCCCATACGTGTTCACCCACGTGTTTGCCAGTTTCATTGGCGAGCGTGCAGCGTGGCATCTGCCGGGAGCGCCATTTCTGCTGTCAGCGGCCCTGCTGGCACTGGGTGTCATGCTGGCGTGGTGGGTTACGCGCAGATCGCGTTGAGCCCGGTAACGATAAAAAAACCCCGCGCGCCTGGGGGAGCGCGCGGGGTTGCGGTGGGGCCCGACTGGGGGAGAGTCAGTGGCCCCGAGGGCAGCCCAGGGGAGTGAGCTGCCCAATCAGCCGGCGTTGCGCCTGCTGGTGATCATGAAAACATAGCCAACGTGTAGGTTTCGTAAACGATTGCCTGGCAACGATGTTTTGATTTATTTTTCATTCATGACAGCACCACAGCAGTGGCGCAATGGCAGGTGAGCCGATGATCGAGCTGGTAGGTTTTGACGCTGACGACACCCTGTGGCGCAGTCAGGATTACTTCGATGACGCGCAGGCGCAATTCGAGGCGGTGATCAGCCGTTACGTCGATCTCGCCGATGCCCACCTGCACGATTGCATGCTGGCCACCGAGCGCCGCAACATCTCGCTGTTCGGTTACGGCGTCAAGGGCATGGTGCTGTCGATGATCGAGACCGCGGTCGCGATCACCAATGAGCGCATCAGCGGCGGTGATATCCATCGCCTGGTGGCGTTGGGCAAAGCGATTTTGCAACAACCGGTGGAGTTGTTGCCCGGCATACGCGACGCGGTGCAAGCCGTGGCCACGCAACATCCGTTGGTGCTGATCACCAAGGGCGACCTGTTCCACCAGGAGGCCAAAGTGTGCGCCTCGGGCCTGAGCGCGTTGTTCCACCGCATCGAAATCGTGTCGGAAAAAGACCCGTCGACCTACGCGCGGGTGCTGGCTGAATGCGGTGTTGCCGCCGCTGCGTTCGTGATGGTGGGCAACTCATTGCGCTCGGATATCGCGCCGGTGCTGGCGTTGGGCGGCTATGGCGTGCATGTGCCGTACCACCGCACCTGGGCACTGGAAGCCGAAGCGGATCTGGGCGAGGACGTGAGCCGCATGCGTACGGTGACCGAGCCGGTGCATATTGCCGCCGCGATCCGCGGCTTTTCCGGTTGACTTTCCGCCGGTCGGGGTGAGCGGAAAGGGTTGCCGTGGCACAAAAAACAGCGCCCACCCCCGCATGCGGGGGTGGGCTGAACAAGCGGCGCTGCGCACTTGCGCGCGCGGCGCCCGCCCGCAGTGGCACTACCTGCCGGGAGCGTGGTCCACCACCGCGTGGAGGTGATGGGCCCGGCTGCGTGCAATCATTCCGTTCCGGCCGCGCGATCGCGTGAACACCGCGCGTGCCGCCGCCGCACGTGCAGACACGGCATGCGGCAACGGCTGCGAACCGGGGCATCGACATCGCAGCATCGAAACTCGACGGCATGCCCCGGCCGAAGGGACGGCCGGACACGCCAGCGGCTTTGGTCACGTTGCACGCAAGGGCGTGCAACGCAACGCTACGCCGGGGTGAGCATTGGTACATTGGGCGCGGGCCCCCGCAGTGCACCCACCGCTGCTCAACCGCGAGTCCGACGGCGATCCATCGGGTTCCCCAACCCGAATGGGATGCCTCGATCTGGCTGGATTGTAGTGAAGCGTGCGCTCGGTAGTGCGACTCCTGCTTGGCGTGGAACCCCAGACAGGGGGTATCCGGTTTTTGCCGTCTGTGCGGCGAGACTAGAATCAGCGAATCTCGCTGCGGCCACCTTTCGGCAATCTTACGGATTGCAACGCGTTGTTATGAAACGCTATCTGCTGCACATTCACGCTCCGGCCGGTGCCGGACATCCGGCCCCTGGCGTGCCAAGCGCGGCATGGCCGGGGGCTGTCCGAGCACACCGACCTGCCACAGACCGCGGTTCTTTCCCGGGTCTGTGGCGGACGCACGCGCAGGGCGGCGTAACCTAGCCGAAAAAAAGTTAACGTCGAATCGACACCTCAGGATCAATGAAAATAATGGCGCCGGTGCGGCGATCCTCAACCTTGAGCGTGTATTTGAACACCTGCCCGCTAGCTTCCGGCGTGTCGACGACATGCACGACGATGCTCTGCGCCTGCACGGTCCAGTGCTTGAACGGGCTGGCGGCCGGCTCGTAGCCGAACGGCAGCTCGAACACGATGTCGCGAAACGCGTAGCGGCCGCTGTCGCTCAGGGTATAGACAAGGGTGCTGTCGCCACTGAAGCAGACCGTGCTCTGGCTGTCGGCCGGGCCAAGGCTGGCGCGGTAGTCGAGCACGTAGCGGCCGCTGCTCGGCAGTGCGATCGGCTGGGCGCGAACCTCGACACTGATCTCGGCGGTGCCATCGACCGGGTAACCCTCGCAAGCGCTGGCGGTGGCCGCTTGCGCGTGGGGGGCTGCCAGTGCGGTGGCGAGCACGGCCAGTGCCGGCAAGGTGATGCTGTGCGGTATGTGCATGGTGGTGAGTCCCTGTGTGGTGGTGTGTGGTGGTGGTGGGTGGTTGTGCGTGGTGGTGGTGAGCGCCGGGCTGCGGGCTCAGTGCGCGCCGCTGAGGGCGCTGCCGGGCGCCAGCTCGCTGGCCGGCAGATCGAAATAGCGCGCGATCTCGCGTGCGATCCGATAGCGCACCGCCTGCCCGGCCTCGGCACGCTTGATGGTGGCGATCGAAACCTGGATGTCGCGGCGGCCGAACTCGTCGGCAAGATCGCGCTGACTGAGCAGCAGGGTGCGGCGCAGGTGACGCAGGCGCGCCGCATCGAGCTGGATGCTGCCGCGCCGGCTGGGCCGTTGGCCAGATGGCATCGGCATTGCTGCTGCGGCTTCGCTGGGAACTGACATGGTCGGTGGCTCCTTGGGCAATCGCTTCGGACAATCACGGATGGGGATGAACGGATTGGCAAATCGCGATGCCCCGGCATCACGATGCGTGCAGACTGGTCGCAGTGCGGTCGCAGAACCTTACGAAAACCTGACGGTTTGCAAGTGCTTGACGCATCGGGCCGGTGCGCGCCGTTGCCGCACCGGGCGCGGCGCGCGTGGTCTGGTTTTCAACCGATTTCCCCGTACCCAAAGAGGCTGCGCAGGCCGGTAACGGTGCGCGGCCCGGCTACGATGCGCAATCCGATAGGCGCTGGGCCAAGCCGCCGGTTGGGTGTGGCCACGACGAAGGACGCGCAGGCTCAAAGTCTCTCCAATTCAGGTATGCGCCTGGAATGATGAGCCGAGCCGCCGGCACGGGTGTGCAGCCAAGGGGTGATCGCCGCCGGCTGCCCCCAACCCTCCCCCGTTGGCGCGGGGGCGGGGGTCGCCAGGGCGCTGATTGCGACGCTGGCGCGGTGGGAAATACCTGCCTGCGTGCTGTTCTCCGACCCCCGCGTGCGGGGGACGGCTGCGATGGAGGTTCTCACACGGCAGGGGTTGTAAAGCCGTTATGCGTGATCAGTCGCGTGGTTCGGCCCGCTCGCTCACGGCCATCTGCGGCGAAGCGGTTGATGTCGGCACCGCAGCGAGCAGGGCGACGAACTCGGGGTGGCGATAGCCGATGCCATCGAGCCAGGCGATGCGCTCGGCGACGGCGGCACCACGCCCGAGCAACCACTGCGCACTCAGCCACGGCACCAGCAGGTCGGTGTCGTTCGAGGTGGCCGCATCGCGCGCAGCAAGCAGGGCACTGGCCCGCTCCCAGTCGGCATGAGCTGCTGCGGCCTCGCCGTGCCGATCGAGCCAGCGGCCGCGCGCGATCAGCGCCTCAGCGTGCGCGATTGTGGAATACACATCCTGCGGCGTTTGTTCGGTGACGGCTTGCAGGTCGGCGACCACGCGATCCAATATCGATCGAAATGCCGCGCCCCCACCTTGACGCGAACCGATGTACAGCCGGATTTGAGCATCTATACGTTGCCATTGTGGCAGCGGTTCGGCACTCGCCAGTAGTTCTCGTGAAAGCGCCTGTGCCGCCAGCAGATGACTTGTTGCGGTCTCAGTTTCTCCTTCCGGCTCGGCGCTGCGCGCTGCATTCAAATGCGCGTAGGCCAGATCGCGCCGCCATAACAAATTATCGGGTTCGAGCGCAATCAGGGACGCTAAATGTTCAATACCCTCGTCGATCATTGCGCGCGTCTGCGGCAGTCGGCCCAATTTCAGCTCGACGCCAGCACCGCTGAGCAAGGCGAGCGCGAACCGATCTTCCCATTCGCGCGCCTCGGGGTTCTCGGCGATCAGCTCGCGGAGCATATTCGCGGCTTCGGCATAGCCTTCCGCAGCTTCGTGAAGGCGTCCTTCGGCCGCATTGGCGCTGGTGACCCAAGTCAGGGTGTTGGTCAGATCGTAACGTAGGCTGGTGTCGTCTGGCTGTCGCGCCAGTGCGGCGCGCTTTAGCGCGGCCGATCGTGTGAAGAGCGGCAGCGCTGCGTCGCTGTGCCCTTGGCGCAGGGCCAGCGCGCCGAGGTTGCTCAGCGCATAGGACAGCTCGACCAGCCATTTCGGGTTGTCCGGTTCGAGCTGGAGCAGGCGCTCGCTGCTGGCCAGATAGGCCTGCCAATGCCGGCGTGTCTTGTCCAGGCGCTGCTGTTCGAAGTGGTAATAGCCGAGCCAGTATTCGGCGATGCCGGATTCGGCCAGCGCGGCTGCGGAGTGCGGCGCGCGGGCAAGGGCACGCTGCGCTGCATCCACCGCGCGCTCAAACGTGGGCAGTGCCGCCTTGCGCTGCTCCTGTGCCATGAGCACCTCACCGATGGTGCGCAGGGCGCGCGAGTGGTTGACCAGATCCTCGCTGCGCATCACCTCGGTTGGTTGATGTTCGAGGTACGACAATGCCTGGTTGCCGATGCCGGAGAGCAGCTTCAGGTTGCCGAGCGGGCGCAGCCGGTCGGCGAGGTCGACCAGCATAAAATCGGCCAGGCGCAGCGCCTCCTC
>Ga0100389_1000869_pt1 | contig 23789 bp, 28 predicted proteins | sample CryGeymeta201513_FD_81537 | JGI IMG/M metagenome (GOLD analysis project Ga0100389, IMG submission 81537) | Groundwater microbial communities from Crystal Geyser aquifers in Utah, USA - Crystal Geyser metaG 2015-13 | ecosystem: Environmental > Aquatic > Deep subsurface > Groundwater | place: USA... | reverse complement strand
TATTATTTTCTCTCAAAATACTTCTCATTTCTTTTTCCTCCTTGTTTTTTATTTTCTCTTCTCTGTTTTCTTCTTCTTTGCTTTTTTCTTTCTCTATTACGGTCTCTTTTATTCTTGTCTTTTGCCGATTTCATTTTTCACCTCCTTTTTTATCTTTTTCTTTATTTATTTTTTAAGGTCCTATACTCGAAGAACATTCGTTCTTCTCCACCTTCGCTTTCGCTTCACGAAAGTTCAGTAAATTAAAAACCTCCCGGTTTTTCGGGAGACTCCTAGTAGTTTTCTTATTTTTGTCTTAGATTTTTATAATTTTCTATCTACTAAAAAATCTCCCAACCGGCTAAAGGGGGTAATGTAAAGAATCCCTTTTAAAATCTTGGTTGAGAGATTTGCTAAACTAACTTTTTTTTCTATTTCTTGCGACATGTAACCTAATAAATGTTATGGATGTATTTTATATTATCATCAAAAACCTGTCAACCCCGTTAGACGAGGAAAAAGTGATTTTTCTTTTTTGACCTCGAAGTGCCATTCTTTGTCGGAGGGCCTTACTCCTAATTGCTGGAATATCTTTTCCGAGGTTTCTGGTAAAAGAGGTTGAAGCATCTGAGCAATGTTGGCCAAAGCGATTAAAAGATTATTAATAACCGATAATTGGTTATCGCTTTTTTCCCAAGGTTTTTCTTTCTCAATATATTTGTCGCAAAAACTTATTAACTCCCAAATCGCAATCAATGCTTCATTAAATTTGAAATCATCTAAAGCATTTTTATACTTTTTCCAGGTTTCTTGAATTATTCTTGAATTTTGCTCTATAACTTTTAACTTTTCATTTTTAATTTTTAATTTAGCACCGAGGGTAATTACTCTAGCTACAAAATTTCCCAGTCCATTAGCAAGGTCAGCATTATAACGTTCTCTAAACTTTTGGTGCGTATAGTCGCCATCTTCGGTCGGAGAAATCTCTCTTAAAAGAAAATATCTAACCGCATCGGTCCCATATTTTTCAACTAATTCAAACGGGTCAACAACATTTCCCAAGCTCTTTGACATCTTCTGACCATTAGAGGTTACAAAACCATGGATCAAGATTTGCTTCGATGTCTTAAGGCCGGCCGACATAAGCATGGCCTGCCACATAGAAGATTGCTGACGCAAATTATCTTTCCCAGCCACCTGAATACCTGGCCAAAAATCATTAAATTTCTTTAAATCATCAGGCCACTCCAGGCACGATATATAACTAACTAAAGCGTCAAACCAGACGTACATTACCTGGGTATTATCATCCGGTACATTTATACCCCAGGGCATTTTTTCTTTTAGGCGGGAAATACTAAAATCTTTCAGTCCTTTTTTAGTAAACTCTTTAATTTCATTTAATCTGGATTCAGGTAAAACAAACTTAGGATTTTTTTGATATAAATCTAAAAGCTTATCCTGATATCTTGAATAACGGAAAAAGTAATTTTCTTCTTGAATAATCTCCAGCTCTTGGTCTGGGTGAAGTGGACACTTACCATCAACTAATTCTGATTCGGTCTTCTCTAATTCACAACCTACACAGTATTTAATTTTATAGTCTTTTTTATAAATATCTCCGTTCTGTTTACAGCGAAGCCAAAACTCCTGAGCTGCTTTAATATGTTGCAAATCAGTAGTACGAATGAAACTATTATAACTTAAATTTAGAGCCTTTTTTAAGTTGTCAAATTTTTTAGCCTTGGCATTACAAAAGGTTTGCGGATCCAAACCCTCCTCTTGGGCTTTACGGTAGATTTTAGCACCATGCTCATCTGTACCCGTATTAAAAAAAACTTCATTACCTAAAATCTGGCGGCATCTTGCTATTACATCTGCTTGGACAATTTCCAAGGCAAAACCAAGGTGCGGGTCAGCATTGACATAAGGAAGGGTAGTGGTAATATAGTATTTTTTCTTAGGGACAGTCCCCAATTTTTTAGGGGTGGGAAGACACATAAATAAAGGGTTTTTAGCTCATAAAATAGAGCTTGGTATGATTTTACTCAAAATCGATTTTTCTAAATCATTTTCTCATTAAAAGGAAATTTCGGCGCTCTTTCCTTTCCCATTCCTTCTTCTACAAATTTTAAATAAGTCAGTCGAGATTTTTCTAAGTCTTCTCCACCGTATTCCAAAAATCTATCCCTGTCTATTAAATTCTCATTATGATTTTCTTGAAAATAAACCAAATAGCTTCCCCACTTATAATCCTCTGGTCTTTTCGCCACCCCGGCCCGGACCGCATTAAGGTCTATATATCGAGCAACTTCCCAAAAATAAGATTCCTTACTGATTAAGTTGCTAAAAAATCTTCCTTGGAAAAGATGGCCGGAAGTTTTATGCCGACAGTGAAAGTAACCTGCATAAAGAAAATTAATCCGATGCATAATCTTAGAAATGGAAATATCTTGGGTTTCAATTTCGAAATGGTAATGATTAGGAATAAGATTATAGGAATAGAGATAAAAAGGGAATTTCTTTTTGGTATCTTCAAGAATTCTCAAAAATTTTCTGTAATCCCGAGAGCTTCTAAAAATTCTTCGTTCATTATTCCCCCGGGCAACTACATGGTAAAAAGAGCCGGGAGCAATGATATATTGACGAGGTTTTCGAGGCATTTCTTAATTTTAACAAATTTATGCCATTTTGGAAAAACAGACTTTGGGCCCTTATTAACACTGGCTTCCTACTCCTCTCGTTTTGGGGACTGTCCCCGCAATAATAACAAATTCGCCTTTGATTTTTGCGCCAGCTGGCGGATTCTCAATCTGTTTAATAACTTCTTCGATTGTTCCGCGATAAACTGTTTCAAATTTTTTAGTTAATTCACGGCAAACAACGACATTAGTGGGTAGTGGGTAGTGAGTAGTGAGTAGTTTTAGTTCGTTTAGGGTTTTTAGAATTCGATAAGGGGATTCGTAAAGAATTACCGGATATTTTGAATCCGCCAGCTGATGGAACATCTCTTCAAAAAACTTTTTTCTTTTTCTTTTTGTTGGCGGAAACCCCAAAAACAAAAATTTATCCATTGGGAAACCGGAAATAGAAGCCGCTGTAGTTACTGCCGAAGGGCCGGGAATAGGAATAATTTTCACTTGATCACTTAATGACTCAGTGACTTCTTTAACTAACCTGTTTCCCGGGTCTGAAATTCCAGGCGTTCCGGCATCAGAAACTAAAGCCAAATTCCTTCCATCTCTTAAAAGCTCTAAGATATATCTTATTTTCTTAAGTTTTGAATGCTGGTGGTAAGATAGAGTTTTAGTTTTTATGTCAAAATGATTTAAAAGTTTCTGGGTAACCCTGGTATCCTCGCATAAAATTAAATCAACGCCCTTAAGAATTTCAAGGGCCCGGATAGTGACATCTTTAAGATGCCCGATAGGAGTGCCTACGATATAAAGAATAGCCATATTAAAGTATTGTCACTTCTCTTTCTTTTTCTTCTCTCTGTCTCTGTTTTTCCAAATAATCTCTTAAGATTTCAAAAATAATTCCGGCCAAAGGAACAACCAAAACTGCCCCCAAAATTCCCCAAAGCTTTCCTCCAACAGCCAAGGCTATTAAAACCAAAGCGGGAGATATACCAACAAATTTTTTAAAAAGCAGAGGAAGAACAAGATTGCCTTCAAGTATCTGGATAATAATGAGAGCCAGTAAAACAAATAGCGCCTGGAAAAAAGAAGTCAAAGCAACAATAAAAGTTATAACCAATCCGGCTAAGATAGGACCGACAATGGGAATAAAGTCAAAAATACCAGCCAGTAAACTTAAAATGAAAGCGTACTCAACGTTAAAAATCCTCAAAATGACATAGGTAGTTGCTCCTACAAAAAGAACTCCAATTACTCTTGAAATAAACCAGCCACCTACTTTTTTCTTTGATTTTTCCAAAAGGTAGTAAAGATATTCATGATGTCCAGGAGAAGAAAAAGTAATTAATATTCTCTCAACTAAACCTTTTTCTAAAGAGATAAAAAAGGCTAAGGAAATAATAAATATAGTAGAAAAAACTCCTCCGAAAACACTAAACAAAGCATTAAAAATGTTTTGACTGGCTTTTTCCAAGTTAAGCTCTAGGGCCCCAGCAAGAGATTTGGTATTTTGAGCAGCTTGAATCCCAAGTTTTTCGAGGAACGGCGAAATTTGCTGGAGATACTGAGGAAGGTTTTGAGCAAATTCTTTAATTTCAGAAAGGAATATTGAACTAGTTTTATAAATAAAAAAACTTAAAAGAACGAATATACTAAAATAGGAAACAGTTGTTCCTATTGCTCGAGGAATTCTCTTTCTCTCTAAGGGGTCAATCAAAAAATTAAATAAAATTGAAATCACCAAGGCAAAAATAAACCAGACAACAATATCCCTGATTAAATAAACAATATAAAGGCAGATTACAGCCAGACAAATCTTGAAAATTGTTCCCCAGCTAATATTAAGAATAGATTGCTGTTCCATATTATAGCTTAAGCAATTGTTGAAACTTTGAGTTGTCTTTATGAGGTCCGATAAGAGCTAAATTTAATTTTTCCGGTCTGAATATATTCCGGGCCGCTTTTTGAACATCATTTGGAGTAACCTTATCAAGTTTGGCAAATTTTTCTTCCGGTGTCAAAATTTTCCGGGAGAGCAGTTCCTGAAGGGAGTAAAAAGAAGCTCGAACATCCGAGGATTCCAGGCTTAAAATGGAAACTCCCTTAAGATAATCTTTAGCCTTCTGGAGCTCCTGGGCTGAAACCTTCTTTGTTTTAAGATTTTTATACTCTTTTAAAATTAAATCTATGACCTTTCCAATATTTTTATGGGGAACTCCTGCCTGAGTGACAAGGTAACCGGTGTCAGTTGAGTAATCTGAAGAAGTTCGGATATAATAACAGAGGCCTTTTTTCGCTCTGACTGAAATAAATAAACGGGAACTCATATTGGCTCCAAGAATCGTAGCCAAAATCTCCTGGGCATATTTCTCCGAATGAAATAGATTGTATCCTCTGACTCCCAAACAAAGATGGGTTTGATCGGTCTTTTTATAGTAGACCAAACTTTGAGGCCGTTTCTGCTTTTCGATTACCTTTAATTTTTCTTTAGGAGGTTTTTTCTTTAGGTTTTTGAAATATCTTTTAATTTTCTTTTTTACTTCTTTCTGGTTAAAATTCCCGGCGATGCATACCACTGTATTTAAAGTAGAATAATGATTTCTGAAATAATCTAAGAGGTGTCCTCTTTCGAATTTTAAAATATTTTTCTTTTCCCCGATTGTCAGCCAACCAGCCGGTTGATCACCATAGAGTAATTTTTCCCAAAGGTCTCCTATATAACCTACCGGGGTGTCCAGATACATATTTATTTCTTCGATTATTACGCCTTTTTCTCTCTTTATTTCTTTTTGTTCTAATTTTGAATTTAGAAAAATATCTGAGACCCAATCCAGGGCTAAATCTAAATGCCTCCAGCCAACCTTGGCCCAATAGCCGGTGAATTCTTCTGAAGTAAAGGCATTGTAAACTCCTCCTACTTTGTCTAAGGTTTCGGCAATTTTTAAGGTTGTAGGCCGATTCTTGGTTCCCTTAAAGAACATATGCTCCAGAAAATGGGAAATGCCGTTTATTTCTTTTGTTTCATATTTGGATCCGGTCCCAACCACAACCAAAACAGTCACTGCCCTTGTACTTTTCATAGGAACAGTAATAATCCTTAAACCATTTTTAAGAGTGGTTTTTTTATACATGCCAATTTTCTCAGCGAAGCAAGCCCGAAGGACTCCGCTGAGCTGTTAGAAAATTGAGCACCGAGCACATAAATTTATGTGCTCGGTAAAAGTTTTGTCACTAAATTTTCTTCGCCTCCGGCTCGAGAAATTTAGACAAAACTTTTATCAAATCTTTTATTTTTACTCTTTCCTGTTTCATTGTATCGCGATTCCTGATGGTCAAATCGTCCTGTTTTAAGCTTTCAAAATCCACCGTCAGACAAAGACAGGTTCCTATCTCATCTTGACGGCGATATCTTCTACCGATTGAACCTATTTCATCGTATTGGCAAACAAAATGAGGTTTCAATAATTGATAGACTTCTTTGGCTTTTTTGACTAATTCGGGTTTATTTCTAACCAATGGCAAGGCAGCAACTTTTATCGGAGCCAGAGATTTAGGTAGTTTTAGCAAAATTTCAACTGCTTTGGCTGATTCGGTGGTAGTAGTCCTCCCCCCTTTAACTTCCTGATAGGCCTCAGATAAAAAAGCAAATAAAGACCTTTCTACTCCGACCGAAGTTTCAACAATATATGGGTAGTATTTGTCGCCACCTTCTTCCGTATAACTCAAATCTTTTCCGGAATATTCTGAATGGTTTTTAAGGTCCCAATCGCCACGGTTATGAACCCCCTCAATCTCTCCCCAACCAAAAGGAAAATGATATTCAATATCTATCTGTCTTTTAGCATAATGAGCTCTTTTTTCTTCGGGAATTTCTTTGGCCCTTAAATTTTCTTTTTTAATTCCTAAATTATAATACCATTTTAATCTTTCTTCTTTCCAATAATCAAAATATTTATTTGCCTCTTTGGGTCGGCAGAACCATTCCATTTCCATTTGTTCAAATTCCCGGGTTCTGAAAATAAAATTCTTAGGATTGATTTCATTACGGAAGGCCTTGCCAATCTGAGCCATACCAAAAGGAATTTTAAGACGCATTGAATTCATAACATTCAGAAAATTAATATAAATTCCCTGGCAGGTCTCAGGTCTTAAATAAGCAACTGCCGCTTCATTCTCAACCGGTCCGATAAAGGTTTTTATCATTAAATTAAACTTTCGGGGTTCACTTAGTTTTCCTCCGCATTCAGGACAAACACTCAACATCGGGTGTTGAATTTCGTCTAATTTGAACCGTTTACGGCAATCTTTGCATTCCAGCAATTCATCGGCAAAACCAGCGCTTAAATGACCGGAGGCCTGCCAAACTCGGGGATTCATTAAGACAGCAGCATCCAAGCCGACAATATCCTTATGTTTGTTTACCATTTCTTCCCACCAAACTTTTTTAAGATTATTTTTTAATTCCACTCCCAAAGGTCCAAAGTCATAAACCCCTCCAAACCCCTCATAGATTTCAGAGGAAGGAAAGATAATTCCTCTCCGTTTGCATAAAGATATAATTTTTTGAGTTAAATCCATAAAAAATCGATACTAATATACGAATTATACTAATGATACTAATATATTCGTATCATTAGTATGCATTAGTATATTGGTATCGCGTTATTCCACTATTCCTTGTTGTTCAGTAATAGTTTCATCATCCGGTAAACTCGTGTCAAGTTCCGGAAATTTTGAACTTAATATATCTTGGGTAAATTTATCCTGGCCAATGGCTTCTACTTCTTTAATCAAAGAGGCAGTCTTACCTTTTTGGTCTAAATCAGGAATTAAAGCAACCTGGAAAGCTAAAGTCAAAGGCACCTTTCCTATTCCCTGATAAGCCGCTACATCTCCTATATTCCAGATTGCTTCCCGACTAGCAGGATCAAAAGTAAACTTGGCATCTTCCGGAAAAATTTTGCCAGTAGGCCTTACATTACTGGGCAGAACAGCTTTAACCTTTACATTACTTAAATCATTCCAATAATTTTCAAGTTGCCAGAGAATTGTATAGGTTGTGGTCTCAGCCACTCTTGGAGGCAGAGGACCGGAATTACCGAAAAATTCTTCCTGAAAATAAGCTTTCTGCCAGACAACTAATTTTGAATTGACTTTTATTTCAAATTCTTTTTCCGCCTCACTGATTAAAATCTTATCTTTTAAAACCGGATTTTTTATTTCCTGGCTAAAATCTTCTTCTTTTACTTTTATCCAAAATTCAACTTTTCCTTCTTCGCCGGCATCCAAAAAACTTAATTTTGGCACATTTTTCCAATCAAAAATTATAGAATTATCACCGGGGCCACTTTCGCCTTTATCTGAACGCAGAGTTCCTAAATCAAAAACTTCACCATCCAGTTTAACTAATAAAAACTTTTTTTGAAAAGATATCTTGCCGATATTTTTAAAAAAGATTTCGTAATGGAGCAAATCGCTGGGATTGGCAATATAATCTGGAGAGTTATTTACCATCTGAGAAATATAAAGAGCAGGTTCAATAATCTGAATTGACTGGGCAACTTCTTTTAAAACAATAATTTCTCCTTCTTTATAGATACCAAGTTCCCCTCGAAAAACTTTTTGCTCTCCTACCTCCCCTTTAATTTCCCCCAAAATCCTTATCCTCCCTCCGCTGGCTTGGAAGATGAAAGGAATCTCCCATTCGGTTTTTTCTAGGGCTTGAGGTGAAGAATCCTTAAAAAGAAACCCATCGGGATAGTTAATTTTAATTCTTAAATCAGAAAGTTCGCAATCAAAATTAGAAAAATAATTTAAAGAAAACTGAAGCCCTTGGCCCGTCTCAATCTTTGAAGGAAGGTCAAACTCAAAAGTTAAAGGAACAAATTTGATTTGGGTGCTAAAGGTTGTTTTTGATTCGTAACGCGCTTTTAGGTTTTTTGGCTGATAACTTAACCAAGATTGAGCAGTAACTATTTCATTCTCCTTGCCCAAAAGCCGAGTCCTGAATTTAACGCTTTTTTCTTCCCCGGGATAAATATCATCAACTTTTTTGGTCCACCTTAATTCTTTATTATCCGAATGTCTGGGATATTCAAAAATAAGCTCGGGGTTTTCTAAAACAACATTGCCATTGTTTTTGTATCTTACCAGGTACTCAATTTCCTCTCCAGCCTGGGCGTATTCCGGGCCTAAGATTTCAATCTTTAGAATTTCTTTGGAATAATAATTCTTTTGATAGTACCAAAGACCGGCTAATCCTACTCCTAAAAATAAAATAATTAGAAAAATTGTCAAAGATTTTTTAAACATATATTTGATTTTTTAAAAGAGAGTTGAGATTTTCTTTATCTTCTTTTTCTATCTTCAGCCGCTCCAAAATCTTCCAACTCTTTTCAATAATTAATCTTAAAATTTTAACTACATTTATATTTATTTTTAAACAAAGGGCTTTTGTTTTTTCGTCCATTTTTTTGAAACAAGATTCACAAATTATCCCACTCTCTTTTGAAGAAAAATAGAGATTACGGGGAAGTAATCTTTTCTGACAGACGGAACAATGATAAAGTTCGGGTTTATATCCCAGGATAGAAATAAGATTCCAGAAGAAATAATAGTAAACCAGTGAATAGTTTATAGTTCGTAGCGGGTAGTTATTCAATCGTTGAAAAGTTTCTTTTAGTAATTGCCAGATTTCGTCGTCCTTTTCTTCTTCCCCCAGGAAAGAATCCAGGGCTTTGGCGATTTGAAAAGCGGTCTTCAATTTCTCTAGGTCCTCTTTTATATTTTTAAATTTATCAATCAAAACAGTATCAGTTAAGGTCTTATGGGTTTTTCCTTGGATAAATTCAATCTCGGAAAGAGAAAAAATCTCAGTACCGGCTCTCAATTTTGATTTAATTTTTCGGATGGCTTTTCCAAAAACTTTCAATTTCCCGAAATCTTCGGTAAAAACCGTAAAAAGCCGGTCAGCCTCCCCTTGTTCTTCTTCTTTCAAAAAGAAACCTTGAGTTCTGTAATGAGTGAACATTTTATTTCCCTATAATCTTTTTTCGAAATATTTAATTTGATTTTTTATTTCACCTTTCTCTTTCCAGGAAACTTTAGGGTCAGATAACTTTTGCTTTAACATCTTAAGAACCGACGAACGCTCACCCCTTTGGTAATAAGAGCCGGCCTTCTCTAATGTTTTTTTTGCCAGAGCTTCCATTTCTCTTGGACTATACTTTTTCCCCGAAAAAGCCGTATAGGCTGGGCCTTTTTTGATTTTTTCGACGGCCCCGCCCCTTCCCCTTACCGGAATGTACGGCTTTCCTTCTAATATCGACATGTCTTTTTTTTCTACTTTTGGAGACGGTGTCTTTGTTGGGGTTTTCCCCGTTCCTATTTTTTGTAATTCTTTTTTCTCAAGGTAAGGCATATTTTACTCTAATTTTTTAATTGCTAAATATAATTTTTCTTGGTCGACCTTTATCTTTTTTTCTACGTCAAAAGTTTCTTTTAATTTTTCGGGGGGCCCGCCTTTAGCGGGAGGGTGGTGGGGGGGTCGGAGTCCTAAAATTAGATTTTTAATTTTGGCTTCTTTTAGAATGAAGTTTTTATTTTTAACCAAAATTTTGTTTAAGTCAGAACTTCCCAAATATCTGACTAAAATTTTATCTTTGGGTTTTAAGCCCGCCTTTTTTCTCATTTCCTGAATCTGACGAATCACTTCACGAATTATTCCTTCTTCTTTTAATTGAGGAGTGATTTCTGTATCTAATTCTACTTCTCCCTTGATTTTAGAGTCAAAAACTATCTCTTTAACATTTATCTCATCTTTTATCAAATGTATTAATTCATTTTCAACTTTTAACTTTTGACTTTTAACTTTTAACTTTTGACTTTTGACTTTTAACTTTTGACTTTTAACTTTTAACTTTGATAATGGCTGCCGTACTTTTATTCCAACCTTAGCCCTTTCTGCTAAAGCCAGAGCCACAATTTCCCTAACCTTCTCCATTTTCTTTTCTAACTTTTTATTAATCAATTTCTTATCCACTTTTGGCCAATCTTCCAAATGAACCGAATTAGAAATTAGAAATTGGGAATTAGAAATTTTCTGATATACCTCTTCGCTAAAAAAAGGCATTATCGGAGCAATTAATTTAGCCAAGTTCAAAAGAACAAAATACAATGTAGCTACTGCTTCTTTTTTGGTTTCCCGGAATCTTTTTCTTGACCTCCTGATATACCAAAGAGATAAATCATTTATAAAGAAATTCTCAATGGCTAAACTTGCCCGGCTAGCATCGTAATCATCCAAAGATTCTGTCACTTTCTTAATTAAACCATTTAAGCGCGAAAGAATCCATTTATCTAAAAGTGATTTGAAATTTGGAAATTGGTTATTGGAAATTGGAAATTCATTTTTTGAAACATATGTTTCAAAAAAAGCATAACTATTCCATAAAGTCAAAAGTTTTCTTCTTGTTTCTTCGGCTGCCTTGTAGCCAAACCTTAGATTGCAAACGGGATTTTGCTTGGCATACATCCATCTCATTACATCGGCTCCTATTTTTTCCACTGCTTCATCAAACCAAATAGCGTTACCTTTTGATTTGTGCATCTCCTCGCCTTTTTCATCAACTACCATTGCATAACCAAAAATTGTTTTCATTGGAGGACAGTTTTCTAAAACCTGGCTCATTACTAAAAGGGAATAAAACCAGTTTTTGAACTGACCGGGGAAGGACTCAGAGATAAAATCAATGGGAAACCACTTTTGCCAAAATTCCTTATCAGAAAAATATTTGATTGTTGAAAAAGAAACAATTCCGGCATCCAACCAAGGATTGCCTACATCCGGAATTCGGGAAATTATCTCACCGCATTTTGAACATCTAATCTTAACCTTATCAACCCAGGGACGATGAGGAGAGTGACCTCCCCGCTTTAGCGGGGCGGCAAACTCTTCCCAGCCCTCTACTGCTTTTTCTTTTAATTCTTTCTTGGACCCAATTATTTCAAAACTGCCGCATTTTGAACATTCATAAATCGGCAAAGCCAGACCCCAGTAACGTTTTTTGGAAATCAGCCAGTCCTGCATATTCTTTAGCCAGTCCAATTCTCTTTCCAGACCAAAGGGAGGAATCCATTTTATCTTTTGAGCGCTTTTCATTAATCCCTCTCTTAATTTTCCCATTGAGATATACCATTCATCAACCAGACGGAAAATCAATTCTGTTTTGCACCGCCAGCAAGTAGGATAGCGATGGGTATAATTCTCGATTTTAAAGACCAAACTTTTTTTAATTAAGTCCTCAAAAATTAAATCATTAACTTCGGTTACTAATTTACCGCTCAGGAGGCCAAAGCCTGCCTTATATCTACTTTCATCATCAGTAGGATTAATAGGATTGACTACTGGAATTTTTAACTCCTTGGCTAAATGGAAATCTTCCTGCCCACAACCAGGAGCAGTATGAACAATTCCCGTACCTTCTTCTGGGCTCACTCCATCCCATAAGATTACTGCGTGTTTGTAGTTCTTGAGAGTTTCTTTTACTTCAGGCAATTCGTCAAACATGCCCTGATACTTTATCCCTTCTAATTTCTTGCCTTTAAATGTCTCTATAATTTTGCCGTCAGGAATCAGCTCAGATTTATCTTTGAGCAAAATAAAGATATTCTCCTTTCCATCTTTGATTTTGGCATATTCTAAATCGGGGTGGACAGCTAAAGCAACATTGGCCGGCAGGGTCCAGGGGGTGGTCGTCCAGGCCAAGAAAAAAGTATTTTTTTGACCAACAACTGGCAGTTTTACAAAAACTGATTTATGGCAAATTTCCTGATATTCTTCGGTTAAAATTTCATGCTGGCTGATGGCCGTACCGCAACGAGGACACCATGGAACAACATCTCTCCCCTTATATAAAAGCCCTTTTTCTTGGCATCTCTTCAGAAAATGCCAAATGGCATAATTGTTCTCATCAGACATCGTGTAATAAGAGTTTTCCCAATCCATCCATTGGCCTAACCTGATTGACTGTTTTGTCTGAATAGCTGAGTATTTCAGAGCTCTGTCTTTACATTTCTGAATAAACTTTTCTATTCCGTATTTTTCTATATCTTTTTTGTCCTTAAAACCAAGCTCCTTTTCAACTTCTACCTCTACCCAGAGGCCCTGGCAGTCAAATCCATTTTGAAACCTTTGGTCAAAACCCTGCATTGCTTTATGCCTCTGAAATAAATCTTTATAGGTTCTCCCCCAGGCATGATGGACACCCATAGGATTATTGGCCGTTATCGGCCCATCTAAAAATGACCAGCGTTTTTTACCTTGGTTTTTATTTCTCAGTTTTTCAAAAATTTTATTTTCTTGCCAGAACTTAAGGATTTTTTGTTCCATCTCTGGAAAATTAATAGTCATATATTGATTATTTATATCCTAATTTTTTAAATTGACTAACCTTCAAAGAAAAATCTTTATTTTTTTCTAAAAGTTTTTCATCTTCTAACCCTCTAACTGCCCCGTCTAAAAGATACAAAGGAGTGCCATGACTTATTATCAAAATATTTTTATTTTTATATCTTTTGTCAATTTCTTCTAAAAAATCCATCATTCTTTTTTTGCAGTCCTGCCGGGATTCTCCATTTAATGGCCGCTCAAAAAACTTTCGTTTCCGGTCAGAAAAATCTTTCTCATAATCCTTGGTTGATTTTCCTTTATAAATTCCCAAGTTAATCTCCCGGATACGAAAATCAAAGATAGATTTAATCCCAAGTTCATTTGAAATAATTCCGGCTGTTTCTTTGGCTCTTGGAATATCTGAAGAAAAAATCAAATCGATTTTCTTTTTTTTAAGATTTTTTGCTGCATCTTCTATCTGCTTTTTCCCTTTTTTGGTTAACAAAATCGGAGATGGTTCAGGCCAGGGATATATCACTCCTTCTTTCTTAAGTTGATAAGGAGTTTCTCCGTGTCTCAAAATAAAATAAGTGTTTTGCATGAACCGAGCTTTTGCGAAGCAAAAGTGAAGGTGAAGAAGAGAACGAAGTTCTCTTCGCCTACATTTTTTCCGGAGCAGAAATACCCATTACGTCCAAAACATTTTTCAAAACAATCTTTGTAGATGAGATTAAATTTAGACGGGCCCCACTTAACTTCTTGTCCTCGGTCAAAACACGACAATCTCCGTAAAATTGATGAAAAACCTGAGCCAATTCCTGAGCGTACCGAGGTAACTTTTGGACCTGATAATCTTTGGCAACATCTTCAATAATTTCTGGAAACTTAATAAGCTGCTTAATAAGTCCTATTTCACTTTGATGGTTCAGTAATTTTAAATTTTTAACTGGAACTTTTAATTTTTCATTTTTCACTTTTAATTTCTTAAGGATGCTACAAATTCTGGCATAAGCATATTGGATATAATAAACCGGATTTTTCTCTGATTGCTGTTTGGCCAAATCCAAATCAAAATTTAAATGGGTATTAATTGATTTTTGAAGGAAGAAAAATCTAACTATATCTAAACCAACTTCCTCAAGTAATTTATCCATAGTTACATAAACACCTTTTCTTTTTGACATTTTTTTCTTCTCACCCTTTTCCAAAAGCGTGATAAACTGATGAAGGATGATTTTTAATTTGCCCTTGTAACCTAATGCTTCAACTCCGGCTTGCAAACTGGGAACATCCCCATGATGATCAGCTCCCCAGACATCTATTACCTTATCAAACTTTTTCTTTTCAAATTTATATTGATGATAAGTAATATCTCCCGCCAAATAAGTTTTCCAACCATCAGCCTTAACCACAACCCTGTCTCTTTCATCGCCATATTTTGAAGACCTGAACCATTTAGCTCCATCTTTTTCATAAATTAAGCCTTTTTTCTTCAAAGTTTCTAAAACCTTATCAACTTGGTTGGTTTTTTGAAGAGATGTTTCTGAAAACCACTCATCATATTTAATTTTCATTCTGTCAGTAGTTTTCTTTATCATTTCCTCAACGATAATCTTAGCTGCCTTCATTCCTACTTTATAAGGGTCTTTATTTCTTGCGGAAAGAGCTGGTTTAACTTTTTTATTTAAATAATCAATATAATCTCCTTTATATTTCGCTTGGCTATCTTTTAAAACCGAATGGCCGAGAGCCAAAATTTGCATTCCGTAATCATTAATATAATAGGCTTTTTCTACTTTAAAACCAGCCATTTTTAAAACATTGCCTAAAACGTCTCCAAAAGGACCGCCTCGGGAATTACCAATAGTTAAAGGACCAGTGGGATTAGCTGAGATAAATTCAACCTGAACTTTTTTATTCTTGCCAATAGTTAGAGTACCGAATTTTTCATCTTTTTTTAAGATTTCTTCAATTTGTCTTTGAAGATATTTTTTTGAAAGAAAAAAATTAATAAACCCGGGGCCAGCCATTTCGATTTTGTCAAAAAGTGATTGAGGCGGAGTGATTGATTGAGTAATAATTTTCGCTATTTCTAAAGGGTTTGTTTTGGTTATTTTCCCAATTTCCATTGCAATATTTGTGCTGTAATCACCATTAGTTTTTTCTTTGGGATGCTCTATTTTAATCTCGGGAATATCAAATCTCGGAAAAACCTTCTCTTTTTGAAGTAATTTTATTGAATTTTCTATTAAACCCGCTATCTTCTGTTTCATGTTTCAAGTTTCAAGTTTTATGATTTATGCTTTAGTTTAACCCATTTTCTCTCTTTGAGCAACTTTTTGAAAATTTTCAAGATCGTGCCAAAACAAAAAAACGAGGTCTAAATACTTACCTCCCTTGACTTCTCAACCCTGTTTTACTGGGGACTGTCCCCATGGTAAACTGAACTAATGGCAGTTATTGTTGAAAATAAAAAAGCTCTCTTTAACTATCAGGTTTTGGAGAAATTTAGAGCTGGGATTGTTTTGATAGGACAGGAGGTAAAGTCAATTAAAACCGGGAGAATAACTTTGCGCGGAAGTTTTGTGGTGCTTCGCGGCGAAGAAGTTTTTTTAATAGGAGCTAACATTCCTCCCTACCAGCCAAAAAATGCGCCCAAAGATTACAATCCTCAAAGAAGCCGAAAACTCCTTTTAAAAAAAGCGGAAATCAAGCATTTAATTGGTAAGGTCAGGCAAAAAGGCTTGACGATGGTACCCTTAAAAGTGTATACTGATAAGGGAAAAATAAAGATAGAGATTGGAATTGCCAGAGGAAAGAGAAAAATTGACAAAAGGGCTCAAATCAAAAAAAGAGAAACTGAAAGAGAAATAAGAAGAGCCCTAAGAGAAAAAATCTAATATTATGTATTATACTTATGTTCTTAAAAGCCTCAAAGATCATAAGTTATATGTAGGTCATACAAATAATTTAATAAAGCGATTTAGAGAACATAATCAAGGGTTGGTTGAATCTACAAAAAATAGAAAGCCTTTCAAGCTGTTATATTACGAAGGTTGCAATATTTTGGAAGATGCCATAAAACGAGAAAAATCTTTAAAAACTGGCTTTGGAAGAGCATATTTAAAAAGAAGGCTAAGTGATCTTTAAATACTCTTCGCTTGCGTAGTATTGCGGGCCCGCCCGCAACGCTTCGCGTAGCGATGCGAGCGGGGGTGAAAGGCTTTGACAGAAATTTCATCTGGAATAAGCAAGCCGAGTTCTGAGATCTCGTCCTGCCCGCAATGCTACGCATAGCGTTGCAGGCGGGTAAACTCTCAGAATTAAGAATAAGTGCAAACTTATTTTCAAAACCCGCTTACGCTTTAGCGTAATGCGTGCCCTGTACCGAGCTTTGCTCTGGTTCAGGGCCATCTCTCTGCTAATTCTCGATAAGCAATAAGAGGTGTCATATATCGAGATAGGTAATTATTCTTGCTCCAAATAACTACCGAAATCATGGAGCTCGGGTATCAGAAATTTTGTCTATTTCATATTCTCTTACCTTAAAGATAAAATAGACTAAGCTTGCCCCGTTAGATATTCTAATCTAAAAGGGACACGCCTCGTTAGATAAACTTATATCTAACGGGGCTTGTAGAATTATTTCAGAAGAATTTCTGGACGAGGGTTCAATTTCCCTCCACCTCCACAAAATATAAATAAATTTTGTTTATTTGTTCAAAAGAATATTTATCAACAATCTAATAAGAGCAAGAGAAGTAAGATTAATTGACAAAGACGGGAAACAGTTGGGAGTTCTTAGATTAGAAGATGCTCTACGGAAAGCTCGGGAAGCCGGGCGCGATTTAATACAAGTAACTCAGAAAATTGACCCCCCGGTTTGTAAAATCGCAGATTACGGAAAGTATGCCTATCAAATGAAAAAGAAGGAAAGGAAACAAAAATCGCAAAAAATCGGCGAATTGAAAAGTATAAGATTAAGATTCAATATTTCTCCTCACGACCTTGAAACTCGAGCAAAAACAGCAGAAAAATTCCTTAAAAAGGGATACAAGGTCAGAATTGAAATGGTGCTGAGGGGAAGAGAAAAATATCTTTCCAACTTTGCCAGACAAAAATTAAATCAATTTTTGGAAATTCTACAAAATTTAATTCCAATTAAAGTTGAGAGAGAAATAAAACGAGAAACCAGAGGATTAACGATGATAATAACGCGAGAATAAACAAATATGGCAAAGACAAGAAAATCAATTAAAAAACGTTTTAAGATTACAAAAACCGGAAAGGTTTTAAGAAAATCGGCTGGTCAAAACCATTACCGGGGCAAAAAATCAGGAAAAAGAATTCGCAAAATCAGAAAATGGAAAGAACTTCCCGGGCCTTTGGCTAAGAAAATTAAAAAATCATTAGGTGGCTAAATCACTTAGTCACTTTATCACTTACATATGGTCCGAGTAAAACGAGGAAAAGCTGCCCATAAGCGCAGAAAAAAAGTCCTGAAATATACCAAAGGATTTCGCTGGGGCAGAAAATCAAAATATAAATTAGCAAAACAAGCCTTACAAAAAGCCTGGACTTATGCTTACCGCGATCGGAGAGCTAAAAAGAGAGAGTTCCGAAAATTATGGCAAATTCAAATTAATGCTGCCTGCCGGAATCTTGGCTTACCTTATAATAAGTTTGCCCACCAGTTAAAAGAAAAAAAGATTGAGATTGATAGAAAAATCTTAGCCCAACTTGCCAGAGAAAAACCTGAAGTTTTCAAAAAAATAGTAGAAGAAATAAAGAAATAATCGGCAGTCGTGTGAGAAAACAAAAAAAGTATCTTTAATAAGATACTTTTTTCCAATTTAATAATCTATTTTAATTATCAAAATCCGGTTGAAAATATTTGTTAATTTTAATATCTTCAGAGGAAATTTCTTTTATTTTTTTATCCTTGATTGCCACTTTTAAAATAATGCTTTTCATAGTTTCTTCAGAAAACCCTTGATCAAAAATAAAATTTCCCAAACTGTAAGCAATCCATCCATCATTATATCTCTCAATTTTCTGAACCACATGAGAATGATGCCCCACTACTAAATCCGCTCCATTTTCAATACAATTCATAGCAAAAGAAGTTTGAAAAGAAGTGGGATTCTCTTCGTATTCTTCGCCAGCATGCAGGGAAATAATTAAAATATCCACTTCTTTTTTAGATTTTTTAATATCCTCAGCTATTTCACCTATATCGTTTTCGCTAATCCAAGCCATACCAGAATTTTTTTCACCTGCTTTCCAGTTTCCAGGACCTAAATTCGTATAAGCCAAAAAACCAATCCTAGTATTTTTAATCTCCTTTATCTTAAGAGAAAATGCCTCTTCTTTATTAAACCCGGCTCCGACATAATCTATATTATTCTCTTTCAAGATATTCATGGTGTCTTCCAAGGCTATCCTTTGGTAGTCAAGCATATGGTTATTAGCTAAAGATAAAATGTCAAAACCTCCATAAACCAGCCCATCTATTGCTTCCGGTTTAAATCGGAAGGAGTAAATACTCCCTACTCTAACACCTCTATCTGAAATCGGGCCCTCCAAATTAGCAAATAAGATATCAGATTTTTGAAGTTCGCTGGCAATTTTTAAAAAGGAGAATTTGAAATCTCCTTTTCCCTGTTTGTTTATCATATATTCCACTCCACGACCCAACATAATATCGCCTACGAAAAAAAGATTAATCTCCGAATCATCGAAATTCTCTTGTTCCCCTATAATAGAAAGCGGCGCATTATCCCTGCTAGATAAAATTGAATCCCAGTTAACGACTCCTAATAGATAAAACAAAAAAAGAGTTAAAACTAAAATTATTATTAGAGTTCTATTTTTCATCTAAATTATTTTTTAAAAAAATTCAGCTGTTTTTTCTATTTTAACGCAAAATGGCTTGCCTTTCACGGACAAGCCATTTTTTAATCTCCAAACGAATACATTCACTCCAAAAACCTAAAGGTAGAAAGTATTTGGCTATAAACTCCTCCCTCCGCTATTTTTTAAGTAATTTCATAAAATCCTCTGATGATACTTCTGAATCCCTTAATAATTTTCTCAAAAGCCCTTTCCCTAAAACTTTATGGTCTGGTATAGTTAAAGGCTCTTTAAAGGGATGGCATAAACGAAAATGGCTACCTCTTTTTCTTATTACTCGGTAGCCAAGTTTAGTAAATATTTTAATTGCTCGTTTGCCAGAAATAAGAGGGAGTTTCGGCATAATTAAAGAGTAATAGTGTGAATACTTAGTTCTTGTGGTTTATAAGATTTTAAAATTTTCCGATTTTCCTTTTCTTCCAAGCAAAGATCAATAACTTCTCTAATATTTTTTAAAGCTTCATCTAAGGTTTCCCCTTGCGAGTAACAACCTCTAAAAAGAGGACATTCAACAACATAAAAACCATCCTCATCCTTTTCGACAATAACAGGAAATTGTTTATTTTTGATTTTAGTTAAAAAAGATTTCATATAGTTATATTATATAAAATCATCAATTTCTGTCAACTTCTAAATTTATTCATTCCACGCCAAAAACCTAAAAGTAGAAAGCATTTGGTTGACAATCTCTAGTTCTTTTGTTTCGTCAAATGGCGGGTGCTCGTATTTTGAAAAAAGTAGTAAAGTAATTAATCTAAATAGTACATTATCTTTCATAGTACAATATTCCATAGCAATAGAACCAGTTTCCATTCCTACATAATTACCGCTAACATCAGTTCTATTAAAATTCACCCCATTTATCACAAAAGGAGCTTTTTTAGGACAAGAGCTGTAATATGGACTATCTATATCAATAACTAACTCCTTAAGAATTCCTTTTAATGACGAAGGAGGAAACATTGAAATATTTGCCGAATTAATTGGATTCAAATCCCCTGTGATTGGATCCATTATTTTAGTTCCATCAGGATATTTTATTTCAAATCCATATTTTTCATTTGTATATGTTTTCCAATTAGCAGTTTCTGGTATAGAAGGAAGATTAAAATAGATGTGAAAATAATTATCGGACGTGTCTTGAATACGAGAGTCACTATCTCCAACCATAAAGATCTTGAGGTTATCTTCTGAGCCCCAACCGTAATCTGGTATTTTCCATGAATAACTTTCTTGACTGGCTGGAATTTTTTCGACAATATGAGTTGGCGTTTCGCTACAACAACTATAATTTGTTAAGTGAATCATCAATTTTTCAATCCCATTTGATTCCCATTTAATATTGTAAGTATCACCAACTTTTAAATTTTCTCCCCCATTAGGAGAAAGAACTTTAATATATGGTTCTTTATATGATTCTTTTTTCTCAATAAACCTAAAAGTAGAAAGCATTTTTTCGGCAATAAGATCGTAAACAATCTGATCTCTTTTCGCGGTATTTGCTGAAAAAAGAGTAAATCCTTTAATCTCTGGTGAATCAAATAGATAATACCATTCTTGCCAACCATTTGCTTGTTCTAAAAGCGCTTTTGTAATCTCTCGATTTCTAATGGTGACCACTTCTTTTTTAATAACTTTTATGGTAGGCGGTAGCTCTCCTTCTTGTATAACTTCCCAAAGCCAAAATGTTTCAATATTATCGTTAGGATGTAACTCAATAACAATTCCTGGTGCCATACAACCTAAGCCAAAACAAACATCAAAATCTCTTTTATCAAACCCGAAATAATGAACACCACCATCTACAACCTTCCAATCGGGTGGATACTTTACTTCAAACCCATATTTTTCACTTCTGTAAGTCTTCCAATCAGCAGTTTCATCTTGAGGTTCTCCTGGGACTTCTCCAGCAGAGGGTTTTTCTTCCGGAACTAAATAGTATTTATAAACTAAAGTCCCTCCGACAATAACTGCCAAAAGAGCTATTAACAAAATACTTAATGTTGTTGAAATTCCTTTTTGTTGTTTCATAATATTATTTAAGATTATTTTTGATTATTGGCCTTTATCGGAGATTAACATCATTAAAAAAAGATTCTTTATATGGAAGCCATTTGTATCCAATATGCTCCCAGGATATTTTTACTTCTTTTTCATCGCTGTCTCCAATTCTTTTCTATTAACCCCCGCTTCTTTTAGGATACTCATTAAGGTTCCTTTTGGTAAATCTTTTTGGTGATAAGGAACAACTGCCCTTTTCTTGGTTTGCGGTTGATAGAAAATAAAATGGCTTCCTGTTGTATGGTCTAATTGGAAGCCGAGATTCTTTAAAATGGTTACTAATTTACGAGGGGTGATTACTAAAGGCTTAGACATAAACCGGGACTTTTTTAATATCTACTGAAGTAAAAAAACTCTCCTCATCAGTGGGGATCAGTTCTTTGTGTTTCTTTAAACTAACAATGTATCCTTTAATTGCATCAACAGCCATTTTCTTGGCTTCTTTAAGATTTCGGCCATAGGTAACGCACCCGGGAAGACTAGGAACAACTACGGTGAAACCACCTTCTGGTTCTGGGCGCAAAATAATATTGTAACGAAATGTCTTTTTCATATTCCCAACTTAACGGATATTTAAGTTATTGTCAAGACAATTCACTCTAAAAATGGAAAGTGGCGATGAGAAATTAAGAGCCTTCAAGAAGATAGTAGAAGAAGTAAGACCTAAATAAAATAACCGTCTTCTTTTAATAATGCTTTTTTCTTTTTTACTCCTCTGCTGTAGCCGCCAATTCTACCATCTGATTTTATTACCCTGTGGCAGGAAATTTTTAAATCCCTGTTTTTATTTAAAACATTGCCAACTGCCCGCCAAGCTCGAGGATAACCGGCTAATTCGGCAACGTTTTTGTAAGTTAGAAATTTTCCCTTCGGAATTTTTCTTACCACTTCATACACTCTTTTCTGAAAGGAAGTCATCGGCTTTTTTGAGGACCTCTTTAGAATTTTCAAAAGTTAGACGATTAAGGGCTTCCTGGTAATCAAGCCAAGCGTAATCTTTATGCTCATAAGACAGTTTTACCTTTTCAGTCAAGTAAGATAAAACCTTTTCGCTATTTCTTTTTATTCTTTCACTCATAAATTCGTCAATTCTTTCTCTAATTACTTGTTCTTCCATAGGCAAGATGATATTAATACCATGAGCATAGTCACCCATTACTGCTGTTTCTATCCATGCTTCAATACTATCTCCAATTTTAAGATTTTCAAAACCTCCGGTTTCTATTGGCTCAACAGTATAATCTGTGACAAAAAATATCGGCGGTATCTGATCCGTTGCTCTAATTTCTACTACCTCACCGCTATTCCATCCTCTTATGTCGCTGCTTGAAATTTTGATACTAAGTTTAAGATTTTGGCTGTCTATGCTTACTATCGCCCCTTTAATATTAGAAGTAGCACATGTAAACTCTGTCTCACCATTTCCTCCCTGTATTTTTACGAGATTTTGACAGCATGGTTGATTACTATCGATATTTGCTATTTCATTCTCTTGTACGCATATAATAGGTGTCGCTGGTGTGGTAGCAGTTTCATCTTGAGGTTCTCCTGGGAATTCTCCAACAGAAGGTTCTTTCTCTGGAGCTAAATAATATTTGTAAGCTACAATTCCTCCGACAACAACAGCTAGAAAAACTATTAACAAAATACTTAATGTTGTTGAGATTCCTTTTTGTTGTTTCATAAGGTTTTAATATTATTTAATTTTTAGATTGATTTTTATTTATTATTTTATATTTACTGAAGATACTTCTGAGTATCCACTCTCGTTACCTTCTTTATCAACTGAAGCAATTTTATAGTAAAGAGTGTCTACACCTTCTGGTAAATGGTAATCTACGGCGGTATGAGCGCTTTTAGGAAATAATCCAATTATCTTCTCCCAAGGACCCTCTAAACTACTAGCTCTATAGATATTAAAGTAATCAGCTATTTCCCAATTCCAATTTATCTGGACAAAAGGTGAAGCACCTTCTAAATATGATAATGTTGGAGCATTAGGAATAGGCAATTCATCGACAACTGTTCCCTCTAAGAAGTGAAAGGTAGGAAGTATCTGATTATAAATTTGCTCTAGACCATAACCTTTCTCTTTTTCTACCTTTGAAATAATAACCACCTTCTCACTAAAGGGCATAACAACATGAACCCATTGATCCATTGGAAGACCTTGGGAGGTAGTAGCAGAAACAACCTTGATACATTTCTTTCCATTAATAACTACTTCTTCCATAAAATCTTTATATTTTCTAACCTCCCAAGCTACATCATCGGAAGATTGCTCTACCCAATCTGTTATAGATAATTTTTCTGGATTTTGACCAATTTGAATAATAATAGCTGTTTGAGGAGTTATTGAAAAAACTGTATTTTTATTATCTGAATCCGATTCTGGGACTTTAGTAAATACCTTATCTGGATACCTAATTTCATATTTAAAAACATTGTTCCTATAAGTCTTCCAGTTAGCTGTTGCGTCTTCGCCTCCTGGTTGAGTTGTAGTAGATGGTTCTCCAGTAGAAGGTTGTCCTTCCGGAGCTAAGTAATATTTGTAAACCACAGCTCCTCCGACGACCACAATTAGAAGAACCACTAATAAGATGCTTAACGTTGTTGAAATTCCTTTTTGTTTGTTCATAATATTATTTGATTATTGGTCTTTATTGAAGACCACTAATATTAATTAAAGACCTTTTAAATATATTACTCTTTAATTCTTAGTAATTCCTTTATTTTCTCCATTAATCCTGAAATGGCTTGAGAAATATCAGCTAATTGATTTTCTATACTTTCTAATCCAAATGGTT
>Ga0100389_1000852_pt1 | contig 23946 bp, 21 predicted proteins | sample CryGeymeta201513_FD_81537 | JGI IMG/M metagenome (GOLD analysis project Ga0100389, IMG submission 81537) | Groundwater microbial communities from Crystal Geyser aquifers in Utah, USA - Crystal Geyser metaG 2015-13 | ecosystem: Environmental > Aquatic > Deep subsurface > Groundwater | place: USA... | reverse complement strand
TTTTTGCTATCCATGCGTGCCCTTGCTTATATAAAGAATTAATTTCTTCTTTACTTCTGCCGCTGCCAATATGTTTTACGACTCTTGGTTCTCTATTTTTATAAAAAACAACTTGAACTTCTGTTGCGTCGTTTGATGTTGGGGCTTTTCGTACTTTCAGCATTTTTTGTCATCTATTTGGAAGATTCGTGTGACAAATTACGAGAAATATCCCCTATTTGCTCTTTTTTCTCAACTTTTTTTTGATTTTTTAAAAGTGGCAGAAGTCAGGAGGCGAAACAGGCGCAGGCAAATCAATTTTAGTTGATGCGATGGTTTTGCTTCTTGGTGAGCGCGCTTCAACCTAAGTTTACTCACAAGTATCGACTAAAAGTTTACAAAATATAAAATCCCCTTTTGATGATTTATAAAAATAATTTGTTTAATTTTTTGCAATTGTTTAATTATTCTTAAAACTAATATTTAGTTTATCAGCCGGGCTTTTAATTTTATTAATTGAGTATGAAGAAACGTGGGTGTAAATCTGAGTTGTTTCCAATCTTTTATGACCAAGCAGTTCTTGAATGTAACGTATATCTGTTCCATCATCAAGAAGATGTGTGGCGAAACTATGACGTAAAGAATGAACAGTTGCTTTCTTTTTAATTCCGGCTTTTTGAATAGAGGCTTTAAAAATGTTTTGAACACTTTTAGGAGTGTACTGCCCTCCTTTTTGTCCTTCAAAAACAAATTCTTTGGGTTTATAAACCTTATAATATTGTCTCAATAATTGTAATACATTTTCTGAAAGCATAAGATATCTATCTTTTTTTCCTTTCCCTTGTCTAATATGTATTTTCATTGCATGTGAATCGATATCTGCAATTTTCAAATTTAACAGTTCGCCTAATCTTAATCCGGCAGAATATATAAGCAGCAGTATGGTTCTGTGTTTTAGGTTTTCTGTTAAATTAATAATTTTATTGACTTCTTTTGGTGATAACACTACAGGAAGAAAAATTGGTTTACGAAGGTTAATATTTAAGCTTTCCGGAGGTTTTTCATTTAATACTTTTAGGTAAAAATACCTTATTGCACCAATAACTTGTTTCATTGAAGAATAAGAGTAATTCTTCTTTTCTTTGCAGAAAAGCAAATAATTACTAATAACATCAGATGTTACTTTTTCAAATTTATTACTAATTACCCATTCCAAAAATAAATTTAGAGACGAGGAATAACTTCTAATTGTTTGATTTGAATAATTTTCAATTTTAAGTTGTCTTGAAAATTTATCTAAAACTTCTTGCTTTTTCATAGATTAACGTATATTTTCGTAATAAACGAATGATAAATTAACATATAATCGTAATAAACGCAATACGTTTGTTAAGACGTTGTAGGTAATTAAAAAAAGGACGTAATGACTAAAATTTTAAAAGTAGCTGCGGCTCAACTCTCACCTGTGTTCCTGAACAAAGAAAAAACAGTTGAAAAAGCATGTCAAGCCATCCTGGAGGCTGGAGAAAAGGGTGCCGAATTGATTGTCTTTCCCGAAGCCTTCATTTCAGGATATCCTGATTGGGTATGGCTTATTCCAAACAGTAAGGGAGCAGATTTAAACGAGTTATACCTGAGCCTGGTAGAACAAGCCGTTTCCGTTCCCGACGACAGCACGGAAAAACTCTGCAAGGCGGCAAAAACGGCTGGCATTCATGTAATCATAGGTATAAATGAACGCAACACGGAGTACAGCAATGCAAGCCTTTTTAACAGCATTCTTTTTATTGATGACAATGGTAAAATATTAGGCAAACACCGAAAATTAATCCCAACGGGAGGCGAACGTCTTATTTGGGCACAGGGCGATGGCAGCACCTTACGGTCTTATGATACTTCAGCTGGAAAAATAGCCGGACTTATCTGTTGGGAAAACCTTATGCCATTAGCCAGATATGCCATCTACGAAAGCGGAGCCCAAATTTTAGCTTCTCCAACCTGGGACAAAAGTCCAAATTGGCTCCAATCTATTCAACATATTGCAAGAGAAGGTGGGCTTTTTGTAATCAGCTCTTGCATGGCTTTGAGAATGAATGATATTCCTGATGCGTATGAGTTTAAAAAGCTTTATCCAGAGGGAAGAGAATGGATAAATATTGGCAATAGCTGTATTGTAGCTCCAAATGGACAACTATTGGCAGGACCATTAGAGGCAGAGGAAGGCATTTTATATGCAGATATCGAATTTCAAAACATTATTAAAGCAAAGCGCATGTTTGACGTGGTGGGTCATTACTCAAGACCCGACGTGTTCCATTTTTCTTTAACTAAAAAAAACAATTATGACAACACTTGATCTTTACGGTTCAAATACTGAAATATTTAAACAGTTTTCTATAAGAGACGCCCTTTTTGTGCATTATAACTGTCCGCAAAGAGATAAGATAATGCAATTATACTCCCAGCATAATCAGCTTCTCTTTACAATAAGCGGTGAGAAAATCTTCCGGCATGGTGACGATACTTTTTTTGCCAAACCCAATACAACTTTCTTGTTGAAACGAAGTGCATTTCTGCAGGAATTACCGGATGATTATACAGGATTCGAAGTCCTGGTATTTTATGTTAAAGACGATTACCTGAAATCAATATTCGAAGAGTACAGAACGTTTTTGCCGTTAAGAAGCCTTCAGGAGGTTACGCAAAAAATGTTCATACCTTTTGATGTAAATGACAGCATCTATTCAAACTACCGCGACATTCTTCCCTATTTTGAACAAAAGAACCGTTTGCCTGAAAGTATTTTGGAAGCCCGGATCAAAGAGCTGATTTTTCGCATTTTAGACCATCCGGCAAACGGACAACTACTTTCCTATATTAAAAACGTGGCTGATGAAATCAAGACACCGATATATGAAGTTATGGAAGCAAATTATATGTATGATCTGAAATTAGCCGATTTTGCCAGCTTAGCCCAAAGGAGCCTTGCCACATTCAAACGTGAATTTGTACAATATTACCATACCACGCCCGGAAAATGGTTAACACAAAGAAGATTTAAACGGGCCAAAAGTTTATTGGAAACAAGCCGGATGCCAATTGGAGAAATTGTTTTTGAGTGTGGATTTGTAAACTTATCCCATTTTAGCAGGGTGTTCAAAGCAAACTTGGGTATCTCCCCATCTGAGTACCGTCATCAATTTCAAAATAAATAATGCCTTCGTACGAATAGAAAAAAGATTGCACTTCTCAGCAAAGCAGAAATGTAAACTGTTCTTTACTTTGTTTCCATAATTAATTTATTTCTCACTAAATAAAGGATATGATTATGGAAAAAGTATTTGACCCGGTCCAATACAAGACCACCACGAGAGAACAATGGCAAACAGCCGCAGAAGCCTGGCACAGGTATCACCCTACTTTGAAAAAATGGTTAGGCCCGGCCACCGATTTAATGTTGGAAATGGCGCAGGTTAATGAAGGACACAGAATACTGGATATAGCTGCCGGTGCTGGTGAGCAATCCATTACTGCCGCAAAGAAAGTAGGCCCAAAAGGTTATGTATTGGCAACAGACCTATCACCAAGGATACTGGAATTTGCTTTGGAGCTAGCCGATGAAAATAGAATTAACAACATAGAGGTCAAAGAAATGGACGGAGAAAACCTCACGGTTCCGGACAATTCATTCGATACGGTTATTTCGAGAGTTGGCCTGATTTTCTTTCCTGACCAACAAAAAGCATTGAGTGAAATGAAAAGGGTTTTAAAACCAGGCAGTTATGTAGCCGCAATAGTTTACTCTACGGTCGAAAAAAATAAATTCTTCTCTACCCCGGTCTCCATCATCAGAAGAAGGGCGCAGCTTCCTCCTCCATTGGCAGGGCAGCCGGGTCCGTTTAGCTTAGGTGGCGAAGGAGTACTGGATGAGGCGTTCAAAAAAGCCGGTTTTGTAAATGTAGAGTCAAAGGTTGTTAATGCACCAGTGCTAATGCCAACAGCAAAAGAATGTGTTCAATTTGAATACGAGTCCTTTGCGGCTTTGCATCAAATGCTGGGTAGTTGTTCCGATGAAGAAAAAGCTGCTGCTTGGGAGGAAATCGAGTTTGAACTGTCAAAATATCAAAATGGAAATGGGTTCTCTGGACCTTGTGAACTTGTGGTAGGTGTCGGACAGAAACCTTTGAATTGAGTTAACTACCTACAACATTGTGTAAAAGCAATAGCGGGTGAATTGGTAAATCGAAGCTTAGTGCATCTAATAAACTTTGGTGGTGATGGACAGGCCACTTGCCATGAAATCCGCTACTTCTCATACACTTGACCGTTAGTGGCAAGCCAATATCAAACAAAACAGGAAAGAATATGAAAAAAGCAAAAAACAATGTAACGACACAAAATCCAGTTTTTGGAATGTATATTTTATTTTATTTAACTATACCCTTCAATTTATTCGGACAATCCTATGTCGGGCTAAACCAATTGGAAAATTTCCAAACAAAAACATATTATAGCAATGGTTCTATTGAACAAGCTAAAGAAATGGCTGAACGTTGTGACAATGTAGTTTCATTTTATGCAAAACTCATTGACTTTGAGCCTTCAGTTACATTATTAGTGTTATCAAAAGAAGATTGGAGTAAACACACTAAATTCCCTGTTTATGGAATGCCTCACTATAATGACAACAATACGCTCATTGTAGCCTCACAAGACAATGATTTTTGGAAAAGTTTTATTCCCCCAATAGAAAATATGCCACAAGAAATTGCTCATCAAATCTCAAAAACATATGCAGACGAAAATGGCACTTTAACAATGCGTGGCTTTTTTGATTTGTTGGCCATTCACGAATTAGGACACGCATTTCATATCCAGGGCGGACTTACTATGCAGCGCAAATGGATGGGTGAATTATTTGCCAATATTTTTCTTCATACCTACATCGCAGAGAAAGAACCGGAATTATTGCCGGCACTAACTATTTTTCCCAAAATGGTGGTGTCTTCAACCAACAAGAATGACTTACAGTTTACCTCGCTGAGTGAATTGGAAACCAATTATGAGAAAATAGGACAAGAATACCCTAATAACTATGGATGGTATCAATGTCGCTGGCATATAGCAGCTGGCAATATCTATAACCAAGGAAAAGTTGAAGTATTTAAAAATCTTTGGCAAACATTGATGACCCAAAAAGAGATTTTAGACGATATTTCATTTTCATCACTACTATATAAACAAGTGCATCAAAGCGTTGCGGATGTTCAGTTGAAGTGGGAGGATTAATGCAATTGACAAAAGCCAGCCACTAACAACGTGTATGTGCAATAGCGGGTAAAGTGGAAAATCGAAGGTCTATGCATCTAAGAAACATTGTGCTAAACGGACAGAAAAGTGCTTCTAATCCGCTACTGCACATACACGCAAACCGTTATATGCGATTTTAGATGAGCACTTGCAAAGTTGCAAACTATCCACAATTTGAACAAAAGAAAAAAAGAAAATAAAACAAAGTTGCACATTCGGACAACTATTCGTATCTTTGTATTGTATGAGCAAAGAGAAAATAAAAACGGTATTTTTGTATAAGGATTACTTTACAAACTTCCTTGATAAGCAGAAGCAGAAAGTAAAGGACAAAATAATTTGGACTTTTAAACTTATTGAAACGATACAACAAGTGCCAGAAGATTATTTAAAACACTTGAAAGGCACAGATGGACTTTATGAAATTCGAGTTCAGCATGGGAGCGACATATTTCGCATTTTCTGTTTTTTTGACTCAGGGAAACTTGTTGTATTAGCAAATGGTTTTCAAAAAAAGACACAGAAAACGCCAAAATCAGAAATAGATAAAGCACTTAAAATAAAAAATGAATATGAAACAGAAAAGTAATTTAAAATCCCTCGACCAATTTGTGGACGAGCAATATGGGAAAAAAGGAACATCTAAACGCAACAAGTTTGAGAAGGGCTACGAATCATTTAAACTTGGTTTTCTTCTTCAACAAGCTCGACTTGACAAAGGACTTACACAAGAAGAACTTGCCGAAAAATGTGGAACTAATAAAGGTTACATTTCAAAGATTGAGAACAACATTAAAGAAGTTCGTATTTCGACACTTCAAAAAATTGTTGAACTTGGTTTAGGTGGACACTTAGAGTTTTCAATCAAACTTTGACAACTTGTCGACTGAAAGAAAAACCGCATATAACAATGTATATAAAAAATAGGCGGTTTAGTCGGAACTTGTCAATAAAAATGAGACAAAAAAACATTTTAATTACGCAACATCTTTGCCAACGCCGACCTTAAATCTTTATTTCTAAAACCACAAAATACAATCTACCCGGAATTGCTGGTGAATGAATCGCTGACTATAGTATTGGAAATAATATTTTTGTTTTTTATGTCAAAATATTCGTTTTTTTTACTGAACGCTGAAAGCTAACTCAGTGTTTACAATTTTTAATTTTACATTGTGCATTGTACATTGTACATTTTTAATTGCGGCTTGCCGCGCTCTGTTTCACTGTTATAGCAGTAAATAGTTAAAGAACACTCCGCGTTCCTGACTTTTTCCCTCAAAACATATTTTTTTACTGCTATAGCAAGAATTTTCTTGACATTATCGTCATCTATAGATATTTTAAACTTGAAACTAAAATATTTACTGCCATAACGGTATAGAATGATCTCGAAACATATTGGAAAAATAATTCTCGCACATCGAAAAAAGAGCAATTTAACTCAGAAACAATTAGCCGATTTAGCCGGAGTTGGAAAGACTGTTGTTTTCGATTTGGAAAAAGGAAAAGCAACTGTTCAATTAAATTCTTTACTTAAAATTTTATCCGCACTCAATATAAAATTAGAACTAACAAGTCCTTTGATGCATTTGATGGAGGAGTTTGATGAAAAAAGCTAAGGTTTTCAATTTCGGAAATTATACAGGTGAATTAACGGAAATTGAAAAAGGGAAAAAGTATCAATTCAATTATAGTGATGAATATAATGGTTCGCCAATTTCCTTAACGCTTCCAATCAATCAAAGAGAATATGCGTTTGATGAATTTCCTCCATTCTTCGAGGGATTGTTACCTGAAGGGATTCAACTTGATGCCTTGCTTAGAAAGACAAAGATAGATCGTAATGATTTTTTTTCTATTCTAATTATAACAGGGAAGGATTTGGTTGGCTCGGTAACAGTGGAGAAGGCTGAATGAATATTTGCCCGATCACATTTCAATTTTGCGGTGATAATAAATATTCTGAGAAAGGGTTAAAACTTCTCTCAAGAAATTTAATCCGTTTAAAAGACTTACCGTTCACTCAGGCAGAACAATTAAAAGAAGTTGCCATTAGAGCAGATAAAATGTCAATTCAAGGAGTGCAGCCAAAACTTAGCGCTAAGCTGAACGCAAAAGACGAGATTTTTAATGTTGTCGATAGAGGCGGTGAATACATTCTAAAACCACAAAATATTTTCTATCCCGAATTACCTGAGAATGAATCACTCACTATGAAACTAGCAGAGTTAATAGAAATTGAAGTTCCATTGAGTGGAATGGTCTATTCTTCTGACGGAAAATTTACTTACTTTATTAAAAGATTTGATAGATATGGAAGAAACAAAAAATTATCTGTGGAAGATTTTGCGCAACTTGCCGGCAAAAGCAGGGACACGAAATATGATTACAGTATGGAAAAACTTGTAACCCTGATTGATGCTTTTTGCACATTCCCGGCGATCGAAAAAGTAAAGTTGTTTCGATTGATAATTTTTAATTTTCTCATCGGTAATGAAGACATGCATTTAAAAAATTTTTCTCTTATAACTCGTGATGGCAAAGTGGAACTTTCACCTGCTTATGATTTATTAAATACAACTATCGTTGTTCCCAAATCTCAGGAAGAAATTGCTTTACCGTTAACAGGGAAGAAAAGAAATTTGAGTGCGAAAATTTTAATAAATTATTTTGCAACAGAAGTATTGAAATTAAACGCTACAATAATTTCGCAAGTGCTCAATAAAATTATAGGAGTGCAGAGCAAATGGGAAGAATTGATAGAGGTTAGTTTTCTTTCTAATGAAATGAAAGAAAGATATTCCGGGTTGATAAACAAAAGAAAAAGCGTTCTTCAAATATTACGTTAAATAATAACGCGGCAAGCCGCAATTTTGAATCCGTTAGCTAACGGATGAATTAAACGCAAAGGAATTTATTTAATTTATCATTGAAAATCAGTACTTCCCGATTAACCTTAGTAACCACACTTGCCGTAGTAAATGCAACCTTATTCCCTTATTTTGGGAATAATAAGCTAATAAGGTTGAAAATGTTTACCTCTGCCTATGTTACTAAGGTTAAGAATGTAATTTATCGTTTTACATTTTTATACAGATTTTGATTATTCCAATTTTTGAAAAGAGCTCTATTTTATTGCTTACAATTAATTGTATTTATTTTACTTATAACCGACAGTAGTGATTTAAAATATCTTGACATCAAAAATCCGCTGGCTAACGATGAATTTTAAATGAAACGCGATCCCGCTTGCGGGATAAAAGTCAATACTATAAGTAAACAGCTTGGCTAATCAAACTGCGGGAGAACGCAATCTTTTGAAGAGGCTGCAAAATCAAAGTTTGCCTATCCCGGGAAATAGGAATTGAGATAAAAAGAATTTCCGTTTGGGAATGAACTTATGGGTATCTCTAAAATCTCAAAATTCTAGACTGGGATTGCTTCATTCGAGGACTCATTCGCAATGACACTTTGTTATTAGAGATGCCCTTATAATAATTTTACTAAAATAATTAACTTAAAATTACAGTTATGAATTACAAATTAAATAAAAGCGAAGTATTATATAGAGGGAAAGTATTTGATCTTCAAATAGATGAAATAACTTATGACAGCGGAAATAACGGGATAAGAGAGATTGCAGTCCATGCCGGAGGAGCAGTTATTGTCCCGATAACAAATGAGGGCAAAATTGTTCTCGTAAAACAATTTCGTTATCCATTTCAGAAGTATATGCTTGAAATGCCAGCCGGAAAACTTAATAAAGGAGAAGACCCTTATTTATGCGCTGTAAGAGAACTTGAAGAAGAAACTGGCTATAAAGCAGATAAAGTTGAAAAGCTCGGCGCAATTGCAACTACGCCGGGCTTTTGTACGGAGATACTTCACCTTTACATCGCAACCGGATTAACGCCGGGCAGGCACAACAGAGAAGAGGGCGAGTTAACAATGGAAGTTTATGAGTATTCTTTTGAAGACGTAGAACGATTGATTTCCGAAGGTGAATTATACGATGCAAAATCAATTTGCGCATTCTATATGGCATACAACAAACTGAGGAATTGATAATCCGTTTAAGATCATCTTTGATAATACAAACCAAAAAAGCTAAATTAGCCCACATCAATTTATTTTAGGTTTATGCTAAAGTCCTTAGAGGTTAAAGATTATGCTCTTATCGAACATATCAATGTTCAGTTTGAGCGTGGGTTGAATATTATTACCGGCGAAACAGGCGCAGGCAAATCAATTTTAGTTGATGCGATGGGTCTGCTGCTTGGTGAGCGCGCTTCAACCGAAGTAGTTAGGAAAGGCGCAGCAAAATCGGTTGTGGAAGGAATATTTGAAGCAGAAACAAACAACAAAGTAGAAGCTCTTCTTAAAGAAAATGAAATTGAATTTTTCCCGGAATTAATTGTTCGGAGAGAGATTTCGCTTAAAGGCGCCAACCGTTGTTTTATAAACGATACTCCCGTTCCTCTCACATTAGTAAAAGATATTGGAAATTATTTAGTTGACCTTCACGGACAGCACGAGCATCAATCGCTTCTGCGTACAGAGATGCATATTGAATTTCTTGATGAATTTGGCGGTATCGAAAATCTTCTAAACGAATATCGAAAATATTATTCCCAACTAAACAGCAAATTAAAAAAGTTAAAAGAGCTTAAAGAAAAAGAGCATTCGCTCAAAGAGAAAAAAGAAATTTATTCATTCCAAATAAAAGAGATTGACGCCGTATCGCCCGAAGTAGGCGAGGAAGAGAGATTAGGTGAAGAACTAAATATTTTAGAAAATTCCGAAAAGCTGCTCGAATCAACCTCAAATATTTACCGGACTCTTTATGAGTCGGAGGGTTCTGTTTATGATGCTCTCGTTAAAATTAATAATGAATTGGAGAATCTTCTTCAGATAGATAAATCATTCACTGAATCTGCAAGCGAATGTAAATCGGCGCTGGCATTGCTGAATGATGTTTCGGAATTCATACGCAGCTACAATTCCAAAATTGATCTCGACCCGAAGCATCTTGAAAGTTTGCGCGAAAGACTTGGAATACTAAGTCTTCTAAAAAAGAAATACGGCGGTTCGATAATTAGAATTATTGAGCATAGAAAAAAGATAGGCGAGGAATATGAACTTGCTGAAAATTTTTCAGACAATATAAATAAAATTGAAGATGAAATTTCTCAATTGCGGATAGCGTGCGGTTTCACGGCGGAAAGAATTTCACAAAAAAGGAAACAAACTTCCGCCAATGTTTCCGGAGAAGTAAAAAGTGTGCTGGCTCATCTCGGTATACCCGATGCGCTATTCGAAGTTAAAATTGTAAACGTCCCGGCTGATATTAAAGAAAAAAATTACATCACTGTAAATGAAAAACCTTATTGCTATAACATTAATGGATACGATGAAGTTGAGTTTTTTATATCGACAAATATTGGCGAGGAAACTAAGCCGCTTGCAAAAGTTGCTTCGGGCGGAGAGATTTCGAGAATTATGCTTGCCTTAAAATCTATACTCGCAAAAAATGATAAACTTCCCCTTTTAATTTTTGATGAAATAGATACAGGCGTAAGCGGACGTGTTGCGCAAAAAGTAGGTCATGCTTTACTGGCACTCGCATCATATCACCAAATAATTGCAATAACTCATCTGCCTCAAATTGCCGGACTGGCGGATATTCATTTTCTGGTTGAGAAAAGAGCAATTGCTGATAGAGTTGTTAGCAGTATTAGAAAATTGCCGGATGGTGAACGCGTACGGGAAATAGCTAAGCTGATGAGCGGTGAAGAAGTTACTGAAGCAAGTTTAGTTGGCGCACGGGAATTAATGAATGCAAAATAATTTTGTCTCTGTCAGCCGACTTTAATTCTCCACCGAATGTCGTTTGTAAGAGATTCCCAAATGTCATCCCTAAAAAAAATCTATTCTTTGCATAAATGGATAGATAATCATGGCATTGAGTTTGAAGCACTAAAACAAATCCATAAATAAATTAGGTTATATATGAAAAATCCAATACGGAGTCTCTTGTTCTTTCTATTTGCTATTACTTCATGGGGAAGTTTATTTGCCCAGGATAATGACCTTGGTAAACTGTTCTCTAAAATGTCGCAGGATGCTGTAGGCGCTTATTCTAAGCCGATAATATCGGGCTTCGGTTCAAACTTGAATTCCGGATGGGTATCTAAAGTTCCTTCCGCTTCAAAATTTGATTTCCACATTGATATAAAATTTCTTGGCATGGCGTCATTTTTTGGAGATGCAGATAAATCATTCAGCACAACCGGGCAGTTCCATTTTACATCCGGGCAGGCTGATCAGGTATTAGCCGCTTCCGGTATAAATTCTTCTAACATCAATTAATACAATTATAAAAACGCACTTCTCAATACTGATTGGACGGTTAATATGAATGGTCCAACAATACTTGGCAAGGGAGACGAATTATTGCAGGTGGATTTTTTGGGCGCCAATATTAACGGGCAGCAAATTAATGCCACAAGCTTTAAGGTTGACGGTGTGAGCGGTTTCTTAAAAGATCTTTCTCTTCTGCCATTGGCTGCATTTCAAATTTCCGGCGGAACTTTTTATGGTACGGATGTGTCGGTAAGATTTTTACCGAGCATTGCATTGGGAGATCTTGGCAAATTCAGTTTCTTCGGAATTGGTTTTATTCATAACCCCGGTGTATGGTTAAAGGACCCTCTGCCATTAGATGTTGGCGTGGGATACTTTACACAAACTATGAGCGTTGGAGATATTTTTTCCAGCACGGCAAATCAATTCGGACTTTATGCAAGTAAAACTTTCGGCGCTGTTGTATCGGTTACTCCGTACGCAGGTTTAACTTACGAAACTTCAACAACAACCCTTAAATATGCTTACGAGTATGATACTCAAGCCGGTCCGCAAAAAGCAAATTTTGAGTTCGATCTTAAAGGAAACAACGGTGTTGGTTTTACTATTGGCGCCGCACTCAATTTGGTTATAGTTGACCTCACTATCGACTATAAACTTGCAGCAACCAAAACAGTAAGCGCAGGTTTAGTTTTTGGTTTTTAGTGTCTCTCGGGAACGGAAGAGAATGTGATATTATTTTAGGGCATCTCTAAAAACAAAGTGTCATTGCGAATGAGTCCTCGAATGAAGCAATCCCAGTCTAGAATTTTGAGATTTTAGAGATGCCCTTTAGTGACTGATTGAATGATAAACTGATAACTCTTCCGTCCCGCTTTATTTTGGGGGGTATTTGGAAACCGCATCACAGTATAAAAGCGGATGAATGAACTCATCCGCTTTTTTTAGTTCGCTGTTGCAATAAAAATATTTTTTTTATTTTGCACTCCAACTAAAACAAAATAAAGATGAAAAAAGATTCAGCCTTATATCTACATATTCCTTTCTGCGAGCATAAATGTATTTACTGCGATTTCTATAGTATTATAACTTCAGATAATATAGTTCCTTTCCTTAATGCGATTCAAAAAGAAGTTGCATACTATTCAAATATTTATTCTGAGGGGAGGCGATTTTCCTCAATATTTTTTGGCGGTGGAACTCCTTCGCTTCTTGAACCAAAACAAATACAAATAATAATTCAATCATTAAAAAATAATTTTGATGTTGATAGCGATGCCGAAATTACGCTTGAGACAAATCCGGGAACCGTTGATGTCAAAAAACTGAAAGAGCTTAATCAAATCGGGATCCATCGCTTATCAATCGGCATTCAATCATTTCACGAGGATGATTTGAAATTTTTAACCCGCATCCATAATAGTAAAACAGCGATAGAAACAACTTACAATGCTGCGGAAGCAGGTTTTGGTAATATTAATATTGATTTAATTTTTAATCTTCCGGGACAGACAAAAGAACGGTGGCTGCAAAATTTAGAGCAGGCAGTTAAACTGCCTGTCACTCATATTTCTGCTTATAGTTTAATTCTTGAAAGGGGAACGATATTAAACAAGATGGTACTCGACGGCAAAGTCAAAATTCGGGATGAAGACTATGACGCCGAACTATATGAACTAACAATTGATTTTTTAGTTCAGCACGGGTTTGCCCAATACGAGGTTTCAAATTTTGCTAAACCGGGGTATGAATGCAGGCATAACAATGCATACTGGCATTATCATGATTATTTAAGCTTCGGACCCTCAGCGCATTCTTTTGCAGATGATAAACGGTGGTGGAATTTTTCGAGTCTTAAAAAATATATTTTTGAAATTGAAAAAAACCATCAAGCCAAAGCCAACATTGAAGAAATAAGTAAAGAACAAAAATTTGATGAATACGTAATGCTGGCACTTCGAAGCAGCGGTATTAAAATAGCTGAGCTAAAATTTTTTTTTGGAGATAAGTGGTTAAAAGAAAAAAATGATTATATTAAAATATTGGCGGATGAAAATTATCTTACATTTGATTCAGAAAAAGTAAAACTGACAAAAAGGGGTTATGCTGTTTGTGACGAAATACTTGCTAAGATACTTTAACTGCGCCCTCTGTTTTTAGAATAATAATTTTGGTTGTCATGTTCAAATTAAAAATCCACTGGCAAATTTTAATTGCGCTAATCCTATCCGTTCCGTTCGGCTTTTTCTTTCCTCAATATGTTGATTACGTTTCGTGGCTTGGCGATCTATTTCTACGTGCCTTAAAAATGATAATTGTTCCACTGATACTTACTTCTATAGTTTCCGGCGTAACAAATATCGGCGATGCTCAAAATCTTGGCAAGCTTGGCTTAAAAACTATTTTATATTATTTATCCACCAGCCTTGCCGCTATTTTGGTTGGCTTAACGCTTGTAAATCTTCTGCAGCCCGGAGTTGGAGCCGATCTGAATTTTAATAAAAATGTTGAAGAGTTCGGTTTGGTCTCTGATACACTCGGCAACGTACTTCTTCGAATGATACCTGCAAATATTTTTGAAGCGCTTGTTTCTGCAGATATGCTTGCAATAATTTTCTTCTCAATACTTCTTGGATTTTTTATCACAAAAATCGCAGACGAGTATAAAACTCCCTTAATAAATTTGTTTAACTCCGGCTTCGAAGTTATGATGAAGTTAACTTCATTCATCATAAAATTTACCCCTCTCGGAATATTTGGAATTGTAGCGGTTGTTGTTGCAGAAAATAGAGACTCGCTGCCGGAGATTGCTGGAAGATTGTCGGTTTATATGGCGGCAGTTCTTTTGGGTTTAATATTTCATGCATTTATAACCCTTCCTTTGTTTCTACGCATTGTGGGAAAAGTTAATCCGCTTGCGCATTTTAAAGCAATGACCGCGCCTTTACTTACTGCTTTTTCAACATCGTCTTCATCAGCCACCCTCCCTTTAACGCTTGAAGCTGTTGAACATTACAGCGGTGTTTCAAATAAAATTACAAGTTTTGTTCTTCCTTTGGGGGCAACAGTTAATATGGACGGTACGGCGTTGTACGAATGTGTTGCCGCGATGTTTATCGCTCAGGCTTACGGTATTGAACTTTCATTCATTCAGCAGGCAGTAGTTGTCTTTACCGCTTTGCTTGCATCAATCGGGGCGGCAGGTATTCCGATGGCGGGACTTGTAATGATAACAGTTATTTTATCAGCAGTTGGTCTTCCTCTTGAAGGCGTGGGATTAATTCTTGCTGTCGATAGAATACTCGATATGTGCCGCACAACCGTAAATGTTTGGAGCGATTCGTGCGGCGCTGCAATTATAGCTAAAACCGAAGGTGAGCAGCTTCTTGTAGACATAAAATAATTTTTTCTGAAGGACTTTATTCCATCAAATTAGTTTATTTTAAACACCGATAATCGCTAACTTTATTTATAAGGCTTGTTTTATGAGGCATCTATTTTCTATTTTATTTTTTATGACGCTTACTTTTTCCTCGTTAGCTCAAAATTATAAAGAGGTAAAAATTTACCTGAATGATCCTAAAGATATTGAAACGCTAATAAATGCAGGTTTGCAAATTGACCACTTTTCTGCAACGAAAGACAACGCAATTCAGGTATTTGTTTCTGACGAAGAATTTGATGCTCTTAAACAAACAGGTTTTCAATATGATATTTTAATTGATGACTGGTTCGGCTATTACGAAAGACTTCCGAAACTTAGTGAAAGTGAAATAAACTCAAGTTTGTTAGAAAGCAAAACAAATTATAATGTTACCGGTTTCGGATACGGTTCAATGGGAGGATATTATACTTACGCCGAGGCGATTGCTAATCTCGATTCCATGATTGCTCATTATCCAAATATCATTTCGCAGAAATATTCCATCGGAACAAGCCATGAGGGAAGAACAATCTGGGCAGTTAAAATTTCCGACAACCCAAATATTAACGAAGAAGAACCTGCAACAGGGTTTGATGCACTCGTACACGCACGCGAGCCGCAATCAATGGCTACACTAATGTACTTCATGTGGTACCTGCTCGAAAATTACGGAACAGATCCCGCGGCAACCTACCTTGTAAATAATAGAGAAATTTATTGTGTGCCGATTTTTAATCCCGATGGGTACGAATATAACAAAACCACAAATCCTGGCGGCGGCGGAATGTGGCGCAAAAACCGGCGCAACAACAGCGGCTCTTACGGCGTTGACTTAAACCGTAACTTCGGATATATGTGGGGCTATGATAACAATGGTTCTAGCCCGACTCCTTCAAGTGAAACATACCGCGGACCATTTGCTTTTTCTGAACCCGAAGCACAGGCAGTTAGAGATCATATTATCGGTAAAGGAATTCAAACTTATTTTAATATGCATTCCTATCAGGATGCTATTTTATTTCCGTGGGGATATATTGATGCGTACACTCCCGACTCAGTAACCTATAGAGAGTTTGCTTCCGATATGGCGGCACTAAACGGTTATTCTTATGGTAATAGTTCTGATATTCTTGGTTATCCTAGTAATGGAAGTGTAAGAGACTGGTTGTACGGCGAGCAAGTTGTTAAAAATAAAATTTTTGGTTACACAATAGAAATAGGTAATTATTCTGACAATTTTTGGCCGCCGCAAAGTAGAATATTCCCGATTGCACAGCAAAATGTTCCCGTAAATTTGTACCAGGCATGGGTAGCAGGTGAATATGTTGCATTACAAAATCCGAATTTTCAACAGCAGTATTTTAACCCAGGTGATAATGTAGAACTGCTCCCTTCATTCCGGAATAAAGGGTTATCTCCGGCTTATAATTTGAATATAGATCTATCATCGCTAAGCCAGTATGCAGCCGTAGTGAACGGCATGGTTGTTTTTGATTCGCTCGCCGCAAGAAGTTCTGTGCAGGTTACAACGCCTTTTACAATTGCAGTTTCTGAATCTGCGCCGGTTGAAGAAAAAATTAAACTACTTGTAACTACTTCAACAAGCGGCGTAACAATGTCGACGGATACTGTTAGTTTCATAATTGGAGTGCCGACATATATGTTTATTGACACTACAAATAATCCACTGACTCATTGGACAATAACTGCAACGCCTTCAACGCCCAGATGGGAAGCTACAACAACTTCGTTCCATTCATCACCAAATAGTTACACTGACAGTAAAACAGGTAATTATTCTGCAAGCGCAACAGTAACAATGTCCTTGACAAATCCGGTGAATTTATCTTCATACTCAAACCCGAAATTAACATTTTGGACTAAGTATGAAATTGAAAGCAACTGGGATTACGGGCAGGTTGAGATAAGCACGAACAACGGTTCAACATGGTCTCCGCTTCAGGGTTTATATACAGAACCAGGACAGGGATCATTTCAACCAGGCGGAGAGCCTTTATATGACGGTACAAGATCATCATGGGTGCAGGAAGAAATAAATCTTGAAAACTACTTAAGCAGCCAGGTGAAATTAAAATTTGAATTGAAATCCGACGGTTCGATTCATAAAGACGGTTGGTATGTTGATGATATTGGAATAATGGTTTACACAATTGTGCCGGTTGAACTGCGTTCATTCACTGCAGAGATAAAAGATAACACAATTATTTTAAACTGGCAGACAATAACTGAACTGAACAACTCCGGATTCGATATTGAAAAACTTTCTTCAGACGGTTGGAAGAAGATTGGCTTTGTTAAAGGCAACGGCAGCACAACAGGGCAGCAGAGTTATTCTTTTCTTGATGAAAATGTTATAGCTGGGAAACAAAGTTATAGATTAAAACAGATTGATTACGATGGCACATACCGCATTTATGGGCCCGTTGAAGTTGATTACACCGGCGTATTAACCTATGAACTTGAGCAGAATTATCCCAACCCATTCAACCCGGTAACAACCATCCATTACCAGTTGCCGGCAGACGGAATGGTTACTATAAAGGTTTATGATATTATCGGCAGAGAAGTAAAAACGCTCGTTAACGATTTCAAAACAAAAGGACGTTACGAGATAAACTTTGACGCAAGTGGATTAAGCAGCGGCATCTATATTTACCAAATAATAAGCGGGAGTTATAAGGCTTTGAGGAAGATGTTGTTAACTAAATGATTAGCTCCAATGTGAGGTTCATATGTTAAAAATAAAATATATTATTGTCTGTCTATTATTTATTACATCCATTTTGTATGCACAATTTCCTCCGGCAATTGAGCAATGGAGTGTACCGGTTAGAATTGATTCATTTTCAATCCTTGCCAGGTATGAAGCTGAAGCATGTTTTAATGATCGAATGGATTCAGTTTATTTTTTCAGAAAAAATGGTATAAGTTTCTCAACTCTTATCGATTCTGTTTGGAGTTCGCCTTTAAAATTAAATTCCAATATAAATAATGGGCAACCAATTCGCAGACCTTCTATTAGCCGTGACGGCAAGAGGTTATATTTTAGCAGATGGGGCGGTTACGGCTCATGGGACCTCTGGTATAGTGAGTGGAGCAATAGTAATCAACATTGGGGTCCTTCAATCAATTTAGGACCCCAGATAAATTCTCCAAGCATTGAATATTATGCTCTTGAAATAAGCCCAGATACTTTGTATACAATAGATTCGAGATGGGGCGCAGGCGGTGTTTGTATTTTTATTAAAGATTCAATAAATAATACATGGCAGATAGTTGATAGTTCAAACTATAATCATCCTTTCGGATATGGCGATACAAGAGGAGTATCAATAACAGGTAACAGAAAGAAGGCATACTTTAGTAAGTACGTTTTTGGTCCACCGGACACACTTCAGTCAGAGTTATTTGTAACTTACCGGGATACAATACTGAATAGATGGGGTGCAACCTATAAACTAAATATCAATTCAACTGCATTCCAGCCAACCGGTTCGTTCGGCTACATCGGCGGCTGGGACGAATATCCCTGGATATCACCCGATGGTAAAACTTTAGTTTTTACGTCTAACCGGGATGCTGCAAGAGAAGATACTATAAGTTTTCCAGATTTATATATAAGTTATCTAATAGTTGATGAAAATGGTGATACGGTTACTTCTGTAAATAAACCAAACGATATTTCGATTTCATCGTATGAGCTTTTTCAAAACCATCCGAATCCTTTTAATCCTTCTACATTAATCAGCTATCAAATACCAAAAGATGGAATAGTTACATTAAAAGTCTACGACATTCTCGGCAGAGAAATAAAAACACTCGTTAACGATTTCAAAACAAAAGGACGTTACGAAGTAACGTTCAATGCAGATGCTCTTGCCAGCGGTTTGTACATTTACGAAATAACAAGCGGCGATTATAAGGCTTCTAAGAAGATGACACTGATAAAATAAATTTAATAACAATTCTAATTATACTTTAGGCTTGCGTCTCTGCGGGAAACATCCCTTCTCGCGAAGACGCCAAGCCGCAAGCGAAAAGAAAAGTATAAGACACAAAAACACCCGCAATTAATTAATCTTCAATATATTTTGCACAATTGGTTTTACACCGCCGAAGAAAAACTCCACTGCAATTACCATTACAATTACCCCATTATGCGCATCAATATTTTATTGCCGCTTTCACCGGGGAATTTTATTATCCGCCGCGCGCTTAATAAGAAAAGGAGAGTTATAAGCAACACTAGTGCGATGGCAAATACAAGAATTAACTTCTGCATCATCAATGGCGAATCGTTCATCATAACAATTGCAGCAGTTATAGCGCCGGGACCGCTAATTATTGGAATTGCAAGCGGAGTTATTGCAACATCTTTTGCAAATTCTTTTACTGTTTCGTTATCTGCTTTTGTTCTTACAAATCTAGCCTGAAGCATATCGTAACCAGCCATAAAAAATATTATGCCGCCGACAACCTTTAAACTGTTCACTGAAATTTGAAAAAAAGTAAAAATAAATCCGCCGGTAAAAGCGAACAAAAGCAGCGTCATCAAAGCTATGAACACGGCTTTATATGCAACATTCCGCGCATCCTTTTCACTCATAGCCGCCGTTAAACCGGTATACACCGGTATAACACCAATTAGATTAACCATCGTAAAAACGGATATGAAAGCCAGCAATCCAAATTGAAATAAACCGTCCATCGTTTTTCCTTTGCGAAACCTAAAGCAGCTCTTTTAATTTTTCATCGAGCAATTTTTTTGCTTCCTCAACATGCTTTTCTTCGGTGCGAATACCGGAAATTGCAAGACGAATAACAAACTTACCGTTCAGTTTTGTGTGCGATAAAAATATTTTTCCCGTTTTATTGATGTTGTTCATCAACTCTTCATTTAATATATCAAGTTCATCATCACTTTTATTTTGAATTACTGCACGGAAACATGTAACACCCAACGGCGCGGCCGCCATCTGCCGGAAGTGTGAATGAGAATTTATCCATCCCGAAAAATCCCGCGTTAGTTTTAAATGATAGCGCAGCCTATCAATTATCCCGTCAACGCCAAAATAGCGGATGATGAACCATAGCTTAAGCGAGCGAAAACGCCTGCCAAGCTGCACGCCGTAATCCATATAACTTTCAACTTTATTTTGTTCGGCTGTATTCAAATATTCGGCGACAAGGCTAAATGCCCGTTTTAAAACTTCCGGCTTTCGTGTGTAGAAAGCGCTTAAGTCAATCGGTGTAAACATCCATTTATGAGGATTAACAACAATAGAATCGGCGTGTTCAACTCCGTTTAAAATGTATCTCATCTCCGGCACTATTGCCGCAGTACCGCCGTACGCTGCATCAACATGAAGCCAGATATTTTCGGCAGTGCATATCTTCGCAATTTTTTCAACCGGATCAATGCTCGTTGTCGAGGTTGTTCCTACTGTTGCAACAACACAAAAAGGAAGCCAGCCTTTCTGCTTATCTTCTTCAATGGCATTTTGAAGTTCGGCGGGAATCATTTTGAACTCATCATCAACAGAAATTTTTCTAACACCTTCCAAACCGATGCCGAGCGTCAACGCTCCTTTTTCAACGGATGAATGAGCCTGCTCGGAACAATATAATCTCATGCGGGGTGATTGACTGCCAGTCATTCCCTTTCCTCGGAGTTCGTATTTTTCACCGGCTTCTTCACGCGCGGCGGCGATTGCATGCATAGTGCTTACGGAGGCTGTATCGTAAATTATTCCCCAAAAGTCTTCCGGCAGTTTTAACATTTGCCTTAACCAGTTCATCATCACTTGTTCAAGTTCTGTGGAGGATGGGCAGGTTCGCCATATCATCCCATTTGCATTAAATGCGGCGGTTAACATTTCGGCAAGTATTCCAGGTCCGCTTGATGTAGAATTAAAGTACGCCATAAACCCGGGGTGATTCCAATGCGTCATACCAGGCATGATAATTTTGTTGATGTCGCTAAAAATTTTTGCCAACTCTTCCCCTTTTTGCGGAGGTTGTTCGGGCAAATGTTTTTTTACCTCGCCAGGTTTTATTTGAGAGAGCACCGGAAATTTTTCAATGTCATTCAAATAATCTGAAATCCAATCGACCATTTGATGACCGTAACGGCGAAAGTCATCAACGGGCATATCGCCGAATTTACTATCGTTTTTTAATTCCATTTTCATCTTTCATTCAGTGCAGTTCAGTGTGAAATGATTACATTATCAAAAATAAGAAGATATTTAATAATTATGGGTTTGCCGGCAAAATTTTTGCATTATTCTATTAAAAATTATTGCTATTTGTTTATTATTTTATGGCATCAACTTTGTAAATGTTTTATATTCGTGTTGAAAATTTTGAATTAATGATTAATTATAGAAAGGTGCTACGATGCGCAAATTAATATTCGTCCTTCTTGCCGTGTTTCTAATTGTTGGTGTTTCCCTGGCGGAAGGTAAAAAATACGGCAAAGGTGTAACGCTAAAAGAAAAAACAAAAATTTCCGATATATTCGCAAACCCTGAAGAATTTACAGGTAAGAAAGTATTAGTAGAAGGAATGATAGTGGATGTGTGCAGCAAACGCGGCTGCTGGATGGAAATTGCAAGTGATAAAGAGTTTGAAAAAATTAAAATAAAAGTTGAAGACGGCGAAATAGTATTTCCTTTAGAAGAGAAAGGTAAAACGGCTCTTGTTGAAGGAACAATTGAAAAAATTGAAATGACTAAGGAACAAGCTATCGAACGCGCAAAACATCATGCTGAAGAAGTAGGTCAGAAGTTTGATCCTGCATCAGTAACGGGACCGGAAGTATTTTATCAAATACGCGGACTTGGCGCTGTTATTAAATAATAATTTTCAAAATTAATTTTTACATGCGGGGATGGCTTTTAGTCATCCCTTTTTTAATAACAGGAAGAAACAATGAAATGGCGTAAGTGGATCAGAATTTTACACAGAGATATTGGTTATCTTGCAACTGGTTTAACTGTAATTTATGCAATATCCGGCGTTGCTGTTAACCATGTTGATGAATGGAATCCTAATTACAGTATCGAAAGAAGTACAATAAAACTCGATTCAATTCCTTCGCTCGAAAAAGAAGCGATGATAAAATATATATTAAATGAAATTGGCGAGACGGGAAAAATTAAAAACAGTTTCCGCCCTGCACCTGATAAACTTGACATCTTCGTCGAAGGAAATACAATATCGGTAAATTACACAACAAAGGAAGTTTCTCAGGAAAAAATGGCAAGCAGAACCGTTATTAGAGAGTCAAATTTTCTTCATCTAAATGCTCCTAAAAAAGTGTGGACGTACGTTGCTGATGTGTTTGCAGTTGCGCTTGCGTTCCTTGCAATTTCAGGTTTATTTATGATCAAAGGGAAAAATGGAATTACCGGGCGGGGCGCATGGATGACCGCGCTGGGCATACTTCTTCCTATAATATTTTTAATTATTTATTATTATTGATGAATGGATCCTCAAATAAATAAATTTTTCTACCCTACTTCCATCTGTATTGCAGGTGCGTCAACAAAAGAAAAAAGCATTGGCTACGAACTCCTTAAAACAATTAAGCAGTTTGGCTATACTGGAAAAATTTTTCCCGTCAACCCTAAGGCAAATGAAGTGCTTGATTACAAATGCTATAAATCTATTGATGACATAAAAGTGTCAATTGATCTGGCAATAGTTGTTGTGCCGAAAAAATTTGTTGAAGTTACAGTAGAACAGCTGTTAAAGAAGAATGTAAAATCGATTATTTTAATTACTGCCGGCTTTAGAGAAATTGGCAAAGAAGGGGAAGAAATTGAAAACCGCATTCTTCAAAAAGTAAAAGAGAGCGGCGCAAGATTAGTGGGTCCAAATTGTATGGGCATAATTACAACTTTTGAAGAGATAAAACTTAACGCAACTTTTGTAGCCGAAAAACCCGAAACAGGTACCACTGCGTTTCTTTCACAAAGCGGAGCCATCGGCGCAGCGATATTAAATTCTTTGAGGGAAACGGATATTCGCTTCGGGCATTTTATAAGCGTTGGTAATAAAGCAGACATAAATGAAAACGACCTGCTTGAATTTTGGGAAAGCGATGATAAAATAAAAATATTAACTTTTTACCTCGAAAGTTTTATCAACGGCGAAGAGTTTATAAAACCTTTTATTGAAAATAAAATTACCAAGCCTGTAATTGTATTAAAGGCAGGAAGAACAGCAGGAGGAATAAAAGCCGCATCCTCGCATACCGGAGCGCTTGCAAGCGATGATAAAATAGTCGACGCAGTTTTAAAACAATTTGGTATTCTCCGCGCCGATTCGTTAAACGAATTATTTAATACCGCTAAGGGGTTTGAGAACTTTCCACTTCCTACAGGGAATAATATTGCAGTAATAACCAATGCCGGAGGTCCGGCAATACTTGCGGTGGATGCTCTTGAGTTTGAAGGGTTAAAGCTTGCTGTGTTTTCTGACGACACGAAAAAGAAACTTAAGGAAATTATTCATCCGGAAGGAAGCGCAAATAATCCGGTTGATTTGCTGCCGGGAGGCAGCGCCGAACAATTTAAAATCGTTAATGAAATTGTTGCTGGCGATGAAAATGTGGATGCGGTTGTTTCTGTTTTTGTTGAACCTGTTATGGTGCCGGCTTTTCCGGTTGTTGAAAATATAAATTCCATTCAATCATCAAAGCCAATATTACAAGTAGTATTCCCTCTGCCTGAATTTTGGGAAGAGTACAGACATAATTCAAAATATAATTATCCATTGTTCCATAATCCCGAAGATCCTGCCGTCGTAATTTCCAACATGCTAAAATTTACAAATAAGAA
>Ga0100389_1000847_pt1 | contig 23993 bp, 32 predicted proteins | sample CryGeymeta201513_FD_81537 | JGI IMG/M metagenome (GOLD analysis project Ga0100389, IMG submission 81537) | Groundwater microbial communities from Crystal Geyser aquifers in Utah, USA - Crystal Geyser metaG 2015-13 | ecosystem: Environmental > Aquatic > Deep subsurface > Groundwater | place: USA... | reverse complement strand
CAATATCCCCACGCCTCAAAAAACTAAAAAAAGATTTTTTCCTTTGACGTACAACCCGTTTTTTCCTCATATACTCTAAGTGTAATACATATTTTTTTCGCGTGTCAAGGAAAAAAATAGCTTACAGGGTCCGACCCTGCTATTCCAAATGTAAATTATGAGTCAATGCACGGTTTCGTATTATGTTTATCGTGGAATAGAGGTGCTGTCTTGGAGAAAGGTGATTTCAAGGTCTGTTTTCTCAAATTTTACTTGTTTACCCAAATTAATAAGGGCGGTTAATGAAGTTATCTGGATTCCAAACTTTTCTTTATTTGATAAATTTACAACATCATATTTTATTGTCGCCAATTTCCCTTTTCCTGTTTTTGGCGTATCAGTATTAGTATTATTTAAGGCAAGAGTGATGAAAGCTTTTCCTTTTTCCTGATTTACGATTGTCTGGTCAACCCTGAATTCTGAAAATGGAGAAGTTAGATCATCTGTTTTATTTACGCTTACATTTGAAATCATACTTGGGTCAAATGACAATTCCATTTGTACTATCGCAACACCTTTTCCTTGTGTGTCAAGAACAATATCAGACGAGATCCCATTCTGTTTTTTCTGAAGTAGCTTTATTGACGGAGGAGAGAAGTAGAGAAATGCAGGGTTTTTTCTAATCACAGTTTCCGAAGTTTTATTTGGTTTCGTAAAATCATTTTTATCCGTTTTTAATTGTGAAAGCACAACAACAATTACGGTTAGCAAAACCAAAATTCCCACACAAACAAGAGCAATAATTATATTTTTTTTACTCAAAATCTGTTTTTCTTCTATTTCTATATCATTTTCCATAATTTAGTTACACTTCCAATCATGTGCAAAGTCAGTACATGTTCCGTTTGGACACCATCTTGAAGATGCTCCGTCACAGCAGCCGCTACCCGAACCTGGTGGTACTTGAATTACACATGCAAGATTATTATTACAATTACCCATCTTACATGGACCTCCAAGAACAGATGAATATGGTTCCGTAGTCGGTGTTGGGGTAGGAGTTGGTGTTTTGGTCGGCGTGGCAGTAGCACTAGGAACTGTTGTTGGGGTAGGAGTTGGTGTTCCCGTTGTGTGCGGTGCGGGGGTTAATGTTGTATTTGGTCTTAGACAACAGGCTTTATATTTATTACCCGTAAACGGATTTGTTGTATCTTTGCATGCTTGGTCAGCAGCGTTATTCTTTGCATTTTCTGCAGGAGGATAAGGCTTGCCTCTTTGTGGTGAAAATTCCGTGCAGAGTTTTTCTTCACAAGAACTTGAAGAAGGTGGGCAGTATCTGTAATCCGGCGTTGGTGTCGGGGTTCCCGGACCAGGAGTAGGTCCAAGGCACCAAGGAGACTTCCAGCAGGGATTTTGATCCTTATCATTATCATCCCAGCCGTATTCTCTAGGATCTGTTCCGCTAACGCATTGGTATACGTCAGTGTAATGCTTACCACAGTATTTTCCGGCGTAGGCATCTGCCATATCGTAAGGCTGGCCGTCGCATTTTGGAATTAGCGGATGGGGGTTATCTTCAGGTTTGGGAAGTCCCCCAGCGTTTTTACATACCTGTGAATCTTCAAGAATTATTGTTAGATCTTTGCAAACCCAACATACGCTGTTAGCCCCATTCTTTGCTTTACAATCTGCGCTACCTTTATCATCTGTATATCTATGCCATGTTTTTGGGTAAGTGGGGCATGCATCGTTTTCGTTGTGGGCTGTTAGAGGTTCACAAGAGCCAGAACAAGGCTTAGGAGTTGGAGTTGGGGTAGGGGATGACGTCGGCGTTGCCGTCGCACCACCAGGCGTCGTACTCACAGGTGTTGGTGTTGGTGTTGGAGATGAGGAGATTGCGCAAACAACTTTATATTTGCACGTACCAGTGTTGTCAGAGTAGTTATTAGGATCAAAATCTGAAGAGAATGATAATTTGTCAGCAGAAATTATAATAGGCTGGAGTCCTCCTCCTGGATCATTGACCTGAGGACATTCTAGAGGACATCTACTTGAATTTGTATTGTCGGCGCTCCAAGCGCACCATCCTCCGGAGTCTTTAGTTGCTGAGCTAATAGGGCCATTTGTTGTAGCATTAATAGGTTTCTTCATGTCGAAACTTACAAAAGCCCCAACATCTCCATTACATGTTATGGGTATATTATTTCCAGATGTCGGGGTTGGCGTCGGTGTTCCGGTCGTATTAGGCGTGGGGGTTGGTGTTTTGCTCGGGGCTGGAGTTGTGTTGGAATCCGTAACATCAACGCTTGCATCTTTTTCTATGATTTGACCATCAGCATCAACAGTGACTTTTGTATGAATAGTAATCTTTGGTTTATCTGAATCTTCGACTTTATATGAAGGAGTGCAGTCACCTCCGCCTACACCGTTATTAGATTCGTTAAAAAACGGTGTTGTTTGTGGTGGCGCTGGAGCTGTTTGTGTCATTTTTATATGAAACGGAGTATTTGCAGGAGTTAGATTGTAGCAGATCATTATATCATCACCGACCTTATAAGATGCTTCTTTATCAAAGGATACAACTAAGGTGTAATTTCCTGCGGCGCTTTGCGTTACTTTCGCTCCCTCCCCCAAGTTGTGGCGTTGGAACCAACCTTGGTTTACCTCAAGTGCGCGTCGGTAGGGAGCCTTTGGTGTAATGGGCGTTAAATCATTTGGTATTCCATCTTTTAGCTCGAGGATTTTTCCCGAAGCGTCAAGGAAGGCAATTGTCAGCGGAATTTTGGTATTTTTCATGTGGAACGCGAAGCTTACATCATCGGGAAAGACAAAAAGCATTCCGTGATCTTCAGGCATGCTGGTACGGTTCATAAGCCCATTCTCCCATTCAGCCTGTGTTGTAGCTAGCTCAACATAGATTTTTTCCGAAACGCCCGCATCAGTAATAGTTAGCGTACTACTACCGGCTGCTTGTTGGCGGGTGTCCTGCTGTTGACCCACCAGTTTTAGTGTTATCGGTATTGCCAGAAGTGTTATTGCGGCAATAATAATTGGAATCGGCGCAAACCCTCGGTTGGAGTTAAATTTGTTAAAATATTTAAACACACCACTCATATACGATAAGTTCGCAATTAAGTAAATAATATATCTTAAGACAGGCCAGTGTCAATTAGGGGTTTGAACCAGAGCTCCGAGGATGAAAATCAACTATTAACTAATCCCTATTCACTATTGACTAATTTACGGGCAGGGGTGTGATGTATTATCGGTTTTAGCTTTTTCGTCTCCGTCCGGTCTTTGTCCTCCGCTGTTTGCTCCCTGAAAAAGCCTCACTCTCCAAGGTTTTGTATTAAATTCAGAACTCTTTGGTAGGGTCATAGCCGCCCAAACAGAAGGGTTGTGTGTAAATTCATCAGATGACATTGTTTGAAATCCGCTTCCTTTATTAATCTCGAGAGTAATGTATCCCGTATCCGGTCCTTTTGCAGTAATTTCTATTTGTTCGCCAAGAGGTGCGCAGCCTTTTGTAACATAACTAATGTCCCATGTGGCGGTTCCACCGCCCGGAGTTGGAGTAGGGGTCGAAGAACTGCCGCCTGGTGTCGAAGATGAGGGAAGGACGTAATCGTTTCCTTGATAAGTTGCGCCGCCAATCAAGAAAGCCCCCAGAATAATAATTATAAGAATAACAATCTCACCGCCGACCTTCATATATATAAAGTATATCTCAATTAATTGAAAATTGAAAACCCGTTAATACATACCGTTAATAATTAATACACCCCGAAGGTGTTTATTGTTGACACATGACGAAATATTTGCTTTATTGAATATATGGCTTCAAGAAAAGTACCTTTAGCAACCGGAGAACACTATCATGTCTTTAACCGCGGCGTTGCCAAAATGCGTATTTTCAATAATGTTTATGATTGCAACAGATTTTTAAGATGTGTTCTCTATTACCAAATCGATGGATCTAAGCCAAGATTCTCTGTATTTACACCCGAAACTCATGAGTTAAATTCGGCCAAAAAGATCGTCGATATAATTTCTTATTGCTTTATGCCGAATCATTTTCATTTCTTGCTGAAACAAGTAAGAGACGGTGGGATTTCTGAATTTATTAGCAAAATAAGTAATAGCTACACCAAATATTTCAATATCAAAAATGATCGAATTGGCCCACTTTTACAAGGGGATTTCAAAGCCGTACACATTGAATCAAACGAGCAATTGCTCCATGTTGGACGGTATATTCATCTTAATCCCGTGATTGGTTTTGTGACAAAAGATTTAGAATTATATAAGTGGTCTTCGTATCCAGAATATATTGATCTTATTAAAGATAGCATCTGTGAAAAAGAAATCATTCTTAGCCAGTTCGAAACCAAAAACGACTATAAACAATTTGTTTTAAACCACGTTGACTATGCACAGAAACACGACCAGGTAAAACATCTTTTGTTAGACTTTGAATAAGAGAGGGTTTGACTATTAATCCCCGCGTGCAATCGTAAGACACCCCGAAGGTGTTGTTATGTATTAATCAGTTTCGTTAGAAACAAATTGGAAGCTAGCTACGAAGTGGGGGTTAGTGGATTTCAAGCGCAGCAATTCTTTTCTCGTGGTTGTCAGTTGTAACTGTTAATCTTCTCATCTGAAGTGTTCCGGCGGCATTCTCCGCATCAAGATCATCAAGACGTTTCATAATTTTATCTGCAGATGTAAGAATCTTGTCGTTTATTTCATTAAACCTTTCATCAACACGTTCAATAATTTTTTCGCTCATGTCAAAAATGTTATCCTTAGTAGCAAATTTCTTTTCAAGTTTTTTTTCGAATTCGTCAAACTCTTTCTTTAGTTCATTATTGGATACTGGTTTGTCGGTTTGTTTTTTCATATTAAAACATATTAAAAATAGAATAACATTTCACTTGCGGTTTGACAATATGACAAACTATTTATATAATAGTCAGATCAGACACACTTGGGGCATTTGTCCTGAATCTTACGGCTCAAGTGGGTGGTTAAGGACAATTAAATCTTTAAATATATGAGAGATATTACACTTGAAGAATTGCTCGAAGCAGGTTGCCATTTTGGCCACCAAGTAAATAGACGAAATCCCAAAGCGGATGAGTATATTTTTGAGGAACGATCCGGAGTTCATATCATTGATCTTGATAAAACTCGCGACGGAATCGTATCCGCAGGAAAATATATGAAAGACCTTTCCCGTTCAGGCGGATATGTTGTTTTGGTCGGGACCAAAAGGCAGGCAAAGCAAATTGTAAAAGACGAAGTTGAGCGCGCAAGAAATGCTGGAACAAAAGGAATTTTTTACGTTATAACTCGTTGGGTCGGTGGAACTCTCACCAATTTTTCAGAAGTTTCAAAAAACTTCAAAAAGCTCCGTGACCTAAATGATTTTCTTTCAGGTGATAAAAAAAGCGAATACACAAAAAGAGAAATTCTTCTTATGGAAAGAGAAAGGGATAAGCTAAGACATTTATATGAGGGAATTATTGATATGGATAGAATTCCCGATGCTCTTTGTATTATCGGAACACAACTTGAGAAAACTGCTGTTTCTGAAGCAAAAAGCAATGGAATAGAGGTTGTGGGAATTGTTGATACAAATTCAGATCCGACGCAAATTCAATATCCGATTCCGGCAAATGACGATGCTGTCGGTTCTATAAAACTAATTACAGCATATTTGACAGATGCTTGGATAGAAGGAGCTTCTCAAAAGCAAGAACAAGAGGAAAAGGATGCAAAAACAGAAGCGGAAAAAGCAGCAAAACCGGCAGTTGAAAAAAAAGAGGTAAAACCAAAAAAAGAAGTCGTGAAAGTAAAAAAGCAAAAGCCTCCAAAGAAAAAAGCAAAGAAAGCGTCTAGTTAGGAAGCGTTTAGGGTTTAGTTAATTTAAGGTAAACTAAACGCTAAGTCCTAAACCCTAATAACTTTTGAATATGGTTAATACTAATTTAATTAAGGAATTGCGGGATAAAACCAGCGCAGGAATTGCGGATTGCCGTGTTGCTCTGGAAGAGGCAAATGGTGATATTAAAAAAGCAACAGAAATTTTGCAAAAAAAGGGATTTGAAAAAGCGGCAAAAAAATCCGACAGGCAAACAGGAGAAGGATTGGTTGAAAGTTATATTCATCAAACAGGAAAAGTCGGCGTTTTAATTTCATTATTGTGCGAAACGGATTTCGTAGCAAGAACTGACGAATTCAAAACTTTGGCTCATGAAATAGCGATGCAAATTGCCGCAATGAATCCAAAAGATTCTAAGAGTTTACTTTCACAAGAATATATAAGAGACGGATCAAAAACAATCAATGATTTGATTCAGGAAACAATAGCAAAACTGGGTGAGAATATTAAGATTGGAACGTTCTCCCGGATACAAATTTCCAAATAGCAGGAATAATTAAGGGTAATTTTGATTTTTTCCATCACTTCTGTATAATAACTTGATATGCTTATAACAACCATTTTAGCTTTTATTGCTATCCTCTCGGTTTTGGTCATTATCCATGAATTAGGACATTTTATTCTCGCAAAAAAATTCGGTGTAAAAGTTGAAGAGTTTGGTTTTGGATTTCCCCCGCGTATTTTTGGAATTAAAAAAGGTGAAACTCTTTATTCGATAAATCTTTTGCCGGTTGGCGGTTTTGTAAAACTTTATGGGGAAGATGCCGCAGGAGGAGGGCAAGTTAAAAGTTCAAAGTTAAAAGTTAAAAGTCATGATTTGAAGCGCGCTTTTTTTGCGCGCAGCGCAGGGCAGCGCGCCGCAATTGTTCTGGCAGGGGTTGTTATGAATTTTTTGCTTGCTGTTGTTTTGATATCTTTTCTTTTTGCAACTCAAGGCGTTTCTATTCCGACAAAAAATATTCGCGTTGTCGAAGTCCTTTCTGACGGACCGTCATTTGTCTCGGGTATTAAGATAGACGACATAATTCTATCGCTAAATTCTAAACCAATTCAAAAGACAGAAGATTTTATTTCTCAAACCAAATCACATCTGGGAGAGCAAGTTATTCTTAAAATCAAACGTGGTGAAAAAATCATGACTATAATGCTTATTCCCCGTAAAGTATTTCCAAAAGGTGAGGGGCCTTTGGGTATTGCGATTACTAATATCGAGATTAAAAAATATTCTATTATAGAGGCGCCTTTTTTTGGAACGCTGGAAGCATTCAAATTTTCTTATCTTATAGGGAATGGTCTTTTGGATATGGTTGTTAATCTTGTTTTGCATGGACAAAAACCAACGGGAATTGCAGGACCCATTGGAGTTGCCCAGCTTACAGGTCAAGCAGTATCTTACGGTATTGGTGCAACGCTGTGGTTTGCAGCGCTTCTTTCTCTTAATTTAGCCGTATTAAATGTTTTGCCTATTCCGGCTCTTGACGGTGGTAGACTCTTTTTTATTTTAATAGAACTTGTAACGGGTAAAAAAGTTAACCAAAAATATGAAACCTATGCACACGCAATAGGTCTTATTGCCCTCTTGGGTTTGATTGTATTAGTTACTGTTCTTGACGTATTGCGTATTTTTTCAGGAAAAAGTATACTACAGCCGTAAATGCGAAACGAAGCTCCTCCTTATACTTCTTCCATCCGTCCGCATGAAGACTCAAAAGACTGGAATCCCATACTTGAAATTTTTGAAACCGCTCATGCCCTGGCGCGTCACATGAAGGATAAAACAAGAGATTCTAAGCACGAAAAGGAAGACGCAGAAAGCGCAAATAAGAAATTCAGAGACCATCATATAGACGAAATAATTGATGTTGTAATTAATGATGTTTTGTATTTAATTCAGGGGAAAGAAGACGAGGGATTGCAGAGACACGAGTTGCCGCACAAGGGAGAATATGAAGGATTTAGGGAGATCGAAATTAATGGAGCAGCTGGTTGGTTTGTGGGGTTAAAAGGTGATACTGGAATATTGATTCCTGTCGGAGAGTTAAAAAGCACCGCACAAATTGTATCTTTTAAGCCTACCCCAAAGGACAAATAAAACACTTGCCAAATGACCTAATTTTTGATACTCTTGTTAACAACAGATGGATCCTCAAATAAAAATTGTCCACGATAAAATGCAGAGAGCATTTGAAGTTTTGCATCAGGATTTTGCGACTGTTAGAACCGGAAAAGCCTCGCCGTCTCTTATTGAAAATATAACCATAAACGCTTACGGCGGGACAACTCCTCTAAAAGTTTTGGAGTTGGCAACTATTCATGCATCAGATCCGCAAACGCTTGTTATAACCCCTTTTGATAGCAGTATTATTTCTGAAATTGAAAGAGGAATTGCCAATGCGGACGTAGGCCTTAATCCGATTGTTGACGGAAATATATTAAGAATAAATCTTCCACCTCTTACCGAAGAGAGAAGACTTGAATTTACAAAAGTTATAGCTCAAAAAGCCGAAAACGGAAAAGTAATGATAAGGCAAATTCGGCATGAAGCAATGGAAACAATTAAAAAAAATGCAGAGGTTAGTGGTCTATCGGAAGATTCGGTTACGCGCCTTGAAAAAGAAGTTCAAAAAACAACAGATGACTATATGGAAAAAATAGATACTTTACGAAGTGAAAAAGAAAAAGAATTGATGAAATTATAGTTTTGGTTTAGGAAATTAGGAAAGCAAACATAGGTCAACCTTCCTATATATAATATATCTTTGCATCATGAGACTTCCCAAAGCCATTGAAAAAGTTATTGAAAGTTTTGAAAGACTCCCCGGAGTGGGACCAAAAACAGCACAGCGCCTGACTTTTTATCTGCTTCACGTTCCGCAAAGCGATTTGGAAGACATGGCAGAAGCGCTAACAATGCTTAAAAAAGAAACAGTTATGTGTTCTGTATGCGCAAATATCGGAGAGAATGATCCATGCTGGATTTGTACAGATAGCAGCCGGGATAGGGATACGATATGTATTGTTGAAGACCCACTTGATGTTTTGGCTATCGAAAAAGGGGGAAAGTATAAAGGCGTATATCATGTTCTTCATGGAGTGATAGATCCGCTGAATAGCATGGGGCCTGATGACATTTATATTCCCCAACTCATAGTGCGTCTTAAAAAAGATAAAGCGAGCGAGCTTATTCTGGCGACAAATCCTACAGTTGAGGGAGAGGCAACAGCTCTTTATATTGTGCGGGAAGTTGGAAAAATGTTTGATGGTATAAAGATTACTCGCATAGGCCGGGGGCTCCCCATTGGCGCAGATTTAGAGTATGCGGATGAAACAACAATCGAGCGGGCGCTTGAAGGGAGAAGAGAGTATTAGGTTTTAGGTAATAGGTTATAGGGGAATAGTGAATAGTGAATAGGTTTAGTTTATATGGCATAGATATGTGGGTTTAGTAGGCTGTTGCTTTACTTCGGGATATATTTTGATATAATACCGGTTAATGAAACAGATTTTCCTTATTACTGCGGGTATACTTGCTTTTGTTATTATAGTTTTTGTTATTTCAAGCGCTTTGCGTCCGGTTTTATCACCAATTTTTAGAATAGGGCGTTCTAGTATTACTCCAACTCCAACAATTCAAAAGTTACCTTCAACAGAAGAAAAACAAAAATCACCTCAGATATCCGGACTTGAAGGGCAAACTGTTTTTCTGACCCAGACAAAAATACAGAGTATTATATCAGGAGTTGCATTTTGGACAGGACCGATAAGCAGTAAGGAAAAGTCGCTTTTGGTAATAACAAGTAACGGAGGCGCAAAGAATTTTCGGCCGGGACAAATCGTAAAAGTTACGGGAACACTTCGAAAATATAGCGAAAATAGCGTTTGGGGTCTTTCCGGCGAAGATATTAAAAAAGTTAAAACACAAGGAATGTATCTTGACGCGACCTTAATCCAAAACCCCTAAACAATAACTCATTTGTTTTAATCTCTTTTATCTCTTGATAAGACAATCTTTTTTGTGTTACATTAAATATATATTAACTAGTTTGAAAGGAGGTGAAAAATAATGCAAGACGATAACAATTCAAATCAGCCAACAATGCCGGGTGCGGGTGGACAACCTGTAACTCCGGTAACACCGGTGAATCCGGTAACACCAGTGACGCCAGTTGTACCGCCAACCCCAGAACCAGCAATGCCGGCGCCGGAAGTGCCAACAGTAGAGGCTCCAGTAGTGGGTGTGTCAACGCCGCCATCTACACAACCAACAGCTCCAACAGGTATCACAACGCCTGAAGAGCCAAAAATGTAAAACTTGAAATTTTGCAATATATCCCCGTTTTAAACGGGGATATATTTGTTGTGTGACGTGAATCACTGCACGAAGAAAAAAAACAAATTACAGTAAAGTAGTGGTTAGACTTATTTTAAAGGGTGATTATAAACTAATTGAAACCAAAAGAGGGACAAATATTTTGATTTTGGATAAAAGGAGAAAATTTGTTTGGATTAATGCGGCGCGAATAGGGGAAATTCTTGTTGCAGCTCACGAAGCCCATAAAACAGATCATCAGCTCGCAAACGGACAGTATAGATTGTATTCAGTCGAGGATGAGCCAGATCTTTCTGACCTTATTCATTTAGAATTGCATACAGGAAAAGGACAATGGCAGGGATATATTTTACCTCTCGGTTTTCCGTCTAGAAAAAAAATACGCAGAAAAATTATTCCAACCGAGGAAACGATAACGTATTCTTCAAATAATATAAAAATTGTTATATAGGAATACGTTCGTAATTTTTGTAAAGTTCACGCTCTAATTTTTTTAAATCATTTATTACTATTTTCCTATCCTCGTAGCCCGCAAGTCCCTTATTCTTCAGTTTTTCAAACTCTCTGCTTGAGGTTTCTCTTGTCATATTTATTGAGTTTGCAATGTCTTTATGCGTGAGTGGAATATTAATAATTGTTTTCCCATATTTTTTTATTCCAAAACGTTCTGCTAAAAATAAAAGCATTGAGACAAACCTTGGGTAAGCTTTAGTTATCTCAAGACTGTTGACTCTTTCAACAAAAATGTTAACCACGCCTGCCAGGTAAGTAGTAATAAAAATAAGCGTATCGGGATCGGATTTTAAGAAATCCAGAAATTCATCTTTTTTAGCACACCTTAAAATTGAAGATTCAAGAGCTTCATAATAAACGTTTTTCAAAGTACCTTTAAATATCCATGTTAATGGAAAAAATTCTCCAACTGCATAAATAATATGTAATTTTTCTTCTCCGTCTTCAGTAATATAATAGACTTTTATGCTTCCTTTTTGTATATAAAAAACTCCTGGGGGGCTCTGGTCCGGACGAAGGATTATTTCATTTTTTTTTAAGAAAATAGGTTTTTTTTCTTCAAAGAATTTCTCAATCTTTTTAAGAGAATTTTGCGTCATGTTGTTGATATATATCCAGTTTAAGAAATGGTAATACATTATATCAAATTTTAGTGATTATACTCACACACATTTTGTATTTTTTGTCACTGACATAAATTATTTATTTTAATAAACTCTTACAAGAAAGATGGGAGGTGAAAAATGAAAATTTTATTAATACTCTTGGAAGAAATAAAAGAGGAAATAAAAATGATATTAGATCCTTGGAAAAAAATTTTAAATGCCAATCTTTAAAAAAAGGAGGTGAAAAGCGTGAAGATAAAAGAGGAGGCGGGATATAGTAGGGGAAGAGATTTGGAAAAAGTAGAAAAGAAAAATGAAATATTGGAAGATGAATTATGGAAAGAAAAAGTGGTTATGGATTCAATAATGCTTCCCCGAAGAATGTATAGGTGGGTTTAACAAAAAAAACAATGATGAATTATTGTTGTATTTTGAGAAGTTCTACTTCAAAGACCAGAGTTGCGTCCGGAGGAATTATGTTTCCTGCTCCAGATGAGCCATATCCAAATATAGGTGGAATAGTAAGTTTTCGGATGCCTCCGACTTTTATTCCGCAAACACCCATGTCCCAACCCTTTATTACATGTCCTACTCCGATTATTGTTTCAAAAGGTTCTTTTCTGTCACGTGATGAGTCAAATTTTGTTCCGTCCAGAAGCCATCCGGTATAGTGCATGATAACCGTATTTCCGGAAACAACTTCTTGGCCTGTTCCAACTTTTATATCTTCTATTTTAAAACCTGATGCATCCTGCATTGTTAAGAGTATAGCAGATTTTGTTAATAAGATTATTGACTAACCGCTTATCAAAGTTTAGAATTACAAACATGTTAGAAAGAAGAATAGATATATTTACGGAGGATGATAGAAAAGCATTAAGGCAATTTCTCGGTTTGCCTCCTTTTGATATTACTTCTGACGCGGCCGATGATTTTGTCCGATGTCTACCAATACCGGAAATTAAAGATTCTCCCGATGTTACTCCTTCTGAAGATTTAAATTTTATTTTGAACGGTGAAATCTTTATGAAACATTTTTTGGAAGACTATTTTTCCTTTGAGAGCAATCATAGCTTAAAAAAAGAAGCACAGTTGATGTATGGGAGTTTTTATATTTGGCAGGAAAGTTGCGTTCAAGACTTTATTAATAAAGGTGATCCTATTTCTATGGAAGCGGCGGATATTATTTTTTCGCTGACTCTTCAAAAAATTTATGAGTTTACAAATAACCAAGAAGCAAAATACAGGGAAGTAAGCGGGAATGTGTCATATGGAACAACGGAACACACAGAATTAAAAAATAAAACACATAGATGGGCTAAATATAGGCGCATAAGTATGGGAGCTGCAAATATAGAAAAGCACCAATTTGAAAAAGACAATGGATTATCTCTCTGATCTACATCATGAAGTGCGATCAATCGCAAATCCCGGAAAAGCTAAAATTCTTTCCGGGTTTTTTAAAACAGGAAAAGGTGAATATGGAGAAGGAGATATTTTTTTAGGACTTACTGTTCCACAGTCGCGGAAAATAGTATTTAAGTATAAAAATTTATCTATTAACGAAGTTAAAATTCTTTTAAGTTCGAAAATTCACGAAGAACGGCTAATTGCACTTTTAATTTTGGTTCATAATTTTGAAAAAGGATCGGATAAAGAAAAAGAAGCAGCATATAAGATTTATCTTCAAAATACACAATACATAAACAATTGGGATCTGGTAGATTTGACGGCACCAAAAATCGTTGGTGAATGGTTAATAAATAAAAATCGTTCAATTCTTACAAAGCTTGCTCGCTCAAAAAACCTTTGGGAGAGGCGTATTGCAATGATCGCAACACACCAGTTTATTTGTAAAAATAAAACAGAAAAGGACACGTTTGAAATTGCAGAAATTTTGATTGACGACAAACATGATCTTATACAAAAAGCAGTAGGATGGATGCTTCGCGAAGTTGGTAAGCGCATTGGTCAAGGAGTAGAGGAAGAGTTTTTAAAAAAACATTACAAGAAAATGGGTAGAACATCTCTTCGGTACGCAATAGAGCGTTTCCCCGAAAAGATCCGCAAACAATACCTTCTCTCAAAAATTCAAGCTTGACAAGCATTTACTTTTTCTGCATTAATTTACCTATGGCAAGAAAATGGGAAGGTAGAAAATTTAGCAAAAATAAACTTGTTACTTTTTATTGGATAATTGCGGCGCTTACCGTTTTTTTTATTCAAGGAGCCAATGCTAGGGGTGTTATGTGGGTTTTTTTGGTTTTTGCTTTTTTTACTTATTACACCCTCAAAAACTACAAGTAATTTTATATCTGTTTTTTTGATCGCATCTTTTGGTAATAATCTTTTTCAGAAACCAAAAATGCGCCCATTGCCATAAGTCCTAATACTGTATTAACAATCCATCCTACAACTGGGACATATGACAGAAGCGAAAAAATTACTACGCCAAGCACATACATCCAAGCAAGAGAAATTTTCTTTCCCAAATATGGAGCAACTCTTTTACCAATAGCCATTGCAGCAAGAATTTTGGAGTAGGAAAGAAGCAGAAAAAAGAAAATAAGAGTAAGAAATGCAAGCGGTATTCCAAGAATTGTTGCAAAAAATAACACAAAAAGTATTGGTGTAATAATTATTGCAACAAGTCCTACGATAAATGTTCTGCCCGGAGATCCCCAGACAAGCGCCGCTGTTTTTTCAGTATACACTGGCATAAAATAAATAAGAAGAAGCCCCACAATTAAAAGTGCTAAAAATCCTACTATTTTTGACCAAAGTAAAAATGCGGTAAGCGATTTGTTTATTGAAATTTTAGCTTTTTCTATTTCCGGCGGGGGAGAGTGCTTTTCTATTTTCCCCGTGATAGCAGCGTCTTTTGAAATAGTTGCTTTGTTGTTGCTCCAGTAAATAACACTGCCTCCTACTTTTGCATTTTTTCCAAAAGAAAGTGTGCCAACTGCGCCTCTTATGTCTTGTGAAACAGAGTTTTCAAATGTTGCATTCGCTACTACAAGATGTACTCCCTTACCGATTGGCGATTTTACTTCAAGTTTTTCTGCTATGGCCACAAGGCTTCCGGTAATATCTGCGGGATCTGTAATTTTTACGTTTTGGGCGACAAGAGTTATATTTCCTCCGACTTTTGACGTAATGATAACATTACCACCAATTGCTCTAATATTTCCCTTGACGTCTCCTTTTACGGTTATTGTTGCGCCGGTTGCAAGGAGATCACCATTTACAGCACCGTTTACAACTACTGTTTTTCCAGCAAGATATGCGTCGCCATTTACACTACCGTTAAGAGTTACAGAATTTCCTGCTGCAAAATAGTCCTTTTCAATAGTTAACTCGCTTGGTAATAAAATTGGTTTGGTTGGTGAATATTGAGCAAAAGCAGGAAAAGAGAATTGTGTTAGTAGGGCAAGAGTAAAAATAAAAACATAAAGAATTTTTTTCATCCGAAATCTTTCAGTCTTTGTATACCAAATAAAAAATTCCTTGTCAAGACAGAACTTTTTGAAATGTTTAAATAAACGGTGAGGAACTGGTTTATTTGTTCCTATTTGAGGTGCCACCTCAATTACGCACGAATTTTAAAAGTGTTGCAAAAAGTGCTTGTTAATCGTTGAATTATTCTTCCTTTTCTTCCGGGGGTAAAAATTCTTCGCCTGTTTTTTCGTATTCTCCAGGGCGCAACCACTGTACATAATCGCATCCTGTTGCGTGTTTATTTTCTCTATCCCATCCTGAAGTGCTGCATTTTTTCATTCGTTTTCCTGAAGCCGTTGTATAAAGTACTAGCTTTTTTCCGCATTGAGGACAATCTTCATCAAGTTCTTCGGTTGTTCCGTTTATCCATTCTACAAAATCACATCCTGTTGCGGTTTTGGTTGCCGCATCCCATCCCCCCGTCGTACATTTTTTCATCTTTTTACCAAACCTTGTCATTGCCATGACCAAAGGAGAACCGCATTTTGGACATTTTTCATCCAATGTTTGAGGTTCAAAAGGCAGCCATTTTACATAATCGCAGCCTTCTGTTTTTCTGGTTGTCGGGTTCCATGATCCTGCGGTGCATCTTTGTAATTTTCTTCCGTTTGCGGTTGTTGTGACATCCGAAAGTGCGCTTCCGCATTTTGGACAAACTTCTTTTTCGACTTTTTCTTCTGGCATAGACTTTATACTAACTTAAATAATAAAGGGTTGTCAATACATAATTTTCCATCAAAAGTTTCAAGAGTTTTGCCAAGTTGCATTTTCTGTCTTATTCTTCTATATTCATCATGTGAAAGTACGCGCTATCAAAACCGAAAAAGTTACATCAAAAAGTATAAGCTTAGAACTTCTTTTAAATAAATATCTTCCCAAAATTTTTGAGAACTCCATTGTTGTTATAACTTCAAAAATTGTATCGCTTTGCGAGGGTAGAGTTGTCGCGATCGAAGATGTTGACAAAAATGAATTAATAAAAAAAGAAGCAAACTTTTTTATTCCTCCTGAAAAAAATCAGTACGGAATTACTCTTACTTTAAAAAACGGAATGCTTGTTGCAACAGCAGGAATTGACGAGTCAAATGGTAACGGGTATTACATCTTGTGGCCGGAAAGCGCGCAGAAAACGGCAAACAATATACGTTCTTATTTATGCAAAAGATTTGGGCTAACAAATATCGGCGTTATAATTTCCGACAGTAGAACTACGCCTCTCCGGTGGGGGACAACAGGTTTTGGGCTCGCGTATAGCGGTTTTAACCCCATTAAAAATTATATTGGAACGCCGGATTTATTTGGGAAAATTCTAAAAATTACTAAAAGCAATGTTTTGGATGCGCTTTCAGTTGCAGCAGTAATGGAAATGGGGGAAGGGCTGGAGCAAACCCCAATTGCCCTTATAACAAATATCCCTTATGTTGAATTTTTGTCACGCAATCCTACAAAAAAAGAGCTTGACCAGATGCGAGTTAAGCTCGACGAGGATTTATATTCTATTTTTTTTGAAAACGCTCCGTGGGAAACTTGATATAATATTTCAATGGAGCAAAAAGATAAAAATGGATCAAGCAATAAGATTGTTTTTATAGTTCAGATAAAATTTGAAATGTCTTCGAAATAATTTATCTAATTTGCTGCGGTGTGGTAAACTATAATTCTGACATGAATGCTTTTCTTAAAGAACTTAAATTTCCTTCGACAAAACACACATACATAAAAGATATTACCGGTGTGGTAAACAAGAGCATAAAAAAAGTTGGTGCAAAACAAGGTTTTGTAATTATAAATAGTAAGCATACGACATTGGGAGTAATTGTTAATGAAATCGCAGAGCCAAATCTTTTACAGGATATGATAGAGCATACTCTAAAACATATACCTGAAGATAGGCGTTCAACAAAAGTCCACAAAAACTACGTACACCCCACAGTTGACTACAAACACCGTTGTCAGGATAATCCATATTGCAATGAAATAGATGAAGATTATAATGCGGCGGCTCACATCCGCGCGTTAACATTCTCTCACGCGAGTGTTACGCTTCCTGTTCGGAATGGGAAACTTGAATTAGGAAAATACCAGCAGGTTGCGATTTTTGAACACGATGGGCGAGACGGAAAAGGGAAAAATCCAATCAGACAAAGAACAGTCCAAATATGGATTTATCCAGCTAATGATTTTTCCGTCTTATCTTAAGAGGTAAGGAAATGTTATGGTAATGAACAAGATCACATTGACACATTTAAATATTAGACAAAGTGTTTCTATACTTATAGCAAAACTTTTTTTGACCGATTTATTATCAGTAATAATTATTATTTCTTTTTATTTTGCGCTTGTACGGGGTGAACAAATTATTAATTTTGCCTTTTCAAGCGCCCCAATTTTTTTGACAGTTTTTATACTTCTTGGATTTTTTAAAGTTTTAACCGGTATATATATAATTCTTTCGTGGCTTAACGAATACTATGAAATAACTTCTGAGTGCATTTTTCATAAAAAAGGGATAATCTTTAAAAAAACAGAACAGTATAGATTGGATCATTTAAGAGTGATGCATGTTCAAGATAGTTTGATTGGGGAACTACTTAATTTTGGAACCATATCGCTTTTTGACATAAGATTAAATAAATATCTTGATATGTACCTGATTCATAATCCGAAAAGATATGCTCGCATAATTAAAGAATTAAGACCGGAGCTTGAAACAAAACAAGAACGTACAAACCTACCATTTGTTCCCAAAGAGGACGAAGAGGAATGGTAATCATTAAGATTAGTATTTTTTTATTTTTAAAGTTGAGAAAACCTTAGGCGTAAAAATTATTTAACAAATACAAATATTGCACTTTTATTATCATGTTCCCATCTGCGATTAAATTCCGCGTTTGGAAGAATTCTTTTTTCTCCAATTTTTGGATCGTAAATTGTTGTTTCTGTTGAATTTATTTCTTGTAGGGTAACCATGTGTCCGCCGTCAGCCCTGGTCCAGGAAGAAAAAGGAAGAAACACAAATAATTTATAAGAAGGATTTGTTTTATTTTTTGTCGTTTTAATTATGTCTGACATTTCAGCAAGAGAAAGAGTTCTTCTATATGCTACTGTGATATCAGAAGAAGGAAATTTTTGCTTAAATTCAGGCGTGGAAAATACATTTAAAACAAAAGGTAAAACCTTTATTCCCTCGCTATCTCTTTCTGTAAGCCTGTGTTTTAAAGCGGTTTGCAAAAATCCTTCATATAGTTCCGGTGTGATAGAGGCTCCTGTTATTTCACTGAAAACACTCATAACTGCTGCGCCGACACAATCAGAACCATTTCTCTGCATAACTTCATTTATAGGACCAAGAGTAACAGGAATAACGTTCTGATCAGAAGATTTGTGAGATAATTTTTGAACCAATTTTCTTCCCGTACCCAATTTCCATGGGGGCATACCGAAAGGAAAGTTTCCTTCAAATCTGTTGTCCATTCCTCCATACATTTTTGGCAATCTTATGAATCCTTTATTAAATAGATTAAGCAGGGAAGTAACATCATTAGGATCTGAATTTTCCTAATTTTTTTCAGCCGTAAAATTTGTAGATAAATTGCCGAGGGTTATTTCTGAAGATTCACCTGTTATTGTTTTATAATAACATAAAGCATGGTTTGTTAATTTTCAATAATCTCAAAAAGCTTGTTCTTCGATTTTCGTCCTGATATGAAGTTTATATTCCTCTTTTTTACTTTAAAATGTTTTGCCAGTGCTTCAATGACCGCGATGTTGGCCCGATTTTCAAGCGGCGGTTCACTGACATAGACATGCAAAGTCCCCAGCAAATCCGGTTCGACTCTTGGCTTTTTACTATTCACATGCGCGATAACGGAAATTTTCACATACATATTATAACTAATATATTGATATGAAAAAGCAGTTGTGATAGTTTATCGGTAATGAGCGTAGAAATTGAAGGAACGGAAAGTTCAGAAAAACCAAACATAATAAACTCCACCGTTTTGATAGATGAAAAGGAAGTTGTAATTCCAACGCTTAATGGTAGAGCATATAGAGAAAAAGTAGTGGCTCAATTGGGAAAAAGATTTGTCTGCAAGCAGACAATAGAAACTACTTCAACCCGCGAAGAGACCGACCCTCAAACAGGAAAGACTAGAGTAGCAACATCAAAAACAGTAAATTATTTTGGTGGGTTAATGGAAGACGTGAACGGAATGGTGTTTATTTAGGATGCGGCACGGAAGTTTTAACAATAAAACCTTCTTCTGAAGCAAAATTACTTTGTTGCGGTATCGCCATGTCTTTATTGCAGCCGCAAACTCTCCCCACCGCGGATTAAAATTTTAAAAACTATTCATAGATTTTGAATTGCTTCTGGTTCTGTTCAGTCTATTTAAAAAACGGTGATTATGATCACTGTTGTTTAATATATATAATAATCTTATTAAGAAGAACGAAGTGAGATGAGATAATGAAAGAGCTTGATATACAAAAGACTGCATTAACTTTCGGCGTATTTATCGGCGCATGGCATCTTGTTTGGAGTATTCTCATCCTTACAGGTTTTGCACAACAACTCTTAAATTTTGTTTTTTGGATGCATATGATTATATCGCCATACCAAGTTACTGCATTTACCCTGACCCAATCACTTATTCTTATCGTTGTGACATTTGTGATGGGTTATGTTGGAGGATGGGTATTTGCTACGATTTGGAACAGAATGCACCATAAGTAAATAAAGAAATCTAATGCCTAATAAAGTTTGGGTTAAGATGTTCGATAGTTTTTAGATTGATTATTTAAAAAACCGAGAGTATAATTCTTGCAAATATGTTAAAAGAACAACTGTTGCCAATTGCTATCGAATTTACACCTTTAGAATACTTTAGGGAAATGAGAGTTGTTGCAGCTGCAAATGAACAGCAGGCGGAGAACCTACAAGCGCGTTTGCAAAGTGGAGTTATAAAACGCTTTGGAAAAGATTTTCCGTTAACCCCAAGACAAAGATTAAGAAGAGAAAGACATTTGTGGGATCTAAAAGTCAGGGTTGAAGAAGACGTAATATCTATAAATATAGCGTTTGGTGTACCTCACAGGAAAAAAATTGAGAAATAGTTGAAAGATAAGATCGGAATAATAATATCCTCAAGACCATTATAAATCCAACTTGTAACAACCATAAGTAAATAGTTCAAGGCTTATATTTTCAGTATGATTTTTGATACACTGGTATATAGGTAAAGAGAATATGGATGAAGAACCGCAACCATCATCACCATCAAAATTTAGTGGATTAAAAAGAGTGTTTGGTAGGGCAGAACCTACCAAACCAAATTCTGGCGGTGAAATAAAAGCACCCGCAGTAGAAAATGGCAAGAAGATTGAGGGAGTTGCAACAGACCAGAAATTACTGCAGTTTTTCTATGAGCTGAAAGGCGTTGATGCTCATGCTATTGCTACTGATAGTTTTCTAGATAAATCCCGTGACGAGTATAATGCAGCATGGTTAACACGGGAGTTGGTGCAAAATTTTGTTGACCATAACCCTCAATATCCAGGAACACTTGACGGAGTTAGTTTTACTAGCGAGCCTCTGAAAAGTGGTGGAAGAAGATTTCGTATTGAAGGTGGTTGGCCTTTTGAAGATCCTACAGGCGTTTTAAGTCCGCATTCGGATAAGCCAGAAGATAGAAATACTGCAGGGGGAAATGGTATTGGTCTCAAGCAAACCGCTATTCGTCTGATAAGAGATTTTGGTGTACAAAGATTTGAAATTGATGGTGAAGGCTGGGTTGCTAATTATCGTTTGGCCAAAGCAGCTGACGTAAATGATGATTGGGCAAATATGCCCGGACAAGTCCCTTTGCATAAAGTTAAACACGACTGGTTATTAGCAGACATTAAAAAGAGCAAACCTACGGGTAGAAACGCATATATTATTGAAACAGCTAACCCTGATGTAATCAAAGCACTTGAACAATTACCTACGCTTGGAGTATCTAACGAGAACCCCTATCTACAGAATATGGATTTCCAAAATAAGTTTGGAGGTATTAAGTGGCTTCCTAAATCTGAAGGAATTGAGCCAGATAAAGGACGCCTTTTTATTAATGGGCAGGTCATGAATTATAAAGAAAAAGGCGCTACTGCAGAAGATTATTGGGTAGGTCCTGAATCCGCTACGATTCAGCTTAACAACTTAAAATACAAAATGAGTATCGATAGACCTCCAGTTAATCCATTTGAACTAAGTCGCTATCTGGATGATATGGTTCAAGCTATGTCAAAAGATGAAATGGTAGAGCAGTTAAAACGCTCCGAACATTTGTGGGCAGGACATGTAGATTCTAAATATGGAACCGATAGGCAAGGAGCCTTTGTGGTTGTTGAGAAATTAGCAAGGACTCTTCCTTATAAAGGTTACGACCGTGGAGAGTGGCAGAAACATTTTGCTGGTAAAAATTATATAGCGCGGGATAGAGGTGTAAGCGACAGCCAGGTAAGAGAATTAGAAGAGCAGGGATTTATTGTTTGCCCTGGATATTTGGAACAAGTAGGAATGCCGTCAGCTAGCAGTAAGTTAAGCAATGAAGAAACAGCCAGTAATGAAACCCCACAAGTTCCTCAACACAAACGAGAACAATTTGTTCAAGAGTATGGTATGGAAGTAGCTTGTGAGGAATTTCCTGATATTAAAGACCCCTCTCAATTCATTAGCGTGATTAGTAAAAAGTTGGGTGGCCAAGTCACTGCAATAGAAGGAAATGGTAGCAATCCTAATGTTGTTCGTTTGATGTTAAAAGGAGACATACCGAGAGAATTACTATTTCATGCATTACCAAAGCCAAAAGAAGATAACCAGAAATTAGTATACCTATTAAGAGGAATGGCAGCTTACGGATTAGAGAAAGGTATATTTAAAAAAATATTCACATCACAAGGAGATTTTTTAACAACATTTGGTTTGAATTATGATTTTGTTACTAAAGAAAATAATCTGCTCGTGCGCAATATACCAAACGGAAGCGACAAAGGTGTATTCGTAGAAATAGAGTTAAATGATAAATATTTGCAGAAGTTTCAAAATGCTTTTACGCAAGATGAGGCCGCAAGAGCAAGTGGAAAAACAAAGGAAATGGTATCTAGGGAAGCTCCGTTACCAACCGGAGAACTAAATATCTCCTCAACAGGCAGTGATAGCAAACAATCAGTAGAAGTAGATATCACTAGAGCGATTGAAGTTAAAGCATGGACTAATGAGCAAGAACAAATTTATCAAGCAGCTGTAAGAAAAAACCCTACAGAATTGTCAGACCAAGAAAAACTTATTATTCAGAAACGAGAACAATTAAAACAAGAATTTGGTCGTGTGCCGGTGGCGCAACCTGAAATTCCCGATATTGAAAAGAAAGGAAATATTATTCAAAAGGAAGCAACTATGTCTAACTCTGAAAAAACACGAGTATCACAAATGGAAGCTCAATTACCAGGAATACTTGAAGCAGTAAACAAGCTGGAGGAAATGGTACCAGAGCCAACTGTAGCAGAACTTACTGGACAAAGTCCTGTTGAAAAATACCTACAGTGGCGACAATCTGACCAATTTTATGGTCAATTAGGAGATAATGCTGGATACTTAACAGGGAAACATTTAATCGAATTGATTGAAGAACAAAACCAAGCAGATATTTCAAGCGTAGAATCTATCCGTGAAGAATCACCAGAGGATATAATTCTTGGTGCTCTGCGAAGTAAGCTAAAGAAAATAGTAGAGAGAATGAATCCAGCTGAAGACGAAGTTGATGATTTTGAAATTGTTCTTGAGCCAACAGAAAAGCAGCTGGCACAACTTGGGTTATTAAGATTATATTCACAGTTAACTACAAATGTTGCATTACCTAATGACCTTTTCGTTTATAAGGGAACTGGTAGTAAAGGAATAAATCTTGGTCAAAAGGCGATTGGTATACACGAATCTCTCTTTGGCGTTAAATTCACTGAAGCTATGAGAACATTCACACATGAGGTAGCACATAATTATCCTGAAGCTGAAGATCATGGGAACATGTTCCGTCATGCTATGGAATCTTTGTTTGCAGCTACAATTGATAGAGTCACCAATATAGCCATAAAGTTAGATTCTGGTCAGGCTACGACATCCGAAGAAAGAGTAATTTTGGATATGCAAAGAGAATGGGATAGCATCCTTGCTACATAAACTTATTTATTACCGCTATAATTTTTACCCACTCTCAAGCTCACTATTTTTTTCTATTTAATATTTAGCTTCAATAAGGTACAATAGTCAAATGAATCTATCTGTTGGAATTGTCGGGTTGCCGAATGTGGGGAAATCCACTTTGTTTAACGCGCTTTTGAAAAAGCAGCATATTATTATCTATGCAAGTATATGTTAAGTGAAGAAGAGTTAAAATATTTAAAAAAAATCCCGCAAAATAAAAAGGTAAATTTTTTTCCTTACGATTCTAAAACTACACAACTTGTAGATAATATTATTAAAAAAATTAAAATCAAAATTCTTGACCTAGAGATAAAATTTATAGGTGCCAGTGCGCTAAAAATTTCAGGTCAAGGAGATTTTGACATTTATGTTCTTTGTCAAAGAGAAAAATTTAAACATTATGTTACTAAGCTAATAGATATTTTTGGAAAACCTATTTTTCAGGGTGATTATATTCAATGGGAGTTTAAAGTTGGCAGTCACGACGTAGAGCTATATTTAACTGATCCGTCTGATGAAACTGTAAAAGACCAATTTAAGATATTTGAAATGTTAACAAAAGACAAAAAACTTCTTCTTAAATATGAACATCTAAAGGAAGCGGCAAAAGATTTGCCTTACAAAGAATATCAAAGAAAAAAATATGAATTTTATAATAAGTTACTTGATAAATAAACTTTAAAGTACAATGTTTAAAAATAATACGCTTTTAAATTAGCGTTCAAAAGTGGTAGTATACAAGTATAATATTTACCTTGGGTCTAGACAACTTTAGAGCGAATTTTCTCTAAAGTTTTTCAGTAACTCCTTATACATAATACCACCTCTGTTATTAAAACGGAACTCTGATTCTTTTAAGTGGAGAAGAAATTTGGTTTT
>Ga0100389_1000815_pt1 | contig 24404 bp, 20 predicted proteins | sample CryGeymeta201513_FD_81537 | JGI IMG/M metagenome (GOLD analysis project Ga0100389, IMG submission 81537) | Groundwater microbial communities from Crystal Geyser aquifers in Utah, USA - Crystal Geyser metaG 2015-13 | ecosystem: Environmental > Aquatic > Deep subsurface > Groundwater | place: USA... | reverse complement strand
GCGTTCCTCGATTTGGCGGAGCTCCAGGATTGGCTGAAAAAAACACCGGGTGTGGCGAGCGCTCAACTCCTCTTGGTCGGAGCTCTTTCACAGGGTCTTATCTTGCTTGGTGACTCGCTCTCGTGTGAAGTGCGCATGCTCGGTATGCGACCGGGAGCCGAAGAAGACCTTCGTGTTCATCCGGGTCTTCCGCCAACCTATGAAGGGTTGCTGGAACAGCACCTCGAGGCACTCTGGGAGCCAAATCCCCGGGGCGAACAGGAGACCAAGGACGGCTTCTGGCATCTTCTGGAGATGGGCACGATGCTCTTCACCGACTATCCGAAGATGACGAAGGCAACAGATCTGAATGAGCCTGAGTTTCGTGTCACCCACATCGAGAGAGTAGGGGAGCCGAAGCATTTCTGCACTAACAGCAATGGATACCATGGCTTTAGGTACGACATCAGGGAAGTTCAGAAAACGGCACCTCCTGGAGCTAATTCCTACACCGTGAAGCTCGAGGAAACCGACTGGGGGAATGGCTACCACGTTGCGCGCGCAAGATTCTACAAAGCTACGGTGGACACCTCTCGGCGACTAGTTCGTATGGGGGAGATCCGCCAAAACTTCAAGCTCACCATGTCGATTCTCGACGATTGAGCCAACTGCCGCGTTCTACAAACTGAAACTCGCGTTCTGCGAGTTACTCTATTTGTAAGACGCGGTTTTTTTACATGCGTAATCAAAATTAATTTCCGGCAGAGTAGAGGACTTCGTTGTTGCATTAATCCGGGTTTAATCAATCTATACATGCGTCGCACAATATATCTTATACGAACCTTGTAGCACAAAAATGCTATTTATCGGCTTTTTTAGCTAATAGACAGACTCTCTTATATTCACGTACTTTTTACTTTTCCTTTAAATACACGCGTCCAGGTACTCTTACGTCAATATATTCAGCATTCTTAAGGCCTTTAGGCTTCGCCTGAATAAATGCCAGGTATGTTCGTACCTGTAAATCCAAAGGAATCATTACATCCATTAATACTTCTTGTCCTTGAGGGCCCAGTACCTTCATAAGCGTGCTAGAGGCTCCTGGAGGCTCTATTTCGCGATACGCGAGTCCTAGGCCCATCAACTGTTCAGACACACTGATGAACTTCTTAGATTCCGTATTGCTAAATACGCTGTAACCGCTGGAAACCATTTCATTTAAATTACGTTTAATAACAGGCGGTTCATCAGAATCGGCGACGCGTTGACCAAGGAGTCGAGCTTGAATATTCTTTTTTTCATCAAGCGTCAATTCATCTGTGACAACACCCTGTAGATCAATCCACGCGTACTGCTGTTTTGAGTGTAGAACAAAACGCTTTGCCCTCTCCTCTATCTTGAGTCGTAAAACGTTTCTAAGCTTTTTATCCACAGTTACATTTGCGACAAAAAGTCTGTCATTTAGCTTTGTTTTTAGCTCTTCTATGTTTATAAAAAGCAAATGCCGCTTTGGCCAAGGCCTCCACCCTTCCCTACTATCCAGGATAGCTAGCACTTCCCTATTTACGTCTACCGGGTCAAGGTTTTTAATCCCCTCCACCTGAACGCTATGCACAATAAAGAAATCACTTATAAAAAAAACATAAAGCCAACCGATGACAGCAAAAATACCGAGTATAACAAAAACCGTCTGACGCTTTGAAGCACGCCGCTCGCGAAAAGCGCGCGTTAAGTCGCCGTGACTCATAGGGATCCAGCGCTTTGACGACCTGCTCATAGTTATGCCCTTAAACCTTCTTGAAGAATACGATCGAGGAGTTCAGAAAATGCGATACCGGCGACTTTTGCCGACTGCGGGAATAATGACATCTTGGTAAGGCCTGGCAGCGTATTTGTTTCAAGAACGAATAAGTTACTGTCTTGCCAGATAATGTCGGTGCGTGAATATCCTTTACAGCCTAAAACCACATGCGCATCAAGCGCGAGATTCTGAGCCTGCACACGAACGTCTTCCGGAATAGGCGCCGGACAGATTTCTTCGCTCGCACCTTCATACTTTGCTTCATAATCAAAAAAGGTGCGTTTTGTGCGAATCTCAATAACCGGTAAAGCTCTTGGGATTCCTTTTTTCTCTAAGATGGGAATCGTAAGCTCGCGGCCTTTGTGAAAAGCCTCTACAAGACATGATTTGCCATCTTCCTTCAGCGCTTTTGATATGGCTCGGCTCCAATCCGCTTTTATAGGCTTCACTGTGATAGCAACGCTGGAGCCACTGCTGTTTGGCTTCACAACGATCGGACTTTTTATGTCATGTGAAATGAGCTTTAGCAGCTCTTCTTTGTGGTGTTTCCAGTCACCTGCCTTTATTTGAACGGCTCTAGGCGATGGAATTCCATCTGAATTGTAAACACGTTTCGCCATGCTTTTATCCATTGCAAGCGCGCTGGCAAGCACGCCTGAGCCTGTTGAAGGGATTCCTAGCGTATCAAGAAAACCCTGTATTCGGCCGTCTTCGCCGGAAGGCCCATGGAGCGCATTAAAAGCGATATCAATTTTTCCGGCTTTCGCGTCTGCAAAGAGCTTTGGAAGATCCTTTTTCGGATCATAGGCTTTTCCGATGTATTGCTCTGGAAGGTGCCGCAAAACTTCCCGTCCCGACTGGAGGGAAACGGAACGCTCGCTGGAAATGCCGCCAAGCAGAACGGCAACACGAACAAGCTTTTGACGCTTTGTCATAACTCTATTTTGCCACTCCGTGCGCGCTTTCGCAATCTTAGTCAACAAGAACTCTTGGAAGCGCCACACTCATGCGCGTTACTATTTCGTAATTAATCATCCCCCCTTCTCCAGCTAATTCTTCCGCCGTGATAACTTCATCTCCCTGTGCGCCAATAAGAACAACTTCGTCTTCTTCTTTTATTTCTGAAACCTCCGTTACATCCACCATGCACATATTCATACAAATGCGACCGATAACTTTGCAGCGCTTTCCTTTTACCAGCACCTCTCCCCTACTCGACAGGCTTACGCGATCAAATCCATCCGCATAGCCTATGGGCAAAACGGCAACTACAGAATCTTTTTCCACGCACTCCGTTAAACCATAACTTACAGGCTCCCCTGCTTTTACGAGCTTCACCTGAGCCACGATTGTTTTCCATGTGAGAACCGGTTTTAGGTTGGTCTCACTGTTTTTTTCATGCATTTGTTTTTTTGTCTTCTTCGAAGGCCAGAGTCCGTATAGGGCGATGCCGAGTCGAATTAAATCGAAATGGGTATCTGAATACAAAATAGCTGCAGCGCTCGCTGCCCCATGTTTTATAAATGAACCAATTTGTTGTTCTTTAAAAATATCAAGAGCCTTTTGATAGTTCATCAACTGATGATCGGCGTAGGCTCGGCTGCTCGTGTCTTCTATATTCGCAAAGTGCATTTGCACGCCTTCAATATTGACCTGCGGCATAGAGGTAATCGTTTTCAAAATGCGCGGGAGGTCTTCTAACTCTATTCCCTCACGGTGTAATCCGGTTTCGATGGGAATGTGAATATTCACTTGCATATCTTTTGCGATTGCTCGAATGCGTTCAAGCATGCCTTCGTGAAACAATACAAAAGAAATTGATTCTTTTATCGCTTCTTCCAAACACTCTTGCGGGATATAGCCCAAAACTAAAATCGATTTCATCCAACCGGCTTTTCGTAGAACGAGCGCCTCTTCAAGACGATCGATGGCCAGCCACTGAAGTTTCGCGTCATTTTCCCAAAGTGTTTTTGCAACCGGTATAAGCCCGTGCCCATAGGCATTCGCTTTTACCACTGGCATGACGGACACGTCGGATGAAACGCGTTCTTTATAGAGTTGATAATTCGACAGCAAAGCTGTCTTTGAAATTTCAATCCACGATTTTGCGAGCTCCGGACGATGCATGGCCGTGGTTAATCAATTTTTTCAAACCCCGTGTACGCCTGCAGAACCTCCGGAACGGTAATACTCCCGTCTTCGTTTTGATTCTGTTCCATAACAGCAATCAAGGCGCGTGAAAGCGCGAGCGCGGTTCCATTGAGCGTATGCGCATACTCCGTAGACCCGTCTTTTCTTCGCAGACGAATATTGAGGCGGCGCGCTTGATAATCCTTTGTATTTGATGTGCTTGTGACCTCTCCCCAGTCTCCTTTTCCTTCGCCACGGCCCCACATCCAGGCTTCAAGATCGTATTTACGATATGCTGGGCCGCCTAAATCACCGGTACAAATATCAACTACACGATACGTTAAACCGAGCTTGCTAAAAATCATTTCTTCAAGACGGCGCAATTCTTCGTGTAAAGCGTCTGACTGTTCCGGCGCCGCGTAGATGAAAAGCTCCACTTTTGAAAACTGGTGCACGCGATACAGACCATAAGACTCACGGCCGTAGGTTCCGGCTTCCGTTCGGAAACAATGCGAGAGACCGACATATTTAAGCGGAAGCTCTTCTTCATCAAAGACCTCATCCATATGCATTCCCCCAAGAGGAATTTCTGCGGTCCCAATCAAACTCATATCGGAATCTTCCACGGAATATACTTGCGTCTCCGGACCGCGCGGCTGAAAACCGATACCTTCTAAAACCGAATTTTTCGCAAGATCCGGCGTGATGACGGGCTTATAGCCTTCTCCAACCATTTCTTTTAAAACCCATTGCGTGAGCGCCTGCTCAAGAAGCACGAGTTTATTTTTTATAAAATAGAATTTTGCTCCGGTTACTTTTGCACCTCGCTCAAAATCAAGAATGTCGAGCGCTTTTCCAAGCTCAACATGATCTTTTGCTTCAAAGCTCAGTTCTCTCGGATCTTGATTTCGGCTCAGCTCTTTATTGTCCGAGTCGTCCGCTCCCACAGGAGCGTCGGGATGCGTCAGATTAGGCACCTGCGCAAGAAGTGTGTTCACTTCCGCATTGAGCTCCTTGTAGCGCGTCTCAAGCGCGGACAGCTCTTCTTTGAGCTTTTTCCCCTCTTCAATGAGACTTGGGCGATCTGCTTCCCCCGCACCTTTCATGGCTTCCGCTATTTCATTTCTACGCATGCGCTTTCCCTCCAGGTCTTTCAGGAGATTAAGGCGCGCTTCATCCCGGCGGAGAAGCTCTTCAACATCGACGCTCACGCGGCGATTTTTGGTGTTTTCTTGGACTTCAGCTGCGTGCTCGCGAATGTATTTAATATCCAACATAGGCTTTAGAGAGGAAGTAAATCGTGGCCGTCGACAGATGTCGAGTCGTTTTGCAGTGTATCGACCGGAAATGGTTTGGACAATGCTACCTCCCATTTCGAAGAAGCATCCGAAAGAGCCTCTTCCAACTGCCTTGCAAGCGCCGTTTCGTAAAAAGGGAGGAAAATGATATTGGGCCGCATCTCCCGAAGGAGATCCAGTAAGTTTTCGCGTTCGGAAATACAAATTTCATCCGCAGCGCGAGCTGCTTCCAAGCGCTCTCGGCGGAGCTGTTCTCCGTTTCCCGGTAACTGGCCATTTCTTGCCAAGACACTTCGATCGCTTTCAAGAACGACTAGCAGAGATTCGCCTAATGATCGCGCTTCATTCAAATAGGCCTTGTGGCCATCATCAAGTCCATCAAATGCTCCGAAACAAACGATTGTGTTCATACGTTATTCTTCTTCTGTTTCTTGGCGCGGCAACGGGCGAAGCGTTGGGAAAAGAATGACTTCTTTTAATGAATGCGCTGCCGTGAGAACGGCTGTCAGTCGATCGATACCCATCCCGAGACCGCAGGCCGGCGGCATGCCGTGCTCGATAGCTTCAAGGAACTCTTCATCCATACGCTGAGCTTCCTCACTCCCCTCTTCTTCCAATTTTTGCTGCTCTTCAAAACGTTTTCGCTGATCAATAGGATCATGTAGTTCGTGATAATATGCATTCACGATTTCAGCCCCTTCCACAACAAGCTGAGCGGTTGCGGATTTCGTCGGATCTTTAGGAGAGCGTCCTGCAAGCGGTTTCATTTCAATTGGATAATCCAATATCCAAACAGGCCCCTTTAATTTGGCTCGAGCGGTTTTTTTGTATAACTCGTCCAAGTGTTCGCCCAATCCGACCGCATTTGCAAAATCAACCTTAACCTTGGCTTTTTTAACCGCTGCCTTCAAATCATCCACGCTCTCGCATTGATTAATATCAATGCCGGATGCTCCCAGAACGGCTTCACGGAAAGTCATACGTTTAAATGGAGCAACAAAAGCAAGTTCACTTTCTTCCCCTATGATCTTGGTCGTTCCAAGCGCATCGATGCACATGGACATAATCATATCCTCCATAAGCCCGAAAAATGCCTCCTTATCCGCATAGGCCCAGTAGAGCTCAATTTGCGTAAATTCAGGATTATGAGCGTAGTCGATACCTTCATTGCGAAAACAGCGCGCAATTTCAAAGACCTTTTCAAAACCGCCGACGAGCAGGCGCTTTAAGTATAGTTCAGGCGCAATGCGCAAATACAAATCAATATCGAGCGCATTATGCTGCGTGACAAAGGGGCGCGCATTTGCTCCTCCAGGGATTGGTTGGAGAATCGGCGTCTCAACTTCCAAAAAATCTTTATCCGCGAGAAAACGACGTAGACTTGCTACGAGTTTCGAGCGCACAACAAAACGCTCTTTCACTTCTTGGTTCGCGATCAGATCCAGTTCGCGATGGCGATAGCGTTTTTCTACGTCTTGAAGACCATGCCATTTTTCCGGAAGCGGCAATAAAGCTTTTGTAAGCATGGTCCAAGCGCTTGTCTGCAAACTCTTTTCTCCACGCTTTGTTGTAAAAAGCGTTCCGCGAATTTCTACAATATCGCCGGGATCAACTAAATCACGGAATTGACCAAAGGCTTCCTCGCCGATTTTATCTTCTTTGAAAGCAATCTGAAATTTTCCCGTTCCATCCATGACATCGGCGAACATCATTCCCCCGTGAATACGCACGGACAAAATGCGTCCCGCGATCGTGCAAACGCGCTTCTCCTCACTCCAAGCATCAAAAGAAGCTAGAAGTTCTTCCGCCGATGTATCGCGCTGCGTCGTAACCGCATACGGATCCATGCCGAGAGCTTTTAGCTTTTCCAGTTTTTCTAAACGTACCTGAGTCTCCTCCAACATAGTCGCTAGCTAACCTTTTTAATTTTATAGATAATTCTTCCTGCCGGGGCTTCCACTTCCGCTGTGTCATTCTCTTTCTTTCCCAGAAGCGCGCTCCCGATTGGCGATTCATTTGAAATGAGGCCTTGCAACGGATTCGCTTCATTTGAACCAACAATGCTGTAGGTCTTTTCTTTTCCGTTTACCTCGATGATAACCGTCGAGCCGATGCGGATGATGCCCACGGCTCCCGTCTCCTCTTCTATCACGGCGACATTTTTTAAAATATCTTGGATTTCATGAATACGTCCTTCAACAAAACCAAGCGCATCTTTTGCTTCGTGATATTCCGCATTTTCAGATAAATCACCAAGGGCCTTTGCAGCCTCGATGCGATCTGCCAGTTCTCGGCGCTTTACGGTTTTAAGCTCTTGGAGCTCCTGCTTAAGCCTCTCAAGGCCAGCGACGCTCATGTATTGGACTTGTGCCATAGGATAGATAGATTGATCATAATACGTTCCCACCGGAACGAAAAGCGCACGGGCTCACCCGCGCAGCTTGTTTTAGAAAGCGTACTGAATCGCTTTGGCCTTGTCAACGCTGATTTAACGCGTCTAAAAAGCTCCCTGACGCGTTGCGCGGAGCTCCCACCATTTTTGCAAAATAAGCCGAGAAACCGGAACGGCGACAGACGATCCCTCACCACCCTCTTCCAATAGAACCGTGACAACGATTTCCGGGTTTTCATAAGAAGCAAAAGCGGTAAACCAGGCATGCGTATCTTTCTCTGATGACCATTGAGCCGTTCCCGTTTTTCCCGCAACAGCAAAGCTCATGTTGGAAAGCGCCCGACCCGATCCATCGGTGACGGTTTGACGCATGCCTTTACGCACGACTTGCAGATCTTGTTCCAAGTTGTCCGCCACGAGTGGCGCTTCCGTTTGGTCTTGTTTCATAAAATGCGGAACTACCAAATGTCCTCCATTAGCCACGGTTGCCGTATATCGCGCAACTTGAAGCGGGGTAACGAGCAGATCTCCCTGCCCGATCGATAGGTTGTAGGTATCTCCCATGAACCAACGCTCTCCTTTTGCGCGCTCTTTCCACTCGGCGCTCGGTACCAGTCCCTTTCCTTCACCGGGAATATCAACACCCGTCGGGGAACCAAGCCCAAATTTTTTCATCCAGGAAGACAAGCGATCAACGCCAAGCCCGACAAAGGATTCATAGCCGCCGCCAATAGTGTAAAAAAATGTATTCACCGACAGCGCAATTGCTTTGCGAACATTTGTAATCCCATGCCCTCCCGGACTCCAGTCGGGGAAAAACCAAGGGCCAATATGCAATCCTCCAGTGGAAAGAATGGTTGTGTTTGGTGTAATAATTCCTTCGGCGAGCGCGGCGGTGGCAATAAGAATTTTAACCGTTGAACCCGATGGATACGTTCCCGCCCATGCGCGCGCAAAAAGCGGCTGATCTTTATTTTGAATCAATGCTTTGTAATACGTCGAAGACACCGAGCCGGAAAAATAATTATTGTCATAAGCGGGCAAAGACACGGCCGCAAGAATGGAGCCGTCTCGCGGATCTATTGCGATGGCCGCTCCTCGCGCCATGCCTATTTTTTGCAATTCATCTTTGAGAGCCTTCTCCGCGGTTTTTTGAAGTTCGAGATCAAGTGTTAATTGAATATCCGTTCCATCAACAGGCGGACGATCTTCAACAAGCGCTTTTACGGTTCCATGCGCATCCACTTCGCTCACTTGTTCGCCTAATACGCCGCGCAACGTGCTTTCGTAGGAATATTCCAGACCCGTTTTACCGATTTCATCATTGCGCCGATATCCGTCTTCGCGAGCCGTGGTATATTCTTCCGGCGAAAGTTTCCCCAAATATCCAAGGATATGCGACAGACTCTGTACTTCATCTGATTGCGGATAGCGTCTCTTTGAGCCGACTTCAAGATTAAATCCCGGCAGAGTCGGAAGCGCAATCGCGACATTCATTGCCTGCGCATAGGGCGTTTCATCGGCCACGGTTGTCGTTTCATCACGCGCCGTTCCTGTTGCATAGGCAAGCGGTAAAAGATCATTTACGGAAAGTCCAAGAAGACGCGCTGCTTGACTCATTTCAGACTCAACGGCCGCCTGGTCATTTGGAAGATTGAACGGCGTAAACGTTACTTGAAACCGAGGAACATTGTCCGCCAATACACGGCCGTTCCGATCGCGAATCATACCGCGTTTTGGCGGAATAGCTACTTTGCGAAGGCGATTATTTTCCGCAAGGGCTTGATAGGAACTTCCCTGCGCAATTTGCATGTAGGCCGCTCTTCCAAGCAGAAGCGATATGACGCATAAAAGAAAAACGACCGCCGCCCGATAACGCGCTTTCGAAAAAGCACGGCCGAGGAACATCGGACGGTTTTGTACGGAGGTGATTTCATCCTCATAAAATACTTCATGGTGTATGACGGATGATGCGCGTTTACGTCGGAATAATCGCATAGGCTCGCTTTATGAATTCTGCCATGCAAAAGAATTCGATCGACCGACATGAGGGGAAAAACGCCTCGTGATCACCGCGAACAGGATGAAAAGCGTCATGCCTACGAACTGGTCCCAAAGCAATGTGCTGAGCACATTTGATGGAAGCGACCAGATATAATAATTCCCTCCGAAAAGTCTTCCAACCTCCGAAAACAAAAAATGAAGAAACCAGTCGAGAAGCCTCCCAAGAAAAAGCAAGGCGGTAGTGGCGTACAAGGAACGGTTTGTTAAAAATCTCTGTGAAACAAGACTCAGTGCAAACACGATAAGCAGCCAATGAAGAATGGGAATATCAAATGTAAAAATCCCATATCCGGAAAGAACAAGCGCGCCCGCAAGCGCGAATGTAAGTGCACGCGCTCTTGAGCTTGTGACGATTAAAATGACCGTTCCCACAAACAGCGGCGCCGGAACAAACCACCCCGGCAAAAACGGCAACGTACCAACTTCCAAAAAACCGGCGATGATTCCAAGGACGGCTACGATAAAATACTTCATCATAGGCGCGGACGAAGCGCCGCCGGGCGCAAAATGTTTACAAAGACAACGCGCTCCAAATCAAGAAGTGGCTCAATTGAAGCTTCCAAAAATGGATCATTTGGTTTTCCCTCAACGGCATTTACAACACCAAGCGGTAAATGGCCCGGTACATGTTCTTCCGTTCCTGCGGTAACAACGATTTCATCGCGGCTCATTTCTGTTCCGCTAGGAATAAAGGTCAAAGCGGATGCACCATTCCCCCTTCCCTCAACTACACCAATCAGGGACTGGTTTTCCTGCAAAGAAGCCGCAACGCGACTCTGCGGATCTGTAAATAATTCCACGGTTGCTACCCGATCTTGAATTTGGCTTATTTTCCCTATAAAGACTCCCTCCTCTGCAATAACGGCTTGGCCAATTTCAACATTATTGCTACTCCCCCTGTCAACAAGAAGAAGCGAGCGCCCATTTTGTCGTTCTCTTCCAATAACGCGCGCACCAACGCCGTCATAGCCGGATGTTTCAAGAAATCGAGCTTGCGCGCGCAATGAACGATTTTCTTCCTCGAGCGCCTTTAGATGAACATAGTCCACTGTCATACTATTCAGACGCGATTCAAGATCTTGAATATGTGCGTCTTTTTGCGATTCGGGGGCGCTGTCAAAAACGTATTCCGTTGCGCGCGTTAGCTGGCTTACAACTGGAAGTGTTATTGTTTGGATCAAGTTTCCTACCGGCTTAAATAAACCGGCTAAGCCGAGAATCACAATCAAGATGATTGCACCAAGGAGAATGAGCCAACGATTCAGTCGCATGTCTAAATGCCTTTCACGAGATCGCTCGCAGGAATGGCAACGTCATTTAGTAACTGTTTATCATCAAGAAGTTTTGCCGTTCCGCGCACGACGCAAGAAGATGTTTCTTCCGCAACGCGTACCGGAAGACCCGTTCCCTTGCTTAAGGTATCATCCAATCCGCGAAGGCGCGCCCCGCCGCCGGTAAGAACAATGCCCCGCTGATAAATATCAGCGACGAGTTCTGGAGGCGTGATTTCAAGAATGGCCTTCACATGATCAACGATAGCTTTTACGGATCGACCAAGCGCCTCACGAATCTGTGCGTCATTTACCACGATCTCGCGAGGCAAACCGGAAAGAAGATCTCTTCCACGCATATTTGCTTCCAGCTTTTCGTTTAATTCGATGGCGGAACCAATTTCAATCTTAATGCGTTCTGCGACACGCTCTCCAAGAAGCAAGTTGAAAACGTCTCGAGCGTATTGAATAATATTTCTGTTCATTTCTTCGCCGGCGATGGAAACGCTCTTAGAGGTGACAACACCACTCAAAGAAATGACGGCGATTTCCGTTGAACCGGCGCCAACATTAATCACCATATTTCCTGCTGGTTCGCTGATATCAATTCCGGCGCCAATCGCGGCCGCAATCGGTTCTTCAACTACTAGAACTTCGCGTGCGCCGGCACTTGTCGCTGCATCGCCTACAGCTTTACGTTCCACTTCCGTTACATTAAGGGGTACACAAATAACAACGCGCGGACGCGGAATAGCAAGAGTTTTATCATTGTGAACGCGTTCAAAAAAATACCGCAACATTTTTTCCGTTACTTCAAAGTCGGCAATAATGCCTCGTTGCAAAGGTTTTGTGACCTGAATATGCGGCGGCGTCTTTCCAACCATGGAAAGAGCATCTTCTCCAACCGCAATGATTTTGTCATTACGTCGATTTATAGCGACAACAGACGGCTCATCCACAACAATGCCCTTTCCCTTCACATACATCAATGTATTGGCCGTTCCCAGGTCAATACCAATTTGTTTCGTGAAATGCCCTAAAAATCTGGACCACATAGTTCCCCTATCTTAAATCGGCGATGAACAGAATGCCACACGCGTCAAGCCCTCCCGGACCGCCTCGAAAAATACCTTAGGTTCGGTGAGTTTCTTGAATAAGCAGCGCAATATACTCCACAGTGCCTACGGAGGCAATGAGCAGCAAAAATGACCACCAAGTCAGCCAATTCTTCGTTGAAAGAATGAGGCCGAAAATAGCAACAATCGTCAAGAGAACCGCGTGTCTAAAGGCAATACGAACCTCTCTGCTTATGACATGTTTGCGTTTCAACGCGTGAACGCGATAGACGACGCCCATAATGGAAAAACTCCCAAGCAAACTAACGGCAAGTGTAAGATAAAAAAGGATTACACCCAGGAGGCCGGTTTCATCTGGATTTACTTGTAAAATAACCGCGGCCCACGCGCCCCATGCAAGCAAGGTGCTCGCGCCCATAAACCAGATATAGGATGCGTAGTTCATAGCCCCATCATAAATCAGACGTGGAAGACATTCAATGTGCGCACAACTTTTTCCCCGAGTGCACGATTTACTTCGTTTTGAAATTTCGTTTGCAAGAGCTTCAGTTCTTGCACGGCAGTCGGCGAGGAGGATGTCGCCTTCAGCGTACCCGATTGAAATGAGACAAAACGAATTTTCTGCGCAAGCTCTTCGCCCCAAAGCGCGCGCAGAGTCTTCTCGGCAGATTCTACAACGCGAACCGCATCGATATGTTTTTTGATTCCAGCATGCTCAATGGCTTTTGGGAGAATGCGGCGAATGGATTGAAAACTCATAGCTTTTTAAATTCACAGATGCTTTTGAAATCACAATAGCGGCAAGAAAACGGATCTGGTTCCGGGTGAAAATCGGAGGTAATAATCGCTTCCATGCGACTTTCAATTTTTTTGAGAAAAGCTTCGCGCTTCTTCTCGCGGAGCGGCTCAACTTCCAGCTCTTTCCAATCAAGAACGTATACATATGCAAGTTTGGAAACCGTTTTCCCCTCTTCTTCTAATGCAACTTGATACAAATATAATTGCTCTTTCGCCTCCGCGTCAATTGTGTCTTTTGCCTGACCCGTTTTGTAATCGTATACCGCAAATGTTCCGTCTGCGAGTTGGTCAATTCGGTCAATTTTTCCTTTGATAGAATGTTGACCAAGCGCAAGTGTGAACGGCTTTTCCACAAACGCGATGTCCGGAACGGATTGTTCATACGCTTTCCAAAAAGCGCGCACAGTCTGTTTTCCCTTTTCAAAAAACTCGTCATGCTGCTCTCGGCTTTCATACCATTCATCAATCCAGCATTCCTGAAAAATAGCCATCGCCTCATCCAGCGTGATGCGCAGGGCGTCTTTTGACCAAGCTTGTTCTTCTGATTCTACCGCATCAAACAGCGAGCTTTGTACCGAGCCCATGCGGATATTATGCAGTCCTAACATGTTTTGAAAGGTAAGATGAACGGATTGTCCAAAACTTTTGTTGAAGGTTCCAAATTTTGGGATGCGGTAAATATGTTCAAATTTATATTGAAGCGGACATTTGCGAAAAGCCGCGAGCTGCGTAAAGCTAAATCGTTTTTTCAAACTATAATGCACAAGGTCGGAAGAGAAAGTCTCCGGATCCAGTTCACGATGCTGAAGCCGTTTCACTCCGTCCTCAGCGGAAGTTTGGACGCTCGGAATTTCCACATCCATTTCTTGAAGAAAGGGCGAGGCTTTTTTCTCTCGCGCGCCGCCGTATTGAAGCGCACCCGTCAGCGTAAGCGTATCTTTTGCTCGTGTAAGCGCAACGTAAAACAAGCGCCGCTCTTCTTCGATATGATGATTCCCTTCTGGAAGGCGTTCCCGCACAAGGCCGTCGGGCAAGGGAATGGCTTCGCTCCTCGCACGCGTTGGAAAGCGCTGATCCACCATGGACACAAGATAAACATGTTTAAACTCCAGTCCTTTTGCGGCATGCACCGTCATGATTTTTACTAATTCCGGACCCGCGTCCGGATCCGAATTCAAATTCCCCTCTTCTCCGCTTTCAAGCTCAAGTTCAAGTTCCGCTAAGAAATCTTGAAGAGACGGCCCATGCGTTGAATGCTCATACCGGCGAATGCGATCAGCAAAAGCATTCAAGTATTGCAAAGCCTCACGCTTCTCGCGTTCCGGAAGACGCATCACCATATCAAGATATTCTGTTTTTTCAAGCACAAGCTGAAGAATTTTTAGCGGCGGCTCACGTTTCGCGTCTTCGGACAATGTTTCAATCGTTTTCACTAAGCGCTCAACAATGCGCGTGCCATCATCGGAAGTCTTCGTCGAACGAACCTGTGTCAGAATTTGCCAAAGAGACATTCCCCGCCGATTCGACTGATGAAGCAGTTCGGCCTTGTCCTTCGCAGATACATTGAAGCTCGGCATGCCAAGTGCGCGCCACACAATGGAAGAGTCCTGATGGCCGCTCATAAGCCGAAGCAGCATATGCACATCTAAAATAGTTGGTTTTGCATACAGCCCGCGCAGGGCAAGGAATTGAAACGGAATTCCCATGCGATCAAACGCGCGCACAAAAGGCTCGGCTGTATTATTGGAGCGCACCAGTACCGCGATATCATCCCAGGTTAAAGAAGGATCTTCTGCTTTTTTGGATTTTATATCCTCGACAACCGCCTCCGCTTCGTCGTCGATGGTCTGATGCCAAAGCACGTCTACATTACCGCCCGCGCCTCGAACGCTTTTCAATTCTTTTGATAATCCCGTGTCTGCCAATTTCACTTCAAGACGGTTCGGATTATTGTTTTTGATGAAGTGATACGCATGATCCAGTATTTCTTTTTGCGAGCGATAGTTTTGTGTGAGCGCGACGGTTTTTGCATCCGGATAGTCGTCGCGGAATTGAAGAATGTTTGCAAGCGACGCTCCGCGAAATTTGTAAATCGCCTGGTCATCGTCTCCCACAACGGTGATATTTCGGGAAGGTCTCGCCAGCATTTTCAATAATTCATACTGCGCCCAGTTCGTGTCTTGAAACTCATCCACCATGAGAAACTTACATTGCTCTTGATAGGTCCGCAAAACCATGGGCCGCTCTCGAAAAAGCCGAAGCGTTTCAAGAATAAGGTCGCCAAAATCGAGTGCACCCTCATCCAACAAAATACGCCGATAGGCCGCATAGGCATCTGCCAGTTCTTGAAGGCGCTTGCGCTCCCCTTCTATTGTATCCGCGTCGCCAACAAGAGCCGCCTCTTTTATATAGGCGGCATAATCTTCCGGCGTAATTCCCTCATCCTTCGCACGGGAAATGTGTTGAATGAGCGCTTGTAAAAATTTCACCGGATTGCCAAGCGGACGATAGTGGTCCAAAGGAAGCTCATCAAATCGCCGCTTCAATAAAAGCCAAGCATCCGTTTCATTTAAAAGACGAAATGTATTTGGAAGTCCAATTTCCAGCGCATGGTCTTCGAGAACGCGCTGACAAAATCCATGAAAGGTATGAATCCAAAAATCATATGTCCCGTTTGGAAGCAGCTCTAAAATGCGATCTTCCATTTCTCCGGCGGCTTTTTCGGTAAACGTGAGCGCCAGGATATTTTCCGGCATCAAATTCTTTCTATCTTTAAGATGAACGTAGCGCCGCGTTAATACCGTTGTTTTTCCCGTTCCCGCCCCCGCCACAATTAACAGCGGGCCGTCTTCATGCGTGATGGCTTCGCATTGTGCCTCATTCATGTTCTCGAGAAGATCTGACATGTTTAGCGATTTTGCCTGCTGCGCGGACAGGAATCAATAGATGAAAAAACAAGAAAACAACCGCCCATTAGAGGCGGCCGTTTTCTATCGCTGTGCGGATGCGTTCCATGAGTTCAAGATAAAATCGAAGATTGACGAGCGTTGCGAGCCGCATCCCAAGCACCTCATTCACCGTAAAAAGATGGCGCAGATATCCCATGGAATACCGAGAAAGCTCTTGATCAAGTTCTCGATTCACATCGATATTTTGAATAATGGGATCTTTTGAATCTTTGAACTTTTCATTTGCTACATGAATCATCTCAAAAAAATCCGGTTTGGAAAGATCCTCATGCACAAAGCGATATATGGTTCCGTGGCGCGCATTTCGCGTTGGCAGTACGCAATCAAACATATCAATGCCTCGTTGCACATAGGCCACGATTTCATGCGGCTGAGCGCCTCCCATAAAGTAGCGCGGCTTCTCTTTCGGAAGCGTTTCTTGAAGCGCGTCTAAAACTTTGCACGCTTCTTCAAATGGTTCTCCAACGGACAGGCCCCCGACAGCATACCCGTCAAATCCTATTTCCAATAATTGCTCGGCGCTTTTTTTGCGCAATTCGATATTTGTCCCGCCTTGAATGATCCCGAATAATTGTGCGTCAGGATTTACACTGCCTTCTTTTGTTTTTTCAAAAGCCTCTTTGGAACGCTTGGCCCAGCGCACCGTCAATTCCAACGCTTCGCGAAGACTTTCATCCGTGGAAGGCAACTCCGTGCAAACATCGAGCACCATACAAATATCGCTTCCGATGGTGCGCTGTATTTCCATGCAAAGCTCCGGTGTGAGCATGAGCTTTGCTCCGTCGATATGCGATTGGAATTCCACACCTTCCTCCGAAAGTTTTCTCAAACCGGAAAGACTAAACACTTGAAAGCCACCGGAATCCGTCAGGAGGGCTTTATCCCAATTTATGAAGGCATGTAGGCCTTTAAATTTTCGCAGGACATCGAGTCCAGGACGCAGCCAAAGATGATAGGTATTTGAGAGCAAAATCGGCGATCCGAGACGTTCTATATCAAAAGACGAAAGCGTTTTCACAGCGCCCTTCGTAGCAATAGGCATAAAAAAAGGCGTCTCAAGCCGCGCATGTGGTGTTTCGAGAACCCCTCTCCTCGCCTTTTCCTCCGTGGATGTAAGCGTGAAACGATTCATTATTCTAACTGTTCTTTCTTCTCCTTCATAAAGGCAGACCATTCTTCAAGAACATTGAGAAAAATTTTGAATGGCGCTTCGACAATGAAGTCAAAAAAGAAAATAAAGAGATTAAAACGCGAGAATGTTTCGGAAAGCCATCTTCCGGCGCGAAGAACTGGAAGGGAGAAAAAGTCCAAAATCATTGTTGTAAGACGATCCGGCCGCACGACGGCAACAAACTCTTTTGCGCTGATACGCAGACGAAAAGCAAAAAAACTTACAACCGAAAGGAAAAAGATAAAGATAACCGAGCTCACTCCGGTGAAATGCAGGAACTTGAGTCCGCTGATAATAAGCCCGAATGTGACGATAAACGTGCCGGCGTACACCAAGCCAAAAACGAAGCGGGAAACGGTTCCGCGTGTTTTTTGAATGCGAATACGTTTCTCTGGAGGTCCATCTTCAGAAAGCAATTCGTCTACACCAAGCTTAATACGCTTCACGTTTTCCTTACCCGGCATGCGAATCATGGAACCAACAAGAAACATGAGCATGGGCGGAAAGGTAATATTTGTGAGCAGAGCTGCGTTATTCACTTGATGATAGAGAGCGAGCTCTGACGGAATTTCCAGCGCAAGCGCGATAAAAATTTTCGTGATAAAAAGATAAATGATCGCACGCACCGTTCCGCGTCGCAGTCGACCATACGCCTCTTTCATGCGGCGCTCAGCAATACGTTCAACGGCGGCATGAAGTGCCTCAGGATTCTGAAGGAGTTCCGCTGCCTGTACAGGACTCTCATTTAAAGCTGTACGCAAAATATTTAAAGAAATAGCCCAAGGTTTTACAGCGACAATAAACTTCTGGCCAAGTTTCTGCGTAAGCGCGACTTGAACCGAGCTATACACGCGTACCATGTTTTCCGCCATTTCATGCGGAGCCTCTACCCATTGTTCGGGCGCCATCCACAATGGCTGATAGGCGCGCGCCAGTTTGAAGCCGACCATTTCGTCATCCGCCTTAATTAAAGAGCGATGACAAGCAATATAGACTTGCAGACGACGATCCGTGTCGCTCAGAACATCTTCATCCACCAAAACCTTGTCGGCCAGCTGTTCATACATGAAGTTAATGAATCCCTTCATTTGCGTATGATCATCTACAAGCTCTTCAAGTTCGGCGGCGATAATTCCAAAGAGCCACTCATCATACTTTTCATCGGCAATTTTGATGCGACTAATGACAAGATATTTTTGAATAACCGTAGCCACCTTTGCAAAAAGTGATTCAGGAAGCACCGCATTAGGTAGGTAGCGCGCTGCGATAAGTTCACGGATCAATTGGATACTCACCGCTTCCGCATCGCCCTCAAGAGCGAGCTGCCGTTTTAAAATACGAAGAATAGCCGATTTGCGAAGCAAATGGTCATCTTTATAATCAACCGCATTGCGGATTTTTTCGTAAAGGACAGCAAAACGACTCACGGCCGCGTGAACGGTGATTGGAGCTGAATCGGGTGGTGGGGCGTATTCCTGCGGCTGCACAATATTTGCGAGTCGCTCGATACTCTCTCGCGCATAGGCGGACATAGACAGGTAAGATCCTAGCTCAATAAAGCCCTTTTGTCGATACTGTGGTACAAAAAACAAGGTGAAATTAGTCTATATTCTAGCGAATAGAAACAAAAAATCCTGCTTTCACAGGATTTTTTATGTGGTGGACGCCGAGGGATTCGAACCCCCGACCCTCTCGGTGTAAACGAGATGCTCTAACCAGCTGAGCTAGGCGTCCGTTTTTTTGCCCTTTTCTGAATAAATGGTGCGGCGAGAGAGACTCGAACTCTCACAACCTTTCGGTCGCCAGCCCCTCAAGCTGGTGCGTCTACCAGTTTCGCCACCGCCGCCCCATTTATTCAGAAATATGCCCTTGCTATAGCGACGGCAGAATAGCAAGCTTTTTCAGGTAGGGCAAGCTCTTTTATGTCTGCCGTCGCCGCCGGCCCGTTATGAGATCCAGTTTCTTTGTGTCGACGCTTATGTGAAATTGATCCCCTCTCCGCATATTTCCATCAACTTCAATTTCAATTTCATGAGGAGCATAGATAGCCGCTTCTTTAAAGGTTAAAATTGTCTGCTCTTTTGGTGAAATCCCTTGTTTTTTTCTTCGCGAAGATCGCTCTTCAACGGCGCGCGGACGAATAATCGCTTCCAGCTTGCCGTCCTTCGCATTTGATTCCGGTTCACCCATTTGTTTTTGCGCACCAAGGTTTCTCACGATGATTAATCCGCCGTCTATGGGTTTTATGGAAAATTGTCCATCAACAACGAGCTCTGCATCTGGATCCTTCACAATAATTTCTATTAGGAAGCGATCATCATTCACGCAGCCAATGTCGAATTGTTCCAGAAAACGCGCCGCAAGAATTTCAACCGCTACCGGACCGCGAGGGATGCTTAAAACCTCCGCGATATGTGAAGGTTTACCGACGGGCAAATATCCAACGGCTGCATCCAACCCCGGGGCATGCCACATAAATCGGCCTAGACTTACATCATTTCCCACGACCACGACATTTTTTGCGCCATGATGAATGACGTCCTCAACAAGCTCTTTTGTATTTCGAAACATGGCCAGTCGCGCAACGCGGCCGTCAATATTCCGACTCGCAAGTTCTGCCTCAATAGCGTTTATCTCGCGCTCGTATTGTTTTTCGTTTAAAAATTCATCGTATAAATACGCAAAAGCCGGATTCATACGAAAAAAAGATTATGCTCCTTCCTCCTCGTCATCATCTTCGGATGATTCCTCTTTACTTTTCGACTGGAAGGCATTTTTTCCGACAGAAGCTTTCCCTTTTGTATGCGCCGCTGAGCTTGAACCTGACTGTTCACCGATATTCATGTTCCCCTCAATAGCGGCGCCTGATTCTACAGAAATCGTTTGTGCGACAATGTCGCCCAGAATTCTTGCGGAAGCGCTAAGTTCGAGCGCGTGTTCGACAGTGGTATTTCCCTCGATTGTTCCAGCAATATGCGCTTCAGATGCTTTTACATTTGCTTTAATAACTGCGTCATTCCCCACGGTTAAGCGTCCGGAAGTACTCAGTGATCCATTCACCTGACCTTCGATAACAACGTCGCCTTCGCTTGCGAAGTCGCCTTCAACTTTTACTCCTTTTGCAATAACGGTAGCCGCTAGTGGAGCGGCAGATGATGCGCTTGAATACGCGGATTCGCGTTGTGATAGCTTTGAAAACATACGCAACAAGAGTACCTAAACGGAGCACGGCGGTCAAAAGTGAGGAAAAGCCCGCTTAAACCGAGAATATTTACATGATTAATTTACATTTCATCCGGCAATGGAATACCCAAAAGAGCCAGTCCATCTTCCAAAACAGCGTGCGCGGCCGCAACTAATCGCACGCGCGCCATGCGTTCTTCCCCTTCTGTTTTCAACACAGGAACATCTCGATAAAAATCGTTCACACGCTGCGCTGTCTCAAGACACCACTGGCCAATAACAGATGGACGAAGCTCGGCGGCGGCGGTTTCGATTCTCGATGGAAGCTCAGCAAGCATAAGCGCGAGCCGTTTTTCCGTCTCGTGATCGAATGAAAAAGACAGAGCACTATTTGAATCAATTTTTTGTTCAGCCTTTTTCAAAATGGAAGAAAGACGCGTTGCGGCGTATTGGCAATACGGCCCCGTCGCTCCTTCAAATGAAAGTGCTTGTTCAAGATCAAATGTAAAGATTTTATCATTGTCCTGTTTGAGCATGCTGAACTTCATTCCGCCCATAGCAATGCACCACGCAGTGTGTGTAATCTTTCCTTCGCTCCATTCATTTGCGTGGCGCTTCTCAACTTCTGTTCGCGCATACGCAAGCACTTGGTCGCGCAATTCTTTATAGCTCACAATATTTCCTTCACGGCTCGACATTGCTCCTGACTTAAGCGTAACGAATTCATAACCGATAAATTCGGGGATGGGTTTCATATCCATCATTTCCAATGTCTCGAAGAGCTGTTTGAAATAATGCGACTGCCGGCTATCAACGAGAATCAAACTACGCTTTGCGCTCGGATAGTCCTTCAGTTTTTCTTCCGCAAGGGCGAGATCCTTTGTTGCGTATAAAGACGTTCCGTCAGATTTTCGTATGAGGAAGACGCCAAGCTTTTTCTCTTCAAGGTCAACAATAATCGCACCTTCGCTTTTTCTCGCAATTCCCTTTTCCAATAAATCGTCCACGAGCTCCTGCCCACGCGTAACAATTTCAGATTCAAGATATTGCTTTTTAAAATGAACGCCCAGTTCATCGAAGACTTCCTTCATTTCATTCAAAGACCAACGTCGCGTTTCCAGCCAAAGTTTTTCCCAAGCCGGATCATGCGCTTCTAGTTTTTGAAGCACAAAAGAAACTTCCTCTTTTCCTTCGGAGATCTCATCAATTTTTTGCGTAGACTCAGCGTATATTTTACCGAGGTATTCCCCTGTTCTCTTTTCTGCTGGAATAGCTGTTAAAAGCTTTTCTGCATCTGCGAGGGTAAAGTTTGAAATCTCAAAACCCTGACTCTTTGTAAGATGCCATAAGCATTTCGCAACATGCGCTCCCACGTCTCCAAAATAGCTCACCGGAACCACCTGCCAGCCGACATGCGTTAATACGCGATCAAGTGCCGCACCGATTAAAAAGTTTCGCAGATGGCCAACGTGAATAACCTTGTGCGTATTTGGCTGCGCATATTCCAAAACAAGCTCTTCCCCCTCCCCGAAATTGCTTTCGGTAAAGGCTTCTTTGGACGTTTCTATTTCTTGCACGACACGATGTACGCAATGCGGAATACTGAGCGTAAAGTTCACATAAGGTCCTTCCGCAGAAACGGAAGCGAAGTCGGATTGTTCGATCACAACTTTGCCCGCGATTGATTGAGCTAACTCTGCGGGATTTGTCTTTTGCTCTTTCGCCAGTTTAAAACACCCAAACGCAAAATCACCAAGTTTTGCATCCGGCGCTCTGGTTAATTCGTTTCCCTCTATCGTTGTTTCCGTAACGGCGCTCAATTTCTTTGCAGCCTCTGCTTTCCAATGATCAATCAGATTCATACAATCAGTTTTACGAAATGTCTTTTTCCTTTTTGAATAATGAGACCGGTTTTTTCAACAAAAAGTTCCGCATCGTAATCCGTAAAAATTTGATCAGCCACGCGAACCGCGCCCTGGCTTACAAGTCGCCGCGCATCGCTTTTTGATGAACATAATTTTGATTCAACGAGTGCATCCACCAAAAGAATACGCGAGTTGCTTACTTTGTGTTCAGGGATTTCCGTGGGGAGTCCACGCTTTGAATGAATGCTCATAAAATGCTCAGCCGCCTGATCTGCCGATTTCTCGCCCATGAGCCAAACGACAATGCGATATGCCAAGTCGCGCTTAAACGCCATCGGATTCTCCCCCGCCTCAATCTTTTTTGCGATGTCTTTTACATCTGCTTCCGGAAGATCCGTGCAAAGACGATACCCGGGGACGATCATGCCATCCGTCCAGCTCATGACTTTGCCGTACATATCTTCGGGAGAATCTGTGAGCGCAATCATATTCCCCTCGGTTTTCCCCATTTTTTTACCGGTTGCATCCGCTAAGAGCACATTTGTGATCACATATTTCTCTTTTCCTTTTACCTGCTTCAAAAGCGTACGCCCCGCGAGCATATTGAAAGTTTGATCATTTCCACCAACTTCTCCATCAACATTCATCGCTACGGAGTCATATCCCTGCATAAGCGGGTACATGAATTCATGTAAATAAATGGGCTTTGGCTTAACAATATACTTGCTAATAAAATCCTGAGAGTCTCTATCCCTGCTAAGATGTCCCCCCATCTGCTCCCCACAAGCAGGACACTTCACTTCGCTGATAGTGGAGTCCACACGAGTGACACCGGTTCCTTCTTCCTCGTCTTTGGGTATTGGGCCCCTGAAAGAGATTCTTACAGGGGATACAAACTGAGCATTGCATTTTGGACAGATTATCTGACCCTTAAACCTCTTTTCGAACATGTCACGTTCGAGAAGCTGTTGAACAGTAAAATGAGAAGCGAGATCAACAATATCCGCAAAATTCATTTTTGCGAGCCATTTGCTGTTGTATTTCAGATCAACGGGATTTTTTCCTTTAAAGTCAAGAATGCGCGCCGCTTGTTTTTTGTAACGCTTACAATTTTTCAGCACTTGTTCACGCGTAAGTTGTTTTCTTGTTGCCGACTTATCCGTAGGATCGCCAATCATGGCGGTAAAGTCGCCAATAAGCAGAATGATTTTGTGGCCAAGCTTCTGAAGCTCCGCCAGCTTTTTCATGGTGATCATGTGCCCCAGATGCAGCGTGGGACCCGTCGGATCGATTCCGTAATAAAAGGTGAGCTGCTCGCCCGAAAGAAGACGCTTTTTGAGTGTTTCTTTTGATGGGTAGATATTTTCAACGGCATGCTTGAGCAGCCAGTCAATTTTTGCGGAGTCCGTAGAAGTTTTTGGCATAACGCTCAAATATTAGCGAAATATTCGCTTTTGGGCAATCTAGTCGCCATGTAATTTAAGATTTGGTAATACTTCGCCATCGCGAACGAAACAATCGAACCATAAACGCATCTGCCGATCTTTTTCTTCCAGGTGTTCGGAAAGACGATGGTCCCCTCCCTCGAATACGATAAGCCGACAGGGACGCTTATTTTCATAGAGCTTTTGCGTAAGATCAAGCGAATCAAGAACCGACACGCGCCAATCGCCCGTTCCATGCATGAGCAGCACCGGCGTTTTTTTTGGAAACTTTTCCGGCCAATGGATAGCGGAACGCTGTTGCATCTCTGCAGTGGTGTAGTTTGTAAGTTTTTGAATATACTTCTTGAGATCGAGACGCATACGAAGATTACGCTCCACGTCTGCGATACCGGCCACCGTTACCGCCGCTTTAATCCACTTTACTTTTGCAAGCGCGAGGTACGTCATCATACCGCCGCGGCTCGAGCCGTACATGCCTATTCTAGCAACATCAGCTTCCGAAAGCTCTGTTAGAACCTTTTGGCAATTAATCACGTCTGCGAGCGTTCCTGAGCCGCCAAAGTCCTCCTGACCTTCACTGCCGCCACAACCCGAATATTGCGAGCCAATGGCAATGTAACCCCATTCCGCTATGCGCCCGAGGCGCAGCACGGCTTTTGCGAGCGTATACGAACCAAAATCCCCCATGCCGCCCCTGTTGGCGATGATACAGGGCTGTTTTCCTCGAACACGCTTTGGCATTGCAAGATAGCCATGAACTCTGTGATCGCCAGATTGATAAAGAATATGAAAAAGCCGCACGCTTTTTATCAAGGTTTTGATTTTTTCAAACCCCGCTTTCTGCGTTTGCTTTTTTACTTTTTCTAGTACTTCCGGCGTAAAGATGATTTCTGTTTTTTCGATAAGCACGCCGGATTTCTTCATAGCTTTTATGTTAATAAGTTCGACCTGCTTTGAAGCGC
>Ga0100389_1000806_pt1 | contig 24509 bp, 29 predicted proteins | sample CryGeymeta201513_FD_81537 | JGI IMG/M metagenome (GOLD analysis project Ga0100389, IMG submission 81537) | Groundwater microbial communities from Crystal Geyser aquifers in Utah, USA - Crystal Geyser metaG 2015-13 | ecosystem: Environmental > Aquatic > Deep subsurface > Groundwater | place: USA... | reverse complement strand
CCCATGTGGCCACCCATGCCTGCAACCATAAATACGGCCTGGCGTATGGTAGGGGGTTTATCGGGCGCAATGGGCGTTTTGTTCACATAGCAGCACAGAGCCTTCCACTCGATATCCTTGAAGAATACAGTGCAGGGTGCGTTGGGCGTCTCCCTGCCGAGCATCATAAGGTAATAGACGCGCCAGGCGACCACCATATCCACACCGAGACAGGTTTCCAGACGATCGGCTGTTTCGAGCTGGCGGTCCTTAATCCGACAACCGCTTTTGAGGGTACGGTGGAAGACCTCGATGCCCCAGCGTCCCGAATACCATTCCACCCGCTTTTGGGCATCCGCAAAGTTTTCTACAGGAACCGTGGTGAGAAGCATCCATTCAATGGGTTCGTCTTTTGCTTCCCGTTCCAGGACATAAACCGCCCACACCCTGACGGTTTCAGAATAACCTTTGGGGGGGGCGCAATTCCACTTCGGCAAACCGGACATCAAGCCAGGCATTGCGGGCCTTACGAGAACCGCTATGAGGAATATAGTTAGAAAGGGGGGACAGCTCCCGACTATTCACGTCATTCCGTGCTTGACATACAGCCTGCCCCGTACCCCGGATCGAGTTCGGGGCAGGCTCTGATACGGGGGAATCCGAAGAGGATGCGGCTACTAGGGAATACTGGAAACGAAATCAGGCAGCCGATGTTGCAGGCTGTTCAAGAGGAAGGTTCGAGATAGTTATGTTGGCAATGTCTTTTAACGATAATTTTTTACTGGCATCAAGTATCTCTATGCCGATGAGATGCCTGTTTTCGTCAAGATCAATGGTGATCCCTTCCTCTATGTCTATGTTATCGTCGATATTGGCCTCTTTAAGCTGTATGTATAAAGCGTCCGCCTCTCTATCATATTCGATCTTCACCGCAAATCACCTCCATCCTGTCTTCTTTTTTACAGCCGTAATGACCAGGAACCTGTCTTTTTCGTCCTTATATGTTACCCGTAAAAATTTATCAGGAGTTTTTATCCACACATTCATTCTGTCCCCGCCAGACACTTCAAAAAACTCGGGATGTTCGATTGCCGATACGATTTCGCTTTCCGTAACCGCATGCAGGCGCATCCTGTTCTTGGCATGTCGTGTTAATTTAACCGGTTTCATGTTAAAAGACATTAACATACTAAAGGCGAACCTGCAAAGAGAAAAGAAATACGTGAAAGAGAATTGGCGATGGATTCCGGCTGAGGTGCACCCCGTTCCCGAGACAGGGCCGGAACACCTGATGGTGGCTGTTTACGGAGGTCGTCATGCTCAGTAAAAATCATGGGAAAATTATGAATTTCGCAGGCAACGCCGTATCCCGCCGCACCTGGCTGATCAGCCTGGCCGTCACCTCGCCCGCCTTTGCGGACGGGAGACCGCGAGCAGGCCCTGGCGGCCGGGTGCACGGGCCATATAGAAAAACCCATCAACCCGGAAACCTTTATCAAGGATATTGAAAGATATCTGTGAAAGGCGAAAATCTCCCCTAACCCCTCTTTTCCAAAGAGGGGGACATCCCCCTTTGACAAAGGGGGATTGAGGGGGATTTAGGAGGAGGAGACATCATGAAAAAAGCGCTGATCGTTGATGACAATGAGCAGAATCTCTACCTGCTGCAAACCGTGCTTACGGGGCAAGGTTACGATGTTCTGACGGCCGCAAACGGCGTCGAGGCGCTGGAGCGGGCCCGGAGCGACCTTCCGACATCGTTATCTCCGATATCCTCATGCCGGTGATGGACGGTTTTGCCCTCTGCCGCACGGTCAAGAATTATATCGAGTACCTTGAGAAAAGTTGGCTGATATTTACCGTGAATGGAGGAAGGACGAGCGGCTGCAAAACATCCCCTTCGTCTTCTACACCGCCACCTACACCGATTCACGGGATGAGGAACTGGCCTTGAGCCTGGGCGCCGCGCGCTTCGTCGTCAAGCCGCTGGCGCCGGAGGCGTTTGCAGCCCTGCTGCCGCAAGTCATTGAAGAGCGAGGAGCCGGCTGGCCCGTGGCGCCCGCGCAGGCGCAGCCGGCCCCGGAAGAAACGGACTATTACCGGCAGTACAGCAAAACCCTGGTCCGCGCTTTCAGGAAGCGGTAAGCAGGCCCCGCGCCAGGGTACTCCTCAGTCGGCGTTCGCCTGCGCGATCCACTTCTGCAGGCGGGTCTGTTCGTTTCCCCACCCGTCGGAAAGCCGGAGGTCCAGAAACGACCGGAACAGTTGATCCATCATCCCGGCCGCCTTTTCGATCAGGTAGATCCGCTCGAGGATCTGCCCCTCCCGGTCGGTCTCTTCCCCCTCGCTTTCCGCGACGGACGGCAGTTTCATGGACTGGAAATGGAAGCGGTCCGCCTTGAAGGTGAATTCCCACTCCGCCTTGTCGTGGGCCATCCGGAGGCGCGCCGCCGTGATCTTCTTTCCCTGACGCAGCGCCTCCTTCCCCTCCTTGAGGTCGGCGTGGAGCCCCTGGCAGACGACCGTTTCGGCGTACTCCCCCTCGCCCGCTTCCAGGACGAGGCGCCGCACGAAAACGACCTCGCTTTCAGAGCCGCCGGGAATCCGGATCATCCCGTTCCTCTCCTCGCTCTTGAACCAGAGCCACGTCAAAAATTCCCGGCCGACGGTCAGCGGATCGACCCCCGGCGGGAGCGGCGGGAGAGCGACGTCCCGGGAACTGGATCCGGCGGCGGCCCCCTGCGGATTCGCGCCCGCTTGGTCGGCGTTCCACGGCGCATAAGGAGAGAGGCCAAGCGAAAAGGATTCCCGGAAAAGCTCCTGAAGCTCTCCTACCACCTTGTCCGAGAGGCAACAGAAGGTCACGACATGATCCGGGACGGACCAGCAGATCTCATGAAAGAAGGGGACGGGCAGGGTTTTGCCTAACAGTTCGAGGCGCACCGACTCCCGGATCGCCTCGCGCTGTTCCCGGTAGAGCTTCTTCTGTCCGCTTTCGGCTAATTGCTTCCGTTCCGCCTCCAGGATCCGGAGCCGGAGCAGGGAAGGGGCGACCGACTTCCGGTCGATGCGGAGGGAAAAGAGCATGTACCGCCCCTGGGCGTAGGAGGCGTAGGCGAAATCCGTATCCAGGCAATTTTCCAGAGAGGTCCAGCCTGCCGCCATTTCGTCCGTGGTGCGCCAGACAGTCTGGAAGGCGTAGCGCCGGATCCGCTCGTTGAAGAAGTCGGGGAAATGGTCCGGCAGGGCGCCTACGATGCGGTACCGCGAAAACGTGACAGCTCCCTTCAACAATCCCATATGTGTCTCCTTTGCGGGCGACACTAACCCAGTTGTCCCGATAATGTCAAGTCCAAGTGACCCGCACCGGCTTTTCGATCGGCGGACGGCCGATTTTGCCGGATTTCTTCGGGCCCATTCCCCGAGGTGAGACCTTTGAAAAATGCCTCTACTTTGTCATTCCGGACCCTCTCTGTCATTCCCGCGAAAGCGGGAATCCAGGAAAGGAAACTGGATTCCGTGTCAAGCACGGAATGACATCCACTACCCCGCTGCTTGCAGCAAGGCAGTTTATTTCCAAAGGGTGATCTGCATCATACGCATGGACACCCGGATTATTTTGTGATAGGGAAAGGCGCAAATCTGTTCTAAAGGAATCAGATGCTGATCAAAAAAGTCGGAATTGTCGCCAATATCGCCAAGGAAAAATCGCCTGAATACACCGCCGCCCTTCGCGAGTGGATGCTGAAACGGGGCTTGGAGGTCTATCTCGAGGAGGGGATCGCCGCGAAGATCGGCTGCCTTCCCGGCGTTGAAAAAGGGAAGCTCTGGACGCTGGTGGATCTGATCGTCGTTTTCGGCGGCGACGGCACGATCCTCAGAACGGCCCGCCTGGTCCGGGATCGGGATGTCCCGATCGTTGGGATCAATCTCGGCGTATTCGGGTATCTGACCGAGGTGAACCTCGACGAGATGTACAGCGCCATGGAGGTGATTCTCGCGGGGGATTTTCAGGTCGAAAAGAGGATGATGCTCGATGTGGAGATCCAGGGGGGCGAGGAGCCGTTCCGGGAAGGGTCGGTCCTGAACGACGTCGTGATCAATCGGAAGAATCTTTCCCGGATCGTCGAACTGGAGACCATGGTGGACGGTCGCTATCTGACGACCTTCAAGGCCGACGGCCTCATTGTTGCGACGCCGACCGGCTCCACGGCCTATTCGCTGGCCGCGGGCGGACCCATTGTATTCCCCGAGCTGAATTCAATCCTGATCAACCCGATCTGTCCCCATACCCTGACGAACCGGCCGGTCATCCTGCCGGGAAGCGCGGTCGTCCGGGTGATGCTGAGCACGATGGAACAGGGGGCGACCGTAACGCTCGATGGACAGGTCTCCTTTACCGTGAAATACGGGGACAGCATCACCATCCGGAAATCACGGTACATCACCACGCTGGTCTCCTCCCCCCACCGGGACTATCTGGAGATCTTGCGGACAAAGTTGGGATGGGGCGGCTCCCCGACGGGGGCTCTCCGGAAGGGACAAGATGCTCGCGGAACTGAACATTCGTAATTTTGCGATCATCGATGAATTGAAGGTGGCCTTCGACGAGGGCCTGAACATGATCTCCGGGGAGACCGGCGCCGGGAAATCGATCATCGTCGGCGCCGTGGGTCTGTTGCTGGGCGACCGGGCGAATGCCGATATGATCCGCTCCTTCGAGGATGCGGCTGTCGTGGAGGCGCTTTTTAACATCCGCGGGCAGGACGGGTTGCGGACGAGGGTCCGCGAAATGGGATTCGGCGACGGCGAGGAGCTCGTCGTTCGCCGCGTGGTCTCCCGTTCCGGAAAGAACCGGGTCTATATCAACGACCGGCTTGCATCGCTCCAGTCGCTCGCCGCGATCGGCGAATCGCTGATCAACATCTGCGGCCAGCACGAACACCAGATGATTCTGAACCCGGACAATCATACGGATATCCTCGACGAATTCGGCGGGCTGCTGCCCCTCCGGATGGCCTATCGGGAGAGGTACGACCGTTATCGTGCGCTTCAGGAGAAACTCCGCGGTCTCAAGGGGCGCAGCGCCATCAGAGCGGAACGGGAAGAGCTTCTCCGTTATCAGATCGGCGAGATCTCCCAGGCGGGAGTGCGGACGGGGGAGGACGCCGCCCTGACGGAAGAAAAGAAGATCCTTGCGAATGTTCAAAAGCTGATGGATTTTGCCGGCGCGGCCTATGAGACCCTCTACGGGAAAGGCGGTTCCGTGCTGGCCGAATTCCGCGGCGTGGTTTCGGCCGTGAAGGAGATCCGGAAGATCGACCCGGGCCTGAAACTTTCCGAACAGGAGATGGAGGAGCTCTACTACCGAATCGAAGAGGCGGCCTTCACGCTCCGCGATTACGCAAAACGTCTCTCGTTCGATCCCGCCCGCCTGGAGGCCGTCGAGGAGCGGCTGGAGCTCCTGGGGCGTCTGAAGCGGAAATACGGGGGAACCCTCAATGTCATCCTCATAAAACAGGCCGAGGCGGAGCGGGAGATTGCCTCGATCTCCTCCCTGGGAGAGGAGATCGAGGCGCTGACCCAGAACATTGCGGCTGAGCGGGAACGGCTGATGGAAGTCGCGGCGGAGCTCTCTTCAAAGCGACGCGAGGCGGCGTCCCGGCTGAAACAGTCGGTCGAAGGGGAGATCCGAACGCTTCGGATGGAACACGCACGGTTCGAGGTGGTCTTTGCTGATCTCCGGGGCGATTTGGATGGGGCGGCCCTGAACGAAAAAGGGATGGACGCCCTGGAGTTTTATCTCTCGGCGAACGTCGGCGAAGAGATGAAACCGCTTCGGGGGATCGCCTCCGGCGGCGAACTCTCCCGAATCATGCTTGTGCTGAAGAAGGTTCTGGCCCGGACGGGTTCCGTGGGGACAATCGTCTTCGATGAGGTTGATAGCGGCATCGGCGGCGCGACGGCGGAGATCGTCGGCCAGAAATTACGGGAAGTCGCCAGCCACCATCAGGTCCTCTGCATCACCCATCTGCCGCAGATCGCCTGCTGTGGCGACCGCCATTACCGGGTGGTGAAACGGGTCGCCGGCGAGCGGACGAACACCTCCGTTTCTCTGCTCTCCGGTGAGGAGCGTCTAAAAGAGATCACCCGCATGTTGGGCGGGGTGGCGCTGACGCAAAAGACGAAGGAGCATGCGCGGGAGATGCTTCTTGCCGCGCGCGGCTGAGGAGAAAATATGCTGAGAAAAGCCCGTATCGGCGACGTCAAGACGATTCACAGACTGATCAATATCTCCTCTGGGAAGGGAGAGATGCTGCCCCGTTCGCTGATGGATATCTATGGCAGTCTGAGGGATTTCTACGTTTATCAGGACGAGGGGCAAAATGAGATCCGCGGGATCTGCGCGATGAGCATCATCTGGGAGAACCTGGCGGAGATCCGCTCCCTCCATGTCGATGAGGGGCACCGGATGGAGGGGATCGGGCGGAAACTGGTGGAGGCCTGCATCTCCGAGGCGATCACGCTGGAGCTCTTCCGGGTTTTTACGTTGACCTACAAACAGGAGTTCTTCCAAAAACTCGGCTTTCTGGAGGTAAAGCGCTCCACGCTTCCGGAGAAGATCTGGTCCGATTGTTTCCGCTGCTCCAAGTACCCCGATTTCTGCGATGAAGTCGCCATGATCCTGGAGCTTTGAGATCACCATGTTTCATAAGTTTGCCCTTTTCATTCTTGTGCTCTATTGCCTGTCCGGTTGCGCCGCTCCGGCCCGGAAGCCGGCGACGCGACCGACGCAGCCCCCTTCCGTCGTAAAACCGTCTCCCCCTGCCGTAAAACCGGCGCCGCCGTCCCTTATTTTCCCGTCGGGAATCCCTATCCCGCGGGAGATTCCCGCGCCGCCCGCCGTCCCGAAGCCACTTCCCCCGCTTGTCCGTCTCCCGACCGACCAGTTTCCGCTGTTCGAAGACGATATGGACTTGGAGTCGCTCGATAGGGCCATCGAGAAAAGCCTTCAATATTACAAGAGGGCCACCGGAAGCGGACCCTTCCGGATGGACGACGACTGGATCACCGTCCGTGAACTACAGGAAGCCCTCATTGCCCTTCGGGAAATCCTCCGCAGCGGTGATGCGGAAGCAGTCAAACAGGATCGGATCCGGGAGACCTTCGACGTTTATCAAGCGACCGGTTTGGATGGCAAGAACACCGTCCTCTTCACCGGCTATTTCGAGCCGATCATGAAGGGGTCGCTGAAGGAGACCCGGGAATTCCAATATCCGGTTTACAAAGCCCCGGATGATGCGATTACGGTAAATCTTGGCAAATTCCGCGACCGGTACAAAAACGAACAACTGACCGGTCGCGTGAAGAACGGGGAACTGGTTCCTTACTATAGCCGAAGCGAGATCGAGGAGCGGGCTTCCCTGGCCGGGCGAAATCTGGAGCTGGCCTGGGTGGGCGACCGGATCGACCTCTTCTTCCTCCACACCCAAGGGTCCGGCAAGATCGAACTGACGGACGGCGGGCTGCTCCAGATCGGGTATGCAAAGTCCAACGGTCGCCCGTTCCGGAGCGTGGCGCGCTTTCTTATCGATGCGGGAAAGATCTCGCCGCAGGAGATCTCCTACCAGGCGGTCAAGCAATATCTCCGGGAACACCCGGACGATCTTTCGGAGATCCTCGGCTATAATGAGAGTTTTGTGTTTTTTCGCGTGGTCGAGCAGGGGCCCGTCGGCTCGATTGGAGAGGTTCTAACGCCGGGGCGGTCGATTGCCGCCGACGCCGCTGTTTTTCCACGGGGATCGCTTGCCTTCGTGCGGGCGCGCAAACCGGTCCTCGACCGCGAAGGAAACGCCTTATCCTGGATCCCCTTTTCCCGCTTCGTCGTCAGCCAGGACGCGGGGGGTGTGATCAAGGGGGCGGGGCGCGTCGATCTTTTCTGTGGAAGCGGCGTCGAGGCGGAGATGCTTGCGGGAAGCCTGAAGGAGCGCGGAGAACTCTATTTCCTCGTGAAGAAGAGGCCGAACGGCCGCACGGATTAGAGAAACGCCGGGAAACAGGCGGCCGTCGTTTTGAGATGAACGGCCATGTTGAAGCCCGCAGAGAATCTCCAGGACGAGTGGATTTTTGTATCTTTTTCCGGCATTTCGCTCGACTCCATTGCTTCTGTATCGCAGTGCAGTCCGGTCATGCAAAGGACGGCGCTTGCCAAACGACCGTCCACGCTGAGCCGCCGCGGATGGATCCGCCGTCCTGATTAAAAATATTAGAATTTTTTCTTGATTGTTGTTTTTCTTTGTGTTAGGGGTATCGCCAAGATGATTGGGGAACAGGTTTGTCCCCCTTGTGTTTTGAAATCCTGAACGGTGCAAAGCCTTATGCATTTTTTCCGGCTTCAGCAATTTATGTTAGCAAAATCGGTCATTTCGCGTCATCATCCGGAAGCGACGATGATGACACATGGCCGAAGGCCCGGCAGCGTCCGATAGCGGTTGAACCACCTTAGTTGTGGTGGCGGAGTTATGATCCATTAAACCAATGAATGAAAGGGGGAAATGAGGGAATGACGAAGGCAGAATTGATTGCGGCGATGGCGGCGGAGGCGGATGTTACGAAGGCGGCGGCAGCGCAAGCGCTGGAGGCCTTTACCGGAGCGGTGGGCAAGGAACTCAAGAAAAACGGGAAGCTCGGGCTGGTTGGGTTCGGGACCTTTTCCGTCGTGAAGAGGAAGGCCCGTGAAGGCAGGAACCCCCAGACCGGAAAGAAAATCAAGATTGCAGCCAAGAAGGTGGTTAAATTCAAGGCGGGCAAGGCCCTGGCTGACAAGGTAAAATAGCGGGGCTATGAAGAACAAGGGCAGGAAAGGCCTCCATCCGCGGATGGGGGCCTTTGTCTGTGTGCAGGGTAAAGATCTCCGCTACACGCGAAGCGGACATGACGGAAGCAGGAGGCGCCGTTGCAGGAGTTGCGTTTGACGAGGAAACGGATTTTAAGCGGGATGAGGCCCACGGGGAAGCTCCATCTGGGAAATCTCCACGGCGCCCTTTCAAACTGGATCGCCCTCCAGAATCACGGCGATTACGACTGCTACTATTTCGTGGCCGATTGGCACGCGCTCACAAGCGACTACGCGACCACGGGTGAAATCCGGGCGAACACCATCGACATGGTCATCGACTGGCTTTCCGCCGGCCTGGATCCGGTCAAGAGCACCTTGTTCATTCAGTCCGCGATCAAGGAACATGCCGAGCTCTTCCTCCTCCTCTCCATGATCACCCCCCTTGCATGGCTGGAGCGGAATCCGACCTACAAGGAGATGAAGGAGGAGCTGATCCAGAAAGACCTCTCGACGTTCGGCTTCCTCGGCTACCCGGTCCTCCAGGCGGCGGACATCATCATGTACAAGGCGTATGGCGTTCCGGTGGGCGTCGATCAGCTTCCCCATGTCGAGCTGACGCGCGAGATCGCGCGCCGTTTCAATTTCCTCTACGCCGACATCTTTCCCATCCCCGAGCCGCTCCTTGCGGAGGTCCCGAAGCTTTTGGGCATCGACGGGAGGAAGATGAGCAAGTCTTACGGCAACGCGATCTTCATGAGCGACCGGGGAGACGACCTGGCAAAGAAGGTCGGGGCGATGTTCACCGATCCCCAGCGGCAGCGCAAGAGCGATCCGGGCCGTCCGGAGCTCTGCAATGTTTACACGTTTCACGGGCTCTATTCAGCGCCGGAAACCGTTATAGAGATCGCCTCCGCCTGCCGGAGCGCGGCCATCGGCTGCATCGAATGCAAGCGGCGCCTGGCCGGGGCGATCGCGGAGGGGATGGGAACGATCCATCAGCGGCGGGACCACTTTATGAGCCATCCCGAAGAGGTTCGGGCGATCATCGAAGACGGCAATGTCCGGTCCGGCCGGATTGCAAAGGCGACGCTGGCCGAGGTACGGGAAGCCATGAAAATACACCATGAGCTATGAGATCAAGCTCGACGTTTTTGAGGGTCCGCTGGACCTCCTGCTCTATCTCATCCGGAAGAATGAGATTGATATCTACAATATTCCCATTGCGCTGATCACCGAGCAGTATCTCTCCTACCTGGAGATGATGCGCTCTCTCAATCTGGATCTTGCCGGGGAATATCTGGTGCTGGCCTCGACGCTCATCCACATCAAATCGAAGCTGCTGCTGCCGCCGGCCGAGGGTGATGGCGAGGAGGAAGAGGGGGAGGACCCCCGCGCGGAACTGGTCCAGCAGCTCCTGGAGTACCAGGCCTTCAAGGAAGCGGCGCTCAACTTAGACGCGCGGCCGCTTCTCGAACGCGATGTCTTTACGCGGGGCGCGGCATCTGAAGAAGAGCAAACCACGGCGGCGGAGGCGGATGACGCGCCCATCGAGGTTGACATCTTTGAGCTCGTTACGGCCTTCCGCCGGATCATCGCTGGCCTCGACCGCAGGGAGGAGCTGGAGATCGACATGGAGAAGATGTCCCTGACGGACCGGATCAACGAAATCTTGGAGAGGTTGTCTGAAGAGGGGCAGATCGCCTTTTCCGATCTGTTGGGTGACAGAACCGACCGGAAGCGGATCATCTACACGTTTTTAGCGATTCTGGAGCTCATGAAACTGCGAATGGTCAGGGCCTATCAGTCGGGACCCTTCGGGGCGATCCGGTTGTTTCCGGCGGTGGAGGGGTAGAGGAGGGGCGATGGAAGAGAAAATCGCGATCATTGAGGCGCTCCTGTTTGCCTCCGAAGCGCCGCTGACGGTGGAACAGATCGTTTTGGCCCTCTCCGATACGGAAAAAAAGGAGATTGTCTCTCTTCTTGAAGGATTGATTCGGGAATACGACGCGCGCGGGGGGGGGATCTGCCTTCGGGAGGTCGCCGGCGGTTTCCAGTTCCGGACGAGAACGGATCTGGCCCCCTGGCTCCGGAAATTGAAGGCGGGGCGTCCGGCCCTGCTCTCGCCGGCCGCCCTGGAGACCCTGGCCGTGGTCGCCTATCGCCAGCCGCTTGTGAAAGCGGAAATAGACCGGATCCGCGGCGTGGATGCCAGCGGCGCCTTGAAGGGACTGTTGGATAAGAAGATCGTGCGGATCGTGGGTCGGAAGGACGTTCCCGGCAAACCGATCATCTACGGAACGACCCGGAAGTTTCTCGAGGTTTTCAACCTGAAGGATCTTTCCGAATTGCCGACGCTTCGGGAACTGAAAGATTTGCAGGAGCAGCAGGAATAGGGCTATGGAAGAACGAATCCAGAAAATCCTCTCGCAGGCGGGCGTATCGTCCCGTCGCGCGGCGGAAAAGATGATCGCCGAAGGCCGGATCAGCGTCAATCAGGCCGTGGTGACGGAACCGGGAACAAAGGCGGACGCCGATCGGGATGAGATCCGCGTGGATGGCAGACTCATCTCCTGCGATGCGGAGAGGGTCTATATCCTGCTCCACAAACCGCAGGGCTATGTGACGACGCTCAACGATCCGCAAGGGCGGCCGATCGTGACGGACCTCCTCGGCGGGATTACGGAACGGGTGTTTCCCGTCGGACGTCTCGACTACGATTCGGAGGGCCTTCTGATCCTGACCAACGATGGCGACTTTTCACAGCGCATCCAGCATCCCCGCTACGGGATTCCGAAGAGTTACCGCATCAAGGTGGAGGGGAACTTTCCGAAGCGGGAGATACCGCTCCTGGAACAGGGGATCGATCTGCCCGACGGGAGATTCGCACCTTCAGACGTGCGCATCGAAAAGACGAACCCTGGAAGCTCTTGGCTCCGACTGACGATCACGGATGGAAGGAATCGTGTGATCCGGCGGGCGTTTGAGTCTCTGGGCCATTCCGTCTGCCGTCTGATCCGTGTCGCCGTGGCGGATATTGCGCTTGAATCCGTGCGTGAGGGATCATGGCGCAGACTGACCCCGAAGGAGGTGGAGCGGCTATCGGCCCGCGCCGCCGGTCGAAAATCGGAGAAAAATTGTCTTGACATTCATTTGAAAATAATGAATAGTCGCCGAAAATAAAGGTATATTATCATGTTATTTGAGCAAGGCTGTTGTTCGGTCTGGTTTAGGGGATGAACGTGAAGATCCATTTTAAGGAGGAAGGCATGAACAAATCTGGACTCATCGAGGCGTTAAGCAGCAAAGAAAACCTGACGGAGAAAATGGCGATTGATGTGGTAAACCTGGTATTTAAAGGATTTACCGATGAGCTGGGTAAAGACGGCAGGATCGAAATCAGGGGGTTCGGCAGTTTTGTTGTCAGGAAGTACGATGCCTATACGGGTAGAAACCCGAAGACTGGAAAGAGCATCAAGGTTTCTCCCAAGAAGCTGCCTTTCTTCAAAGTAGGCAAGGAACTTAAGGAGAGGGTTGACGGCAAGCGGTAGGATCTTCCCCGCTCGTTGCCGAGGCCTCTTTTTTCAGAAAGTCATCATACAACGAATAAAATGAGGGTCATCCGTGGTCCTCATTTTTCGTGATCTCAATCCTTGCCGCACACCTGACCCTTCCGGGGTCAGGGCATCAGGCCCTCTTCGCGGAAGCTGAAGAAGCGATTCTCGCCGATGATGATGTGGTCGTGGACGAGGATGTCGAGCGCCTTGGCCGTCTCCTGAATCGTTTTGGTGAGGCGGATGTCGGCGTCGGACGGGCGGACATGGCCGGAGGGGTGGTTGTGGGCGAGGATGAGCGCTGAGGCCTTCTTCCGGAGCGCCTTCTCCAAAACCTGCCTTGGGTAAACCACGGCCTGGTTGGCGATCCCTTTCTGGACGGTTTCAAACTCGATGATCTGGTTCTGGGCGTCTAAATAGATGACGCAGAACTCCTCGTCTTTTTTCCCTCCCATTGCCGTCCGGCAGAAATCAATAAGCTCGGATGTGCAGGCGATCTGAGGCTTTTCTTTCGCTTTCTGTCCGAGGTAGAGGGTCGCGAGTTCCCGGATGAATTTGATGACGATTGCGGATACCTTTCCCACCCCGCGGGTTTTCGTCAGATCGTCGATCTCCGCATCAACGATCCCCTTTAGGGAGCCGAACTCCCGGAGGAGCGCCTTCGCCTGGGGTTTGACGTCTCCTCGGGAGATTGCGCAGGTCAGAAGGAACTCCACGACCTCGTACTCCTGGAAAGCGCCCATCCCCGCAGTCAGGAATTTCTGCCTTAGCCGTTTCCGGTGTTCAAGGTTGTCATCTTTTCCGGGATCTTCATCCATGATCAGAATTATCAATCATCCTTTCTGCAACTGGAGAATTTGAACGGGACGTAGGCCGGGCAGTGGCCAATGATGGCGGTGGCCAGCGGGACGATGCCGACGACCCCCCACCAGTTCTCATAATAGAAACCTGCCCAGATGATGGCGAGCCCGATGATGACCCGGACGATGCGGTCGGTTGTGCCGATGTTGCATTTCATGACAAATCCTCCTTTCTTGATGGTTACGGGGTCGCGATTGATTCTACCATCACTCCCGCCCCCTTTCCAGAAAAAATCCTTATCTGGCCTTATGACTAAGCCGTCATTTGCCTCTTTTATCATTACAGGCCTGATCCGGAATCCAGTATTTCTAAGTGGTTCTGGATACCGGCCTTCGCCGGCATGACCTCTTGAAAGATTTCTTGCGAAGCCGTCAAGGTTGCTCCGCCGGAAGCGAGATCTTGCCGCTTGCGACCATTTCGCGGAGCTCCTTCTTGCTGAATTTGCCCACGCTGGTCTTCGGGATCTGGTCGATGAAGGCGAAGTGGTCCGGGATCCACCAGGCGGCCTTGACCTTGTCTTTCAGAAACCCCCGGAGCGCTTCTTCCGTCAACGTCTGCCCCGGTTTGATGACGACGCAGCCCAGGGGCCGCTCCACCCATTTGCTGTGGGGGATGGCGATTACGGCGGCCTCCAGGACGGCCGGGTGGGCCATGATGAGGTTTTCCAGATCCACGGAGGAGATCCACTCCCCGCCGCTCTTCACGAGATCCTTCGTCCGATCGATCAGGCGGACATAACCCTCTTCGTCGATCGTCCCCACGTCGCCCGTATGGAGCCAGCCCCCCTCGAAGTAAGGCTTGGAGCGCTCCGGATCCTTGTAATATTCATTGGCGACCCAGGGGCCCCGGAGCTGGATCTCGCCCCATTCCTGCCCATTGGTCTTCACCTCCTGCCCCTTTTCGTTGACGATCTTCATCTCCAGGCCGGGCGCCAGGATTCCGGCGCTCGATTTGACGTCGTAGAGCTTTTCCTTCGGCCAGTTGGCCATCGAGCTCTTGGGGATGGCGACCGTCGCCAGCGGCGATGTTTCCGTCATGCCGTAGGCCTGCATGATGGGGAAACCGTATTTTTCGTTGAGGGCCTCCATCAGGAAACGGGGGCAGGCCGAGCCGCCGGAGACAATCGTCTTGAGCGACGAAAAGTCGTATTTGCCGCCGCTTTCCAGATAGTTGTAGAGCATCAGCCAGATCGTGGGAACGCCGGCCGTAAACGTCACATGCTCATCGGCGATGGCCTTGCAGATGGCCTCCATGTTGATCGTTTCTCGCCCCGGCAGGATCTGCTTGCAGCCGAAGCCGACGCAGCCGAATGGTCCCCCCCACGCGTTCGCGTGGAACATCGGAACGATGTGCAGGGCGCAGTCGCCCTCCGAGACCCTGAGCGTGCAAGCCGCGGCATAGCTGTGCAGGACAAGTCCCCGGTGCGAATAGACCACCCCTTTCGGGTCGCCTGTGGTTGCCGAGGTGTAGCAGATCATCGCCGGATCCCACTCGCTCAGATCGTCCGGGAAATCATAGCTCTCCGGAAACCGGGAGATGAGATCGTCGTAGAGATAGACCGGTTTGAGGCCGGTCTGCGGCATCTTGCCGCTCTGGGACATGATGACATAGTGTTCGACGGTTTTGAGCTGGTCCTTGATGGCGTCAACGATGAAGACCAGATCCTCGTCGACGACCAGGACCTTGTCCTCGGCGTGGTTGATGATGTAAACCAGATGGTGCAGCGGGAGACGGAAGTTCGTCGTGTGCAGGGCGGCCCCCATGCAGGGGACGCCGAAGTAGAGCTCCAGGTGCCGGTGGGTATTGAGCGCCATGCTCGCCACGTGGTCGCCCCTTTTCACGCCCAGAGACTTGAGCGCGTGGGCGAGCTGGCAGGTCCGCTTGAAATAATCGGCATAGGTGTAGCGAAAGATTTCATGGTTGGGATAGATGGACACCACTTCCTTTTTGGGGAAATATTTTGCCGCCCGCAAAAGAAACGTTCTCAACAACAAGGGATAATCCATCATGGCTCTCTCTCCTTTTCTGTTTTCAATTCCAATGTTTTCGGAAATCCAGCCAGATGATGTAAAGGATCATCACCATGGTGGAGACCGCCGCGGGGAGGGCCGCCTCCTGACTGAACATCGTCAGGGCAATCCCTCCCGCCATCCCCTGGTTCTTGAGGGTGCCCAGGAGTACAAGACTTGTCCGGGTTTCCCGCGGAAGATGAAACCGGCTGACGATCCAGTCGATGAGGAAACCGAGGACGAACATGGTGAAGATGGAGATCGCAACGACGGGGAGGAGGGTCGATGGCTGACCGAGAATGATGTTGCGGTTCAGGCCGACCAAGGTATAGAGCACGACGAAGAAGCTCCAGTTCGTCACGGTTCCCCGGTACGGCGCGATCCTTTCCCGCCATCCCTCCCGGATCAGGATCCGGGAAACGCACAGCGGGAGAACGATCAGCTCCAGGGTGACCATGAAGAGTTGGAGCGGATCGAACGCCGCGGAACTGAGAAGGCCGACGGCGATGAGCGGCATGATGGCCAGCCCCCCTAAGTAGGCCCCGACCGTGCCGACCAGGGAGAGCGGTCCGTTTCCCTTCAGAAATCCGGAGAAGGGGATCACGGCCACGGCCGGCGGAACCGCCGCCAGCAGGATAAAACCGGTCCAGATCGTCTCGTCGCGGATCATGAAGGCGGCGAGTCCGATGATGATATTCCCCAGGATGATGTAGTTCATGATGATTCCGAGAAACGTCGGGAAGAGAAGCGCTCGGGGTTTTCGGAAGAGGTCGTTTCCGATCTCCATGGTCGAAAGGGTCATCGCCAGCGCGAGCGCTGGCAGGACCATATGCCTCGTCACCGGCGTGATCGCGGGGAAGGCCAGCCCGGCGGCCAGGGCCAGCAGGAAGATCGCGTTTCGGTTGCGCAGGAGGCTCTTCAACAGGGTCATTTAGCGCCATCCCTCATGATGGTGAACAGCTATCCGGTGGGTCGGAGAGGCATGAAAGGCAAACACATCGGCATCTCAACAGATATTGCTATCAAAGTCAAGGAGGATGTCGGCCACAAAATATGGGGTGCGTTGCCGATCCTCGCTGCGGGGAATGTAAGCAAAAAACGAAATGGTTTTCACCTCTTGAGGATCGAAGATTCTCCGCGGCCGGCCGCGGAGAGCTTCAAGAGAAGCGGCTCATTTTCGTTGACAAGTTCTGTTGAGCAAGTTATTAAAGCAAAACACAAGATGTCCGCCTGGTGAAACCGTTTCGAAGGCGGAACCGTTACGATTCGCCATATGGCGCCAAACACGGGAGTTTCGGTATGGCATTCGATGCTGACAGTCAGAACGGCAAAGAGGGGTGGAAGCTTGGCCGGTTATTGACAGGGCCGTTTGCCGTGATCGGCAGGGCGGCGATCAGTTGGGTCGACCACTTGGGCGCCTCAGCCATTTTTCTCCTTTTGGCGTTCCTGAAGATCTTACGATCCAAACAACTGATCAAGATCGTCCAGCAGATCTATTATATCGGGGCAAGATCTTCGATGATCATCATGCTCGTCAGTTTCTTCACCGGCATGGTGCTGGGCCTTCAATCCTACCATGCCCTGGTTAAATTCGGCGCGCAAGGGGCTCTCGGCACCCTGGTGGCCTTGACCCTGGTTCGGGAATTGGGGCCGGTTCTCACGGCGATCATGATTGCAGCCCGGGCCGGTTCGGCCATCACCGCAGAGATCGGCATTCAACGCATCTCCGAACAGATTGACGCCCTGGACACCATGCGTATTGATCCTCTCCGGTATCTCATCAGCCCGAGAATCACCGCTTCGATCATCAGCTTTCCCATGCTTACCGCCTTGTTCGACCTCGTCGGCATGCTCGGCGGGTACGTCTCCGGCGTATTGCTCCTGGGCGCCAATGCCAGCACCTATGTTTATCGTGTTCAGACCAGCATGGACATCAAAGATATCACGGACGGTTTGATCAAGTCGGTTGTTTTTGCCGTCATCGTATCCACGGTCTGTTGTTACCAGGGTTATTTTACCCACATGCGCACGGACAGCCATGGCGCCCAGGCCGTCGGGCTCTCCACGACCTCGGCCGTTGTGCTCTCCTGTGTGCTGATCCTGGTGTCGGACTATGTTGTCACGTCGCTGCTCATCTAAAGGATAGCCCATGGAAAGCCCCTTAATCGAGTTCAGGGATGTCACCAAGCGGTTCGGCGTCCGAAGCGTCCTTGAACAGGTCAACCTGCAGATCTACGAGGGACAGGTCACGACCATCATCGGCCTGAGCGGTTCGGGCAAAAGTGTGCTCCTCAAACATATCATCGGGCTGCTCAAGCCGGATGAAGGGACCATTCTCTTCAAGGGCATACCCCTGAGCGAGATGAAAAAAGGCGAGAGCGCCGCAAATTTCGCTCAGATAAGCTACATGTTTCAAGACAATGCCCTCTTCGATTCCATGACCGTCTATGAAAATATCGCCCTTCCCCTTCGGGAGACGACGAACCTGAGTAAAGCCGAGATCGATCTCAGGGTTATGGCCAGAATCGAACAGACGGAACTTAAAGATGCGGCCCATAAGTATCCCTCGGAGCTCTCCGGCGGCATGCAAAAGCGGGCAGCCCTGGCAAGAGCATTGGTCACGGATCCGCGAATCGTCCTCTTCGATGAACCCACTACCGGGCAGGACCCGGTCCGGAAAAATGCCATCCTGGGCATGATTGCCCAGTATCAGCGAAAATTCGGGTTTACGGCGATTCTGGTCAGCCATGAGATCCCGGATGTCTATTTTATCTCAAATCGCATTCTTGCCCTCTATGAGCGATCCATCGTTTTTCAGGGCTCTCCGGAGGAGCTGGAAGATTTCAACCACCCGTTCAAGGATGAGGTCATTCGCAGCCTGGAAGGGCTGCAGAATGAGTTGACGGGTCTCTATTCCAAACGGCAATTTAAGGTGATGCATCATGTTCAGTTGAAACAGACAACAAGCGGGGCAACCTACTGCGTTGCGGTTTTTTCTCTAAATGATCTGGATATCATCAGGGCGGGCGCAGGCTATGATGCGGCACAGGTGGCCATACGGAGCCTGGGAACCTATATCGACAAACACTTCGGCGCCATAGGGGGCTTTTCCACACGCCGCCGCAGCAATGAATTTGTTACGGTACTCCCCTATTCGGATCTGACGGAAGCGGAGAGCATTCTCAAGGATTTTGTCAAGGATTTTCAAGAACAGGGCATTCATGACGTCTGGGCTGCAGCTCGCAAGCAGACCCCTTCGGCGCGGTGTATCGAATTTACGGTTCGGGCCGGAATTGCCCAGGGTCAACCGGTTGCCGACATCGATTCCGTCATCGATGCGGCAAAATCGCAGCAAAAAGAAATTGCCCGGCTTCGGTGCGACGGGAGGAGGTAAGCAGATGAAAAAGTACACCATGGAAACCACGGTTGGCATTTTTCTCGTTTTCGGTCTTCTCTGCGTTGGGTATATGACGGTGAAACTCGGTCATGTTTCCCTGCTCGGCGACAACGCCTATTCTCTCTTTGCCCGATTCACCTCGGTCACCGGCCTGAGAGCCGGAAGCCTTATTTATATCTCCGGCATTGAGGTGGGGCGCGTGGAGACACTCGCCATGGACCAGGAAAAACAGAAGGCCGTGGTGGAGATACGCATTCGGAATGACATCAAAATCTATGATGATGCCATCGCCGCTATTAAAACGGAAGGGCTGATCGGCGATATGCATCTCAGCATCGACCCCGGAGGCGCAGGCGCGCTTCTCAAGCCGGGTGGAACCATTACCGAAACGCAATCGGCGGTGGACATCACTGATCTCATCAGCAAGTATGCTTTTGGAGATGTGAAGAAACCATAGTCGCATAAGCGGATTTAGAAAGGTAAACCATGAAAAGACCGATCGTCGTATTGAACATCCTCATACCCTTGCTGTTTTCTTTGCCGGTCTATGCCGGTCCGCCGTTGGATGCGGTTCAGGCGAACGTCAACAAAGTGCTTGAGGTATTGCGCGATCCCAAGCTCAAAGCCGCGTCGGCCAAAGAGATCCGAAAGGAAAAACTTCGGCTGATCTATGAACGCATGTTTGATGATGTCGAACTTTCGAAGCGCACGTTGTCCAGGCACTGGAACAGCATGAATGTCGCCCAGCGTAAGGAGTTCGTCCTCCTTTTTCGACAGGTGCTGGAAAAGGCCTACATCGACAAAATCCTTGCCTACACCGACGAGAAAATTGTCTTTGACCGGGAAAACATGGTCTCGGAAACCCAGGCCGAGATTCAAACAATCATCGTTACCGCTTCAAAGGAGATTCCTATCACCTATCGGGTGATTCTGAAGGGCGGCGCCTGGAAAGTATATGACATCGTTATCGAAAACGTGAGCCTGGTTCTGAATTATCGTACCCAGTTTAATGACATCCTGGCAAAAAATACGCCTGAACAGTTGCTTGAGATCCTGCGAAAGAAAGTGAAGGGGCAATAGGGTTCCAATATGAAATTTTTCTCATTTCCCGTTCTGCCGTTCGTTTTTTTCGCTGTGGGCTGTGCTCACAGTCCAGATCCTGCCGCTACTCTTGCACCGCCGCTTGTGTCTCCTCCGACCCGGCAGGTCCTGATTGTCTCCGATCCCGTGCAGATTCCTCCAAACCCCGCCGAGATGCCGGTTCAATCTGAAACCAGGAACGTCGATGAATATGGGGATATCGAAGTTCCTGAGAAGGTGAGCAGGGAGGCAAAACCTGAGATTGCCGACCCCCTGGAGCCTTTCAACCGGGCCATGTACCATTTCAACGACAAGCTTTACTTTTGGCTGCTCAAACCGGTTGCGCAGGGATATGGGAAGGTCGTTCCCGAGGCCGCACGGGTCGGTGTAAGCAATTTTTTTGCGAACCTCGCCTTCCCGATCCGTTTCGTCAATTGCCTGCTCCAGGCGAACTTCGAGGGTGCTGCCGCGGAACTGGGCCGCTTCACGATAAACACACTATGGGGTGTAGGGGGATTTCTGGATCCCGCATCGAGCAAGGATATCCATCTCTCGAAACAGGATGAGGATTTTGGTCAAACCTTGGGCGCCTACGGAATCGGGCAGGGTTTCTTCATCAACTGGCCCCTTTTCGGGCCTTCCAGCCCTCGCGATACGGTGGGGCTGGTTGGGGATGGATTCCTTACTCCCTACAGCTATCTTAGTCCCTGGTATGCCGGCGCGGGAACCAGGGGATATGACATGGTGAATGACACCTCCCTGAAGATTGGCGACTATGAGTCCCTCAAAGGGGCCGCCATCGATCCCTACGTGGCAATCCGCGACGCCTATGTCCAATATCGGTTGAAGAAGGTCAATCGGAAGGGCGGGAACACCCCCGCGGAAGATCTTGAATTACCGAAAAAATGAATCAGAAGGAATGCGTTCATATGAAAAGTCTTAAGGCTATCGTAATTATTTTGTTCGTCATTCTGATGGCCCCGGGAAGAGCGGCCGCGGGCGGACCCTTCGGGTCGCCGCAACCCGTTGGAAAAGAGGCAGGGGGAATCCATACCGGCATCGGATATTGGTTTCATGAGGATAATTATAAAAATGGCACGGAGCGGGTAACCCGGCAGAATCAGGTCTATTCGGAGTTGGGCTACGGATCTCGCAAGGGCTGGGAAATCACCGTTAGAGTCGGGATGTCGGATTTAAAACTGATCGATGCCTTCAGTTCTACCGCTTCGACGGCCACCTCGAAGACGGATTTTGAAGAACACGGGAAATTCTTCAGCACCCTCGGGGCAAAGGGTTTTTATCCTTTCAACCAGACCTTCGGCATGGGGGCATTTATCCAGGGGAGCTATTACTTCAGTGACTTCACCGATAATCTTTCGGGAACTCAAAGCGGCGCACCCTTTTCGGTCGAAGTTCGGGTTAAGAATTTATGGGATGTGAATTTCGGCATGGGCTTTCAGGCCACCGTTCCCTATGGCATAAAGATCTATATCGGACCCTATGTCCATTATTCGGAATTAAAGGTGTCGCCATCCAAGGACGTCGTCGGCGCTGCATTTGCATCGGGGGAGACGACCATGAAAAACAAGAACGTTTTTGGAGGATTTACCGGGATCGAAGTACCGCTGGCAAAGGGATTCCGTCTGAATCTGGAAGGGCAGTACACCGAGAGGTTGTCCGCCGGGGCTGCTGTCCTCTATGTTTACTGATGTGTTGAAAAATGTTGCCGGTTTGTCGGCGTTCGCTATGGTAGGGCTGTCTTCCGGCGGTTGGTAACGCGCTTTACCCCCTTGACCACCCCGAGCAGCGCGCCCCCGATCAGGATGATCGAGGCGCCGGAGGGGAACTCGATGAAGTAGGAGGCCATCAGGCCGGAGAGACAGATGAGGATGCCGCAGAGGATCGACAGCAGCATGATCCGGCGAAAATTCCTGGCAAACTCCGAGGCGATGGCGACCGGGATGGTGAGGAGCGCGATGACGAGGAGGATTCCCACGACCTGGATCAGCGTTACGATGGAAAGGGCCGTCAGGATCATCAGCCCCATTTTCAGGGCCGCGACGGGGAGCCTTCGCGCCCGCGCATACTCCTCGTCGAGGGCAATGGCGACAAAGCCGTTGTAATAGATCGTCACCGCGCCGGTGACAATCAGCGTCAAAAGAAGGGTGATGAGCACGTCCGCGCGCGGGACGGTCAGGATGTTCCCGAACAGGAAGCTCATCAGGTCGGGGGCGTAGCCGGGGGTCATGTGGATGAAGAGGATGCCGATGGCCACGCCGACGGCCCAGAGGATGCCGATGAACAGATCGTTTTGGCTGAGTCTTTTTTCCTCCTGGCGGCCGATGAGAACGGCGGCTGTTAGGACGAAGGCCATTGCCCCGAAGAGCGGGCGGATTCCCAGCCAGTAAGCGATTCCGAGGCCGCCGAATGCGGTGTGGCTGAGACCGCCGCTGATGAAGACCATCCGCCGGGTTACGATGAAGGGTCCGATGACGCCGCAGACGATGCTCGCCATGATTCCGACGAGAATCGCGTTCTGCATGAATTCATAGGAAAGAATGGCGCTCATGGCCGTTTCCCCTCTTCATGAGCGGCGAGCAGCGTGTGGGGGATGCCGTGTCCCAGGATTTCCACCGGGCAGCCATAGACCTTCTCCAGCGTAGCCGAATCCAGTTCCCCCCGCCCGTGGAAGTAGAGGCGCCGGTTCAGACACGCGATGTGGCGGTAGGACTGTGCATAGGGGGTCGGATCGTGGGTGACGACCATGATGCTCATCCGCTCTTGGAGTTCCGCCAGCAGATCGAGAAGGTCGGTCTGGGAGGTGATGTCCATCGCGGTTGTGGGCTCGTCGAGGAAGAGGGAAACCGGTTCGGAGACGAGTGCGCGGGCGATGAGAACCCGCTGGAGCTGGCCGCCGGAGAGGTCGGTGATGTTATCCTTCCGTTTCCCGTACAGGGCGAGCTTTTCGAGGATGGCGCCGCTCTTTTCCTCCTCTTCCCGGGTATGCCGGGAGAGGTAGTTGTCCCCCCGGATGCAGCCGGTCAGGACCATGTCGAAGACGGAGATCGGAAAGGTGCGGTTGAAGCGGGCGGACTGGGGGACGTAGCCGAGTCGGCCGCCGGTTTCGCCCTGAAAGCGGATGGTACCGCTCCAGGGCGTCAGAATGCCGAGGATCAGTTTGAGCAGCGTCGTCTTCCCGCCGCCGTTCGGACCGATCAGCAGCGTGAAGTCCCGCGGTGCGATGGCCAGCGAAATATCCTCCAGAACCGCTCTTTCCTGATACCCGTAAGTGAGATGTTCGATTTCGATCAGGTTTTCCATTGTGGGACTCCCGAAAATGAATCGGTATCCTGTTTCCCTATTTCTTCAGGACCGGCGCCAGAATCTTCGTGAACGACCTCATGCCGGAAAACCAGTCCCGCTCCAAGGGGTCCGTCTCCAAGACCTCTCCCCCGATCTCCCGGGCGACCGCTCGGGCGCTTTTCGTGTCAAACCCCTTCTGGACGAGAATGGACCGGATCCCTTTTCCGCGGGCCAGGTCGACCATTTGGCGGATGTGGGCCGCGCTGACCGGCTTGCCCTCCTCTTCGATCGCAAGCTGCGTAAGTCCGTATTCGTCGGCAAAGTAGCCCCAAGCCGGGTGGAAGACCATGAAGGCGTACCCTTTTCTGGCAGAAAGCGCCTGGCGGATCTCCTTATCCAACATGTCGATCTCCCGGAGAAATGCGAGCAGATTCCGCCGGTACTCTTCCCGGTTGGCCGGATCTTGCGCGATCAGAACCTTGGCGATATTCTGCGCCGCGATCCGGACGGCGGCGGGGGAGGTCCAGACATGGGGGTCCCCTTTCCGGAATTTCAGGCCATCCGACATGTTGACGACGGTCAACTTCCGGTTCCGGTCGAGGGCGGTTCGAAGGTATTTCTCCTCAAAGGGGAGACCGGGCGCGCCGACCTTGACGTAGATCCGGGAATCGGTGAGGGCGACAAGCTGCTGCGGCGTCGGCTCGTAGGTCTCCGGGCTCGCCCCTTTCGGGATCATGACATGGACCGTCGCATGTTTGCCCGCCGCCCGTTCGACAAAACAGGCTTGCGGGAGTACGCTCACGGAGATCCGCATTGTCGCGGCGGCGAATGCCGCGCCGCCGATTCCCGGGAGGATCAGGAGGGTGAAGGCCGCCCCGAGGAGCACTTTCCGCATGTTCGCCATTCCTTATTCAGATGCAATCGGGTTGCCTCGCTTTTTCAGGCCGCGGCGGCAGACCGCAGCACTGCGGAGGGCGATGTCGTCCATGCGGGACCCTTTATCATGAACGCAACCGAAGTGCAAATGGCGCCGGCGCTTTTGACGTGGGCATGGCCGCCTCCGGGGGGGATAACGAAACGCTCATGACGGCCTGCCGTCACAAACGGGGATGAAAATAGCTGGGCGACCCCATCCCCACCCTGACCCTCCCCTTGAAGGGAGGGAAGCTGGATACAATGACTTCATTAAGTTGATGGCGCTCCAGCAGAAATACATCGCCGAAACGGGAAGGCTTGCCGGGGAGGGGTAGCTTCTTCCCGCCGAGATGATTGCGATGCTGAAGGGCGATATCGGAAACATCGTTTGCCTGCAACCGTTCGGCTGCCTGGCCAACCAGATCATCGGAAAAGGTGTGGAGAAAAAATTGAAATCCCTGTACAACCGGTTGAACCTCCTCTTCCTCGACATGGATCCGGGGATGAGCGAGGTGAATATTCTGAATCGCCTCCATTTCATCGTGATGTCCGCGCGGGAGGTGGATGGGATTATG